>Ga0209014_10000035_pt1 | contig 62862 bp, 56 predicted proteins | sample BarGraNGADG00212_FD_184491 | JGI IMG/M metagenome (GOLD analysis project Ga0209014, IMG submission 184491) | Arctic peat soil microbial communities from Barrow, Alaska - Barrow Graham LP Ref core NGADG0002-212 (SPAdes) (version 2) | ecosystem: Environmental > Terrestrial > Soil > Wetlands >...
GTGGCTTGCGCGCACGTCGACGCCGTGCAGACGCACACGAAGAGCAACTACATGCGAAACCCGCCCGCTGACGAGATCTTCAATGAGGAGGTGGCCAACCTGCTGAAGCGGAAGATCAGGCACTCCCTCACGCGCACAGACGACCTCGGCTTGACGTTCGACTACGACGGCGAGGTGACGCCGGCCGACTGCGCCGAGATCCTCGAGCGCATGGCTGGACTGCACGGGCGCAGTGCGGCGGCGCAGCAGAACGCAGCGGATCCCGTGCGGGCGGAGACGCTCAGGACCTTCGGGGTCAACCTCCAACGCGCGTTTTATGGATTCGAGCCGGACTTCTTCCAGCAGAATCTTGCACGGCTCGTCGACGACGTCGTGACGGAGATCAAGGCCTCGCTCGAGGTGTGGCCGACGCTGGTCGAGATCTGCTTCTTCGAGAAGAGCAAGCGTGGCCTGCCACAAACGGTCGTACAGAATCCGCGACTGCGCTAATCACTCAACCTTCAGTACTTCGCTCCGGCTGCGGGCGCTAGTCGAAGATCCGCAGGAACTTCACCAGGATCAACAGCAGCATTCCCACGAGGTAGACGCGCAGCACGAGTAGCGCGATCCGCACGCCACGCGTCATCTCAATCCGCGGCATGGTGCCTCCCGCGCGCTTCCCCGGCCCACCGTCCGACCTTGCTCATCGCATGATGTCCTTGTACCCGATTACGCCGATGATGTGGTCGTGGGCGTCGACCACCGGCAGCAACTTGAACTGGTATTTCGCAAACAGGTCCACGAGGTCTTCCTTGACCACTTCGGAATCCGCGGCCACGGGAGGTGAAACCATCAACTCCTCCAGCGTCGTCGTTTCGGCCGCCAACACCAAATGTCGCAGATCCACGACTCCCAGCAGCACCCCATCCGGCTCGGTCACGATATAGATGTACGTGACGGCCTGATGGTCCGGCGCGCTCGCGCGGAGCCTCGAGAGCGCCTCCGCTGCCGTCGTTCGCGCGGGCATCGCCACGAACTCCTGTGAGACGAGCGAACCAGCCGTCGCTTCGCTCGTCCCGAGGATCTGGCGCACGCGTTCCGCCGGCTCCTTCTCCAGCAGCGACAGCAAGTCGATGCGGTCGTCCCAAGGCAGCGCCGCGAGCAGGTCGGCGATCTGCGCGACCGTCATCTCCGACAGGATCGACTTCGCGCGGTCCGGCTGCAAGTCCGCCACGATCTGCCGCTGCGCGCGGGGCTCAGTCTCCAGCAGCGTCTCGGCGGCCTTCTCGGCGTCGAGCACCGAGAACATCGCTTCCTGCTCGAGTCCCGGCAGCTCCTCGAGCGCGTCCGCGAGATCCTCGCTCGGCAACTCGTGCATCTGCGTTCGAGTGAGCGAGAGCGACACTTTGTCCGACGTCGTCACGTCTTCGATGGAGAGCGGCTGGACATACTTCCACGAGATGAGCCGGTCCCCGCCCAATCGCACGAAGCCGAGCCCCCACTTCCGGAGGAAGCCGTTGAGCGACACGTCGACGTGCGCGATGATCAGCCGCCCGTGGCTTTGCACGAGCTGGACGTCGTTCACCACTTCGACGCGCCGGCCGTCCATGTCGAGAATCGTCCGGCCGATCAGATGCTCGTTCAGGAGAATCCACCCGGGCTGGTCGACGAACGGCGCGTAGCGATCACCGCTCTCCGGCGGCATCACGATGATGGCGTTCGCTTCCGTGCGCACGACCCGGCTCCATGGCACGAACTCGCTCGGATTTCCCCAACCGTGGCCGATGAAGATGCCCACGGCCTCGGGGAACGGCTCGGCAAGACTGAAGACGAGATCGGTCAACTTTCCGATCTTCAGTTCCGCGCGGGTCACGCAGACGCGCCGGTCGAGCAATTCGGAGACGAAGACGAACTGATGCTCGGTGCCGGCGGGAACCGGCGCGAGCGGAGTGGACGAGGCGGTCATCGGCTCAAGGCCCTCCCGACCCGAAGAGATGTGGAAACAGCACCGAGAGCCCGAACGCCGTCGACACGATGATCACGAACACGGTGATCGACCAGTTCGCGATGTTCTGGCCGCGGGTGTTCACGTGTTCGCCCATGAGCGGCTTGTCGTTCAGCAGCAGGATCAGGAACACGAGCGCCGCCGGCAAGAGCGTCACGGCCACGACCTGCACGAAGATGGTGATCGCGTCCTGCACGCGCGTGGTCGCGACGAGCGAGACGACACCCGATGACAGCAGGATCAGCAGGTAGGCAACGTAGAACCACGGCGCCTCCCTGACGCTCTTGTTGAGCGAGTGCGCCCAGCCGAAGACTTCGCCGAGCGCCCAGCTCGTCGCGAGCGAGATGCAGAGGGCGCCCAGCAGCCCCGCGTCGAACAGCCCGATCGCGAAGAGCCCCTTGGCCCACACCCCCCATCGCTCTCCGGGCACCATGTCCGGCATCTTCGCCGCGGTCTCCGCCGCGGATTCGACGACGACCTGTCCACCCGGATGGTAGTAGAACATCGCCGCCGTCGCGACGATGATGAACGCGGCCACGATGCAGGTCACCAACGCACCCACGAACGTATCGATCTTGCCGTACTTGATGTCCTTGATGTCCATCCCCTTGTCCACCACGGCCGACTGCTGGAAGAAGATCTGCCAGGGCGTGATGGTCGTGCCGATGTTGGCCATGATCAGCGTAAGCACCGCCGCGGGTCCGAGCGCCGCGCCGAATTTGAAGTTCGGCGCATAGAATCCGCGCCCGACGATCGGCCAGCCGCCGTGCACGTTCCCGGTCTTCATCGCCCAGAACGCGGCGGGGATGTAGACGAAGTTGAAGATGCAGAAGAACAGCGTGATCCGTTCGAACGTCCAGTACTTGCCCGTGATCACGATCAGCATGAGGAGCGCCGTGACGCCTACGAACGTCATCCACTCGGGAACGCCGAACAGTCTCGCCGCCTGCGTCATGCCGATGTATTCGGTCACGAGCGTCAGCCAGTTGATCAGCACCAGATCGAAGATGGAAAACCAGCCCCACACGGGCCCGAAGCCGTCGAAGATCGCTTCGGCGTGACCGCGCTTCGTAACGGCGCCCAGCCGGACCGTCATCTCCTGGATGAAGTACGCCATCGGCACGAGGATGATGAACGCCCACAGGAGATTGAATCCGGTCTTCGCGCCGGTCTGCGCGTAGGTGGAGATCCCTCCCGCGTCGTTGTCAGCCACCATCGTGATCACGCCGGGCCCGATCACCGCGAGCAGGATCAGCCAGCGCCGCTTCAGGCGCGAGAGCTTGTGGATGAGCTTGCTGATCCAGTACATGTCGGCGTGGCTCAGTAGCGGGCGTTGAAACGGAACCCGACGATCGTCGCCGGGCCGCGGTCGCGGTTGTAGCCGGGATTCCAGATGTACTGGACATCGGGACTGAGCTGGACCCACCGGCCGAGTTGCACCCGGTAGTATGTCTCCATGCCACATTCAGAGCCATAGTTGATCTTGCCATCACCCAGCAGGAAGCCGAGGCCGCCGGCCGCGAGGTACTCGCGATGCACGTCGGAAAGGCCGTGCGCGAAGAACGCGAAGCCGAAGCGATCGTCGTGACGGGCCCATCGCGTACCGGCGACTTGCACGCCGAGACTCACGTGCTGGTCGACTTCGGTGAAGACGAAGCTCTCGGTCTTCCCGTCATCCCACCCGAGTCGCGCGAACAGGCCGGTGGCGCCGGAATCCGCGAGCGGCTGCTCGACGTTGACGCCGAACCCGTACTTCACGCGGCCGGGCTGGTCATCCGCGACGATGTCCGGCGTCGTTCCGGTCTTCTGCGCGACGGTGAGCGCCTCCGCGTAGTTGCCCATGCGTCCGTGGTTGTCGTATGCGAGCAGCCGGACGATGGTGCCGTGGTCGCCCAGCATGAGCGTCAGCTCGGCCTCGTCGCCGCGAGCGTCGCGCACGCGCCCATCGAAGATGTCGCCGTTGGCGAACGTCGGCATCTGCGCGCTCGCGACCCGGAGGATCCAGCGCGGCTCGAACCAGGAGAGCACGACGCCGTTCGTATAGCCGCGCGTGTCGGCGGCGAAGTCCCACGCGGTGTTCTCCCACAGTGCCAAGTTCTCGAATTGCAGCCGCGTGCTGCCGGCGTACCCGTTCAGGTCGAACATATCGTTGAGCGCGAACTTGCCGGCCATGATCTCGATGCGACGCTTGGGCACGGTCATGGCGGCCTGGTCCATCGCAGGGTCGAGCCTGTCGGAGTCGGCGCTCGCGAGCGGAATCGTATAGCGGAGGAACGCACGCGCGACGTAGGCCGTTCTCGGGACGAGTGTCGCGCCCTGACGCAGCACATCGCCATTCGTGAGGCCCCCGAGCCCGTTGACGTTGCTGACGCCATCGCCGAGGATCGCCTCGACATCCAGGTACGCCTGAAGGCCGGCCACGACGCGGCCGCCGAAATAGACACCGTACGCCTCGCTCGTTTTCGCGTCTCCGGTCGACAGGAGGCTGTTGGCGCCCGAGTACGCCGCGTCGAACGGTCGCAGGTTCTGGTAGATCACGTTGATTTGGGCGCCGAGCACCCACGGAATCCAGCAGGTCGAGCCGCGGTCGCATTTCCTCGCGGAGCTGCGGGCGGTGTCCGCGGCGGATGCGGTTCCCGCCATGGTGAGCGTGGAGTCCTGGGCGATCGCCGCGCGCGCATCGGCGCAGAGCGCGAGCGCCGCGAACGCGCTCAAGAAAATTGAACGCCGGCGGCTTGCGATGCAGCAAGGTTGTGTGGTGAGCCGCACAGTCGTCTCCGGTGGCTTGATCGCAGCCCGGGCAGGACGGCCCGGTTGCGTACAGCGCAAGAACGGAAAAGGCCCGACGCTCACGAGTGAGGCGTGGGCCCGCGGACGGGGCGCCGCAAGGCGTCCGTCGTCCGAAATGACCGCGTGCTCTCTCGTGTGAGCTTTGGCACCGCGCTCCGTAAGAGGCGATCGGACATCGATCGCCTCAGCCACATTAGGCAAACCCTTGCGTCGGGAGTGCCTGCTCTACCACGGATCGACCTCTCTCGATGTCGCCGGGCAGTGGCCTGTGTGTTGCGCGGGAACCTCGCCTACCGAGCCCTTCGTTGTTGCACGGTCCGCCCGGTACGGTGGACCGTGCGTCAGGATAGCACCGCCACCCGGAAGCTGTCAAGGGGGTTCTTGAACTCGCATACCATACCGGGTATGCTTATCATACGGTGGGTGGTATGGTATATAGCCGAAACGAATCGGGCGGACCTCTCCAAGCGCTCACCGCGCCGGACCCACCATTTCTCTCCACACCGCGAGGCTGCATGGCGCACGTCATCACCGACAGGGAAAAGCTCCTCCGTCGCACTGAACGGCTCATCGGACAGGTCGAGGCGGTCAAGCGCTCGCTCGAGGAGGGCGAGGACTGCGCCGACGTCATGCAGCTCATCTCCGCGGCCCGCGGCGCGATCAACAGCCTCATGGCCGAAGTGGTCGAGGACCACATCCGCGAGCACATGGTGGATACCGGCCGCAAGCGCTCGGCCGCAGAGGCGCGAGCCGCGCAGGAGCTCATCGATGTCGTGAAGACATCGTTGAGGTGAGCCCCTCCACTCCTCAGCCCGCTCCCTGCACTGCGGCTGCCTGACGCTCGGTGGCAACCGCGAACAGGTAATCGCGATTCATTCGAGCGATCGTATCGATCGAGATTCCCTTCGGGCACGCCTCCTGGCACTCGCCGAACAGCGTGCACGAGCCGAACGTCTCGATGTCCATTTGATGCACCATCGCCAGGGCGCGCCGCATCCGCTCGGGCTGTCCCTGCGGCAGCTCCCCGAGATGCGTGATCTTCGCCGCGGTGAACAGGCTCGCCGACGCGTTCGGGCACGCGGCCACGCACGCGCCGCAGCCGATGCACGCCGCCGCGTCCATCGCGTCGTCGGCCGCCAGCTTCGGAATCGGGATCGCGTTGCCGTCCTGCGCGCTGCCCGTGGGCGCCGAGACGAATCCGCCCGCCTGGATGATCCGGTCGAATGCGCCGCGATCCACGACCAGGTCCTTGATGACCGGGAACGCCTTCGCGCGCCACGGCTCGATCCAGATCTCGTCGCCATCGGAGAAGCTGCGCATGTGCAACTGGCACGCGGTGGTGGCCTTCATCGGTCCGTGCGCCGCGCCGTTGATCATCATGCCACACGATCCGCAGATTCCCTCTCTGCAGTCATGATCGAACGCGATCGGCTCCTCACCACTCACGATCAGCCGCTCGTTGACGACGTCGAGCATCTCGAGGAACGACATGTCCGGCGAAATCTCACCGGCTTCGTAGTCGACGAGCTTCCCGGCCGTAGTCGGGCCCTTCTGGCGCCACACGTGGAGGAGGACCTTCACTTGTAGCTCCGCGTCGAGAGGTGGATGTTCTCGAACGCGAGCGGTTCCTTGTTGAGCACCGGCGGCTTGCCCTCCCCCGCGTATTCCCACGCGGCGGCGTACGCGAAATTCTCGTCGTCGCGCATAGCCTCGCCGTCGGCGGTCTGGTGCTCCTCGCGGAAATGCCCGCCGCAGCTTTCCTCGCGATGCAGCGCGTCGGTGCACATCAACTCTGCGAACTCGATGAAGTCCGCCACTCGCCCCGCCTTCTCGAGCGACTGGTTCAGCTCGGCGCCGGTGCCCGGTATCGCGACGTTGCTCCAGAATTCCTCGCGCAGCTTCGGGATTGCCTCGAGCGCCTGCCTGAGTCCCGCGGCGTTGCGCGCCATGCCGCACTTCTCCCACAACATGAGCCCCAGCTCCTTGTGGATCGAATCCGCGGATCGCTTGCCGCCGATGGCGAGCAGCCGTGCGGTGAGGGCCTTCACGCCGTCTATCGCCTCGCGAAACGCGGGGTGATCCGCCGTCAGCTTGTCGGGCTTCGCGCCGGCGAGATAGTCGCCAATCGTCGACGGGAGAACGAAGTAGCCGTCGGCGAGCCCCTGCATGAGCGCGCTCGCACCCAGACGATTTGCACCGTGATCCGAGAAGTTCGCCTCGCCGATCACGTGCAGTCCGGGAATCGTGCTCATCAGGTTGTAGTCCACCCACAGCCCGCCCATCGCGTAGTGCGCGGCGGGATAGATGCGCATGGGCTGCTTGTACGGATTTTCGTCGGTGATGCGCTCGTACATCTCGAAGAGGTTGCTGTATCGCTCGCGAATCGTCTGTTCACCCAGCCGACCGATTGCGTCCGCGAAATCCAGATACACGCCCCGCCCGCCGGGTCCGACGCCGCGTCCCTCGTCGCACACTTCCTTCGCGGCGCGGCTCGCGATGTCGCGGGGCGAGAGGTTCCCGAAGCTCGGATACTTCCGCTCGAGGTAATAGTCGCGGTCCTCCTCGGCGATCTCGCCCGGCTTCCTGCCGCAGTCTTCCTTCTTCTTCGGGACCCACACGCGGCCGTCGTTGCGCAGCGACTCCGACATCAGCGTGAGCTTCGACTGATGTTCGCCGGCGACTGGAATGCACGTCGGGTGGATCTGCGTGAAGCAGGGATTGGCGAAAGCCGCGCCCTTCTTATACGCGCGGTACGTCGCGGTGACGTTGCACCCCTTCGCGTTCGTCGAGAGGTAGAACACGTTGGCGTAGCCGCCCGTGCCGAGCACGACCGCGTCGGCCACGTGCGCGGCCACCTCTCCCGTGACGAGGTCGCGCGTGATGATGCCGCGCGCCCGCCCATCGACGATCACGAGGTCGAGCATCTCGTGCCTGTTGTGCATCGTCACGCCGCCGCGGCTGATCTCCTTCTCGAGCGCCTGGTAGGCGCCGAGGAGCAGCTGCTGCCCCGTCTGCCCGCGGGCGTAAAACGTGCGCGAGACCTGCGCGCCTCCGAACGAGCGAGTGGCGAGCAGCCCTCCGTATTCACGGGCGAACGGCACGCCCTGCGCGACGCACTGGTCGATGATGTTCACGCTGACCTGCGCGAGCCGGTACACGTTCCCCTCGCGCGCGCGGAAATCGCCGCCCTTCACCGTGTCGTAGAACAGGCGCCGGACGCTGTCGCCGTCGTTCTGGTAGTTCTTCGCGGCGTTGATGCCGCCTTGCGCGGCGATCGAATGCGCGCGGCGCGGCGAATCCTGGAAGCAGAAACAGCTGACGCGGTAGCCGAGCTCCGAGAGCGACGCCGACGCGCTGGCGCCCGCGAGACCGGAGCCGACCACGATCACGTGGTATTTCCGCTTGTTCGCGGGGTTCACCAGCTTCATCTCGAAGCGGTGCTTGTTCCATTTCTCGGCGAGCGGACCGGCCGGGATGCGGGCGTCGAGTTTGATGGTCATGGCCGGCGGCTCAGCGAATGAAGCCGAGCATGACGCTCAGCGGAAGAAGACTGAATCCCGCGGCGACGATCACCGCGAGCGCGAGCGCGAGGCGACGGTGCAGCGGATCGTTCGACGGACGCGCGATGCCCAGCGTGCGGAACGCCGCCCATGCGCCATGGTAGAGGTGCAGGGCGAGAAATGCCATCGCACCCAAATAGAAGAGCGCAACCCACATCGTCTGGAACCCGATCACCACGTTGCCGTACGCCTCGCCCCGCACGAACGCGGGGTGCAGCGTTCCGGTCGTGAAATGCAGTAGATGATACGGAATGAACAGCAACAGGTAGACGCCGCCCCACCGCATCGTGCGCGCCGCGTATGTGGAGACCTGCGGCTCGCGCCGCACGTAGCCGGCCGGACGCGCCGCGCGATTCTGCATGGTGAGCTGGTACGCCGCGATCACGTGAAGGACCACCGAGGCGAGGAGCATCACGCGCAGCAGCCACGTGAGCTCGATCAGGTCCACCTGCAGCAGGTGCGAGTACGCGTTGAAACGCGCGGAACCGGAGAAGAACTGCAGGTTGCCGGCCATATGGCCCACGACGAACGCGACGAGGATCAGCCCCGTCACGCCCATCACGATCTTCTTGCCGACGCTGGAGTCCCAGAATCGCCGCAATCCACTCCGTTCCATCAGAACTTGATGACGGCCATGGGTTCCCGCACCGCCTCTGCGCTCTTGGCGAGTGCGGCTTTTTCATCGGCAGTAAGAGTCACTTCAATGATCTTCTCCATTCCCCTGCGGCCGAGCTTCACCGGCACGCCGAGGAAGAGCCCCTTCATGCCGTATTCGCCGTCGAGCCACGCGGAGCACGGCAGGATGCGCTTCTGGTCGAGCACGATCGCCTCGACGATCTGCACTGCGCCCGACGACGGCGCGTAGTACGCGGAGCCGGTCTTGAGGTACTTCACGATCTCGGCGCCGCCGTTGCGGGCGCGATCGACGATCGCGTCGAGCTTCGTCTTGTCGAGGAACTGCGTGATCGGGATGCCGCTGACGGTCGTGTAGCTGATCAGCGGAACCATCGTGTCGCCGTGTCCGCCGAGCACCATCGCCTGGATGTCGCGCACGGAGACGTCGAGCGCCTCGGCGAGGAACGAGCGGTAACGCGCCGTGTCGAGCACGCCGGCCATGCCGATCACGCGCTCGCGCGGAAAGCCGCTCGCCTTCATCGCGACGTAACACATCACGTCGAGCGGGTTCGAGACCACGATGATGATCGCGTTGGGTGAAGTCTTCGCGACGTTCTCCGCGACGGACTTCACGATGCCGGCGTTCGTGTTGAGCAGGTCGTCGCGGCTCATGCCCGGCTTGCGCGCGATGCCGGCCGTGATCACGACGATATCGGAGCCCGCTGATTCGTCGTAGCCGTTGGAGCCGATCACGCGCGAGTCGAACAGCTCGATCGGTGCCGACTCCCATTGGTCGAGCGCCTTCCCCTGCGGAATTCCCTCAGCGACGTCGACCATCACGACCGTGCGGGCGAGTTCCTTCTCCGCGATGCGCTGCGCTGCCGTGGCACCGACGTTCCCGGCGCCGACTACGGTGATCTTATTCAGCATGAGAGTTCGTTCGAGTGTGTGGATGAGCGTTCACACGAAGAAAGCTAATCAGGGAGGCTCGCGTCACCAACTGCGCTGATTGCGCGGATTGGATCGGATACGGCAACGGCAACTGCCACTGCCTTGACACGGATTGCGCGGATCAAAGGCCGGATACAACAATGGCGAAAGCCTTTGGGGGAACTGCCACTACAGCGCGCCGCTGAAGTTGCAGTTCCTCCAAGAATGCTTGATCAGGTTGCGCAATCCTGTCAGCGGTTTTCCGTGTAATCCGTGGTAAAGCTGTTGCCGTTTCTGTCGTCTATCCCCCCACCTGCGAGAGTGCCCGGAGTCCGCCGACCTGCATCTGGAGCAGGTTGTGCTCTTTCGGCTTGTCAGCAAGCGCCTGACGGAAGATCGGCTCGAGCGCCGCGCCGGCGCGGAGCGGATCGCGAAGGTTGACCTCGTGATCGCCGTAGAGACAGGTGCGCAGCCGGCCGTCCGCGGTGAGGCGAACGCGGTTGCACGACCCGCAATACGTGTGCGTCATCGGAGTGATGACGCCGATCGTACCCGGCGCACCGGCAAACCGGTGGTACGCCGCAGGCCCGTTGCCGCGCGCGGGGCCGCCGGACGGCTCGAGAACCCCGTGCACGCTGGCGCGCCGCAGCACCTCCTCGCTGGGCACCACATGCTCCCAGGTGAGATTCGCCATCTCGCCCACCGGCATGAGCTCGATGAACCGCACGTGCCACGGATGTTCGAGCGTGAGGCGGGCGAAATCGGCGATCTCGTCGTCGTTGATGCCGCGCATGACGACGACGTTGAGCTTGATGGGGTCGAGGCCCGCGGCTTCGGCCGATTGCGCGGAGACGACCGGATCGAACGCGAACTTCCGGCGCGCGATCGACGCGATACGATCGGCGCGAAGCGAGTCCGCGCTGATGTTGACACGATCGAGACCGGCCGCGCGCAGCGGCGCGGCGAGCTCGGGAAGCTTCACGCCGTTCGTCGAGAGCGCGATGTCCTCGATGCCCGGGACGGCCTTCAGCATACCGACGAGCGCGACCAGGTCCGGACGGATCGTCGGCTCGCCTCCGGTGAGGCGCAGACGCCGCAGCCCGAGCGGCGCAAGCTGGCGCACTACCTCGGTGATCTCCTCGTACGTGAGGATCTCCGTTTTCGGCAGCCACTCGAGTCCCTCGAGCGGCATGCAATAAACGCAGCGGAAATTGCAGCGGTCGGTGATCGAGATGCGGAGATATTCGATCGACCGCCCGAACTGGTCCTTCAGCGTGATCGCCGTCATCACGCGGTTCCGCGAGCGAGCGACGACGCGGAGAGCGCCGACGGTGCGATAGACGAGGACGGATCCACCCAGTCGCGCGTGCCGTCGGTGTAGTGCTCGCGTTTCCAGATCGGCACGCGCCGCTTGAGTTCCTCGATCACGAATCGCGTCGCGTCGAGCGCATCACGACGGTGCGGATGCGAGGCCGCGATGGCGACGCTCACGTCGCCGAGGGCGAGCGTGCCGACGCGATGCTCGACCACGATCGTCACGCCGCCGAACTTCTCCGCCGCTTCGCTCACGATCCTCTCGAGCTCGCGCGACGCCATCGCGTCGTAGGCCGTGTACTCCATTCCGGTGACCGCACGGCCGTCGTTGACATCACGAACGGTGCCGAGGAAGAGTGACGTCGCGCCGTTGGCATCCGACGCAACCTCGGCGATGAGGGCCGTGGCGTCGATCGCACGGGTGACTATCGCGGTGCGCGTCATCCGCCGGCAACCGGAGGAATGAGCGCGACCTCGTCGCCGGAATGAATGACATCGCCGGGAGCCGCGTAGTCCTGGTTCAGCGCGATCAGCGGCGCGGGTGGCAGGGCGTGACCCACGGCCATCTCCTTCACTTTCGCGAGCAGCTCCGTCACGGTCGCTCCGTCACGCAACGTGACAGCAACGCTCGGCACACCAAAGGCTTCGGCGTAGGACGCAAAGAGGAGGACCCGGACTTCCATGCGAGTAAAATACATCACGCGCCCGCCGAACGGTCCCGTCGCAGTGGGCCGGCGGCTGTCAACTGACAGCTATCCGCTGCGAGCGATCAGCTATCATCTCCCAACTGCAGTGTCCGTATCTGGTTATGCGTCCGTGAGTTCCGAGATGTCGATGTCGGCGACCATCGCGCGCAGTTCCTTGGACGGCTTGAACACCGGCACCGGCCGCGCGGACACCTCGACCGGCGCGCCCGTGCGCGGATTGCGGGCCATGCGCGTCTTGCGCTGCCGAATCTTGAAGGTGCCGAACCCGCGAACCTCGATGTTCTTCTGATCTTTTAGCGCGTCTTTGATGGCGTCCAGAAAGGAGTCTACGACACGCGCGCAGTCCTTCTTGGAGATCATCGGCCCCGAAGTCTGCGAAATCGCCTCGGTGACTTGCTCGACCAGATCGGCTTTGGTCATTTACATCCCTTTGCGGAGGACACTCGGCGACGGCCGTAAGTGCATCCAGTCTAGGATGTTATCTACCGTGGTGTCAAGCGGTTGGACGGTCAGGCATCCTCTCGGGAGGGGCCTGCGGAGGCCCTTGGGAGGGGCCCGGACGCTCTAGGAACGCGCCTCGACGGCCTTCATGAACTCGTCGAAGAGGGCGCGCGCGTCGTGCGGCCCCGGCGCGGCCTCCGGATGGAACTGTACTGCAAAGACTGGCAAGCGTTTATGGCGAAGTCCCTCGATCGAACCATCGTTCAGGTTCACGTGGGTGACCTCGAGTTCGGGTGCGCCCGGGATCGCGTCCGCGGTTCCCTTCACCGCGAAGCCATGATTCTGCGCCGTGATGAGCACCTTGCCAGTCGCGAGGTCCTTCACCGGATGGTTTCCACCGCGATGACCGTACGGGAGCTTGAAGGTCGTGGCGCCGTACGTGATGCCGACGAGCTGATTCCCGAGGCAGATGCCGAAGACGGGCACCTTCTGGTCGGCGATGCCGCGAATGTTCTCCATCGCGTACGTGACGGCTTCCGGATCGCCGGGGCCGTTCGAGAGAAATACGCCGTCGGGCTCGAGCGCGAGCACTTCCCTCGCCGTCGCGGTCGAGGGAACGACAGTGATCCGGCAGTCGCGATCCTCGAAGAGTCGAAGAATGTTGTGCTTGATGCCGTAGTCGTATGCGACGATGTGCGTGGCCGCGCGCGGGTTGCCCCAGGGGTACGCCTGGCTCGTGCTGACCACGGAGACGAGGTCGAGGCCCGACATCGACGGGCACGCCTCGAGCGCCGCCCTCGCTGCGGCGTCAGGCGACTCGCCTGCCCCGATCACGCCCCGTAGGACGCCCACGGTCCTCAAGTGACGCGTGAGGCGACGCGTGTCAACGTCGTACAGGATTGGGATATCGGCTTTCGCCATGTATCCCGCGAGACCGCCGCCGGCGCGCCAGTTCGAGAACGTCGTCGAGAGTTCGCGAACCACCACACCGCTCACCTGCGCGCGCGTCGATTCGGGGTCTTCTGCATTGACGCCATAGTTGCCGATCATCGGAGACGTCATCACGACGATCTGGCCGTGATAGGAGGGGTCGGTGAACACCTCCTGATAACCGCTCATGTTCGTCGTGAACACGACCTCCGCCACCGCCGGCGCGTTGCTCACGGCGTGGATGTGGCCGTGAAAAAGGGTTCCATCCTCGAGGAGGAGGAACCCTTTTGTAGCTCTGAGAGCGCTCACGCTCGGCTCACGTTGTGCTCACGCCGAGATCAGGGCTTCTTGGCAGGAGCCGGGGCCTTCGAGCCGGAGTCCGGCTTCGGGGTGCCGGTCGGCAGCGCCGTGCTCGGCACCGACGGAGCGGGTGCCGCAGCGCCGGGGACGGCCGGAGTCGTGGTGCTCGGCAGCTGCTGCTGCGGACGCGGCTGGGCCGGCGCGGTCTTCGTCGGTGCGAACGACTTGTCGAGGATCGACGTCGGCACGCGGCCGCGACTGGCGCTGATCTCGAGAATGAACGCGAGGCCGATGAAGATGCCGCCGCACCACCAACTGGCCTTCGTCAGGAGGTTACCTGCCTGACGGGTGCCGAAGAGGGCGTCGCTCGAGGAAGACGCGCCGCCGAACGCCGCTGCCATGCCGCCGCCCTTTCCGCTCTGGAGCAGGATGGCGATGACCAGGACCAGCGCGTCGATGATGAGCAGCGTGAGCAGGAACTTGTAGAGCATATGGCTTTCGGAGCCCTAATTGCGGGAGTTGGGTAAGCCTTGAAGAATACCTGAGTTACCGGCTCTCATCAAGGTGTCGGGGGAGATTGGAGTTATGAGCAGTTCGGAGAGTGAGTTTGAGTCGGAGTGATGCGGGTGAGTGGGAGTAGTGGGAGTCAGAGAGGGAGGAGTGGGAGACGGAGTGGGAGGGGGATGCGGCGCGCGAATGCGCTCGGCCGGAACGAATGGGTGATGGTTTTAGGCGCGGCGAGTGCGAGGATGGGCGCATGCCGATCATACACGACGAGGAGTTTCGGACTTGGGAGTCCACGGTGAGAGAGGGTCAGCGCGGCGACCCTGTGTGGCGTTTCCACGCGTACAGAGTTGCGCTGTTCATGCTCGACCGGGTCGGTCGTGATGCAGTCGTCCTGAAACGACAGAGTGCGCTGCCGTTTCAGACGGATCAACTGCTGCGCGCCGTCGCATCCATTGGCGCGAACATCGCGGAAGGTCTGGGCCGACAGTCGGCGGCGGAGCGTTCGCGGTTCTTCGGAATCGCACTTGGCTCGCTTCGCGAATCCGAGACTTGGTATCAGGCAGTCGCGGCCGATCTCCCCGTCGCGGTCGTCGACCAGCGATTCGAACAGCTGACGGAACTTCGCAAGCTCCTCATCGGCGCCCAGAAATGGCTCGAATCCAAACCGAGGCCCACGCGCCTGATGTAACCGAGTCTCCGTCTCGAACGCCCACTCCCACTACTCCCACTCCCACTCCCACTACTCCCACTCACCCTCATCCCTCCGACTTCAACTCCCTCTCCGTTCTGCCCTCAAGCACGGACGATCGTCGCCCACCCCTCGGCGTCGAGGCTCGCGCCGCCCACGAGCAGGCCGTCGACGTCCGGAGCGGCGAGGAGCGTCGTGGCATTCCCGCTATTGACGCTGCCGCCGTAGAGAATCGGCACCGCTTCCTCGCGCTCGCCCGTGAGTGTGCGAAGTTCCGAGCGAATGATCGCGTGCACCGTGCTCGCGTCCGCGGGTGACGCGGTCTTCCCCGTTCCGATCGCCCACACCGGCTCGTACGCGACGAGCGAAGACGAAATCTGGTGCGGCTCGATGTGCGCGAGCGCGGCGCGCAGCTGGCGGAGCACGACGGATCCCGTCTCGCCGGCGTTGCGCTGCGCGAGCGTTTCGCCCACGCAGACGAGCGGCGTGAGTCCCGCTCGAACGGCCGCGGCGGTCTTCTTGCCGGTCTCCTCGTCCGTCTCGCCGAACACATGCCGTCGCTCGGAGTGACCGACGAGCACGTATCGTGCGCCGGCGGCGCGCGCGATGGGCGCGGAGTTCTCGCCCGTGAACGCGCCCTTGTCTTCCCAGTGAATGTTCTGCACGCCGAGTTGGATGTCGGGCCGGTCCTTCAGCGCGTCCGTCACCGCGTGCAGCGTGAGCGCCGGAGGAAAGATCAGGACCGTGCGATCCTGCTGTCGCGGGAAGTATGCGAGGAACTGCCGCACGAATGCCTTCGCGTCGGCGGGCGCGTGATTCATCTTCCAGTTCGCCGCGAACACGGGATGCTTCACGTGCCGGCCCTCTCGTCGAGCGCGGCGACTCCGGGCAGCTCCTTTCCCTCGAGGAACTCGAGCGAGGCGCCGCCTCCCGTGGAGACGTGGCTCATCTTCGCGGCGAGTCCCATCTGCTCCACCGCGGCGGCGGAATCTCCGCCCCCGACGATCGTCGTCGCTCCCATGGCAGTCGCTTCGGCCATCGCGTTCCCAACGGCGTTCGTCCCCATGTTGAACGGCGGAGTCTCGAACACGCCCATCGGGCCGTTCCAGACGATCGTCTTGGCGGCGAGGATCGCCCGCGTGTACGATTGCGCGGTGTCGGGACCGATGTCGAGCATCGCCTCGGTCGCGGGGATCGCGTCGCGCTTCACGGCGTGGGCCCTGGCGCCGGCCTCGATGCCGGGCGCCACGGTCGCGTCGTGCGGGAGCGTCAGGCGGAATGCGGCACGCTCGATCAGCGATGCCGCCATGTCGACGCGATCGGACTCGACGAGCGACGTGCCCGTCTCCAATCCCATCGCCTTGAAGAACGTGCACGCCATCGCCCCTCCGATGAGAATGCCGTCCACCTTCGGTATCATCGCCTCGATGACGTCGATCTTGCCGGAGATCTTCGAGCCGCCGAGTATCGCGATGAACGGGCGCTTCGGCTTTTCGAGCGCGGCGCCGAGCCAGTTGAGCTCGGCGTCCATCAGCAGTCCGGCGACGGCAGGATGCAGGAACGCGGCGACGCCGGCCGTGGAAGCGTGCGCGCGATGCGCGGTGCCGAACGCGTCGTTCACGTAGAAGTCGCCCAGGCGCGCGAACGACTTCGAGAGCGCGGGGTCGTTCTTCTCCTCGCCGGGAAGGAAGCGCGTGTTCTCGAGGAGCAGCACGTCGCCGTCGGCGAGCGCCTTCGTCGCGGCGAGCGCGGCGTCGGTGTCCGTCTCGGGGCAGAACGCCACCGGCTTGCCGAGCAGCTCGGCGAGGCGCGCGGCCACCGGCGCGAGCGAGTACTTCGCCTCGGGCTTCGCCTTCGGACGGCCAAGATGGGAGAGGAGCACGACGCGCGCTCCGCCGCTGACGAGCGCCCGCAGCGTGGGAATCGCGGCGCGGATGCGCGTGTCGTCGGTGATGCGCGTGCCATCGAGCGGCACGTTGAAGTCCACGCGCACCAGCGCGCGTCTTCCCTTGATCTCAGCCGGAGCGAGATCGCGGATGGTGCGCTTGTTCATGATGTGGGCCGGTGCGCGCTCAGAGCCGCGCGCCGATGTACGTGAGGAGATCCACGCACCGGCACGAGTAGCCCCATTCGTTGTCGTACCACCCGGACACCTTCACGAGGGTGCCGTCGATGACGTTGGTGCATTTCGCGTCGAGGATCACCGAGGCGGGGTTGCCGATGTAATCGCTCGAGACGAGTTCGATCTCGGTGTACTGCAGGATTCCCTTCAGCGGTCCCTCGGCGGCCGCGCGGAACGCCGCGTTGACTTCGGCGATGGTGGTGCCCTTCTCGACCTCGACCGTGAGCTCGGTGAGTGAGACGTCGGGAGTCGGCACGCGGATCGCGATGCCGTCGATCTTCCCCTTCACCTCCGGGATCACGAGCGACGTCGCCTTCGCCGCGCCCGTGGTGGTCGGGATGATCGAGAGCGCCGCCGCGCGTGCGCGCCGCAGATCCTTATGCGGATAGTCGAGGATGGGCTGGTCGTTGGTGTATGAGTGGATCGTGACCATCGACGCGTGCCTGAACCCGAACTGGTCGCGAATGACTTTTACCATCGGCGCGAGGCAGTTCGTCGTACACGACGCGTTCGAGATGATGTGATGCTTCGCCGCGTCGTACTTCTCGTGGTTCACGCCGAGCACGACGGTAATGTCCTCGGCTTTCGCGGGCGCCGAGATGATGACCTTCCTCGCGCCGGCCGCGATGTGCTTCCTCGCATCATCGGCGTTCGTGAACTTGCCGGTGGACTCGAGCACGACGTCCACGCCGAGGGATTTCCACGGCAGCGCGGCGGGATCCTTCTCCTTGAACACGCGGATCGAGTCGCCGTCGATGGTGAGCGTCGCGTCGTCGTGCGTCACGGTTCCGTGCGCGATGCCGTGCACGGAATCGTACTTGTAGAGGTGCGCGAGCGTACGCGTGTCGGTGAGGTCGTTGACGGCGACGAAGTCGATATCAGCCTTCGCTTCCTTTGCCGCGCGAATGACCTGGCGGCCGATGCGGCCGAATCCGTTGATGCCAACCTTCAATGTCATGGGGGAGCTTGCCTCGGGTTGTATTCGGTGGTGGCGTATGCCGGGGATCACCGGTCGCCGCTCGCGCGGGCCCGGCCGAATGTCACGTAGCTGATCGTCCGCGCGCCGGCATCGAAGAGCGCGGCGGCGCATGCGTTGAGCGTGGCGCCGGTTGTCAGCACATCGTCCACCAGCACGAGGTGCAGGCCGCGCAATCGTTCGCGCGCGCCGTGCGGACCATCGGGCACTTCAAACGCGTCACGAACGTTCGCGGAACGCTCTCCGGGAGTCAACCGCGTTTGTGTGCGGGTCGCGCGCGTGCGAACGAGGGCGTCGCGCCAGAGGGGAATTCGCCAATGTGCTGTAAGGGAATCGGATAGCAGTGCGGCCTGGTTGAAGCCGCGCTCCCGCTCGCGAACGGGTGCGAGCGGCACCGGAATCAGTGCGGCGCGCTCCGCGATTACATCCGGGGGCCAGTGCAGCCGCGCCATTCGCGCGGCCATTCCACGGGCCGCGGCGGTCCAGCCATGATACTTGAGCGCGTGCACCACCGCGCTTCCCACCTCGTGCGGCACCCAGCATACCGAGCGCGCCGCGCGAACGAACGGCGGCAAAGTCGCGCAGAATCGGCACTGTCGCCCCGCCGACGGATGGCCGCAGCGCTCGCACCGCGGGGACGGCAGCACGTCGAGCCGCGACCAGCAGAGCGCGCACACGAGGTCGTCGTCGCGCGAATCCATCGGCCGCTCGCATGAAACGCAGATGCGCGGCAAGAGCAGGTCGAGCGTGGCGCACACCGAGCGCGCGGCCAGGCTTGGAGTCACCTGACGCTCACCGGTCAGTCACCGGTCAGTCACCGGTCAGTCACCGGTCAGTCACCCGGCGGTCATCCGCGCACCGCCTTCCACATCGCTTCGCGGTCGGGGATCGCGCCGAACCAGCGTTCGAACGCGAGCGCGCCCTGCTCGACGAGCATGGCGAGACCATCGGCTGCGCGCAGGCCGCGCGCCCGGCAGGCGTGCACCCAGGGCGTCTCACCGCGGCGATACGCGAGATCGAGGATGTCTGCGCCGGGGGGCAGGAATGCCGGATCCATAGGGTAATCGGCTCCGTCGAGGCCGACCGGCGTCGCGTTCACCACGAGCGACGCGTCGTGAACGGCGTCGGCCACGTGTTCGAACACGCCGGCGATCCGCGCGAAACGCGAGGCGAGCGCGTTCGCACGATGACTCGTGCGGGCGACGATCCGGACGCGTGCGCCGTCCCAGCGCTCGACCGCCGCGAGCACCGCCGCGGCGGCTCCGCCCGCTCCGAGCACGACGACCACGCCGTGATCGTGCGGCAGACCGAAGTGCCGGCGCACGGCGGCGTCAAACCCTCCGACGTCGGTGTTGTCGCCGAAGAGGGCTCCACCCTCGGTCCAGAACGTGTTCACGGCGCCCACGCGTTCGGCGACGGGACTGCGCGATCCGCAGAGCGCCGCGAACGCCTCCTTGTGCGGCACGGTCACGTTGCCGGCGGCACCGGCGTCGCGCAGAAGGCCGGCGACGGTCGCGAGCCGTGCCGGCGTGACGTCGAGCGTCTCGTACGTCAACGGGATTCCGGCGCTCAGCAGTGCGGCAGTCTGCAACGCCGGGGAGAGCGAGTGCGCGACGGGGTGGCCGAGCAACACGAGCCGCGTGGGGAGCTCCATTACAGCGCCCCGCTGTTTCCGGGGCGCTCGCTCGCGATGCGGTCGAACACGAGTCCGACGATCCGCTCGAGTTCATCCGTCGTGGAGCGATAATCCTCGAGGCCGCCACCAAACGGATCGACGATCGCCCGGCCCTCGTCCGATCGCTCCGCGTAGTCGGCGACGAGGTGCGTCTTGCCGGCTCCGCCGAGCGCTTCGACGCGCTCGACGTGGTGCGGTCCCATCGCGAGGATGAGATCGGATTCGTCCACGATCTCGCGGTTCAGCTGGCGCGAGCGGTGTGCGTTGAGGTCGAGCCTGCGTTCGATGCCGACGAGGAGCGCGCCGTCCGATGCGGGCGCGCCATCCCATGCGCTGGTGCCGGCGCTCGACGGCTGGACGTCGTGCATTCCGCGCGCGCCGGCCTCGCGCACCGCGATCGCTTCCGCGAGGGCGCTGCGACAGGTGTTGCCGGTGCAGACGAAGAGCACGCGCACGTTAGTGGTCTCCGAGGAGGTCGGGCACGCTCTCGCGAAGCGCCGAGGCGGCGATGGCGCCGGGACGAATCACCCGCAGGCGCTTCGTCGTGCAATCCACGACGGTCGATGGTGCGGACGCCTCCAGCGTGCCACCGTCGAGCAGCCGGATCGTGCCGCTCGCGATCTCCGCGCTCCACGACGAGAGCACATCGCCCGCGCTCATCGCCGGCGGCAGGCCGGGCCGGTTCGCGCTCGTGGACGTCAGCGGATCGCCCATCGCGGAAATGAGCCGCTGCAAGCCGGGGTGCGAGGTCCAGCGCACCGCGATGCCTCCCTCGGGTCCCCGAAGCCGCGGCGAGACGCGCCGCTCGCCGCCGCTCAGCACGAGCGTGAGCGGGCCGGGCCAGAACCGCGCGGCGAGTTGAGAGGCGGCGCGCGACAGATGGAGTCCGAGACGCTCGATCATCTCGCTGCCGGAGATGAGCAGGAGGAACGGCTTTCCGGACGGCCTGTGCTTCATGGCGACGAGCCGCTCGACCGACGCGCTGTCGATGGCGCCGCCGAATCCGTACACGGTCTCCGTCGGATACGCGACGATTCCGCCTTCCGCGAGATGTGCGAGCGTTCCGGCGATCGACGCTTCGATCTCGGGTAGCGACCAGAACGGCACGCCGCGAGCGCCCGTTGTCATTCCGGGAGCGGGAAGAGCGCTTCGACGCGAGCGAAGTCGCCGTCCTCGGTGACCTTCAGCGCGCGTTCGCTGCCGCGGACGACCACGACCGGCAGCTGCAATCGTTCGCAGAGCGCGGCGTCGTCGGTGGCGGATACGCCCGCGGCGCGCGCCTCGCGATGTGCGCGCACGATCATGTCGCGCGGGAATCCCTGCGGCGTTTGCGCCCGCCAGAGGTCCGCGCGTTCGACCGTCCTCACGATCATCCCGGCGTCGTCGACCTGCTTCAGCGTGTCGACCACCGGCAGCGCGGCGATCGCGCCGTGACCCTTGCGGGCTTCGCTCACCACGCGATCGATCGTCCCCGGCGCAACGAGCGGGCGCGCCGCGTCGTGAATGAGCACGATGCGGCACTCGTCGGGCAGGTCCTCGAGCCCATTCTGCACGGACTCGCTGCGATCCTTTCCGCCCACGGAGATCAGCATGCGCTCCACGTCGCACTGGAAGATCCACGGCGGCGGATCGCCGGCGTACGAGGGCGGCAGCACGCACACGACCATCGCGACGTCCGCGCGCTGCTGGAACGTCTGCAGCGAGTGCAGCAGCATCGGCTTCCCCGCCACCCAGCGCAACTGCTTCAGGCGGCCCTGATCGGTGCCGGTGGTGCGCGTACTCGCGCCGGCGGCTACGATGACGACTCCCACGTCGCGAAGGCTCATCGAAAGAGCCTCTTGAAGAGCTCCGTGAGCGAGGGCACACCCTCGACGCGTATGGCCTTCGGCGCGCGTTTCGGCACACTCCTCTCGCCGACGTATGCGACGGTCATTCCCATCTTCTCGGCTTCCGCGATGCGCCGCTCAATCTGGCTGACGGCGCGAATCTCGCCGCCGAGACCGACCTCGCCGACGAACACGGCATCCGCCGGCAGCGACTTGTCGTACACGCTCGAAGCGAGCGCCGCGGCCACGGCCAGGTCGCCCGCCGGCTCCTGCATGCGCACGCCGCCCACGACGTTGAGAAACACGTCGAGGTTCGCGAACGAAAGTCCCGCGCGTTTATCGAGCACCGCGAGCAGGAGCGCGAGCCGGCGCGCGTCGTATCCTCCCGCCACGCGCTGTGGCGTGCCGAAGCCCGCCTTCGCCGCGAGCGCCTGGACTTCGAGCAGCATCGGCCGCGTGCCCTCGAGGATCGCCGTGATCGCGCTCCCGGACGTGTGATGCCGTTCGCGATCGCCGAGGAAGAGCGCGGATGCATTCTCGACCGGAATGAGTCCCTGCTGCGTCATGCGGAACACGCCGATCTCATCGACGGAGCCGAAGCGGTTCTTCGTGGCGCGCAGCACGCGGTGATCGAGCGTGCCCTCGCCCTCGAAGTAGAGCACGGTGTCGACGATGTGCTCGAGCGTCTTCGGACCGGCGATGCCGCCGCCCTTCGTCACGTGGCCGACGACGAACACGGCGATGCCGCTTTCCTTTGCAAAGCGCATCAAGCGTGCAGCACACTCACGGACCTGCCCCACGTTCCCCGGCGCACCCTCGAGATCGCCGGTGAAGACGGTCTGGATGGAATCGACGATCATCACGGTGGGAGTCCGGTCCGCGGCGGTCGCGAGGATCGTCTCGAGCAGCGTCTCGCCGAGCAGCTCGACGTCGCCGGAACTCCCGCCGAGCCGGTCGGCGCGCAGCTTCACTTGCAGCGGAGACTCTTCGCCGGACACATACAGCGTGCGCACGCCGGCGGCCTGCAGCTGCGCGGCCACTTGCAGCAGGATCGTGGACTTGCCGATACCCGGCTCACCGCCGACCAAAACCATCGAGCCCGGAACGATGCCGCCGCCGAGCACGAAGTCGAATTCAGCGAGGCCGGTGCGCAGGCGATGATCCTCGGTGCCGATGACATCGCGAATGCGGGGAGTCGGAGACACCGCGCCGCCGCTGCCGAGCGCGGTGACGCCGGCCTTGCGGCGCGCGGACCCGCCCGCGAGGACGCGCGGCGCGGCGACTTCCTCGACGAGCGTGTTCCACTCGCCGCACGTGTCGCACTTGCCCGACCACCGGAGGTGTTCGGCGCCGCACTCGGTGCAGCGATAAACAGTCTTGGCCTTCGCGCCCATCCTATCCCTTACCCGGTTCGCCTAACCGGGCGTCCGCGCGGTCCAATTCTCGAAGCGCGTGAACTGCTTGCGGAAATTGAGTCGCACCATGCCGGTCGGCCCGTTGCGCTGTTTCTGCACGATGACCTCCGCGAGCCCTTCGATCGGCGTGCCGTCCGGCATCTTCGTGGCGTTGCCCGAGTCGTCGACCGGACGATCGTACATCTCCGGACGGTAGATGAACATGACGACATCGGCGTCCTGCTCGATGGCGCCCGACTCGCGGAGGTCGGAGAGCTGGGGGCGCTTGTTCTCGCCCGTGCGCTGTTCCGGCGCCCGTGACAGCTGCGAGAGCGCGACCACCGGAACATTCAGTTCCTTCGCGAGGATCTTCAGCGAGCGGGAGATCTGGCTGATCTCCTGCTGGCGGCTCTCCGAGTTCAACGGTCCCTGGATGAGCTGCAGGTAGTCGACGATCACCATCTTGATCCCCGCCTGCGACTTGAGCCGCCGCGCGCGCGACCGGATCTCGAGCAGCGTAAGGCCGGGCGTGTCGTCGATCCAGATGGGCGCCTGCCCGAGCAGGGCCGCCGCCTTGGCGAGATTGGAGTGATCCTGGCTGTTGAGCTTGCCGGACCGCAAACGCTGGGCATCGATGAATCCCTCGGAAGCGAGCATGCGCTGGATGAGAGATTCCTTACTCATTTCGAGCGAAAAAATCGCTATCGGAAAATTGCCCTCGACGGCGGCGTATTGCGCGATGTTCAGCACGAACGCGGTTTTTCCCATCGAAGGGCGCGCCGCGATGATGATCAGGTCCGAGGGCTGGAATCCGAGCGTGATCTTGTCGAGGTCGGTGAAGCCCGTGGCGACGCCCGTGAGCGGCCCGCCTTCGCGCAGCTGTTCGATGCGCTCCATCGCCGGCCAGAGCAGCTCCTTGATGCGCATGAAGCCGTCGGTGCCGCGCTGCTGGCTCACCTGGAAAATGCGATGCTCGGCCAGGTCGATGAGATCGGCCGCGTCCGCGCCGGATTCGTGCGCCTCGACGACGAGCCCCTGCGCCACCTCGATGAGCCGGCGACGCAGCGCTTTTTCCTTCACGATGCGCAGATGGTACTCGACGTTCGCTGCCGTCGGCACGACGTCGAGCAGCGTGCCGATGTAGTCCTTTCCTCCGGCCGCCGCGAGCCCGCCCTGCTTCTCGAGTTCGTTGGCGAGCGTCAGCGGGTCGAGGACCGCACCCTGCTGATGCAGCGACAGCATCGCGCGGAACATGCGGCGGTGCGCTTCGCGATAGAACATCGTCTCGTCGACGAGTTCCACCGCGCGCACGATCGCGTCGGCGTCGAGCAGCATCGCGCCCAGCACCGCCTGCTCCGCATCCTCCGACCAGGGAGGCTTGCGGTCGCGGAACGGATCACGCGCCGCTTGCGGCGCTATCGAAAACTCTGCGGGCGAGCTGGACATCTTCCCAAGTGGGGCGCTTCCACGATGGATTGCGGAGCAACGCGGCGGGGTGGTAGGTGACGATCAGCGGCACCCCGTAATAGCGGTGTACCTGTCCGCGCAATTTACCGATTGGTTGCGTGGTCTGCAGGAGAGTTTGCGACGCGAACGTGCCGAGGGCAAGGATCACTCTGGGCTGGAGCAGCTCCAGCTGGCGCAACAGGTACGGGCTGCAGGCCTTGATCTCGTCCGGCGCCGGATTCCTGTTGCCAGGCGGGCGGTGCTTGAGGACGTTGCAGATGAAGACGTCTTCCCGCGCGAGATTGATTGCGGCGAGGATCTTCGTCAGGAGCTGACCCGCCGCGCCGACGAACGGCCGGCCGGTTTCGTCCTCCGTCGCGCCCGGCGCTTCGCCGACGCAGACGAATCCCGCGTGCGGGTTTCCTTCGCCGGGCACCGGATTCTTCGCGCCCGCGTACAGCGCGCACGCCGTGCACGACGCGACGGCAGCCGCAACGGCGGCGATCGAATCGAGATTCGCGAGGGCGCCCGCACCGGGTTCCGTCGCGTGTCCGACGACGATGCCCGGCTTGAGGTCGCCGCTCGCGCTCTCGCTCGGTCCCGTCGGCTTCGGCATCTCGTACCGGCCGACCTTCTCGGGCGTCGCTTCGGCTACGGGCGGGTCGCCGGCCGGCTTCGCCGGCGTCGCCGCGTTGCCGGGCTGATCCACGCCCACCGAGCGAAGCGCCTCACGCCAGTCGCCGCTCACTGGGCCGCTCACGGGGCCGCTCACGGGGCCGCTCACGCGCGCCTCGCGCGGCGAAGGCTTCGTCGGGATCGTGCCGCGCACGCCGAGCGCGCTCAGCGCGTCCTCGACCGAAAGGCCGTCGAGCACGAACTCGCTCTCGCCGAGTTCGCGCCGCTGCTCGAGATACTCGCGCAGCCGGTCCCTAGCGTCCATTCAGGATCTCTTCGACGCGGTCGAGCACGGCGTCGGCGACGTCCGGCTTGCTCAACAGCGGCAGCACCGCGGGTTCGGCGCTTGGCGAGAGGATCGTCACGCGGTTCGTGTCGACGCCGAAACCGGCGCCTTCCTCCCGCGCATCGTTCACGACGATCAGGTCGAGCGCCTTCGCCGCGAGTTTTTCGCGGGCGTGCCGCATCACGTCGTCGGTCTCGAGCGCGAAGCCGACGATCACAGCGCCCTTCTTCCTCGCGTCGCGCGTCGTCGCGAGGATGTCGCCGGTGTTTTCGAGCGCGATGGAATCGGGACGCTGCGCCTTCTTGATCTTTCCGGCGGCGGCGTGTGTTGGGCGAAAGTCGGCTGGCGCGGCCGCCATCACGAGCACGTCGGAACTCGCGAGCTCGGCGCGAACGGCGTCGTGCATTTCTTCGGTGCTCTCCACATGCACCACGCGGACGTCATGCGGCGGCGCGACGGCGAGTGGGCCTGCCACGAGCGTCACGTCGGCGCCGCGTCGCCACGCGGCGGCCGCGATCGCGACGCCCATCTTGCCGCTGCTGTAGTTCGAGAGGAAGCGAACGGGATCGAGCGCCTCTCGAGTGGGACCCGCCGTGACCAGCACGCGACGGCCCGCGAGCGCACCGCGCGCCTCGAGCATGCGGCCCACGTGCGCGAAGATTCTCTCCGGCTCCGGCATCCGGCCCGGGCCGGATCCCTCCTGGGGGGACGCGAGCGGGCCCAGCTCGGGGTCGAGCACCGTGTATCCGAGCGAGCGCAGGTGCGCGACGTTCTCCGCCGTCTGCCGGTGCGCCCACATGCGATCGTTCATGGCCGGAACGAGCAGCACGGGCGCGTCCGCGGCGAGAAGGCAGGCGCTGAGCAGGTCGTCCGCGCGGCCCGACGCGGCGCGCGAAAGAAAATCCGCCGTAGCCGGCGCGACGACGATCAGCGCGGCGGCGCGAGCAAGCGTGATGTGATCGAGCGCATGTCCCTCGGCGACGAGCTCCGTGTGCACCGGCCGTCCCGTGAGCGCTTCGAAGGTCACCGCGCCGATGAACTCACGGGCGGACCTCGTCAGCACCACATCCACTTCGGCGCCGGCCTGCGCGAGGAGCCGGGCGAGCCACGCCGTCTTGTAACTCGCGATTCCCCCAGTGACGCCGAGGAGAACGCGCCGGCCCTCGTACGGGCGCACGGCTGCTCGGTCCGCGGCCGTTGTCGTGGGGGTGCGGGTTACTCCGACCGGCGGCGCGGCACGACGCGATACTCGATGTTGCCGGCGGTGAGTTCCTCGAGCGAGCGCGTCGTGAGCTTCTTCTCACCGCTCTTGGAGCGGTCGCGGGGGAACTCGTTCAGCACACGGGCGTACTTCGCGGCGACAAGAATCGCGAGGTACTTGTTCGCCGCGTGGACCGTGACTTCGTTCGGAGTGAAAACGCGCATGGTTCAAGACCTCTGTAAGTTCGAAAATGCGAAACTACCGTCCGGGCTATTACTGCGGTCCGTCGCCTGTCGTCTGCCGTCTGATTTCAAAATCGAGCGTGCCGATCAGATCGGCAAGCTGCGAATCGAGCGCCCTGATCCGCTCCCGTTTCACTTCCTCGGCGTCGATGATCGACGACACCCGGGCCACCGTGGGCTCGAGATCGTCGTTCACCAGCACATAATGATAACGACTTACCACCTGTAATTCCTCATGGGCGCTCTTCAGGCGGGTCAGGAGGGTGGCCCCGTCCTCCGTATTCCGCTCCTGAAGCCGGGCCAAAAGCACCCCCACGGACGGCGGGAGCATGAACACCAGGACCGCCCCGGGCCACGCCCCGGCGAACTGGGCGGCCCCCTGAACGTCGATGTCCATTATTACGTGTTTCCCGCTCGCCAGCACCGCGCTCACCGCGGACTTCAGCGTTCCGTAGAACTTCCCGTGCACCAGGGCCCATTCGGCGAACTCGCCGCGTTCTCGATGCTCGATGAACTGCCCTTCGGTGAGGAAGTGATAATCCACTCCGTCCACCTCGCCCGCTCGCGGTGCGCGCGTGGTGCACGAGACCGAGTAGCCGAGGTCGCCGCGCCGCTGCATCAGCAGCTTCGTGACCGTCGTCTTGCCGCCGCCCGACGGCGCCGAGAGCACCAGCGGAAACGGGTTCATGGGGCAATCACTCGACGTTTTCCGCCTGTTCGCGGATCCGCTCGAGCTCTTCCTTCACGAGCAGCACGTCGCGCTGGATCTGCGTGTCGTTCGCCTTGCTGCCGGTCGTGTTGGCCTCGCGCAGCATTTCCTGGAGCAGGAAACCAAGCCGCTTGCCGACCGGGTCGCCGCCCTTCGGTGCGAGCACGTCCCTGAACGCGGCGACGTGCGCCCTGAAGCGGTCGATCTCCTCGCCCACGTCGAGCCGGTCCGCGAGAATCGCGATCTCCTGGGCGAGCCGCTGCTCGTCCACGGCCACGCCCTCGGCCAGTACCTTCACGTTTTCCCGAAGGCGATCCCGCTGCGCGATCACCCGCTCCGGCGCGCGCGCCGCAATGCGGCCCACTGCCTCCTCGATCACGGCCATGCGCTCGAGCAGCACGGCAGCCAGTCGCGCCCCCTCGGCTTCGCGCATCTTCGTGAGCTCGCGGGCCGCCGCCTCGACGACGGCAACCAACTCGTCCGCGGTCCCTTCGGCCGTCTCCTCGCCGGACATGCGAATCACGTCGGGCATGCGGAGGACCGTGGCGACGTCGATCTCACCGCCGAGGCCATGGCGGTCGCGCAGCGCGAGGAGTTCGGCGGCGTGCTGTGCGAACTTCGCCTCATCCACGACGGCGCCCTCGGTTGCCGGCCGCTCGATGTGCGCGGAAATCGTCACGTGCCCGCGCGCGATGTGCTTCCTCAAAGACTCGCGCACCTCGGCCTCCCAGCGCGCGAACGCGGATGGGAGCTTCACGCTCGGGTTGAAGAAGCGGTGGTTTACGGTCCGGACCTCGACGTTGACGCGCGATCCACCCACGTCGCCCTCGGCGGAGCCGAAACCCGTCATGCTGCGTATCATAGAGAGCTAGCTAACCTATTGTCTGATAATGGGTTTGTAAAGTTGCTCAGTTCCAGAACTGCCACCGCATGCCATACATGTTCACGAGCCGCGGCATCACGTAGCCCGGATACGTCGAGTATATCGCGCCAACCGGGTTCCGGTATTGCCAGAAGATGACGGCGGTGGAGATGCGGATTTCGAGCAACGTCGAGAAGATGCCGGCGCCCGGCGTGCTCAGACCGACCGGATTCGCGCCCAACGGCACATAGAGCGTCGAGAAGTAGTCGAACGTGCCCGATGCAAACAGGTGAAAGTTGTTGCGCGGAAACCGGCGCAGGAAACTCGACTCGAACCAGACGCGAGCGCGAGCCTGGGTCTGCGGCCGGTACGCATCGGCCACGCTCCACTTGATCGCATCGATGTCGAGGTTCACGCCGAGCACGAGCGGTCCGCGGAACGAGACGATCACGCCGTTCGCCGCCGGCGACACGATGGTGCGCAGTGCGGTGTCGATCTCGACCGGCGGTGCGACCAGGCTCGCGGCGCGCGTGACGCCGCCGCCGGTCAGCCAGCGATTTCGCCACTCCACGCCGATCTCGAGCCGCATGTTGGTTGTCGTCGCACCCGCGGTGCCGCTCTTGGGAGCCGACCGGCTGATCGCTCCGCCGACATTGAGCCACGAGAACGGAGCGAACCGTGCGAGGACGTCCGTTCGCGTCGTCGAGTCCACGGCGCGTTCCGCGAACGCCGAGACCGTCAGCAGGGTCGACTCGTACTCCGCGCGCGCACCGGGCGAGAGATTCATCTTGCCGTTGATCGAGCGGATGCGATTCGTGCTGCTGAGGCGGATGCCCCAGCGCGTGATCCCCGCCGCGAGCACGTACTCCGGCCGGGATGTCGTGGTGTCCGTCGAATCGCGCGACGCGGACCCCGCGAGGTTTGCCGCAAGACTGGAGCCCGTGTCCTTCTTCGCCTCGCTCAGCGTCGACGCGATGAGCTGCGCCCACGGGCCGTTCGCCTCGGGATCGCGCCACGCGATCCGGAGATAGGCGAGACCCTCGCTGCCGTTGTATGGCGGGATCGTCCGGAGTTGCGGCGACGTATTGATGAACCGGTCGCCGGCGTTGCGGTTGATGCCCTGATGTATCCAGGTGGCGTCCACGCTCCAGTCACCGCGCGCCCACCCGATGCGCGCCATGCCGCCGAGCGCGTCGCCGTCCATGCCGGCGACGGAGATGCTGCTCTGCTGCTGCCCGGCGAGCTGAATGGCCGCGCCGTTGTCGAAACGCTTGCCGAAGAAGCCGCGGTAGAGGTTCAGGTTTTCCGTGCCGGTGACGACGTCGGTGCGCGTGTTCGCGGTCGTCCGGTCGACGCGCCAGAGGCGCAGGTGCACGCGCAGTTCGCCGGCGGCGCGCTCGGCCTTCACATCTTCGAGCGACCAGAGCGGGATCATCGCGAGATCGTGGATGCCGCCGTTGCGAGCGTTCAGGACATCGAGTTCGATGCCGTCGAGATAGAGGCGGACGCGACCGGGGTCGCCGTAGTACGCGGCGACCTGGGGTGCGAGGAGGAACCCCGTGGTCATCATCGTGACGCCGGGGACCGACGCGAGGAGGTCGCCGAGCGTCATCGCACCGGATGCGAACAGCTGGTCACGGTCCCAATGCCACCTGCTGGCGCCGATATCCGTGGAGCGCGGCGTGTAGGGGCGGGCGATCGGCGTCTTGACCGTGTCGCGGGGCGGACGCACGATCGCGGCCTTCGTGGTGTCGCGTGCCGCCGGCTTGGTGGTGTCGGCGACGGCGCGCTTCGTGGTATCGGCGCGCGCGGTATCGGGGCGAGGCGGCGCACCCTGCGCGCCGAGGGCGGTCAGCGGCGCGCACGCAGCCAGTAGGAACACCAGCAGCGTGCGCGCGATCGCCGTCAGCGCACCCTCCCTCGCACGAACTCGACGAACGTGCGCACCGGCACGCCTGTCGGCCCTCGAGGAAGCGAGATCATGTCGGTCTCCGAATACGCCGTGCCGGCGATGTCGAGGTGCGCCCACTTGTAGTCCTGGGTGAACTCCGCGAGGAAGAGTGCCGCCGTGATCGTTCCCGCGCCGCGTCCGCCCACGTTCTTCATGTCCGCCACGTCGGACTTGATCTGGTCGCGATACTCGGGCCACATCGGCAGCTGCCAGCCCGGCTCGCCGCCGCGCTTGCCTGCCGCGAGAATTTCGTCGATCACGCCCTGATCATTACCCAGCACCCCCACCGCGATGTTCCCCAGCGCGACGACGACCGCGCCCGTGAGCGTCGCGGCATCGACCACCGCCTGCGGCTTGAAGCGTGCGGCGTACGCGAGCACGTCGGCGAGAACGAGACGGCCTTCCGCGTCGGTGTTGATGATCTCGATCGTCTTGCCGTTGCTCGCGCGCACGACGTCGCCGGGATTCATCGCCATAGCCGACGGCATGTTGGTGGTCGATCCCACGAGGCCGACGACGTTGATCTTCAGCTTCATCCGCGCGATCGCCTCCATCGCGCCGAGTACGCCCGCGGCGCCGCTCATGTCGAACTTCATCCACTCCATGCGATCCGCGGGCTTGATCGAGATGCCGCCGGAATCGAAGCAGAGTCCCTTCCCCACCAGCACGACCGGCGCGTCGTCCGCTCCCCCTCCGCGATACTCGAGCACGATGAACTTCGGTTTCTGCGGTGTGCCCTGCGCGACGGCGAGGAACGAGCCCATGCCCAGCTTCTCCATCTCCTTCCTGCCGAACACCGTCAGCTTCAGCTTGTGGCGCTTGGCGATGTCCCTCGCGGTGTCGGCGATGAAACTCGGTGTGCAGAGATTTCCGGGCATCATCGCGAGGGTGCGCGCGATGCGCTGTCCCTCGGCGACGGCAGCGCCGTTCGCGAGAGCCGTCTCCGCCCCGCCCTTCGACGAGTCGACGCACACGACCGCCGTGACCAGCGGCTTCGGCCGCTCACTCGCGGGCGGCTGGGTGCGCAGTTCGGTGTACTCCCACCCGCCGAGCGAAAGTCCTATCGCGGCGTTCTCGATGGCGGTGCCGTCGAGTCCCTCCGCCCAGAATCCCATCCGCTCGATTCCCATCGAGTTGCCCTTGCGCCCCGCGAGCGACGCGGCGCGCACGATGGCACCCGGCTCGGGCGAGGGCCCGAGTCCGACGAGCAGCACGCGCTGCGGACCCTTGCCGTGCGCGAACAGCAGCAGCGTTTCGTCGCGGTTCCCCTTGAAGTCCTTCTGCTTCACCGCGCGGGTGAGCGCGCCGCCAAGTGCCTTGTCGAGGGGCGCGAGCGTACGCGGCACCGTTTTGTCGGACGGGAGCGCGACGGCGAGGAGGGGCGTCGCGAGATGCGCGGGATCGCCGGCGTGCAGCGACAGGGCGAAGGACATGATCAGCTCCGCATTCCGGTGATCACGGCATCGCCGAAGCCCGTGGTCGAGACTTCGGTGGATCCCGGCATCTGCCGGGCGAGATCGTACGTCACGGTGCCGGCGGCGATCGCCTTCTCGACGCCCTTCACGATGAGCGTCGCGGCTTCGTTCCAGCCCATGTGCTGGAACATCATGACCCCGGAGAGGATCACGCTCCCCGGATTGATCTTGTCGAGCCCCGCGTACTTCGGCGCGGTGCCGTGCGTCGCCTCGAACACGGCGGCCTCGTCGCCGACGTTGCCGCCCGGCGCGATGCCAAGCCCGCCCACCTGCGCCGCGGCCGCGTCGGAGAGGTAGTCGCCGTTCAGGTTGGGCGTCGCGATCACCTCGTAGTCCTCGGGACGCAGCAGGAGCTGCTGGAACATCGAGTCGGCGATGCGATCCTTGAGGATCACGGCGTCTGCGCGGGCGGTGCTCCCCGCCTTGTTCAGGTCGGCCTCGGTGACGACGAGATTCTTGAACTCGTCGCGCGCCACTTCATACCCCCAGTCGCGAAAACCGCCTTCCGTGAATTTCATGATGTTTCCCTTGTGCATCATCGTCACGGATTTCTTGTTGTTCTTCAGCGCGTACTCGAGCGCCATCTTCACGAGCCGCTTCGACCCGAAGGGCGACATCGGCTTGATGCCGATCGCCGAGCCCTTGCGAATCTTCTCCGAGAATTCCTTCTCGATGAACAAGCGGAGCTTTTCCGCTTCCGGCGAGCCGGCGCGGAATTCGATTCCCGAGTACACATCCTCGACGTTCTCGCGGAAGATCATGATGTTGAGCTTTTCCGGATGCTTCATCGGGGCGCCGACGCCCGTGAAGTAGCGCACGGGCCGGATGCAGGCGTAGAGATCGAGTTCCTGCCGCAGCGCGACGTTCAGCGACCGGAAGCCGCCGCCGATCGGCGTGGTGAGCGGTCCTTTGATCGCGACCTTGAACTCGCGCACGGCCTCGATCGACTCCGCGGGCAGCCACTCGCCCGTCGTCTTGAAGGCCTTCTCGCCCGCGAGGATTTCCATCCACGCGATCTTGCGCTTGGCGCCGTACGCGATCTGCACCGCGGCGTCGAATACGCGCACCGAGGCGCGCCAGATGTCGGGGCCCGTGCCGTCACCCTCGATGAACGGGATGACGGGATGGTCGGGAATGCTGAACTTTCCGCCCGAGGCCTCGATGCGATCGGCGCCCGCCGGAACCTTGGCATGCTTGTATTGAGTCACTGTGCTGCGTCCCTCTAGGTGTCGGTAAGATGGCGAAAACTAGGAGTGCTCCTCGGGCGGAGCAAGGAAAACATTTCGACGCTTTTCGGCCACTCGTGCTCAGCCGGTGGCGGTCTCCCGATACCACTGCTGTGCCGCTGCCACACCGCTGCCGAGCGTCACGGGAATTCCCGCGTCGTTCAACGCCATCTCGACGCCGGAGAGCGCGCCGAGCACCATGAGCTCGTTGATGTCGCCGACATGCCCGATGCGGAAGACTTTCCCGACGAGACGGCCCGTACCGCCGCCGAGCGACAGGTTGTAGCGGCGGAACGCGATGTCGATGACCTTCTTCGCGTCGAGGCCATCGGGCACCACGACGGCCGAGACCGTGTCCGAGTAGATCTTGGGGTCGAGGGCGCAGAGCTTGAGGCCCCACGCCGCGATCGCCCGTCGTACGCCTTCTCCGAGCCGATGATGCCGCGCCGCGACGTTGGCGAGTCCCTCTTCGAAGAGCAGGTCGAGTGCGGCGCGAAGGCCGAACAGGTGCGCGATCGGCGGCGTGTACGGGAAGTACCCTTCCGCATTGTGCTTGATCTGGTCGCGCAGGTCGAAGAAGGCGCGAGGACACTTGGCCTGGTCGAGAAGTCCGAGCGCCTTCTTGCTGACGCACAGGAACCCGATGCCGGGCGGCATCATGAATCCCTTCTGCGATCCGGCGATGGCGAAATCCACTTTCCAATCGTCGAACCGGAAGTCGAGCGAGGCGACGGAACTCACGCCGTCGACGTAGAAGAGTGCCGGATGGATCGCCGCATCGATCGCGCGGCGGACGGCGGCGATGTCGCTGGTCACGCCCGTCGCGGTCTCGTTGTGCACGACGAGGACGGCCTTGTACTCGTGCCTGGTGTCCGCGGCGAGCATCTCGCCGACGCGCGCCGCCGACACGGCATCGCCCCACTCGACGTCGATCACGTCGACCTTGAGACCGAGACGCTGCGCGGTGTCGATGAACAGCGTGCTGAACTGCCCGTTCCGAACGGCGAGCACGCGGTTGCCCGGCGACAACGCATTGACGAGCGACGCTTCCCACATCGCGGAGCCGGACCCGGAGAAAATGAAGGCTTGGCCGTTCGCGCTGCCAAACACCTTGAGCAGGTCGGGAAAAATGGAGCGCGCCATCTCTGGAGCCGCCGATGATCGATGATCCTCCATCGGGCGATCCATCGCGCGCAGCACACGGTCGGGAACGTTGGTGGGTCCTGGAACGAAGAGAAAATGGCGGCCCGTCTTCATACGATGGCTTTCAATCGTGAGAGGTTTTCGACTGCTCGCTCGAGCGTTTCGTGCTTCTTGCAAAATGCAAACCGGATGTAGCGCTTCCCTTCCGCGGCGCCGGGCCTGTAGAAACTCGATCCCGGCACGGTCGCGACCTGGATCTCCTTCGTCATCCACTTCGCGAACGTCACGTCGTCACGATCGTCGAGGCCCGAGAAATCGGCCATGATGAAATAGGCGCCGTCCGGCGTCGCGAATTTGAAGCCGGCCTCGCGCAGTGCGCCGCTCAGGAACTCACGCTTCGCCTTGTAATCGCCGGCGAGCTTCGCGTAGTACGAGTCATCGAACGAATATCCGATCGCGGCCGCATCCTGCAGCGGTGCCGGCGCGCCGACCGTCAGGAAATCGTGCACCTTGCGGATCGCGCTCGTGCGCTCGGCGTTCGCGATGGCATAGCCGATGCGCCATCCGGTGATGCTGAACGTCTTCGACAGGCTGGAGATCGTGACCGTGCGATCGCGCATGCCGCGGATGGTCGCGATCGGAATGTGTTCGCCCGAAAAGATGATGTACTCATACGGATCGTCGGTGAAGACCATGAGGTCGTGCTCGACGCAGACCCTCGCAATGGCTTCGATCTCGGCGCGCGAGAACACGTGCCCGGTCGGATTGTGCGGCGAGTTGAGGACGAGGGCGCGTGCGCGCGGCGTGATGGCGGCGCGGAGTGCCGCTTCGTCGAACTTCCATTCCGGCGGCGTGAGCGGGACGAACACCGGCTTCGCCCCGCAGAGGATCGCGTCGGGCCCGTAGTTCTCGTAGAACGGCTCGAAGATCAGCACTTCGTCGCCGGGATTGAGCAGCGCGAGGAACACCGACGCCGCGGCCTCGGTGGCGCCGCAGGTGACGGTGATCTCACGCTCCGGATCCACGGACATGCCGTATCGCCGGTCGTACTTGCCCGTGATCGCGTCGCGAAGCTTCTTGGAGCCCCACGTCGTGGCGTACTGGTTGATGTCGTTGTGAATGGCGGCGCAGGCCGCGTCCTTCATCACGGAGGGCATGGGAAAGTCCGGGAACCCCTGCGAGAGGTTCACCGCGCCATGCTCGTTGGCGACGCGGGTCATCTCGCGAATCACGGACTCGCTGAACGTCAGCGTGCGCAGGGCGTTGGGCATGGACGGAATCTAGACGGTCATCACTTGGAAGTGCGCTTCCGGGCGGTGATCAACACCGGGATATCGTCCGTGCGCGGGTTCACGAAATCGAGCCGGATGCGCCCGTCGGGCATTTCACTCACCGTGCCCGGCACGGAACTGTTGGCGAGCATCCATCCCGCGGGCAGGACCACCGCGTTCGCGGGCCGGCCGAAGCTGCGGTCCCACATCAGCTCGTTGCCTACGATCTTGTAGCGCACGGTATCCGTGTACGTCTCGAACATCCGGATGCGGACGGACTCGCCGGTCTTCACCTGCGGAAAACGGAAGACGACGATCTCCGATTGCGGCGTCACGTTCACGACGCCCAGCTTCGCCCTGGTGATCGCGTCGCCCTGCAGCACTTCCCACTTGAGTTCCTCGCCCGTGTCGAGGTTGCGCGCCGAGGGCTTCGATACGGTGCTGCCCGCGCGCACTTCATTGATGTACGTGCCCGTGCCGGGGCGCGACTCCGTATAGTCGTGATAGAGATCGAACGCGTGCGTTTCGGGTTGCTGCAGGAAATAGACGATCTTCCTGTTCTGGTGCGCGCGCTCGTCGAGCCGCGCGGCGACGCCCGGAACGGCGGTTTTCGTCGCGCCAAGCCCCACCGCCGGACGCGCGCGCAGCGTGAGCGGCGCCTCGGCCGGCGTGCCGTTCCAGAAGCTGATGGCGACGCGGCCGTCGTCCTGCTGGATGACCTGTGACGGGTAGTTGCACGAGATCATCTCGTACCCGGGCGGCAGCACGACGGTGTTTCGCTTGATCCCGAGGGAACGCGTGAACACGATCACGTCGCCCTGCGCGAAATAACTCGCCGCATCTTCGTACGTCTTGAGGATCAGCACGCGCGCTTCGCCGCCATCCGCCGGCACGGGATGCGAGAGCTTCACCCGGATGTACGTCTGCGTGGAGTCCGTTCCCCGAACGCCGCCGGCCGTGGCGACCGCCTGACTGACGACGTCGAACACGAGCGGCTTTCCCGTGGCACGATCGCTCACGCTCTCGTCGGTCGCGACACTCCCCTTCCGGATCGGATTGAAGTAGTACATCGCGCCGGGAGTGGTCGCGGTGACCTCATAGATGATCCGGAATTTGGCCGACCCCGGGGCGAGCAATTCATACCTGGTGTAGGCGTCGCCCTCGGTTTGCCGGGACGGACCGCTCTGAGTCTGGCTCTGGGCGCGGGCGAACGCGGGAACGAGCAACGACACGCCAAGGGCGCACGTAGCAATGCGGTTCATGGGCGGACGATCCGAAAGAGGGGATGAATGCTTCTGAAAGTTACGCCCGGCCCAGTTCTCTCGCACCCTGCTCCGGGAATAGATTGGTGAGGAGTGAGGAGTGTGCCATCGGGAGTCACCTCGCCAGGAGAAGCACGGTATGGCCCGCAATCGTTCGAAGCCCCGCCTGTATCCCCGCCTGACCACGCCGCTCGTGCGCGACAACGGTGTGCTCCGCCCCGCCACATGGGACGAAGCACTCGACCGCGCCGCGGATGGATTCCGGCGGAACATCGAAGCGCGCGGCCCGAACTCGCTCGGAACCTTCAGCTGCTCGAAGTCCACGAACGAAGTGAACTTCCTCGCGCAGAAGCTCTCCCGCGTCGCGTTCGGAACGCACAACATCGACAGTTGCAACCGAACGTGACACGCGCCTAGCGTCGTCGGTCTGGCGACGGTCTTCGGTGCGGGCGGCGGGACCAGTTCCTACCGCGAAGTGGAGGAGACGGACGTCGTCTTCCTCTGGGGCTCGAACGCGCGTGCGGCCCATCCGATCTGGTTCCATCACCTGCTGAAGGGGATCCACAACGGGGCCAAGCTCTACGTGATGGATCCGCGCCGCACCGAGTCGGCGCAGTGGGCCGACGTGTGGCTCGGGCTGAACGTCGGATCCGACATCGCGCTCAGCAACACGATGGCGCGCGAGATCATCCACGCGGGGCTCGTGCACCAGGAGTTCGTCTCGAACGCGACGTCCGGCTACGAGGCGTACAAGGCATCGGTCGAGTCCTACACACTTGAAAAGGGCGCGCTCCTCACCGGCGTGCCGGCCGACGTCATTCGCGACGCGGCGCACACGTTCGCGAAGGCCGACCGGGCGATGATCTGCTGGACGCTCGGCATCACGCAACATCACGACGCCGCCGACAACGTGCTCGCGCTGATCAACCTGTGCCTGCTCACCGGCCACGTGGGCCGCTGGGGCTGCGGGTGCAATCCGCTGCGCGGACAGAACAACGTGCAGGGCGGCGGCGACATGGGCGCGATCCCGAACAAGTATCCGGGCTTCCAGGAGATCACGGATCCGTCGATTCAAGCGCGCTTCGAGAAGCACTGGACCGTGAAGCTGCAGCCGGAAGCGGGACGGAACCTCACGCAGATGCTCCACGCGATGGCGAGCGGCGAAATGACGTCGCTGTACGTGATCGGTGAGAACCCGGTGCAGTCGGATGCGGACGGCCACCACGTCGAGCAGGCGCTCAAGGGACTCGATCATCTCGTCGTCCAGGAAATCGTGATGACGAAGACGGCCGAACTCGCGCACGTGGTGCTCCCGGCCGCCGCCACGTGGTGCGAGGGCGAGGGCACGGTGACCAACAGCGAGCGCCGCGTGCAGCGCTGCCGCAAGGCGAGCGAGCCGCCCGATGGCGCGAAGGACGAACTCTGGATCATCGCACAGATCGCGAAGCGGCTCGGACACGACTGGGGGACGCCGACCGCCGAAGAAGTCTGGAACGAGTTTCGTGAGGTCGCGCCGGAATTCGCGGGCGGAATGTCCTATGAGCGGCTCGACGCGCTCGACGGCATCCAGTGGCCGTGCCCCGACGAGTCGCATCCCGGCACGACGTTCCTGCACGAGCGCCTGTGGGAGAAGGGCGAGAAGCGCGGGCCTGCGGCGCCGTTCACGGTCGTGCGTCACGAGGGACCGGTGGAGATGCCCGACGCGGAGTTTCCGCTGCTGCTCACAACGGGACGCCGCCTCGAGTCGTATAACACCGGAGTGCAGACGGCGGGCTACGACTCGCCGCTGCACTGGGGCGAAATGCTCGACATCTCGCCAGAGGATGCCGCACGCCTTGGCATCTCGGACAACGAAGAAGCGCGCATCACCTCGCGCCGCGGATCGGTCGTGGCGCCGGCGCACATCGACCGGTCGCTGCGGGCCGGGATGGTATTCATGACGTTTCACTTCCCCGAAAACGTGGCCACGAACCTTCTCACCCTCGACGTGTCGGATCCGAAATCCGGGACCGCGGAATTCAAGGCGTGCGCGGTGCGCGTCGAACCGTCTCGCGCGTTGGCGGGTTCGGCCCACACCTGATGGATATCCGCCTCCTCGACGCCGAGCCGACGGCCGAAGAACGATCCGCGGTCGATGACGTGCTGGGCGCTCCCGGTTCGTCGTGGGACGGCGGCGATCGGGGGAGCGCTCGCGACTCGCACACGGCGGAGTTCGGCGGCCGCGCCACGCGCGAGCGGCGTCACCTGCTGCTCCCCGCGTTCCAGGCGCTGCAGGCCCGGGTCGGATTCATCACGGAGGGAGGACTCGATTACGTCTGCGCCCGGCTCGGCGTGCCGCCGGCCGAGGCGTGGGGTGTCGCGACGTTCTACGCGATGCTCGCGACGTCGCCGCGGCCGCGGCGAATGGTGCATGTCTGCGACGACATTGCCTGCCGCGCGAAGGGCGCCGCCGGCCTGTGCGCGAGTCTCGAGCGCGAGGCGGGGGCCCCGATCTCGCATGAACCCGCCGGCGATCACGTCGCGCTCGACCGCGAGAAGGCCGCCTGGATGCATTCGCCCTGCCTCGGGTTGTGCGACGTCGCGCCTGCCGCTCTCGTGGTCGAGGCGGGAGCGAAAACGGTGGAGCGCTCGATCGGCCATGCGACGAAAGACGGCGTGCTGTCGCTGCTGGGCGGCAAGGCGCCGGGTCCCGACGGCGCGAGCACGCCGCACATCGGCCGGAGCCCGCTGATCGTCGGCGGCGGGCTGTTGGAGCGAGTCGGCAAGGTCGATCCGGCGAGCCTGGCAGCGTACCGCGCCGCCGGTGGATACGCGGCGCTCGCGAAGGCCGTCGATATGGGTGCCGAGGGTGTGATTCGCGAAGTCACCGCGTCGAACCTCGTCGGCCGCGGAGGCGCGGCGTTCCCAACGGGACGCAAGTGGGAAGCGGTGCGCACGCAGCCCGCGCAGCCGCATTACCTCGTCTGCAACGCCGACGAATCCGAGCCGGGCACGTTCAAGGACCGCGTGCTGCTCACCGAAGATCCGTTCGCGATCGTCGAGGCGATGACGATCGGCGCATTTGCGACGGGAGCCGAAAAGGGATTTCTGTACATCCGTGTGGATTATCCGCTCGCGTACGAGCGAATGCAGGGCGCGATCGTGCAGGCTCGGGCGGCGGGATTGCTCGGCGAGAACATTCTCGGCCGCGGCCTGCGGTTCGACATCGAGATCCGTCGCGGTGCGGGCGCGTACATCTGCGGGGAAGAGACCGCGCTGTTCGAGTCGATCGAGGGCAAGCGCGGAGAGCCGCGCAACAAGCCGCCCTTCCCCGTTTCGTACGGATTGTTCGGCAAGCCGACGACGATGAACAATGTCGAGACGTTCGCGAACATTCCCGCCATCGTCCTCGACGGCGGCGCGGCGTTCGCCAAGGTGGGAACGGCACAGTCCACGGGCACGCGCTTGTTCTGCCTCAGCGGCACGGTACGGAAGCCCGGCGTGTACGAAGTGCCGTTCGGCACGAAGCTCTCCGCGCTGATCGGCATGGCCGGCGGCGTTCCCGAGGGACGCACCCTGAAGGCGGTGCTTCTGGGTGGTGCCGCCGGCGGTTTCGTCCGCGCCGACGAGCTCGACATCACGCTCACTCACGAGGACACGCGAGCGACCGGCACCACGCTGGGCTCCGGCGTCGTGATGCTGTTCGACGAAACGGCGGACCTGCGCGACGCGGTGCTGCGCATCGCGGCGTTCTTCCGCGACGAGTCGTGCGGACAGTGCGTGCCCTGCCGCGTCGGGACCGTGCGGCAGGAAGAAGCGCTGCACCGCATCGCCAGCGGAAAGATGCGCGGCGGAGTGAAGGGTGAACTCGCGCTGCTCGACGAACTCGGCGATGCGATGAAGGACGGATCGATCTGCGGACTCGGACAGACGGCGTACTCGGCGGTCGAGTCCGCCATCAAGCGACTTGGCCTCTACTCCGACGCGGGGAGCGCGACCGCATGACGACGCCCTTCGTGCAGATTCGCCGGCCCGACCGCGAGCCGAAGAAGATGGTTGAGCTGCAAGTCGATGGAATTGCGGTCAGTGTTCCGGAAGGTACGACGATTCTTGGCGCCGCCCGCACCATCGGCATCGACATTCCCACGCTCTGCTATCTCGAGACGCTGCGGCCGGTGAATGTCTGCCGCGTCTGCATGGTGGAGGTCGAAGGTTCGCGCGTGCTCGTGCCGAGCTGTTCGCGCGCGGCCGAGCCTGGAATGATCGTCCGCACCGGCAACGATCGGGTGAAACACACGCGGAAGATGGTGCTCGAGCTGCTCGCCTCGTCGGTGGATCTCTCCACGACGCCGGGGATGGCCGCGCTGCTCGATGAGTACGAATGCGATCCGGAACGATACGGGCCGCCCGCGCCGCCGGCTGCCGCCGGTGTACGCGATGCCGCCGTGTGTGGCCATCACACGCCGCCGAACCCCGATTTCGCGGCGACGCTCGCGCAGCCGCCGATCGTCGACAACGACCTCTACGTGCGCGACTACGCCAAGTGCGTGCTCTGTTACAAGTGCGTGGAAGCGTGCGGCGTCGATCACCAGAACACGTTCGCGATCGCGGTGGCGGGGCGCGGCTTCGATGCGCGCATCTCCACCGAACTCGCCGTGACGCTGCCCGACTCGGCGTGCGTGTACTGCGGCAACTGCATCGCGGTGTGCCCCACCGGCGCGCTGATGGCCAAGCGCGAGTTCGACATGCGCGGCGACGGCAGCTGGCACGAGGAGAAGCAGACGAGCGCCGACACGATCTGCCCCTACTGCGGCGTCGGATGCACGCTCACGCTTCACGTGCAGGACAACGAGATCGTGAAAGCCACGTCGCCCCTCGACAACGGCATCACGATGGGAAACCTCTGTATCAAGGGCCGGTTCGGCTGGCGATTCGTGCAGCGGGGGCCGGAAGCCGGAAGCGCGGAAGCCGGAAGCGCGACGCGATGACGGCGGACGTGCCCGTGCGCGAACGAGAGTTCGTGCGGCTTGCCGGCGGTATGCGCGCTGACGAATGCGCGCCGGTCGCCGAGGAAGTGCCCGTCGCGTTTGTTTATTCCGGGCGGCCGCACGTGGTGATGATGTGTTCGCCGGACGATCTCGAAGATCTCGCGTACGGCTTTTCGCTCACGGAAGGAATTGTCGAACGCGCGTCGGAAATCGAACGTGTAGAGCTCTCGCGCCATGCCCGCGGCGTCGAGCTCAGCATCACCATTCCGCCGGACGCCGCGGCGCGTCTCGCGCAGCGCACGCGTGCGCTCGCCGGCCGCACCGGGTGCGGACTGTGCGGTGTGGAGGCGATCGACGACGCGGTGCGCGCTGTACGTGTGGTACAGTCCCCGCTGACCCTTTCAACGGACGCGCTCTGGCGCGCCGGCGAATCGCTCGACGCGCACCAGCCGCTCAACCGCCAGACGCACGCGGTGCACGCGGCAGCCTGGGCAACACCCGACGGCGCGCTCGTCGTCGTTCGCGAGGACGTAGGCCGGCACAACGCGCTCGATAAAGTTCTCGGTGCGCTCGCGCGTGCGGGCACCGATGCATCAACGGGGTTTCTGGTCGTCACCAGCCGCGCGAGCTTCGAACTGGTGCAAAAGGCTTCCGCGGTCGGAGTCGCCATTCTTGCCGCTGTTTCACGTCCCACCGGACTCGCGGTGCGCATCGCCGATGCGTCCGGCATCACCCTTGTCGGCCTGCTCCGCGGCCGCACGGCCAACGTCTACTCGCATCCAGAGCGCATCACGTGATTCCTTCCGACATCGAAATCGCACAGTCCGCCCGTCCGCGTCCCATCACCGAAGTCGCGGCCGACCTGGGGCTCGGTCCCGACGAGCTCGATCTCTACGGCAAGTACAAGGCGAAGATTCCGCTCGAAATTTCAGAGCGTCCCGTGCGGGGACGATTGGTGCTCGTCACCGCCATCAGTCCCACGCCGGCGGGTGAGGGCAAGAGCACGGTGAGCGTCGGGCTCACGCAGGCGATGCGCCGCCTCGGATCGAACGCCGTGCTCTGCATGCGCGAGCCGAGTCTCGGTCCGGTGTTCGGCGTGAAGGGCGGCGCGGCCGGCGGCGGATATTCGCAGGTGATCCCGATGGAGGACATCAACCTCCACTTCACCGGCGACTTCCACGCGATCTCGAGCGCGCACGCGCTGCTCGCGGCGATGCTCGACAACTCCCTTCAGCAGGGGAACCCGACCGGGCTCGATTCGCGGCGCATCACGTGGCCGCGCACGATCGACATGAACGACCGCGCGCTGCGAAACGCGGTGATCGGGCTCGGCGGCGCGACGGACGGCGTCGTGCGCGAGGAGCACTGGGTGATCATCCCGGCGAGCGAAGTGATGGCGATCGTCGCGCTCGCGACGAGCCGCGCGGACCTCGAGGAGCGGCTCGGCCGCATCATCGTCGGCTCCACCGCCGGCAAGAACAAGGCGCCGGTGCGCGCGCGCGACCTCAAGGCCTCGGGCGCGATGGCGATGCTGCTCAAGGACGCGATCCGCCCGAACCTCGTGCAGACGCTCGAGGGCGGCCCCGCGTTCGTGCACGCCGGCCCGTTCGGCAACATCGCGCACGGCTGCAACAGCATCCTCGCGACGCGCTCGGCGCTCGCGCTGGCCGACGTCGTGATCACGGAAGCGGGCTTCGGATCGGACCTCGGCGCCGAGAAGTTCTTCGACATCAAGTGCCGTGCGGGAGGACTGAACCCGGAGGCGGCGGTGCTGGTCGCCACCGTGCGCTCGCTCAAGATGCAGGGCGGCGCGGACAAGAAGGCGCTCACGAAGGAAGACCTCGGTGCGCTCGAACGGGGACTGCCGCACATCGAACATCACTTGAAGAACGTCCGGCAGTTCGGCGTTCCCGTCGTGATCGCGATCAACAGGTTCGGTGCGGACACCGACGCCGAGCTGAAGATGGTGAACGACTATGCCGCGAAGCTCGGTGCGCGCGTTGTGCTCTGCGAGGTTTTCGCGAAGGGCGGCGAGGGCGGCGAGACGCTCGCGAAGGAAGTGCTCGCGATGCTCGCGGAGAAGAAGGGCGCTTACAAGCCGCTCTACGACACAGCGCTCCCGATCAAGCAGAAGATCGACGCGATCGTGAAGAACGTGTACGGAGGCGACGGCGCGGATTACTCGCCGGCGGCCGATCGTGCGATCGAGTATCTGACGTCGATCGGACTTGGCGACACTCCGGTCTGCATCGCGAAGACGCAGTACTCGCTCACGGACGACCAGACGCGACTGGGCAGGCCGACGGGATTCCGCATCACGATCAACGAAGTGTATGGATCGGCGGGCGCGGGATTCGTCGTGGCGAAGGCGGGAGACATCATGACGATGCCGGGGCTGCCGAAGGTTCCGGCGGCGGAGGGGATGTCGATCGACGCGAGGGGGCAGATCGTGGGGTTGTCGTAGCGCTCTGAGCGCGCGGGCAGGCTATCTTCCCCCGGTGCCCGAGTTCACGGTCTACCTCCGCCTCGGCTATCACCACATTGCCGCCCTTGGCGCCTGGGACCATATCCTGTTCGTCGCGGCACTCACCGCGGCGTACGGACCGCGCGAGTGGAAGCGCATCGCGGTGCTCGTCACGGCATTCACTCTCGGGCACTCGGTGACTTTGGCACTCGCGACGTTCGACGTCGTGCGGGTGAGCGCGCGGGTCGTCGAGCCGCTCATCGCGGCGACGATCGTCGTCACGGGGCTCGCGGCGATCCGCGACCAGTTCGCGGCGGCGTCCGCCGCGGCGGCGCGCGCGATGCTGGTTCGGCGCTATGTGACTGCCGGCGGCTTCGGCCTCATCCACGGACTGGGATTCGCCGGCGGCCTTCGCGCCCTGCTCGGCGCAGAGAGCTCGATCGCGCTCCCGCTGCTCGGCTTCAATCTCGGTCTCGAGGGCGGGCAGCTCGTGGTGGTCGCCGCGATCTTCGCGATGGGCATGGTGGTGGAGCGGTGGCTGCGGGTCACGCGGCGCGCCTGGGTGCTCGGCGTCTCCGGCGTGGCAGCAGCGGTTGGATTGGTCATGCTTGCGGCGCGACTGCACAGCGATTCGTGACCGCGCGCCGTTTTACTTCCATACGGTAGTGGTCACCTCCTCCTTCGTGCGGGTGCGATGATGCGTTCTCCTGGTATCTGCCGTCAGTCCGCGGTTCGCGCTTTGACCGCCCTCCTTCTCGTCACCTCGTCGGCTCCGCTCGCCGCGCAGCGCGGCGCCCCGCCGACCACGCCGCCGCAGTGGCTCAACGCCGATACGTCGAAGAAGACGAACCAGAGCAACTTCCGCGCGATCGAGCAGTGGCCGACGCCCAACGAGTACCGCACCGGGAGCGGCTCGCCCGGCCCGAAGTACTGGCAGCAGAAGGTCGACTACACGATCAAGGCCTCGCTCGACACCACGCACCACGAGATCAGCGGCACCGAGCGCGTGACCTACCACAACAACGCGCCGAACTCGCTGCCCTATCTCTGGTTCCAGCTCGACCAGAACGTCGAGAAACCCGATTCGCGCGCCTCCGTTTCCGCGAACGCACTCCCGAAAGGACTGGCGACGCTCAGCCCACAGTCGCTGCATCTCCTCGGCCTCGCCGGCGACGAGGCGCCGCTTGGCATGCACATCGCGCACGTCCGCACCGTCGGCGCGAACGGCGCGAAAGCCGAAACCCCGTTCTTCGTGAACGGCACCTCGATGCGCGTCGAACTCCCGGCGCCCATCGCCACCGGACAGAGCGCGATACTCGAAATCGAGTGGGCCTACTTCGTGCCCGAACTCGGACGCAACACGCAGCGCAACGCGCGCGACAAGGTGAAGGACGGCTGGGAATACGAGATCGCGCAGTGGTATCCGCGCGCCGCCGTCTACGACGACGTGAGCGGCTGGACCAACGATCAGTTCTACTCGCAGGGCGAGTTCTACCAGGAGTTCGGCGACTTCGACGTCACGATGACGGTGCCGCACGATCACATCGTGCGCGCCACGGGCGTGCTGCAGAACCCGCAGGAGGTACTCACCTCCGCGCAGCGCGCGCGACTGGTGAAGGCGATGAGCTCGAGCGAGCCCGTGTTCATCGTCGCGCCCGACGAAGTGATGAAACCCGACACGCGCCCAGCCGGCTCGGCGCCGCTCACGTGGCACTTCGCCGCGCAGAACGTGCGCGACTTCGCCTGGGCGAGCTCCAAGACGTTCATCTGGGACGCGATGGGTTTCCGCTACAGGCCCGGCGGCCGCCTCATCGAACTGCATTCGGTGTACCCGCGCGACGCGATGCCGCTCTGGGATCAGTTCAGCACCAAGGCCATCAAGCAGACGATGGTGACGTACGGGCGGATGGTGCTCGAGTATCCGTATCCCGTGGCAAGCAACGTGCACGGTTCGGTGGGCGGAATGGAGTATCCGATGATCGCCTTCTGCGGCGCGCGCCCGCGCCCCGACGGCACGTTCGACCCGTCGCTCAAGTGGCGGCTCATCTCGGTCACGATCCACGAGGTTGGACACAACTGGTTCCCGATGATCCTCGCCACCGACGAGCGCCGATGGGGATGGATGGACGAGGGGATGAACTCGTTCGTGCAGTACTATGCGGAGAAGGATTGGGACCCGAACTATCCGTCGAACCGCGGACCGGCGAAGAACATCGTCGAGTATTTCAAGAGCGTGGCGCAGGTCCCGATGATGACGGAGAGCGATCTCGCGTACGCGAACTACGGCAACCAGGCGTACAGCAAGCCGGCCGCGACGCTGGTCATGCTGCGCGAACAGGTGCTCGAGCCCGCGCAGTTCGACATGGCATTCCACGAGTACGCGGCAAAGTGGGCGTTCAAGAAGCCGCAGCCCGCCGACTTCTTCCGCACGATGATGAACGGCGCCGGCGAGCAGCTCAACTGGTGGTGGCGCGGCATCTTCTACACGACGTATGCGAACGACCAGGCCCTCGGCGGCGTCGAGACGCAGCAGGCGAGCGACGTGGTCGGCAACGCGAGCAAGAACAAGTACTACCACCGCATCACCGTCGAGCAGAAGGGCGGGTTGGTGATGCCCATCCAGCTTGGCATCACCTACGACGACGGCAGCAGCGCCCTCGTGAAACTCGCGGCTGACGTCTGGCGCTACAACGAGAAGAGCTTCACGTACGGCTTCTTCAGCGACAAGGGACTGTCGCAGGTCGTGCTCGACCCGAACGAGGTGTTCGCCGACATCAATCGCGACAACAACACGTGGAAGGCGCCGCCGAAAGTCCAGCCGTGACGCGTCGGTCTCCGGTCCGCGGATCCGCGACGACCCGATGGCGGCGAGTAGTCGCCGTCGGGGCGTTCGCGTTGCTCGGCGCCGCGTCTCCGGCGCCGCCGCACGACATGCATACCGCGCAGGTTCGGCTCATCGTCGAGGGGCCGGTGGTCGTTGCGCGTGTGCGCATGTTTCGCGATGACCTGCAGAAGGCGCTCAAGGCGACGGTCAACGAGTCGCCTGTGTCGAAGCGCGCCGTCGCCGCGTACGTGCTGCGCACATTCATCATCGCCGCCGACGGGAACCGGTTGACCGGCGAGGTACTCGACGGAGGCGGCGACGTCGACGGCGATCAGCCCGTGTGGTGGGTGGTCGTGCAGTGGAAGGCGTCGCAGCCCGTCACGACGCTCGGAGTGCGCGCACACCTGCTGTTCGAGACGTTCAGCGACCAGCAGAACATCGTGATGGTCAGTAAGCAGCCCGGCGACCAGCGGCGCGGGCTGTACTTCCAGGCGGGGGATCGAGCGGAGCAGGTCGTCAAGTTCTGAATCGCGGCGAGCCGCACTGCACGTTCGAGTTTCCGTTCAACGCCATCTACGCCGCGCAGTAGCTGCGCGCAAGACTCACATACACCGCATGTTCAGGTGACCGTACCTCCCTATTCCAAACTTCCCGCTGGGAGTCTGATTGTGTTGACATATCGCGTATGTGCGTAGTGACGTGCGACACACCGTTGCCTTGACTTCATTCGGAGTCTGTCCCATTACTTAATCGTAGTCTTCTCGATGCGAACGCAGTATTCACGCAGGGCGATCTCTGGGAGAGAGCTATGGCGAACGACAAGAAGCCTGAAGCGCCGAAGTCACCGGTCAAGAGTGTCCCCGTCGATCCGAAGAAGAAGGGAGCGCTTGACGACAATGAGTTGAAGGAGGTGTCCGGAGGCAGAGCGGGTACGAGCGCGGCGTGCACCTGCTCGAACATGCCGTCGGATCCGGGGCGCATGTAGCGGCTGCGGTACTCGCCGGCCGCACGCACTGGCGAACGCGGGCTGATTCGCGACGGATCAGCCCGCAGTTTGTTCTGACACTGGATATCCACCGGAGATGAATGGACTTGACTGAGATCAATGCCGGCGTCAGCGTGCAGCGGCATGCCTTGGATCCCATGGGCAGGGCGGTGTTGTTTTCGGTCGGAGACCGGTCGTTCATCTTCGACGGACACAACGGCCGGTTCATCGATGCGGTCCCAGCGGGGGTGGCGGACTATCTGGCCGGCGGAGCCGCTGGCGCGGTCGCCGCGGACGTGTTGAGGCACACCGGTTGGCTGGAGTGGCTCGATTCGTATCGCGAGGGCGTTCGGCCGGATCTGCAGCAGGAGCAACGGCAGGCCGTATTTCTGCAGGGCGCCGCTCCGGAGCGCTACGTGATCTGCCTGTCGCAAGCCTGCAACCTGGCGTGCAGCTACTGTGTCAACCAGCGCGGGTCATACGGCGGCAGGCCGCGCCTGATGCAGCCGTCGACTGCGAGGGAGTGTGTCACCTTCCTTCAGCAGCAATTGATGAGCGACAGCTGCTCGCGCATTTCCACCGTCCTCTTTGGCGGTGAGCCGCTCCTGGCGATGGAATCGACCAGGATCCTGGTCGATGGCCTTCTGGAAGGCCAGCGGCTGAGCGGGAAACCGGTCGGCGCCATCCTGTGCACCAATGGGACGTTCTTCGACGAGGACCTGTTCCGGACCTTCGCCGTCAATTCCGATTCCTTCAGTGTGGCAATCAGCATCGACGGGAGCCAGGAGAATCACGACAAGCATCGGCCGTTTGCGGCGACCAACGGCCAGTCCTCGTGGCTCGCGGCAGTCCAGACGGTTCGGCGACTTGTCGAGGCGAACGTCCGCGTGTCCGTGACCTGTGTCGTTGCGGCGCCGTACGAGTACATCGAACGGGCGCAGGAGCTGCAGGCGATCGGGCTCGGGCGCATCGAGATCAAGCAGGTGATTCCGCACGTCTATGGGTGCGCCGAAAAGCCCGACGTACTGCAGAGCGATTTCGAGCAGTGGCGCAGGCAGTACATGGCATACACCGACTGGTGCCTCGAACGCGGCGGCCTGCTGCCGCCGGCGGACGTCGTGCACGTCGATCGGGTGGTTCTGCTGAGGGAATACTCGGATCGCATCGACACGCCGTCCGCACGGAGGCTCGGGTGCGCCGCGGCCGATGAGGGGGCCGCCATCGACGCTGATGGGCGGATCTTTCCGTGTGATGCGTTCATCGTGCAGCCGGCGCTGGCGATCGGAACTGTCACCTCGGGCATCGACCCGGAAAAGCGCGAGTCGTTCGCGCGCTGGTTGATCGAAAAGGGGCAGCATCGGACCGACGCCCCCAAGTGCAGCGCGTGCTACGCCAAGCGCTTCTGCGGAGGGGGGTGCTACGCCACCAGCTACGACGCCACCGGTGAACTCTCGCCCATGGATGACGACGCCTGTGCGTTCGTGCGGGAGAAGGTACTGATCGACTTGTATTTCATCTCCCGCGTCACCAAGGAGAATCCCGACGGGGTCGCGCGGGTGTTCAAGGGCCGCAACAACGACGCCAACGTCAACGCAACCGCCGGCGCGTAGGTCAGCCGGCGAGGTCGATAGTTCGTTGCCGCGCGAGTTCGAGCAATCGCGGATCGCTGAACAGGCGGTCGCAGGCAGCGCAAATCCCATCGAACTCGCCGGCACTGAGCGCGCGGTCGGTGCCCGCCGTGGCCGCGACGATCAGGTCGACCGGCCCGGCACTTGCGATGGCGTTCCAAAGCGGGTCCGCGGCGGCCCTGCGCAGAGCCTCGGCCAATCCGTTCGGAGCGTCGACGTGTCCGATGACCATCCGATCGGAGTGGGGCAACACGCCGCAGCATGGGAGTATGCGTCCGTCGCCGGCAACCTGGATGCTGCGGAGCACTCCGTTGCAGGGGCCACGATAGGCGTGGGCCGAAGCAGCGCGTGCCGTCCGTGAAGCTGCGTCGGCTAGATCCGCGGCACGTCCGGTGGTGTTGATGCCGACCTCGTAGATGCGCACACGGGCTTCATCACGCCCGGGCCCGAGGAGTTGCGCCACGTGTTTCCTGTCGATTCGCGATCCGGGTTCGATCGTGACCGACACATACACCATGAGCCGCAGTTGCTCCGCGGCATCAACCAGGTTCACCAAGTGCCGTGACGCTATGTAGACGGCGTGCATGTCGTCGTAGCTGACGCTGATCTCGGAAAGTCCTGCCGCGGCCATCGGCGCGAGTGTGGCCGTCGCACGATCGGGGGTGTCGGCGAAGAACGCACTGGTGACCGCGGCGGTCCTCATGCCGAAACCGTGCGCAAGCCGGATGCCGCTGAGCATGAGTTCGGGAAGCAGGAATGGGTCGCCGCCATTGAAATGAACGGTTCGCACCGAACCGAGCGACGCGGCCTCGCGAATGGCTTGCTCCATGTGCGACTGACACATCGCATCGGACAGCTTCGCCTCCGAGCGGTAACAGCAGTGCGAGCAATGCAGGGGACACCGCAGCGTCACGTTCAGCACGAGATCCGTGCAGGACACGCTGGGTGGCGACGGCATGGGATGGGACTGGGCGGGTTCCACGTGTGGGTGTGAAGCTACTGCGGCCGCAACACGTTCAGGATAGAAATTTGAATCGCGGTTGTGCAAGTATGGCGCGACACTTCACGCCGCGCCACCAGCCCGTGTGCAGTTCACGTGGTGTCTGTCGCCCGTCTGTCGCCCGCCTGCCCGCGTCGCGGGTCGGCCGGTCGGCGCCGTGCGCCAGAGAGCTCGCCGGCACGTTACGCCGGATCAAGCCTTGGGTCGGCACGGCGGCATAGATGCGGCTCGGTCTAACACCGGCTGCTGCCGACGCGGTGCGTCAGTCCACAATTGCTTCTCCCACCGTCATAGGTGACGTGGATCAATAAGCGCTTCTGTTTGGCCGCGCGGGAGAGTCTTTTCCGTCATGCGCGTGCGCTGATGGCGCGATAGATTGCTGAGATGGGACTGCGTTTCAGTTGGGATCCCCGGAAAGCATCCGCGAATTTCCGAAAACACGGGGTCGCCTTCGACGAAGCGAGTACGGCGTTCGCGGACCCGCTCTCGATCACGGTGCCGACTCATTAGCGCTCGCCTTGCCAGCCGCCGCGAGCGGCGCATCTATGAAGAAGACGCCTAGTCGAGTCCGGGAGGTCGTCACGGTGCGCGCGGAGTATGACTTCAGCGGCGGCGTGCGCGGCAAGTACGCGAAGCGTTACGCGAGCGGGACGAACATAGTAGTACTCGAACCTGACGTGGCGGACGCATTCCCAACGGCTCGCGCGGTAAACGCGGCGCTACGAAAGGTTCTCCGTTCGGATCCGCCGCGGCCCCGGCGCGCGTCGCGCCGCAGTGCAGAACCCTGATCGTTAGCAACCACCGGCATCTCATGACCGCACGCCTCACCATCCTGAGTTTCCTCACAGTCATGGCATCAACTGCTGCTGCTCAGGAAACCCTTCCAATGACGGCTTCCGACTCGGACGCCGTAGTACGCGGCGCGGTCCGCGCCGCTTTGGCTATCCGAGCAGACGCGCGCCCGAGCTGCGTCACCTATATAGCGGACAGTCTCGCCACCCAAGCGGGCCGGACCTTCATTTCCGAAGGGCACGCGGTTGCCGGCATGATGCGCAGCGCAGACGATTCGGCGGGGCGCCTTGGCGTCACCCTTCTCGCCCTGTCCGGCCGCGATACCGCTCGCGTAGTGGTTCGCCTCGACGGACGGCGGTGACCATCTTGCGACGTTTCTTTGTCGCAAGTGCCGCACGTGTCGCGCTCTGCGCGACCGCCGCCTCGGCCCTCTTTCCGGCCATCTCGGCCGGCCAAAGCGCCGCGCCGACCGCCGCCTCGCGAGCCGCACCACCCGCCGAATGGCCGTCGTACGTGTCGGCCTTCGACGCCTACGTCCACGCCGACTCCATCGTCGGCGCCGCCACCCTCGTGATGCGCGACGGCCGCGTGCTCGCGCACCATGAGACGGGCTTCGCCGACCGCGCCCTCGGCCAGCGCGTCGACACGAACACCATCTTCCACTGGGGCTCGATCACCAAGACCCTCACAGCCATCGCCGTCATGCAGCTGGTCGAGCGCCACCGCCTCTCGCTCGACGCGCGCGTGACTGATTACATCCCGGAGTTGCATCGCGTGCACGATGCGTGGGGGTCGATGGACTCCGTGACCGTGCAGATGCTGCTCTCCCACGCGTCGGGACTGCAGAACGGGACGTGGCCCTGGACGCAAGGCCGGCCGTGGGAGCCGTTCGAGCCGACGACGTGGGAGCAGCTCGTCGCGATGATGCCGTACCAGGAAGTCGCGTTCAAGCCGGGCACGCGATACAGCTACTCGAACCCCGGGTTCATCTACCTGGCGCGCATCGTGCAGGCGCTGTCGGGCGATCCGTGGGAAGCGTACGTGCAGAAGAACATCTTCACGCCGCTCGGGCTCACGCGCAGCTATTTCAACGCGACGCCGTGGCACCTCGCCGAATATCGGTCGAACAACTACTCCGTCGAGCGCGACAGCGCGCGCCGCGGCGTGCGCGTTGCGGCCAACGGCCGCGAGTTCAATCCGGGGATCACGGTGCCGAACGGCGGGTGGAACGCGCCGCTCGGCGACCTTGCCACTTACCTGGCGTTCCTCACCAATGCCTCGCACGGCGACGCGTTCACGCAGCGCACGTATGACACGATCATGCCGCACGCGACGCTCGAACGCATGTGGCGGCCGCGCTATCCGACCAATCCGCCTGATGCGGCGGGAGAGTGGATGGCAACGTCGTTCTTCGTGTACCGCAAGGGCGATGCGACAATCGTCGGGCACACCGGGAGCCAGGCCGGGTTCCGCGCGTTCGTGTACTGGAATCCTGTGACGAAGGATGCGGTGATCGCAGCGTTCAATACGTCGAACGAGGCAGATCCGTCAGCGTCGACCAAGGGCTACGACGCGCTGCGACAGGTTGCGTGGAGGCTTCTCCGCTGAACGCGTGACGCCATCTGACGGCGAAACTCAGCAAGAGGCTGATCCCTACGATCTGGAACGCTTCGTTCGCGCGCAGCAGCACGACTACGCCCGCGCCCTCGGGGAGCTCAGGAACGGACGAAAACGTTCACACTGGATGTGGTACATCTTCCCGCAGTTTCGCGGGCTCGGATTCAGTTCCATGTCTCAGCGGTACGCGATCGGCAGCGTTGACGAGGCGAAGGCGTACCTCCGCCATCCAGTCCTCGGTCCGCGGCTCACCGAGTGCGCGAACGCGTTGCTCGCAATCGCCGATCGCTCGGCGACGGATATCCTCGGCTCACCGGATGACCTCAAGCTTCGTTCGTCCGCGACGCTGTTCGCGCACGTATCTCCGCCAGCGTCGGAGTTCGAGCGCCTCTTGCAGATGTACTGGCAGGGAGAGCCCGATCAATCGACCCTCGAGTTGTTGCGCGAGCCGGCCTGACAGCGGTTGGCGCAGACGGGCACAAAGGGATCGAGGGAGATTTCAGCCGGCCAGGAAACGGCGCTGACCCTGACGTTGAAGCCCGGCACGTACGAACTCTACTGCCCGTTGTCCGATCTGACTCACAAGGTGGCCGGCATGTCGCGAACACTCGTCGTGACGGCCGACGACAAACCGGCAGTGCCGAAGAAGCCGGACAGCTGAGTGAGTCACCCGGGCTTGCGATCTACTTCCCGATGGTGGATGCTGATAGCGCTGAGATGGTGATTCACTGGGGGCGGACGATCGTGCCGTTGAGGATTCGGTCGGTTCGATAACTGCGGTGACGGGCGACGTGAGAGGCGCGACTTGGCGAAGGGCGACGAGCGCGGGGTGCGGAGAAGACTTTCTCCTCGCCCCGTGCCCGTCGCCCTTCGCTAAATCGCCCCTCACCCGTCACGCGTCGCCACGTGACGAGTACCGGCATGCCCTACGGAACCGTCGTCGTCTTCCCCGCATCCAGATGATTCCAGTTCAGAATCGCATTGAAGCCGAGGAAGTACGTTCCCTGCGTCTGCCACCTCCAATACGGCCGGATGGCGAACGAGACCACGTGTCCCTTCCCGACCGGCGAATCCACGAGCTGCACGCGGTTTGAAAGCCCTTCCATCCCCGCGAGCGCGCCGGAGAGCAGTATCTGCGTCGTGTCCGTCGGGAAGCGCATGACCACGCGCGGCTGAGTCGCCGGATCCGGCGCCGCACCACCGCGGCCACCGAAGCCGCCGCCACCACCGAATGCCGCGGCCGGATCAGCCGGCGCCGCGGCAGCACCACCTGCGCCGCCGCGTCCGCCGCGTCCACCACCGCCACGGCCACCACGGCCGCCTGCGCCACCGCCCGCCGCCGCAGCCTCAGCCTCGGGCGCTGCACCGCCGATCGTGATGGATGAGATCGGCACCTGATTCTCGAGCGCCATCGGCTGCGTGTTCTGCGCGTAGAGGTTCGCGCCGCCACGGCCGCCGCCGGCACCCGCGCCGCCGCGGCCGCCGCCGACGTTCAGCACCGGGGCCTGGCTGAAGTACACCGGCAGTTCCTTGTCCAGGATTCCGTACGCGAGGGGGCTCTTCGCGTCGGTGATCACGCCGCGCACGATCGTGCCCCGCCCGAACAGCGCCGCCGGCGTCTCGACCGTGACGCCGGGCGTCAGGTTGTACTCCGGGAAGAGCGTCGACGTCGACCCCTCCGTGATCAGCGTGCCGCCCTGCTGGACGAACTTGTACAGGTTCATCAGTCCGTCGATGCCCATGCCGCCGCGGATGTCGTCCGTCGAGTCCGGCGTGCCGAGGGCCGGTGTCTCCGCCGTCTTCTTGTATGGCACCGGATCCTTACCGGTGATCGCGACGCCGGTAACGTTCGACTGCGCGTTGCCGCCGGTGTGCGGGTAGATCACGACGTCGTAGTTCGCGCGGATGTTCGGCATGTGCGCGAGTTCCTTGTCACCCATGTACGTGAACGGCACGCCGTAGGTCTCGAGCGCGGCGCGCACCCACCCTTCATCCTGCGTGCGGCTCCAGCTGTGGAGGTACAGGATCCGTGGAATCTCGAGATCGTGCGTCTTCACGCTCGGCGCGGACGCCATCGCCCAGCCCGAGAGTCCGAGCTGCTTGAGTTGTCCGTCGACCTGCGAGGCGTTCGCGTTCTGGATGACGATCGCGCCCGCGCGGAAGTGGTGGCCGCCCGCGTCGAAATCATCTTCGGCCGCGGCCATCTTCACGTCCTTCAGCTTGTAGCGGAACGTGATGATGTTGTTGTCGCCGGTGTGCTCGACGACGATCACCGGTCCGGTTCCCGTGACGCCGCCCGGCGCCGTGACGTGTCCCTTCACCGGGGTCATCGCCTGCGCGAGCGCGCCCTTGTCGGTGATCGGCGTGACCACGATATCGCGCATGTACTGGAACGTCCAGCCGGTGTCGTCGTACGGCGCCGGGTTCTGCGCCGGGTAGCGCTGCAGCGCGAAGTAGATGTCGGCGACGGTGCGATAGGGCTGGTCGCCACGCACGATGTAGTCTCCGGCCTTCACGTCCAGGTTCCCGGCCTTGAACGCGGCGTTCGCCGTGTGGAACTCGAGTCCCTGGTCCAGCAGCTCGTTCACGGCATCCGCGGCATCCGCCTTGCGGCGCTGCGTGGCGGGAATCACCCAGCCGTACGTCGGGCCGTCGGTGCCCTTCGCGACGGCGCGCTTGTTCTTCAGCCAGTAGTTCTCGAGGAAGGTGTCGCGGTCCTTCGCCACGCGGCTCAGCGCGAAGAGGATCGCCGACTCCTGGATGTTCGTGTTGCTGCGCGGGCCCCACGCCACCACTGCCGGCGTCGGGTTCGGACGGAACCACTCCTTGCTCTGGTTGATGCGCACGGTCGTGGTGTCGGGACCGTAGCTCTGCACCTCGTAGAAGCGCCCGACCGCGTTGTGCGCGTGGGCCACGAAGAACATGTAGTTCGGCACCCAGCCGTCGTAGAAGCCGTACGTCCAGACGCCTGGCACGCCGCGCTTCGTCATCTCGATCACGTCGTTCTCGGCGAGCGTCCACCATTCGTCGATCGTGATCGCGTCGAGCTGGTCGTTGTATGGGCCGGTGCCGGTCGAGGCGTACAGCAGCGTCTGCGCCTCGTGCAGGTCATGCAGGATCGTCGGGTGCCACTCGTTGCCGAACTTCTCGATGTTGCGCGTCAGCTGCAGGAACTGCCCCATGCCGTCGCGGTTGTTGTCGTGCTGCACGTACTTGCCCCAGTACATCATGAGGTTGTTGCGCGACACGCCCGGATGCGCCTTCGAATAGTTGTACGCGTCGACGACCTTCTCGCGGCCGTCGGTCTCGACGACGGGCGTGATGATCGTGATGACGTCCTTGCGAATGGCCTGGATGAACGGCGTCTCCTCGACGACCAGACGGTACGCCAGCTCCATGAGCATCTCGGGACCGCCGGTCTCGGGCGAATGCATTCCGCTCGTGATCCAGTAGATCGGCTTTGCGGTCTTGATCAGCGCGCGCGCCTGTGCCTCGGTCGTCCTGCGCGGGTCGGTGAGGAGCGCGAGCTGCTCCTTGTACTTGTCGAGGTTCCTGATGATGTCCTCGCTGCCGACGACGAGCACGCTCATATCGCGCCCTTCCTCGGACTTGCCGATCGTCCAGTACTTCGCCCGTCCGGGCGCGGCCTTCGCGATCGAGGCGAGGTACTTGTTCATGTCGTCGCTCTTGTCGAGCACGCCCCACGCGCCGATGATGTGGCCGAAGTGCTTGAGCGGCGTCGGCACGGTGCTCGAGGCCGGCAGGTGATCGACGAGTTCGGTCGTGATGCGCGGATCGCGCATGAACTCCTTGATCTTCTTCGTGTACTCCTCGTCGTTCTTCTGCTGCGCGAGCGCCGGGCGCGCCGGCGCGATCAGCGCGGCCGCGGCGAGCGCCGCGCCGAAGATGCGATGCATCACTGCACTTCTACGGGACATCCTGCCTCCTTTCCTGATTCGCACGAGTGGGGGGTGTTTCGGACATGATGACACTGCGGGCCGCATGGCTGCTCCCCGTGATACGCAACAGCAGGCGGGAACGCTACTTCGAGAGCTGGATCACGTCGTAATAGCTGTTGATCCGGCCTTCGTTGAACGCCTTGAGCTGATCCATCATGGAGGCGAGGATCGTCGGGCCGCGCATGCCGCCGCCTCCACGGCCTCCGCCGCCTCCCCGGAAGCCCCCGCCGTTGAACACGGCGCGAATGAACGTGCTCGCCGAATCGAGCGGGAGCGCCGCGACGTTGCCGAAGAACTTCCGGCCGTCGTCGCTGCCGTTCCACAGGTACTGTTCGACGTTCGATAGGTAGAACGCCGTCACCGTCGCGCGGCGTTCCCTGAGATACGCGGCGACGGTCTTGATCGCCTTGTCGCCAGCGAAGTTTCCGACGAGTGGCACGATCGCATTGTTCAGTTCCATTTCCCGAAGCGTGCGATAATTCGCTTCGCTCGCGATGTAGCTGCGATGGGCGCCGGCGCTGTCCGTCTGGACCATCAAGTCCGCGTACGTCGGCATTCCGCGACCGTATCCGCCGAAGCCGCCGCGACCGCCGCGGCCGCTGCCGAAGTTGTAGGTGAGATCGGGACCCGCCGCCGAGAACGCGGAGTAGACGTACCCGATCCCGGCCAGGTCCGAGTCGCCAAGCGCGAAGCCGTGGTGCACGGTGAGCCAGTCCTTCACGGCCTTGAGGTTCTTCTGGTAGAGCGTGTCGCTCGCGACGACGCCGGCATACGCGTTGAGCAGCACGTCCGCGCTCGCTGCGGTGTCGAGCCCAGCGGGTCGCGGCCGGGAAAAGAGCCTGGAGAGAAAATCGGCGCGATTTTCCGACAGCTCGATGACGGCCTTGTACAGCAGGTGCTCCTCGAGATTGCCGCGCCGGATGTCGAAGATGAACGAGAGCTTCGGCCTGAGCGCGACGATGTATGTGAAGTTCTGGTCGGGTCCGACGCCAAGGTAGACGCCGCCGGGTACCGTCGTCTTCTGCAGCGTCGGGATGACGTACTGAAACGCCATCTCGTTCGAGACGAAGTTGTCCGAGCGAAAATATCCGCCGGGCTCCGAGAAGTCGGTGACGAGCCTCCAGAACGTGCTGTCGGCGAGGCGTGACGGAAGGTCCTGCGCCGCGACACGAGACGCGGACGTGAGGGCGATCGCGACGGCGGCGACGAGCGCGCCGAGCGCTCGATGAACGGCTTGCCTCGAGTTGCGGGAAACCACGATTCGCTCCTCCGTTCTGCTGGAAAGAACATGACGGCGGGATGACCGGATACCAAGTGCTCCTGTCCCCCTCACAGCGGTTACGCGACCTTGGGCGTTGTACTCTGCATCAGTCGTAATCTGCATCACACGATGTCGCCGCGATGTAGCGCCCGCCAATCTCCCCCACCTGGACGCAGCCATGCGAATTGCAGCTCGTCACATCGGGCGGCTCTCGTTGCCGCTCCTCGCCCTCCCACTCTGTGCCGCGCTCCTCTCGGCGCAAGGTCGCGCAGGCCGGCGCGCCACGCCGTCGGAAGCCGCGACGACATCGAGCGATCCGGTCATCGAGAACTTTCACTTCCGCTCGATCGGGCCCGCGAGCATGGGTGGACGCATCGACGACATCGCGGTGTCGGAGAGCAATCCGAGTGTGATCTACATCGGCTACGCCGTGGGCGGACTGTTCAGGTCCACGAACAACGCCACCACGTTCGTGCCCGTGTTCACGAAGTACAGCACGGCATCCATTGGTGACATCGCCATTCACCCGACGAACCCCGACATCGTGTACGTCGGCACCGGCGAGCCCAACAATCGCCAGACCTCGTCGTTCGGTGACGGCATCTACAAGACGACGGACGGCGGCAAGACCTTCACGAACATCGGACTTCGCGAGACGCAGTCGATTGCGCGCATCGTGATCGATCCGCGCAATCCGGAAATCGTGTACGTCGCGGTACCGGGTCACCTCTTTGGCCCAAACCCGGATCGCGGTGTCTACAAGACCACCGACGGCGGCGGCAGCTGGAACAAGATCAAGTACATCGACGAGAACACCGGATTCAACGATCTCGTGATGGATCCGTCGAACTCGAGCGTGCTGTACGCGTCCAGCTATCAGCGTCGGCGCAGCGGGTGCTGCATGAATGGCGGGGGACCGGGCAGCGCACTCTGGAAGACGGAGGACGGCGGCAGGAGCTGGACGAAGATTCAGGGCAACGGACTGCCCAAGGGCACGTACGGGCGCATCGCGCTCGACATTTCGCGTTCGAATCCGAACGTCGTCTACGCGCAGATCGAGGCGGGTGAGACCGGAACGACGGGCGTTGCGGCAGCGGCGGCAGCAGCGGCGTCAGCGGCGGCATCGTCAGAAGCCACGCCACCGGGCGCGGCAGCCGTTGTCGGCGGACGCGGCGCGCGAGGCGGCCGGGGTGCAGCGGCGGCTCCCGCAACGGCGGATGTCACCGCGGCCGGGCCGGCGGCGGCCGGTGGCGGCGGCGGGCGCGGCGGATTCGACTGGTGCAACAACGGCGCTCCGGTGCCCGCGGGTCGTGCCGGTGCTCCGGCGCCAGCGGCTCCTCCGGCGCTCGACGCCGAGAAGGGCGGCGTCTTCCGCTCCGAGAATCGCGGCCGCTCGTGGACGCTCATGAGCAACTGCAACTCGCGTCCGATGTACTTCAGCCAGTTGCGCGTCGACCCAGGCAACGACAAGACGATCTACGTCGCGGGCCTTCCCGTCGCGAAATCACTCGACGGCGGCAAAACCTTCGCCACGCTCGACGGCGCCGGCGGCTACGGCGATCCCGCACACGTCGACCAGCATGCCATCTGGGTCGATCCCAAGAACGGCCAGCACATCATGGAAGGCAATGACGGCGGTCTCGACATCAGCTGGGACCAGGGCAAGACGTGGGATTTCGTGAACACCATGGCGACGGGACTCGCCTACTGGGTTTCCGCCGACATGCGCCACCCGTACTACCTCTACACGGGGCTTCAGGACAACGGGAGTTGGGGCGGGCCGAGCGGGACGCGCGGCGGATCCGGCGTGATGAACAACGATTGGTTCGGCATCGGCGGCGGCGACGGCTTCCAGACGGCGGTTGATCCAACCGACCCGAACACCGTTTACACGGAGTCGCAGGACGGCAGCACGAGCCGCTACGACTTGCGCACGGGCCAGCAGAAGAGCATCCGCCCGGTGGCAGGCGGCGCGGCGGCCCGCGGCGCAGGCACGGGCGGCTGCGTCGATGGCCGCGTTGGCGGCGGCGGTGGCGGAGGTGGTGGCGGCGGACGAGGCGGCAACGCGTCGAACGTCGTGAACGCCCAGCCCGGTGACCAGTACCGGTTCAACTGGAACACGCCGTACATGCTCTCGCCGCACAATCCGAGCATCGTGTGGTATGGAGGCAACCGCCTCTTCAAGTCGTACAATCGCGGCGATACGTATGTCGCGAGCGTCGACCTCACCAAGCAGGTGGATCGCTGCAAGATCAGCCTGATGGGCGCGCCGGCCGACAAGTCTCAGCTCTCGAAGAACGACGGCGTCGTTTCGTACAGCACGATCATCTCGATTTCGGAATCACCGGTGATGCCCGGCGTGGTGTGGGCCGGCACCGACGACGGAAACGTGCAGGTGAGCCGCGACGGCGCAGTGAACTTCACCGAAGTCGGCCGCAACATCGCGGGGCTTCCCGCGAACGCGCTCTCCGGTGACAACCCGTACTGGATCTCGCGCATCGACGCGTCGCATTTCGACCAGGGCACGGCGTACGTCGCGGTGGACGGACACCGGAGCGACGATCTCCATCCGTACGTGTTCGTCACGCACGATTTCGGGAAGACCTTCTCGAGCGTCACCGCCGACCTGCCGCCGTACGGCAACGTTCAGGTGATCCGCGAAGACCCGAAGAACAAGGACCTGCTCTACGTCGGCACGGAGTTCGGACTGTACGTCTCCATCGACGCGGGCAAGTCGTGGAAGCATTTCGCCGGCGGATATCCGACGGTACGCACGGACGACATCCTCATTCACCCGCGCGACAACGACCTGATCGTCGCGACGCACGGGCGCAGTCTCTGGATTGCCGACGATATCACCCCGCTGCAGCAGTTCACGCCGGCGGTCGCAGCGTCCGACGCCAACCTGTTCGACGTGCGTCCCGCGATCCAGTGGACCAACGATCGCACGGCGGGCCAGCACATCGGCGGCCAGAAGGTGTTCATCGGCGAGAATGCTCCGCGCGGGACGACGATCAGCTATTACCTGAAGACCGCCGCCGCCGGTGACGTGAAGATCTCGATCAGCGACGGGTCGGGCCGGATGCTCTGCAACGGCGATGCACCGAAGGGCGCCGGCATCAACCGTGTTCGCTGGTCGTTGAATGCGCCGCTGATCGCTGGGGCAGGTGCTGGTGCTGGTGCTGGCGGCGGCGGCGGTGGTGGTGGTCGAGGTGCCGCCGGTCCCGTCGACCCGACGTGCGCAGCCCCGGCCGAAGCGGGGCGCGGCGGTGGAGGCGGTGGCCGCGGCGGCGCGGCTGGTATCACGCCGGGGACGTACACCGTGAAGCTGTCAGTCGGTGGGAAGGACTACACGAAGACCGTGCAGGTGCTCGAGGATCGGTGGTTCAACGAGAGATAGAGACCGAAAAGCAACGACGAGTAGACGGTTAACCACTAACTGTTGGTCGGTGATCGGTTAACGAATCAGCCCTGACATCTTGCCGCTCGACGCGGTTCGATGCCAGGGCTGATTTTCTTACCAACTACCGACCAACGGTTAGTGGTTAACCGTCTACTCGCTTTATGTCGTTTGCGAACGACCGGTGCAGGTGGCGCGCCCATCACCTGCCCAGCGCCTGTTCGCCGTCGTATCCCCTCGCCGCTCAGCGCAGCCCGCTCGCGATTGCCGAGATCACGGCCACCGCGCCCAGCCCGAGTAGCGCGAGATACAGCGGCACGGCGAACTTGAGCCATTCGTCGAATCGCACCCGTGCCGCGACGAGAATCGCCATGAGCGCACCGTTCGTCGGCGTGAGCAGTTCGCAGAGTCCGGCGCCGAATTGGTACGCGAGGACGGTGACTTGCCGCGACAGGCCGAGCAGGTCCGATACCGGCACGAGCACCGGCATCGTCAGCACCGCCTGCCCGCTCACGCTCGGCACCGGCACATGGATCACCGTGTGGAGCGCCATCATCCCCAGCGCCGCGAGGGACACGGGCAGCGTCGCGAGCGGCGTGACGCACGCGTGCACGATCGTGTCGATGATCTGCCCGTGGTCGAGCACGATGAACACGGCACGAGCGAAGCCGATCAGCATCGCGGCGAAGGCCATCGACTTGAATCCCTCGACGAAGCTGTCCGCGGTTCCGCCGACGCCGAGCCCGCCGATAATTCCGGCGAGCACGCCCATGAGCAGGAACAGCGCGGCCATCTGGTCGAAGTCCCAGTCGAGGCGCATCACACCGATGACGAACACGACGAAGGCCGCGATGACGAGCGCAAGGACCGCCATCCGTCGCGCATCGAGCGCTTCGTGGGCTCCCGGCCCGGCGTCGGCAGGCACGGGACCGCGGGTGCGCGATGCGTGGCGGATCGTGCCGAAGATCCAGACGGTGAGCGCAATCGCGAGGAACACCACGCGGAACGCCGCGCCGGAGAGGAGCGGAAGTCCGGCGAGCTTCTGCGCGATCCCCACCTGGAACGGGTCGATCGGACTGAACGCCGCACCGACCGCCGCGGAACCAAGGCTCATGGCGACCGCGGTGAGCGGCGTGAGGCCCATCCGCCGGCAGAGCAGCAGTAGCACCGGCACGAGCGCGATGATCTCCTCCTGCATGTTCTCGAGCGCGCCGCCGGCCGCGAACAGCAGGCTGACGACGGGTATCACGACCCGGTCGTTCGTGCCGAGGCGGCGCACGAGCGCGCCGACGGCCTGGCGGAGTGCGCCCGTCTGATCCACGACGGTGAATGCGCCGCCCACGAGGAAGACGAAGAAGATCACGGACGCCGCGTCGATGAGTCCTTTCGGGATCGCGACCAGCGTCTGGAAGACTCCCACCGGCGTCGCCGGCACCGCGTGATACGTGCCGGCGACG
>Ga0209014_10000036_pt1 | contig 62784 bp, 61 predicted proteins | sample BarGraNGADG00212_FD_184491 | JGI IMG/M metagenome (GOLD analysis project Ga0209014, IMG submission 184491) | Arctic peat soil microbial communities from Barrow, Alaska - Barrow Graham LP Ref core NGADG0002-212 (SPAdes) (version 2) | ecosystem: Environmental > Terrestrial > Soil > Wetlands >...
GAGAACGCCGTCGCGCCCGCCGCGCCGGGGGCGACGGCGTGGCTGCTGGCCGGGGCAGTTGCGGTCGTGCTCGTAGCGGAGATCGTCGTCGTGCTGGCCTTCGTCGACAACCAGGACGAGCGGCTCGTCTACCGGCCGCTGCTGATCGCGATGGCCGTCGCGGCAGTGGTGATGCTTGGCGTGGCGCTTGTGCCACTGCCGGCCTGGGCGCTGGCGCTCGTCCTGAACGCGATCCTGCTCGCGATCTGGTTCGTCGCCGCCGGCCGCTTCATGCGCGCCGGGGCGTGGCCTCCGGGTGGCGCGCAGGCCGACTAACCTTCGCTCATGGATGATTTCAAGCTGGGGATTCTTCTGTGGAGCCAAGCGACCGACTGGCCGGCGTTCGAGGGGGCGGCGCGCAAGGTCGACGAGCTCGGCTACGAGCACCTGTGGACGTGGGACCACCTGCACGCGATCTTCGGTGACCCGCAGCAGCCCATCTTCGAGGGCTGGATGTCGCTCGCGGCGTGGGCGAAGGCGACGTCTCGAGTCAGGCTGGGGCTGATGGTCGGGGCCAATACCTTCCGCAATCCTGCTCTCGTGGCCAAGCTCACGACGACACTCGATCACATCTCGACCGGCCGCGCGATCCTGGGCCTGGGCGGCGCGTGGTTCGACTACGAGCACGCGCGCCACGGCATCGACTTCGGCCGTGGCTTCGGCCAGCGTCTTGATTGGATGGACGAGGCCGCCGCAGCGCTTCGCCAGCTGCTCGACGGCGGCGAGGTCACCTCGGCGCCGGGCGCCAAATACGAGTTCGATCACCTGCGCCAGGAGCCGCTGCCCATCCAGCAGCATCTGCCGCTGATGATCGGCGGGTCCGGCGAAAAGAAGACGTTGCGCACGATCGCCAAGTACGCCGACATGTGGAACGGCATGGGCGATCCCGAGACGATGCGCCACAAGATGGACGTGCTGTTGAGGCACTGCGCCGACGTAAACCGCGACCCGAACACAATCATCAAGACCACCGCGCTGAAGCCGGTGATCCGCGATTCAGTCGCCGAGGCGGAGAAGGTCTGGCGCGCCCAGATGGCTCACAACAAGACGCCCATGAGCGATGTAGAGGACGACGAGACCTTCGTCAACGGTCCGAGCGAGCTGGTCGCGGAGTACCTGATCGCGCGCAAAGAGATCGGCTTCACCGAGGCCATCGCCGAGATGGCGGCGCCATACGACGATGAGACGCTGGAGCGCTTTATCGGCGAGGTCAAGCCGCTCGTCGACCAGGCCTAGCTGCGAGGCGCGACGCGGTCAGGCGTCCAGAACGCTGAAGTCGATTCGGGCGAGGCGGTCCGGGTCGGCGAGGATGTCGATCTCGACGATGCGCTCGTTGCGGACAGTGAAACCAAGGACGGCATAGGGCCGATCTCCGGTGAACACGACGAGGCCGGCTGTGCCATTGATAATGGCCGGCCGCGCACCAGGCGCGAAGCGCCGGAACAGCAGTGCCTGGGCCGCCACGTTGTGCGCACCGTGCGCCTCCAGCGAGGCTGCGGCGAGCTTCGGTCCGTAGTCGGCGCGCACGGCGGCGTCCGGGTCGAGCATGCTGATCAGCGCCGTCAGGTCGCCATCCCGGCCAGCGGCCAGGAACGCGTCGACGATCCGTCGCTGGCCGCTGACATCGACGTCTGAATCCAGATTCGAACCGCGCACCCGCCGCCTGGCTCGGCTGGCCAGCTGGCGCGCCGCCTCGGGCGAGCGATCGACGATCGGCGCGATCTCGTCGAAGGCCATGCCGAAGACGTCGTGGAGCACGAACGCCAGCCGCTCCGGCGGCGTCAGCTTGTTGAGCACGACGAGCATCGCGATGCCGACCCAGTCGGCGAGCAACGCCTGCTGCTCCGGATCCGGCCCGCCCGTGCCACTGATCAACACGTCGGGAACCGTGAAGCCCATCGGCTCCTCCTTGCGCGCGCGGCGTGAACGCAGCGCGTCGAGACATAGGCGCGCGACGACCGTGGTCAGCCAGCCACGGAGGTTCTCGACGTTGCTCGTGTCGGCGCGCCGATAGCGGAGCCACGTTTCCTGCACCACGTCGTCCGCCTCGGCCAGCGAGCCGAGCATGCGGTAGCCCACGGCGCGCAGATGCGTCCGCTCCGCCTCGAATGCCTGCGCCAGGTCCTGCTCGGTCACCCTTCGGTCACGTTCCTTCCTTTGGTTCCGTCAACCGATTGACGCAACCAAAGCGACAGAGGTGACCAGATGACTCACGCCAACGCACATATTTCCGTCGCCCGGGCTCCGGCCCTGATCACCCGACCGAATCGGCTGGTCAACAAGCTGCTCGAGCTGGGCATGCCGATGGGACCGAACGTGCTGGTAACCATTCGCGGACGGATCAGCGACCTGCCGCGCACGCAGCCGCTTGCGATCGTCGCCCTGGACGAGCGGAGATGGCTGATCGGCACGTTCGGCGACACAAACTGGTGCCGCAACCTGCGCGCCAATCCCGATCTCCAGGTCCGCCACGGCCGGCGTATCGAGCGGCTCCGTGCGCAGGAGCTGACGACCGCAGAAAAGGAGACCTTCTTCAGCGCAACGTTGCCGCGCGAGATCGCTCAGATGTCTCTTCCGGTCCGCCTGTTCGGACGTTCGTTCCTGCGCGTGGTGGCACGCGACATCGTCGCCGACCCGCGTGCCGCCGCGGCGACGCACCCCGTCTTTGAGCTTATTGCTGACCCATCTGCGACCGATCAAACGGCGTGATCAGCTGGAAGTAGTTGTTGTCGGGATCGGCAAGTGTGGCGATCCATGTGCCTGCCATGCCCTCGAACTCGTACGGCTCACGGACCACGATCGCGCCAGCGGCGTGCATCCGGGCGAAGTCGCCCTTGACGTCCTCAGTCTCGATGTTCCAGATCAGTCGGCCGGGCTGGTCGTTGCGGCCATGGACCTCGCTGTGCGGGCCGACGGTCACCGAGCCGTTGCCGATCATCCACGACGTGTAGCCGCTGTCGCTCATCGTCGGTGCGCCGAGCACCTTCGTGTAGTACTCCGCGAGCCGCGGCGCGTCGTCCGAGCCGATCAGGATTCCGTTCATGTTCATTCGATGACCTCCTTGTCGGGACAGACGTCCTGGGTCCTTCGGCACTTGTCGCCAGACGCGCGCAACACGCATCGTGGCGCACCGGGAGGCGCACACATGAAGACGCTTGTCGCCGTTGCTTCGAAGCACGGTAGCACCATGGAAATCGGTCAGCGCATCGCGGCGATCCTGCGCGAGTCGGAGCTGGACGTCGAGGTGCAGTCGATCGAGCAGGTGCATTCGATTGCCGGTTATGACGCGGCAATCATCGGCAGCGGTGTGTATATGGGCCGCTGGCTGGGCGCCGGTCGTGACTTCGTCGAGGAGCATGCCAGCGCGCTGAGCAGGATGCCGACCTGGATGTTCTCCAGCGGGCCGATCACGGACAAGGTCGATCCGGCCGATGCGGCCGATGGACTGCGGCTGCTCGAAGCGGCGCACGGGCGAGAGCACAGGCTCTTCGCCGGCCGGCTCGACAAGGACAGCCTGGGACTCATGGAACGGACGATCGTGCGCATGGTCCATCCCGTGTACGGCGACTACCGACCATGGGCTGAGATCGACGAATGGGCAAGGTTGATCGCCACGGAGCTGGCCGCCGTCCCGGCCTAGCTCGATTCGATCCGGACGGTCATTCGCGCCGATCTAGAAGGGCAGAAAGACTGCGACCGTCCCGATCAATAGCGCGACGACCAGCGATGCGGCTGAGAGCTGAGCTGCGCGCCGCCGATCACGAGCTCGAGCTTGCGAGTCGACGACTTTGGCTTCGGCACCAAGCGCGCCGAAGTTGAACAGACCCCTCATTCCGAACCTGACACAGAACTTCAGCGCCGCCTCGAGGTAGCAGGCAGCTCCGACGGCCGCCGGCGCGGCCACGACGAAGCGGATGAGCGCCGGAGTGTGGGCGAGCACGAGCACGGCGTACAGAGCAATGGCGACGAGCAGCATCAGATGGCCGAAGCGCCACCTGCTCCGGATCTCTGCGCGGCCGATGTTGCACGCGCCGGGCCTGTAGTCGCCGGCCCTGTAGTCGGCGTCTGGACCATCAAACGAGATGCGCGGCGTGTCGGCGCCCGTTGCGCGGAGATAGCTCATCGCAGACCAGTATCGCGCCGCACGCCCTACCCTCGCTTCGCTGCGCAGGGACGTCCCGGCCTAAGCCTCCCGATTCACGAGCGCAAGCGCCAGGCAGGCCGGGCACGCGGCGTCGGCCCAGGCCGCGAAGTCGGCGCTCGAGCGCCGCCGGCGGCGAAGGAGCAGCCAGCCGATCGCGCCGATCACGGCGAAGACGACCAGGCCCCCGACCAGCAGGACGGTGCCACTGCTCTGGATGATCGCCACGGCAGGCACGCCGACGACGTAACCGAGCACGAAATGGGCACCGACGAAGAGCGTGTTGCCGGCCACGAGACCCGGCACGAACGACTGCATGGGCAAGGCCGCGACGCCGCTCGCGGCTATCGCCGGGACGCGAACACCAGGCGTCGTCCGAGCGATCGCCACGCCGCGCGCGCCCCCGCTCCGCAGGCGCTCCGAGAGCGCGTCAATTCGCGCGCGCGGCACGCCGAAACGGGTCAGTAGCGCGAGCAGTGGCCGGCGCAGCGCGCCACGGGCCAGCACGAACTGGACCACGCCGCCCAGGTAACCGGCGACGAGAATGGATACGAGCGCGACCACCGCCCCGGCTGGGTTGCCCGCGCTTGCGACGCCGGCACCGAGAACGAGCAGGTCGCCCGGGATCGGGATCGGCACGCCTGCCTCCTTGACGAACAGGAGCGCCGCGAGACCGAGAGCAGCGGCAATGTCCATCGGCTAGACCCTCGATCTACGACTTCGCATCGAGCAAAGCCGCATGCAGGCTGCGATATGAGTCGCGCAGCAGGCGAGCGACCTGTGGCCAGTAGGCTGCACCCGGAGCAGTCGGGCCTGCCGGGTCGTCGGCCGCACCGCGATCGCGAACCTCCGCCGCGAGACCGCGCAACCGGCCGGCTTCGGCGACTGACTGCTCCGGCAGTCGATAGATCGCTGAGTAGAGCTCCGTGATGGCCTTGCCCGCCTCGTCGCCGGCGGCAACGCCGATCTCGCGCCGCACGACCCACCAGCGCAGCTCACGGCGCGCAACCTCCAGCGCGTCGACGTCCGGGGGCAAACCAAGCGCCCAATAACCGCGCACGACATCGGGCGCGAAGCGGTCGTAATCGCTTGTCGCGCGTCCAAACCCGTAAGCGCCCCGGGCGAAGTAGAACGCGGCCACGAGCGCACGTCGCCAGGAGACGTGCGCCTGATCGTGGTTGGCCATCACAAGCAACCCGAACAGCCTGAGCGCCTGACGGCGGTAGTAGGCCTTCCAGGCGCGCAGCTCGAGACTCGCCAATCGGTCGGGGTCGAAGTCCGCACCCCAGGAACCGCCGCTCACCGTCGCCTTCATCACGAAACGATACGTGGCCCGAGCGCGACCGGATCAGCCATACCTGCACGCTCTGGAACCTGCCGTTCGGCTCTCCAAAACTGAGCGTGCGATGGACCATATTCGTGCTCATCGGGAGAGTCCATGTATAGCGCCAATCGAGGTGACGTCCATGCCCGCCGTCGTCGTTGAGGGACTGCGCAATGACCGGTGATCGCTCACACGGCTTGTTCGGTCTCTACCGGTGGGAAATGAGCGCAGAGATCAGCGGGCCCGGCCCGCACTTTCATCGCTCTCTCCAGGAGTCGCTCTACGTGCTTACGGGAACGATCCGCATCTACGACGGCCGGCGCTGGATCGACACGGTCGCAGGCGATTTCGTGCACGTTCCGGAGGGCGGTATTCACGGCTTTCGGAACGAGTCCAGCGCGCCGGCATCGATGCTCATTCACTTTGCACCAGGCGCGCCGCGGGAGGCCTATTTCGAGGGTACGGCCGCGGTGTCACGCGGACTGAAGATGACCGAGGAGGAGGCCACCTCCTTCTACCTGCGCCACGACACTTTCTGGGTCGCCGAGCAGCGCTAGGAGATCGCGAGGGCGATCGTCCCGTCGGCCTGGTTGACGATGAGTGGCAGCTCGAGCAGTGGTTGGGGTGCCGGCCCGCCCAGGACGGCGGCGTGATTGGCCGGGTCGAACTCCGCGCCGTGGCACGGACAGAAGATCACCCCTGCTGTCTTGTCGTAGCTCACCCGGCAGCCCTCATGCGTGCACAGCGCGTCGTAGGCCGCGAACGAGCCGCCCGACAGCGCGATGACGAGTGCCGGATCGCCCGCCGGAAGCGGCGCCGGCGCCGTGATCGGCACCGTGAAACGGCTCGCGCCGGCGCTCTGGACCTGCGCGACCGTGGCAATCGCGATGCCGGAGCCCGTGCTGGACGTCGGTGACGCCCCCGCCGACCGCGCCGGCGAGGCGCCAGGCGAGCCTGACCCGGTTGGTCCCGGTGTCGAACCGGAGCCTGGGCCGCGGATGTCGCCCGTGTCGGTACCTCTGGGCGGCTCATTCCTGATCAGCCGGATCGCACCCGCGACTCCGCCGACGAACAAGGTCACGGCCGCGAGCGCGCCCACCTGGAGCACCACTCGTCGACGAGGATCCGCGCTCGCGGCCTGGGCCTGAGCACCTGAGCGACTCAGGCTCATGACGAGCAGGTCGCCGTGGCCGGCGAGCGCCAGTGTCAGCCAGCCGAACGCGTAAGGCAGGTCATTGCCGAAGTAGTACGGGTGCGTCGCCCATGAGGCGGTCAGGAAGAACAGCGCCGAGGTGAGCGCGCCGCCGAGGGCCGCGAGCCGAAAGGCAAGTCCGGTCAGCGCGCCGATGCCAACGGCGATCTCGCCCAGCGCGATGAGGGCGCCGAGCAACGGCGCGACAGGTTCAGCCAGGTGAACCAGGGACCCGAGCGGCGAGACGCGTTCATAGATCAGGAACTGGGCCTGGATCGAGGACGCGCTCGCCGCGTTGAAAAAGTCTGGATCGAGGATCTTGTCGAGGCCGGCGTAGAGGAACGTCAGACCAAAGAAGACGCGCAGCGGCAGGAGCGCAACTGCCGCGACCGGCAGCCGGCGCAGGCTGTCCCAGCTGACACGACCGGACGGCGGTTGCGCGGCGGGCGGCAAGGCGTTGGTCGAGTAGGCGCGCGGCGGCGTGACGGCCTTCGTTCGGTCGAAGCTCCGCCGCGCGCTTTTCTTCACTGCGCGAGCTCGGGTGGCAGGAGCGGCCGGATCCAGACCTGGTACTGCTCGTTGTCGGACACGAACACAGTGTCGGACGTCGCGCTACCCCCCACCGCGGCGAGCTTCGTCGCGTCGTCGCCGAAGACGACGCCCGTGCGCAGGCCGGTGATGCCGAGATCGGGCGTCACAGGCGTGCCGAACGTGGCGAGCGACGCGCTCAGCGGCCAATCGATCGCATTCGCGCCGCCGCTCGTCGCCGGCGCGTCATAGACCTTGTACGCGGTCGGCACGAACGGCGTCGTCGTGACGTTGGCCGCGCCCCACGTCTCGCCTGGATCCTGGAGGCGCGCAAGCAGATCGAGAGCCGGCTCCGGCGAGCCGCCGGGATGGCCGGGCGCGGGAGCACCGCCGCCCGAGATCTGGTTCAAAACCTCCTGGCCGTCGACAACGACGCTGAACACGGTCACGCCCGCATCGGGGTTGCCCGGGCCACCGCCGGTGGCATTGGCATGGTCGAGACCGGCGGCCTTGATCGCGGCCATGATCTGCGCCGCGCCGCTGGCGCCGACGCTGCGCACGACGGCCAGGGCAATCAGGCTGCCACCCGCCGAGTTCGGATCGGCCGTGTAGATGTTGCCAGCCGTGTCGACGACGACGGCGGGCAGCTGGCCGAGATGCGCCGATGGCGCAATGAAGCCGCCCTCGGTGGTCACTTCGAGCAGTAGCGTCGCACCCTCGGGCGTCGGCGAGGGCTGATCGGTTGGCGACGGCGTGGGGCCGGAGACCGGTGGCGGAGTCGGAACGACGGTTGGTGACAGCGATGGGCTCGCCGTCGGTGCAAGGCTGGGAGCAATCGTCGGTGCAGTACTGGGCTGAGTCGAGCCGCAGGCAAGGGCCAGGATGGCCGGCAGCAGGAGCAGTGATAGTCGGAGCTTCAAGGCAGACCTCTTCAGGAGTGGTCGATACGCGGAAGCCCCGCGGTTCCGCGATGACGGCGAAGAGCGCCTTTGAGTTGCCTTCGCGTTGGTTGGATTATCGCAATCAGGCGGCGGCGGCACTCCCGCTCTGCTCGATCGTCGGTTCGTGGCCCATCGAGCGAATGGCCGGCGAAAGTAACGAGATCAACGCCACGACTGCCATTCCGCCGCCACCGACGAGGAGCAGGCCGGTCAGGTTGACCTGGACGAAGACGCCCGCGATGAATTCGGAGACGGGCACGAGCCCGAGGGAGCCGAGCATCAGGACGCTCATGACGCGACCCATCAGCGTGCCGGGAACTCGGCGCTGAATCCAGGTCATGGTCAATAGGTTGCTGAAGCCAAGCGTCACTCCGATGCCAAACGCGACGGCGAGCGCGGGCAATGTCGAGAAGACGGTCCCCATGAGCGCAAGGAAGACTCCGGCGAGGGCGATGGCGCCAATGGCGAACGTGCTGAACAGCGCCGGCCGAGGCGCGGGTAGCGCAGCGGCCGCGCCGAGGCCGATCAGCGACCCGAGCCCGAAGAGGGCGGTGATCGTGCCGAAGGCGGCCGCCCCTTCAGGCAGGCGCGCATATGCCAGGACCGGCATGCCGACCTCGACCGGCCCAACGATCAGGAGGTTCAGCAGCATCGAGAGGACGACGATCAGGCGCATCGACGGCCAGTTCCAGATGAATCGAACGGCTTCGCCAATGGCCGAGACGACCGACGTTGCCTGGGCCGCCGCCGTCTGTGCCACGCGCCGGATGAGCCACAAGGTCGCGAGCGAGGCCAGGAAGCTCAGGGCATCGACCACGAACGCTACGCCTAGGCCCTGGGTACTTGGCGTGGCTGCCGACGATCCGAGAGCGGCAATCATGATTCCGGCGACGGCCGGGCCAAGGAAGACGCTCAGTTGGGCCGTGCCCTGGACGATGGCGTTCGCCTGGCCCAGCTGCTCGCTGGGCACGAGGGCGGGAACGATCGACGTTTGCGCCGGAAAGAAGAACGCGTCAGCGATGCCGAAAACGAGCGCGAAGGCGTAAAGCATCCACAGCTGCGCGGCGCCCTCGAGCACCGCGCCGGCAAGGAGCGACACGGCCACGAGGCGAACGGCGTTGGACAGGAGCATGACCCGGCGCGGTGAAAGGCGGTCGGTGTAAGCGCCGCCGATGATCATCAACGCAGCTCGGGGCACGGCCATGAGCGCGAGCACCGTCCCGAGGGCGAGGCCGCTGCCGGTCAGGACGAGCGCGAGCCAGGGCAGCGCGATGAGCGCGAACTGGTCGCCCAGACTCGAGATCGAGGAGCAGCGCCCGTTCCTGCTCGTTGCGCGTCCGTGACGTACACCTCGTGCGTCGTCAGTTGTTGCCCGAGCGTCCTAGTCGAAGATCTGCAGGATGTCGATCTCGCCCTCTCCCGTCGCACCCGGCAGGGCAGCCACCGGCACTCGCTTGACCCACTCGACGCACTCGTCGAGCGAGCGGCACTGCAGGATCCAGAAGCCGGCGACCAGCTCCTTCGCCTCGGCGAACGGTCCGTCCACTACCTTCGTGGTCCCCGCGCTGAGGTAGACCCGGGCGCCCTTCGAGCTGGGTTGCAGGCCCTCAGCGGCAAGCCTGACGCCCGCGCCGACGAGCTCGTCGTTGTAGGCATCCATCTGTGCCGCCACCTGCTCGCTGGGCATGACGCCTGCTTCGCTCTGGCTGTTGGCCTTGAGCATGACCATGGAACGTGGCATGTGCGACTCCCTTGTTGGTTTGGTCTCACTTAAGCGTCGATCAAGCCGACGCGGAATCGACACGGCAAGCGAGCAATTTTCCGGCAATTGCGCGGAGCTGACCCAGATCCGGTCAAACTGCATCGGTGACTCTCCGACAGGTCTGGCGACGCGAGTGGCTGTTTGACCTTGGCTTGCTCGTTGGAACGCGCATCGCGCTGACTTTGATCGGGATCGTCGCGCTGGCGGTGCTGCCCATCGGCCCGCGCCATCTCGATCTCGTGCCCCACATGCCGCTGCTCGACATGTGGGCGCAATGGGACGCGCAGCACTACGTGAACATCGCCGTCAGCGGCTTCGAGCCGCCCACCGATGCCTACTCGAACATCGAGTTCTTTCCCCTTTACCCGGCGCTGATCAGGCTCGTGCTCGTGCTGATCGGGCACGTGGACATCGAGAGCGGCGCGATCGTCGGGTTCGTCATCTCCAACGTCGCGCTGTTCGTGGCGCTGCTCTACCTGTCGGCCCTGGTGGCACGCGACTTCTCGCTCACGCTGGCGCGCCGCGTCGTGCTCTACGTGCTGGTCTTCCCGACCACGCTCTTTCTGTCGTCGGTCTACGCCGAGCCCGTGTTCCTGGCCGCCGCCGTGGCCAGCTTCTACCACGCGCGCGCCGGCGAATGGGCACGCAGTGGCCTGGCCGGCGCGCTGGCGGCGCTGACGCGGCCGTTCGGAGTGCTGCTCGTCATCCCGATCGCGATCGAGCTCTACCGCCAGCGCGCGCGGCTGCGGTCGTGGCTCGCACTCATCGGGCCGCCACTCGGCGTCGCCATCCTCATCCTCTACGAGTGGTGGCTGTTCAACGATCCGCTCGCCTATATCCACGGCGGCACGAGCTGGGGGCGCGGCCTGCACGCCCCGTGGGACGTGCTCATTGGCTACATCCACGGCCCGCTCCAGATGTTCGATTGGACGTACGCCTGGACCGACCTCGTGGGCATGGTCTCGATGGTCGTTGTGCTGTTCGTCGGCGTGCGCCTCGTGCCGACGTCCTACTCGGCGTATACGGCCGCCGGTCTGCTCTTCTCGATGAGCACCGGCGTCGCCTGGTTTTCAGCGTCGCGCCACGCCCTCGCGCTCTTCCCGATCATCGTCATCATCGCCGTGATCGGCCTGCGCTACCGCTGGTTCAACTACGCCTGGTTGGCCCTGTCGATATTCCTGGCCGTGGCGTTCATGGTCCGCGAGGCCGTCGGCTACTGGGTGACCTGACCTCGGCCCGTCAGCGGCGGGGTTGGTGCACGGCCGAAACGCGAAGCGCGACCCGGACCATCAGCCTAGCCCGATCAGCCATCGGCTCAGTCGCGAGCACCTCGTTGAACCCGTAGCGTGTGCGCACGTCGCCCAAGTGTCATCAAGGGGTTCCGTCTGCACTCCACCGCGCCAGACAAATGGCAAACCACGACCACGCGCACGGGTCGCGGTCGTGCGGCACGACCAGAAGAGCCCGGCGCACCGCTCGACGAGCAGACGCCGCGCCTGCTTTCCGATGCCCGCCGCTGGAGCCAGCAGCTCGAGCGCATCGAGGCGCTGTCGCGCAAGCTGAGCCGCTCGCGCGACGTGCGGTCCGTCGCTGAGGCAGTCGCGAGCGAGATCAACTCGGTCATCGACTGGCAGGGCCTGCGCTTCTTCGTCGTGTCCAAGGACCAGCAGACGCTCGAGGCAGTCGTGCTGCGCAACACCGTTCCGCACTATGCGAACGAGACGCCGGAACGCCTGCGCATTCAGATCGGGCGCGGCCTTGCCGGACACGTGGCGGCCTCGCGCGTCGCCGAGATCGTTCCTGACGTGCGCCACGATCCACGCGGGGCAAAGATCCCGGACACCGACGACGTGGACGAATCGATGATCGTCGTGCCGCTCGTGTACGAGGACGAGGTCCTGGGCGTGCTGCAGCTGACTCGACTTGGCCTGGGAGCGTTCGATGCCACCGACCTGCGCCTGGCCGAGATCGTCGGTGCGCAGGCCGCGGTCGCACTTTCCAACGCGCGCCAACTCGAGGAGCTCGAGCGACGCGGCGCGGCGCTCGAGCGCCGCCTCGCCAGCCAGCGCCAGCTGCTGGCGATCACCGAGCGCCTCCTGCTCACACGCGACCGCAACCAGGTCTTCGAGGCTATCGCCGACACGCTGGCCGAGGTCGTTCCGTTCGATACGCTGACGATCTATCTCGTCGACCGGCCGAACAACTGCCTCGTGCCCGTGCTCGCGCGCAACCCCTATGCCGACCAGATCCTCATCACGCGGCCCGTGCTGGGCGAGGGCATAACCGGCGACGTGATCGTCAAGGGTGAGGCCGAATGCATCAACGACACGGCCCGTGACCCGCGCGCGGTCGACGTGCCGGGCACGCCAAACGACGAGGAAGAGTCACTCATCGTGGCGCCCGTGCGCAGCGCGGACGGCGTAATCGGCGCGCTCAATCTGTACCGCACCGCGCACGAGTTCGACGACGAGGACCTGGAGCTCGTCAGGCTGTTCGCCAACCACGTCGCCATCGCCCTCGAAAACGCCACGATCAACGAGCGCCTGATCAGCGCGGCGCTGACCGACCCGCTCACCGGCCTGCCCAACCGACGCCTGTTCGCCGATCGGATCGAGCACGCGCTCGAGCGGCGCGAACGCACCAATAAGCGCTTGGCCGTCCTGTTCCTGGACCTCGACCGCTTCAAGCTCGTCAACGACGGGCTGGGCCACGCGGCGGGTGACGCCGTGCTGCAGGCCGTCGGCGAACGGCTGCGCAGCGTGCTCCGTGCCGGCGACACGGTCGCTCGACTCGGTGGCGACGAGTTCGGGATCCTGCTCGAGTACGTGGCCGGACAGGCGGAGGCATACGCGACGGCACAGCGCGTCCTGGCGGCCCTGTCGGACCCCCTCGATATCCATGGTCGCTCGGTGTCCGTGCGCGCGAGCATCGGGCTGGCGATCGACCGTGATGACGAGTTCCTGAACGCCGACGAGCTGCTCCGCGACGCCGACACGGCGATGTACCGTGCCAAGGCCAACGGCCGTGGCGTGGTCGCTGTCTTCGAGCCGTCAATGCTTGCCCACCAGCTCGCGCGGCTGGAGATGGATGCCGAGCTGCGCGCCGCGGTCGCGCGTGGCGAGTTCTTCGTCCGTTACCAACCCATCGTCGAGCTTGCCTCCGGCCGAATCACGGAGGTCGAGGCGCTGGTGCGCTGGAGGCATCCCAAGCGCGGCGAGCTTGGTCCGGGCGACTTCATCGATGCCAGCGAGGAATCGGGCCAGATCGTCGATATCGGTGCCTGGGTCATCAACGAGGCGTGCCGCCAGGCACGGTGCTGGCAGCTCGAGCACAAGGCTGAACGAAACCTGCGCGTGTCGGTCAACACGTCCGCGCGCGAGGTGATCGAGACGTCCTTCGTCGACGGTATCGAGAGCGCGCTCGCGGAGAGCGGCCTGCGCGCCGACTGTCTCATCCTGGAGATCACCGAGAGCATGATGCTGGGCGACGAAACCGTCGCCATCGCCGCGCTGCGCCGCCTGCGCTCGCTCGGCGTGCACGTCGTAATTGATGACTTCGGAACAGGCTATTCCGCCCTCAGCTATCTGAGCCAGCTGCCCGTGGACGGGCTCAAGATCGACCGCTCATTCATCCAGGGCCTGGGCGTCGAGCGCGAGAAGACGGCCATCGTCAGCGCCACTGTCGCGTTCGCGCGAGGACTCGGACTGGCAGTGACGGCCGAGGGGATCGAGACGGTGGAGCAGCTCCGGCGCCTGATAGCGCTCGACTGCACGCTCGGACAGGGCTTCTGGTTCGCCCGACCGCTCGATGCGGCTACGATGGGGCGCCAGCTTCTAGCCACGTACAGGATGCCCCATGGACGACGAACGACCGACGATCCCCGAGGATCTGCTCTACCTGCTGACCTCTGACCACATCGGCAGCGTCTCCTCACTGCGGCGCGATGGCAGCATCGCCACCAACCTGATGTGGATCGACTGGGACGGTGAGCACGTGCTGACCAGCTCGCCCGTAGGCTCGCGCAAAGCTGCGAACTGGCGCGCCAACCCGCAGGTCTCGGTGTCGGTCGTCGACCATTACGATGACTGGCGCTTCGTCATCGTCCGCGGCCGCGTCGTTGACATTCGACCGGACGTGGATCTCGAGTTCATCGACCGCATGTCCATGCGCTACACGGGCGCCCCGTATCGCCGGCGCGAGAACCCGCGCGAGGTGTTCGTCATCGAGCCCGTCAACGTGCGTGCCGGCCGTGGTGGCTGGCTGCCGAAGAGACGCGGACCGCTCGAAGAGTGATACGGCTTGCGCCGCGGGCGCAGATCGGGCACACTTCGACCGCTCACCACCGCCGCAGCTCGAAGGGAGAGGTCTGATGACAGTCACAGCGACCGCCCTTTCCGGCTGGCCGGAGGTTGACCCGGGCAACTAGTCCGTCGCGCGCTCTCGCAGCGCCGCGATTTCCGAGCGAGGCTGACTGCCCGCTCATCTCGACTTACAGCTCCGGTACGGCCGGCGTGTGCCGTCGCGTTGTTCCCAACACGTACCCGGAGCTTTGCTTTGTCTCTTCACCTGCTGGCCGACGAACGGCCGGCGCCACCATGGTTGATCACCCACTCATACGAGGACCGCGACGCGGGCGTGCTCAAGTCGGGCAAGGAGGCCGAGGTCTTCCTGGTCGAGCGCGTCGCCGACGACGGTTCGTCCTGCCTGCTGGCGCACAAGCGCTACAGGCCGCGCTATCCAAAGAAGGGCGAGCTCGAGGCGCTCGGCTTCTCAAAGGGCACGATCTACCGAGCCGACTCGGTCTACTCAGCCGGCTGGGCGCTCAAGGCGCGCGACCGAAAAGCCCTCGAGCAGAACTCGAAGTTCGGCCACGAGCTCGCCGCTGCAGCGTGGCCGGCGCTCGAGTTCGAGACGCTGGACAAGGCCTGGACTGCCGGCGCGTCAGTGCCGTTCGCGGTCGAGCTGACCGAGGACGGCGTGCTCATGGAGTACATCGGCGACGGGGGCGGCGCTGCGCCACGCGTCGCCAGCGCACATCTTTCGGCGGACGAGGCGCGCGCAGCCCGCGACCAGCTTCCCGGCACGCTGCGCGCGCTGGCCGGCGCGCACATCGTCCACGGCGACCTGTCCGTCTACAACATGCTCTGGTGGCACGGCCGCATGGTCGTCATTGACTTTCCACAGGCGGTCGATTCATTCAACAACCCGCACGCGCCCGACCTGCTCTACCGCGACCTGCACAACGTGCACGACTGGTTCGAGCGCCAGCGCGCAGGGTTCGATGTGGAGCAGCTCTTCGTCGAGCTGATCGAGCTGCTCTTCAACGGACCGGCGGCGGACATTCTGCGCAAGCCGCGGCGCCGCCTGTGATCGGAACGACCCAACGACGCCTCGGCCTATCCTTCGTGCGTGGCTCTCCTGCGCATCCATGACCTGCACGACATCGTCGCGCCGACGGTCGTCGTCGCGTTCGATGCCTGGGTCGACGCGGGCTCCGCGGCGACGAACGCGCTCGAGGCAATTGTCGATTCGGACGCCCCGCCGGTGGCGACCTTCGAAGCCGACGTCCTGTACGACTACCGTGCTCGAAGGCCGACGCTGGACATCGTTGACGGCCGCCCATCGAACCTGGACTGGCCGGAGCTTGCCGTGCGGCGCACCATCCTGCACGATCGCGACGTGCTCGTGCTCAGCGGCCCGGAGCCGGATTTTCGCTGGCGCGAGGTGGCCGATGACCTGATCTCGTTCTCGCGCCAGCTCGACGTCGCCCAATGGATCACGCTGGGTGCCATTCCGGCGGCCGTGCCCCACACGCGGCCCGTGCCGATCCTGGGTACCGAATCCAGCCCCGGCCTGCTGCGTGCCAACGTCCAGCCCGGCCCGGCCGGCCTGCTGCGCGTGCCGGCTGCGTGCGTTTCCGTGCTCGACATCTCGATCGCCGACGCGGGCGTACCCACGATCGGCTACTTCGCCCAGGTCCCCCATTACATCAGTGGCGAGTACGCGCCTGCTGCCATCGCGCTGCTCGACACGCTCAGCCAGCACCTTGACGTGCCCATCGAGGTCGGCGCGCTGCGTGCCGAGGCGACCCTGCTGCGCAACCGACTCGACGCGGCAACGGCCGACGACGAAAAGACGCGCAGCTATGTCGAGCGGCTCGAGACGATGGTCGACGAGTCGCGTCTGCCGGCCGGTGACGAGCTGATCAGCGACATCGAGCGCTTCCTAAGAGAGAGGGGCAGCGAACCCGGCCACGGCCAGATCCACTAACCAAAGGGCGGCTCGCGAGACGCATGGGAGATTCTGGTAGTCTTGCGTAGATTTGGTGAGATTTCGTCGTGGCACCAAGCGCTCTGAGTGGATTGCCCTCGGTGAGGCGAGCCGCATGCTGGGGGTCGCCCCCGGCACGCTACGTCGCTGGAGCGACTCCGGCCAGGTAACGGCATTCACCACGCCCGGCGGCCATCGCCGCTATCGGCGCGTGGCGCTGGAAAGTCTCATGCCGTCCGATCGCACCCCCCGTCCCACGCTTCGTCGCGCGGGTCTAACCATTGCGCGCGTCACACGCGCGTATCGCCAGGAAGCGCGCGACGCCGTCGAGACCATGCCCTGGCTGGGCGGACTAACCGAGTCCCAACGCGCGTGGTTCAGGACTCACGGTCGACGGCTGGCCGAGCACCTCCTTGTCCATCTCGACACCACCGATGACGACGCGCGGGTCGAGAGCCTGCGCCAAGCATCGGAGGGTGCGGCCGATTACGGGCGGATGGCTGCCGAGCTGGGCCTGTCACTCAGCCAGGCAGTCGAAGGCTTCCTCCAGTTCCGCCGTCCTTTCCTGCACCAGCTGACGGCTTCGGCGTCGAACCGCGGCCTGGACGTATCGGCGACCTCCGACCTCGTCGATCGCACCGAGCGCGCAATGGACCGCCTGCTGATGTCGGCGATGGCCGGCCACGGGGTAGGACGGGCGACAGCGAAGTACGGCACAGATCGCGCGGTGGGCAGCGGCAAGAAAGGGGGCTCCTGATCTCGGATCTCGCCGGGATGCTGACCAACGCGCGCTGGATGCCCGGCGAGGAACGCGCCAGGATCGCCGCTTCATGGCATGAGCTGCGACAGCCGGGCACCCTGTTACTCGAAACCTGCCACCGCGTCGAGCTGTACGGGACGCCGGCCGCCATTGGCGACATCCATGCGGAGGCGCCGGCCAGCGTACGTATGCTGCTCGGGCGCGACGTTGCGGATCACCTGGTGACTGTCGCGGTAGGTCGCGACTCATCCGTCGTCGCGGAAGACCAGATACTCCACCAACTTCGCCGAGCGACCCAGTCTGCGCGCGCCGGCGGCCATCTGTCGTCCGAGCTCGATCGCCTCCTTGACCTCGCATTGAGCGCTGGACGGCGGGCGCGCAGCTGGCTGCCGGCGCGCCGTCCGAGCCTTATGGACCTGGCCCTTGCGCGCGTAACTGGCCGGCAGGACCTGCATGGCCAACGGATGCTGGTAGTGGGCACGGGCGAGATGGGCCGTGCGGCGATAGCGCATCTGCACTCACGAGGTGCAACGGTCAGCGTCGCCAGCCACACCAGCGAGAGCTCACGCGGGGCCGCGCTCAAGTTCGGCGTTGCTGAGATAGCTTTCGATCCGGGACCGGCGGTGTTTACTGACATGGCCGGTGTCGTCGTTGCGCTGAAGGGTGGCTGGGCGATCGAGCGAGCCACGACCGACGGATTGCTTGCTGCCGATGCGTGGATCGTGGATGTTTCCTCGCCGCCGGCGCTCGAGCACGGTTTTGCCCAGGCGCTTGGTGAGCGGCTGCTGACGATCGACGACCTTGCCGCTGCCGGCTCTGCGGACGTGCCGTCGCAGACGCTGCTGGCCCGGCTGGACGCTTTGATCGCGGAGACGGTCGGCCAGTTCGAACGCTGGGCCGCGAACGAGACGCGCCGCGATGCTGCAGAGGCGCTTACCTCGCGAGCGCGAGCGGTTGAATCGGCCGAGCTGGAACGTCTATGGCACAGGGTCCCAACGCTCGATGACGGGGAGCGTGCCGAGGTCGCCCGAGCGCTCGACCACTTGACGGAGAGCCTGCTGCGCGACCCGCTAGAGCAGCTGGGACGGGAAGGCGACGACAGCCACGTCCGTGCGGCGAAAGAGTTGTTTCGGCTGTGAACGAGCCGCGGATCCTGCGCTTGGGCACACGCGGCAGCGCGCTTGCTCTTGCGCAAGCGCATCTCGTCGCCAGCGCACTCGATGGCCGCGGCGTTCAGCACGAGATCGTCACAATCGAGACCGCGGGCGACAAGCGCGCCGTTGACACCGCCTGGGGAGAGGGCGCCTTCGTGACTGCCATCGAGCGCGCGCTCGTTACCGGCGAGATCGACGTCGCCATTCACAGTGCCAAGGACCTTCCGACCGAGACCCATCCAGGGCTGATCGTTGGCGCGTTCCTGCCGCGCGCGGAGCCGCGCGACGCGCTTGTGCTGCCCGCTGGCGAGACGGGCTCGCTTGACACGCTGGCGGCTGGCACGACCATTGGGACCGACAGCCCGCGCCGGGCGGGCTTCCTGCGTTCGCACCGGCCTGATCTCGTGGTCAAGCCCATCCACGGCAACGTGGACACGCGTCTGCGGCGGCTCGACGATGGTGCGGGCGGTGCTCTGCTTCTGGCCGCTGCCGGTTTGATCCGCCTCGGACGTGCAGATCGGATCAGTCAGCTCATCGCCGCCGAGGTGATCCCTCCCGCGCCCGGCCAAGGCGCCATTGCCGTTCAGATCCGAGACGATGACGAGGCCGCGCGGAAGATAGTGGCGTGCGTGGATGACTTCCCCACACGCGTCGCGGTGGAGGCCGAACGAGCTTTCCTCAATGCCACGGGCGGCGGCTGCCGCGCGCCGATCGGGGCATTGGCGAGCGTCACCGACAGTCGCCTGGAGATACTCGGCGGCTTTGCCACGGTCGACGGCCGGGCGGCGGGACTCGACGCAGTTTCGGGAACCGTCGACGAGCGCGACGCGCTGGCTGAGAATTTGGCCGCCCGGCTGGTTGCGCGTCGCTCAGCGGCTATCAACGCGCGCCGAGTCCTCGTCACGCGACCCCAAACGGATGCCGGCACGCTCGTGGCGCGCCTGGCCGAGCAGGGCCTGACCGCGGTCGTCGTGCCGACAATCGAGGTCGAGCTGCTCGACCAGACGGCCCAGCTCGACGAGGTGCTGCTCGACATCGCCTCGTTCGAGTGGGGCATCGTCACCAGCGTGAACGGCGCGCGCGCGGTGGCGCGGGCCGCTCAGCGCCTTGGCGCGGGTCTGTCCGGACCGCGCTGGGCAGCCGTCGGCAGACAGACGGCGCGCGAGCTGAACGCGTCGGGTGTCACGGACGTGTGGTTCCCGACGGTCGCCAACGCCGACTCGATGGGCGGCGAGCTTCCGCTCATCGCCGGTCAGCGCGTGCTGTGGGCGCGCGGCGACCTCGCCGACGACGGTCTCGCCGCAGCTCTTGAGTCACGAGGCGCCATCGTTACCGCAGTCGCCGTCTACCGAACGATTGTCGGCCCGGAGAGCTCGCGAGCGCTGCTCGATGACGCCATGGCCCAGGGTCCGATCGACGCCGTCATCTTCACCAGTCCATCGGCCGTTCAGGGATTGCTGGCTATCGCAAGCCACGCCTACGAACACGATTTGCGTTGTGTGCCCGCTGTCTGTGTCGGCCCGCGCACGGCACTTGCCGCCACACGGGGCTGGTGCGACACGGTAGCGGTCGCGACATCTCCGGACCCTGGCGTGCTCAGCGAGCTCGTCGCGGAGCTGCTGGCCTCCAGACAACATGGATCCGAGAGCGCGGGAGTTGTCGAATGACGACCGTCGAGCGGGGTACGCCCGGAACCTCGGTCGCGCGCGATCAGCCCGACGCAGGCACGGGGTTCGCGCCCACCGATCGACCGCGACGCCTACGGCGCACGGGCGCCTTGCGGGATCTGGTTCGCGAGACGCGTCTGCACCCGAAAATGCTCGTCGCGCCGATCTTCGTCCGGCCGGGCACTGGGATCAGACGGCCCATCTCATCGCTTCCCGGCGTCGATCACGTATCGGCCGACGAGGCGCTGCGCGACGCCGAGCGTTACGCCCGCCTCGGCATTGGCGGCGTGATCCTGTTCGGTGTTCCCGACGATAAGGATGAGCAGGGATCTGGCGCGTGGGCTAGAGATGGCGTCGTGCAGCAGGCACTCCGGCTATTGCACACCGCAGATCTGCCGCTCGCCCTGGTTGCCGATACATGCCTGTGCGAGTACACGAGCCACGGTCACTGCGGGCCAATGACGACGGATGGCGAGGTCGACAACGACCTGACGCTTGCAGTGCTGGCACGAACGGCAGTCGCTCAGGCCCAAGCTGGCGCCGACATAGTCGCCCCCAGCGCGATGATGGACGGCCAGGTCAGCGCGATTCGTGCCGCGCTCGACGACGCGCGACTCACTCAGACGGTGGTCATGGCCTACGCCGCCAAGGCCGCGTCGGCGTTCTATGGACCGTTTCGCGACGCGGCCGGGAGTACGCCCGCTTTTGGTGACCGGCGCGGCTACCAAATGGATCCGGCCAATCGGCGTGAGGCGATGCGCGAGATCGCGCTCGACGTGGACGAGGACGCCGACATCGTGATGATCAAGCCCGCCCTCCCGCAGCTGGACCTGATCGCCGAGGCGCGTGCGCGCTGGGACCTGCCGATCGCGGCATATCAGGTCTCGGGCGAGTACGCGATGCTCGCCGCCGCGGCCGAGCGCGGCTGGCTGGACCGGAGGCGGGCGACGCTCGAAGCGCTGACTGGAATAGCGCGCGCCGGCGCCGACATCGTCATCACCTACGCCGCGACGGATGTCTGCAACTGGTTGAGCGAGGAGGCCGGGACGTGAGCGGCGAGCGCTACGTTCACGCCTGGCTGCTGTCGCTCGATCCGGCCTGGCGTCGTCTTTCGGCGCGCGAGCGCGAGGCAGACGTCAAGGCCCTCTGCTCGGCAGCCGACAGCGCCGCGCGGCGCGTGACGCAGCATTCCTACTCGACGATCGGCCTGCGCACAGAGGGCGACATCCTGCTTTGGCGTATGGCCGACACGATCGACGACCTGGAGCAATCGGCGGCGGCGCTGCTGTCGGCGGGCATCGGGCGGTGGCTGACACCGCACATCTCATTGATCGGCATTACGCGGCCGTCGCAGTACGTCAAGCGGCCCACAGGCCAGGAGCAGAGCCTGTTCGAGGGCGAGCGCTCGCGCTACTTGATCGTCTATCCGTTCAGCAAGTCGGTCGAGTGGTATCTCACTCCGGCGGAGGACCGGCAGAAGGTCATGGCCGGGCACATGAAGGTTGGCCATCGCTACCCACAGGTCCGTCAGCTGCTCGCCCACTCGTTCGGGGTCGACGACCAGGAGTTCATCGTCGCATACGAGACGGACGACCTCGTCGCGTTCCAGGACCTCGTCCGCGAGATGCGCGAGACCGAGAGCCGACGGGCGACAACGCGCGACACGCCGATCATCACAGGCATTCACCGACCGCTCGGCGACATCCTTGGCATGCTCTCTGGCAGGAGTCTCGCCGCGGCTCGCGGACGATGACGATGAGTAGCGAGACGGCCCCAGCGCTCGCGCAGCAGATGCTGCGCGAGCGTGCCGAGGCCATCTTCCCGGGTGGAGTGAACTCTCCGGTGCGTGCCTTCGGAGCCGTGGGCGGCGAACCGCTGCTGATCACGCGCGGGGAGGGTGCTTACGTCTGGGATGCCGACGGCCGCCGCTACATCGACCTGATCGCCGGCTGGGGGCCACACATTCTGGGCCACGCCGATCCGGCCGTGGTCAGTGCCGTTCGCCAGGCGGCGTTAGCCGGTTTCGCGTTCGGCGCGACGCACCCACTGGAAGTCGAGCTCGGCGAGCGCATTCGCAGCGCGATGCCCGGGCTCGAGAAGCTGCGCTTCACCTCCAGCGGCACTGAGGCCGTGATGAGCGCTGTGCGCGTGGCACGCGCCGCCACGGGACGCGACCTGCTCGTCAAGTTCGCCGGGGCATACCACGGTCACAGCGACGGGCTGCTGGCAGACGCCGGCTCGGGCGTCGCGACGCTCGCGATCCCCGGTAGCGCCGGTGTTCCAGCCTCCGTCGCAGGAGCGACGATCGTGCTGGAATTCAACGATCCGGCGGCGGTCGACCAGGCGTTCGCAGCCCACGACGGGCTGATAGCCGCGGTCATTGTCGAGCCCATCGTGGCCAATTCCGGCGTCATCCCTCCCTCGCCCGGATTTCTGGAGCACCTGCGCGAGGTAACGCGACGCAACGGAGCGCTGCTCGTCTTCGACGAGGTCATCACTGGCTTCCGCGTGGCGCGCGGCGGCGCCCAGGCCATGTTCGGCGTCGCGCCGGACCTGACCACGCTGGGCAAGATCATCGGCGGGGGCATGCCCGTCGGCGCGTACGGCGGCCGCGCCGAGCTGATGAACCTCGTCGCCCCAATCGGCCCCGTCTACCAGGCGGGCACGCTGTCGGGCCATCCGCTGACGATGGCCGCGGGCATCGCGACCCTCGATCAACTCGAGGAGCAGCGCTACGTCGCGCTGGGAACGCGGGTCAATCGCCTCGAACTGGGCTTGGCGGATGCCGCCCGGGACGCACAGCGCCAGGTGTCGATAGGGCGATGCGGGCCGCTGCTGACCGTCTTCTTCACGGCCGGCGCGCCGCACAACGGCCAGGAAGCACTTGCCGCCGACCGTGGTGCGTATGCGCGCTTCTTCCGCGCGATGCTCAGGCAAGGCGTGCTTCTGCCACCGTCTCAGTTCGAGGCATGGTTTCCCGGCTTCGCCCACACCGATGCCGAGATCGACCAAACCGTCGCCGCCGCCCGGCATGCCTTCGGAGAATCCTGATGACCGTTTCTGTCGCGACGATGACCGGCGAGCAGCGTTTCCTCGCCGCGGCGCGGCACGAGCCTGTAGATGCCACGCCGGTCTGGTTCATGCGCCAGGCGGGACGCTGCCTGGCCGAGTACCGCGCGCTGCGCGAGCGCTACGACATCCTGACCCTGGCCAAGACGCCGGAGCTGTGCGCGCAGGTCACGCTGATGCCGATCGAGGCGTTCAACGTCGACGCCGCGGTCATGTTCGCCGACATCATGCTGCCGCTCGAGCCGATGGGCGTCGAGCTCGAGATCCAGCCCGACATCGGACCGATCATCCATAACCCCATCCGCTCGGCCGCCGACGTCGATCGACTGCGGCTGTTCGAGCCAGCCGAGGGCGTGGGCTTCGTCCTTGACGCGATCCGGCTGGTGAGCGGCGAGCTGTCCGGTGACCGCGGGGTGATTGGCTTCTCCGGTGCGCCATTCACTCTCGCTTGCTACCTGATCGAAGGCCGACCGTCGCGCGAGTTCGCCAAGGCAAAGACCTTCATGTACCGCGAGCCCGACACCTGGCACGCGCTGATGAGCAAGTTGAGCGATGTCATCGTGCGCTACCTGCGCGCCCAGGCAGATGCCGGCGCCCAGGTGCTCCAGCTCTTCGACTCGTGGGTCGGCGCGCTCGCGCCGAGCGCTTATGAGCGCTACGTCCAGCCCCACGTCGCCCGCATCTTCGCCGAGCTCCACGACGTTCCGACGATCCATTTCGGTGCGAACTCGGCCGGTTTGCTTGAGCAGCTCACAGCGGCGGGCGGTGACGTCATCAGCATCGATGCCCACCAGTCGCTCGACGTCGCGTGGGCGCGCGTCGGCCACGAGCGCGGCGTGCAGGGCAACCTCGATGCGACGCGCGTGTTGGCCGGCTGGACCGCGACCGAGGAGGGGGCGCGCGAAGTTCTGCGCCGCGCGGATGGGCGCCCGGGCCACATCTTCAACCTGGGCCACGGTGTGCTCCCGGAAAGCCGCCCCGACATCCTGCGCCGGCTCGTCGAGTTCGTGCACACGGAGACCGCGCAATGACCGGCACCCAGCCGTTCGGCGTCCTGCTCATGACGTACGGCTCGCCCTCATCGCTCGACGACGTTGAGCGCTACATGACCGCGGTGCGTGGCGGCCGGGTCCCGGAGCCAGAGCTGGTGACCGAGTTTCGGCGGCGCTACGACGTCATCGGCGGCTCGCCGCTGATCCAGATTACCCAGGCCCAGGCCGCCGCGCTCGAGGAACATCTCGGGGGTCGGGCGGTGGTACGTGCGGGAATGCGCTTTTCGGCGCCCACGATCCCCGAGGCGCTGAGGGATGTCGTCGATGCGGGCGCCGAGCGCGTCGTGGCCATCGTGATGTCGCCTCAATACTCCGAGATGCTCATGAGCGGCTATCGGCGCGCCGTCGACGCCGCACGGTCAGCGTTCGGCGCCGCAGCGCCTGCGGTCGTCGTCGCCGGTGCTTGGCACCTCGAGCCGGAGTTCACGGCGGCCGTCGCCGGTCGCATTCGCGAGGGACTGAGCCGGCTCTCCGCTGCTGGCCACGAGCAGGTACCGGTCCTGTTGACGGCCCACTCCCTCCCCCGCGGGGTGGCCGACCAGGAGCCTGGCTACATCGCCCAGCTCCAGGACACGGCCACGGCGGTCGCGCGCGCCGCGGGTCTAGCCGATCATCAGTGGCGTTTCTGCTGGCAGAGTGCCGGGCACGAGCCGGGCGAATGGATGAAACCGGACTTCGCCGACCTGATGCCGGAACTGGCGGCAGAGGGCAACCGCGCTGTGCTGGTGGCGCCCGTGCAGTTCCTGGCCGACCATCTCGAGATCCTGTACGACGTGGACGTGGGCGCGCGCGAACAGGCCGAGGCGGCCGGCCTGGAGTTCGCAAGGATCGACTCGCTCAACATGACGCCGCGCTTCATCGACGCGCTGGCCAAGGTCGCCGAACGAGAGGCGAGACTCGCTCACAGCTAACCAAAGGCGCGCCTGCGCCAACTGCTTTGTGCAGGGCAGTGGCGACCGCGCGGTAGGCGCCCGAGGCGAAGGCCGCGCCTGAGCACGCGACGCGAGCGCACTCCATGTGCGTGAGCTAGCGGCGGAAGGCGCAACGCCCGCATCGGGTGCATAACGCGCGGACGCGGGCAGCGGCGACCGAGGGAGTGGTCACCGCGTGGGGAGGAGAGTCGAGCCAAGCGCCGGAAGCCGCACACCTCGGAGGAGGAGGAGAGAGTCAAGGTGAGCGGCTTGCCCTATTGGCGCTTGGTCGTCTCTTCAGTTGTGAATGCTGGACCGCTTCCCTTGGCAAAGGCACAACGCGCTCTGGGAGATTGCTGTGAGTCTGTCACCACACTATTCCTTCGGTAGACTCACAGCGAGTTCACAGTCCGAAGGAGTCTTATTCCCAGACGTGAAAGCCCTCCCCTCCAGCAGTGGCAATCGCCCCGAGCCCGTCGGGCGCGTCCTCGTCGTCGATGACGAGTCGTCGATCACCGAGCTGCTTTCGACCGCGCTGCGCTACATGGGTTACGAGGTGGCGACCGCGCGGACGGGCATGGGCGCGCTCGAATCCGCTTCGCGCACGCCACCCGACGTGGTCGTGCTCGACGTGATGCTGCCCGACATAGACGGCTTCGAGGTGTGCCGCCGACTGCGCGCGGACGGCGACTTCGTGCCGGTCATCTTCCTGACCGCGCGCGACGCCGAGGATGACCGCGTGACCGGCTTCATTCGCGGTGGCGACGACTACGTGACCAAGCCGTTCTCGCTCGAGGAGCTGACGCTCCGCATCGGCGCCCTGCTGCGGCGCACACGTGCAGTCGACGCCGAGAACGAGACGCAGCGCCTGCGCTATCGCGACCTGGAGCTCGACGAGGATCGCCACCAGGTGTGGCGCTCGGGCGAGGAGGTCCGCCTGTCGCCGACCGAGTTCCGGCTGCTGCGCTACCTGCTGCTCAATTCCGAGCGTGTCCTGTCCAAGCAACAGATCCTCGACCACGTCTGGCAATACGACTTCAACGGCGACGACAACGTCGTCGAGACCTACATCAGCTACCTGCGGCGCAAGCTCGACGCGCACCACGACCCCTTGATCCGCACGGTGCGCGGCTTCGGGTATACGCTGCGCGCCGAGGCTGCCTGACACGATCCGACCGACTCTTCGAGCGCGGCTGCTGCTGGCGCTCGGCCTTCTGCTCGCGACCGCGCTGCTCGTTTCCGGCGCGCTGGTCATCGGCCTTACCAGGCAGAGCCTCGTCGACCAGCTCGACACCGACCTGAGCACCGCGACGAGCGCTGACATCTCGACGGCGCCGACGGGCAGCAATAACGACCCGACGGGGCGCCGCTTCGCGCTGCTGATCTACGACGCGGACGGCGACCAGCTGAGCGAATTGCCCTCTGGAATTGCATCGGCGCCCGATCCACTGCCCCAGATCCCAGGCAACGATCCGACCCGCCTGCCGGCGACGATCGTCGAGCTTCCGGCCGTTGATGGATCGCTCGACTATCGCGTCCTGGCCGTGGCCGGCCACATCGGTCCGCAACCGGTCATCGCCGTCCTTGCGGCACCGATGCAGGGCATCGAGAATTCGATCGGCGTCCTGACGCGGACGCTGGTCATCGTCGGCCTCGCGGTCCTGGCACTAATCCTGATCGTCGGCTGGTTCATCATCCGGCGCGACCTGCGCCCACTCGAGAGCATGACCATGACCGCCGAGCGCATCTCGGATGGCGACCTGTCACAGCGCGTCGGCGTGCCCGACGACGGCTCTGAGATCGGCCGCCTTGGCCATGCCTTCGACACCATGCTCGACCAGATCCAGGGCCTCTTCGACAGCCAGCACTCGGCGCTGCTGGCCAAGGAGCGCAGCGAGCGCAAGCTGCGCCAGTTCGTGGCCGACGCCTCGCACGAGCTGCGCACGCCGTTGACCGCGGTGCGCGGTTACTCCGAGCTGTACCGCGCCGGCGGCCTGGCCGACGAGGATGCCGTGCGCCAGGCAATGGCGCGCATCGGCAGCGAGAGCCGGCGCATGGCGGCGCTCGTCGAAGACCTGCTCCTCCTCGCCCGGCTTGACCAGGGCCGGCCGCTGCGCCACGACCAGGTGCCGCTGAGCGAGCTCGTCAACGACGCGCTGCTTGACCTGCGCGCGGTCGAGCCCGAGCGGCCGATCGATGCCTCGGTGCAACCCGACGTCGTCGTCAGCGGCGACGAGGATCGGCTGCGCCAGGTCATCGGCAACCTTTTCACCAACGTCCGCGTGCACACTCCGCCCGACGCACCGGTTGAGGTCGCGCTGTCGGCGCGCAACGGATCGACCAACCTGCGCGTGGCCGACCACGGGCCGGGCATCGACCCGGCGCATGTCGAGCACATCTTCGATCGCTTCTATCGCGCCGACACGGCGCGCACGAGGGATCGCGGCGGTTCCGGCCTGGGCCTGTCGATCGCGGCGTCGGTGGTGGCCGCGCATGGCGGCGAGATCGACTACTCGAACACGCCCGGTGGCGGCGCCACGTTCACCTTGACGCTCCCGCGTGACGGCATCGCCACGGCCGACGAAGCCGACACCGACGCGGACGAACCCGAAACGGAGCAAACGGTCGCGCCTGCACAATAGGCGGGTGAACGACGCCGAAGAATACGAAGGGAACCCGGAAAAGCTGGCCCAGCGCTTTCCGGATGGCTTCCGCTGGGGCTTTGCCGCCTCCGCCTATCAGATCGAGGGGGCCGTGACCGAGGACGGCCGCGGCGCGTCGATCTGGGACACCTTCTCGCACACGCCGGGTAAGACGCTCAACGGCGACACGGGCGATGTCGCGTGCGATCACTACCACCGCTACCGCGACGACGTGCGCCTGATGGCCGAGCTGGGTGCGCGCGCCTACCGCTTCAGCATCAGCTGGCCGCGCGTCCTTCCGACCGGCAGTGGCACGGCCAATCAGAAGGGCATTGACTTCTATCGCCGCCTCGTCGACGAGCTGCGCGCGAACGGCATCGAACCGCTGGCCAACCTTTTCCACTGGGACCTGCCGCAGGCGCTCCAGGACCGCGGCGGCTTCGCCAATCGCGACATCATCGGCCAGTTCGCGGACTACGCCCACCTCGTCGCCACACGCCTGGGCGACTCGATCAGCGAATGGATGACGTTCAACGAGCCCGCCGTGTTCGCGTTCCTGGGCCATGCCGAGGGCGTCCACGCGCCCGGTCTGGCCGACTGGCCGACTGCGCTGCGCGTCGCCGACAACGAGCTGCGCGCGCACGCAGCGGCCGTCGAGGCGATCCGCAGCGAGGTGCCGCGTGCGCGCATCGGCGTGGCCGTGGACATCAACCATTTCGTGCCGGCGACCGATTCGGAGCGTGACTTTCGCGCCGCGGCCGAATACCGCGCCACGCGCGACACATGGTTCCTCGACCCGCTCTTCGGCCGGGGCTACCCGGAGCTCGGCATGCGCGCCCACGAAGCGGCCGGCCATCTCGATGGCGTCGAGCTGACGACCCCGCCAGCGGGCGACCTCGACTACATCGGCATCAACTACTACCGCCAGGAGACGGTCCGTGCGCGCTCGGACAAGCCGTTCGACTGGCACATCGCGCCGCCCGCGGGCGTCGAGCTGACCGAGATGGGCTGGGAGGTCGTGCCCGACGGCCTTTCGGCCAGCCTGACCTGGGTCCACCAGACGTACGCGCCAAAGGACATGATCGTCAGCGAGAACGGGGCCGCCTACCCCGATCCGGTCGCGGCCGACGGCACGATCCACGACGCGGACCGCCAGTCCTACCTTGCCCGCCACCTGGCGAAGGCGGCCGATGCGATCGACGTCGGCGTGCCGCTGAGCGGCTACTACGTCTGGTCGCTGATGGACAACCTCGAGTGGAACCTGGGCTACGCCAAGCGCTTCGGAGTCATCCACGTCGACTTCCCGACACAGGCGCGGACGCCGAAGCAAAGCGCGCGCTGGTACCAGCGCCTGATCTCCCGCTGAGGCGCCGGCCGAGCCACCTGGATTTGTTGCGCAACGGTCATTTGTTGCGTCTCACGCCAGAATCGGCGTCCCACGAGCCTGATTCGATGCGGCCGGCGCGGCATCCGTTGCACCCGCCGCGAGTAGTCAATAAGCTTCGTTCACTGCCTTGACAAAGCACGCACCAATGCCTTACAAAGTACCGGTCACTGACCTGTCGTAGCTCGCAGTGCCGCACGTGTTGGGGAGCACCGCGCGCGACCAGAGGAGAGAGCGAGGCGACCGGCCGGCAGTGTGAGGTAAATGCCGAACCTTCCTGAGAAGGCCACGCACCGGCAGACGCGCGCGTTCAACCAACAGCTTGTGCTGCGCGCGATCTACGACCGGTCGCAGGTCAGCCGCGCCGAGCTTGCGCGACTGACTGGCCTGACACGCACGTCAGTCTCCGCGCTTGTCGCGGAGCTACTGCGCGATGGCCTGATCGAGGAGATGGGACCTGGCCCGTCGACCGGTGGCAAGGCGCCGATCATGCTTCGCGTCCGACCCGACGGCAGGCACGCGATTGGCCTCGACCTGGGCGAGTTGGTCTTCTCCGGCGCCCTCGTCGACCTGCGCGGCAGCGTCGTCAAGTCGGCCCAGGTTGCCCTCGAGGGGCGCAAGGGCAATGACGCAGTCGAGGTCGTCTACGGCCTGATCGACAGCCTGATCCGACGCAACGGCCACAGCTCGTTGCTCGGTGTCGGCATCGGCGCGCCGGGTCTGGTCGACTCGCGTTCGGGCGTGGTGCGCTGGTCGGTCAACCTCGACTGGTCGGACATGCCTCTCGGGAGCATGGTCAGCAAGCACTTCGGAATGGCCACGGTCGTGGCCAATGATTCACAGGCCGCTGCCGTCGCCGAGAGCACCTACGGCAGCATCCCCTGGCCGCAGAACCTGATCGTCGTCCGCGTCGGCCGGGGTATCGGCGCCGGGATCATCCTGGGCGGCAAGCTGTACAGCGGCGACGGCTCCGGCGCGGGCGAGATCGGCCACTCGATCTTCGGCGACATCTCGCCCATGGATCGCGTCGAGCGTTGCCGCTGCGGCCGCGTGGGCTGCCTCGAGACAGTCGCGAGCATGTCGGCCATGGTCTCCGCGGCGCATCGCCTCGTGCCCTCGATCACGGACGACCAGTCGCTCATCGCCGCCTTCCGGGCCGGCGACGAGCAGGCGCGCAGCGTCGTCATTCGCGCCGCGGGAACGCTCGGCGAAGGCATCGCGGCGCTGATTGCCGCGCTCAATGTCAACCACGTGCTGCTCATCGGGCAGGCGACCCACCTCGGCAACGAATGGCTGGACGCAGTCCGCCGCCAGACGGCGTCAAGCGCCCTTCCGATCCTCGCGCGCGAGACGATCATCGAGCTCGGCGAGACACGCGATGACGACGTCATCGTCGGTGCCTCGGCGCTGCTCATGACCCAAGAGCTGGGGTTGACCCTCATCAGATGACGATGCCCTACGCGCCGATCATGCCCAACTCAATCGCGGGCCGGTTGCCTGCGCTCGCGCCGCACACCGACCAGCTGCTGACCGTGGGTATCGACGTGGGCGGTACGAAGACCGCGTACGTCGTGACCGACGCCGACGATCGAGTCCTGCTCCACGCTGTCGTGCCAACCGACACGACACGCCTTGCCGGCCAGCTCGGCGACCTGATCCGCGGCGCGGTGGCGCGCTGTTCGGCCGACGACGGCGATCGAGTTGCCGCGGTTGGCGTGGCCGTGCCCGGCCACGTCGAGCCCGACACCGGCACGATCCGCCTCGCGGTCAACCTCGGCGGCAACCGGGACGGCAGCGCCATGCGCCTTGGCCCAATGCTCGCCGAATCGGTCGGCCTGCCGTGCTACGTGGAACACGACGCACGCGCGGCGGCTTCGTGGATCGAGTCGAGTGGTGCGGACGGCGATGTCCCGCTCGATCTCGCATATCTCTCCGTGGGCACTGGCATCTCGGCCGGGATCGTCCTCAACGGCCGCGTCCTGCGCGGCGCGAACGGCCTCGCCGGTGAGGTCGGCCACGTCAGTGCCGACCCCGATGACGGCCGCTGCGCGTGCGGACTGATCGGCTGTCTCGAACACGTGACGGCCGGGCCGGCCATCGTGCGCATGGTGCACGAGGCCCTCGCCAGCGGCAGGCAGAGCACGCTCGGACCGGATGCGACACCGACCGACGTGTTCCGCGCGGCCGAGGCCGGCGATCAATTGGCAGCAGAGCTCGCAACCACCGTCGCCGAGCGCCTGGGGCGCGCCATCCGCAGCCTGGTGCTGACCCTTGGTGTCAGCTACGTCGTCATTGGTGGCGGCGTAGCCGGCGCGGGCGAGGCACTCCTACGGCCGGTGCTCGAGGCGATCGGCCGCGAGCGCGCGGCATCCCCGCTCGTGGAGGCGGCTTTCGCCGACACACGGGTCGTGATCTTGTCGCCCAACGTCGAGGCAGGCGCGCGTGGCGTCGCGGCAATCGCTCGCCGCCGCGTCCTCGCCGACAGACGAGAGGGGGTGGGCGAGCGATAGACAAGGGAGGCAGGGGAGTAGAGGTTCCGGGGGGAGCCATCAATCCCGAACGGCGCAGTCGTTCGGACCGTACAGGAGGAACAATGAGGAATAGACGATGGTGGGGTATGGCGGTCGTGACCGTCGCCGTCGCCATGGCGTGCTCGAGCACGCCTGCGACGCCGGCGCCGGCGACAGCGCCACCCGCCTCACAGCCAACAAAGACGACGACACCAGTGACGCCGCCGCCTGTCGTGACAACCGCGCCAGGCGCGACGGCAACCGCGCCAGGCGCGACGGCAACCGCGCCAGGCGCGACGGCAACCGCGCCGGCCGCGACGGCAACCGCCCCGGCGGCGACGCCGACAACGGCGGCGACCCCGGCCGCGGTAACGCCGGCCGTGCCGAAGACGCCGACTGGCTATGCCCAGCTCGACGCAGCGCTCGGTTCAACCCAGCCGTTCAAGGGCAAGGCCGTTGACATCCAGACGCAGTGGATCGGTGGCGAGGGCGCGAACTTCACGGCCGCGCTTGCCGACTTCGCAACCGCGACTGGCATCACCATCAACATCGAAGGCGTTGGCAGCAGCCACGAGACGGTCCTCAAGACCCGCATCGATGGCGGCGCACCGCCTGACCTCGCCATGCTTGCCCAGCCGTCGGCAGTTGATGCCTACGGGACCGCGGGCAAGCTCGTCGACCTCGGCACGGCGCTGAGCGCCGACGAGATCACCAAGCTCAACACGGAGCACCCGGCGACCATCAGTCTCGTCACTGACGGCACGCATATCTGGGGCATCCCGTACAAGCTCGACGTCAAGTCGACCGTTTGGTATCCGATCAAGGCCTTCGCGGCCGCCGGCTACACCGTTCCGACGACGTACGACGAGCTGACGGCCCTCGAGGCCAAGATCGTCGCTGATCACCCGGATGGCAAGAGCAACCCGTGGTGCATCGGCATGGCGGCCGGGACCGCAACGGGCTGGCAGGCGACTGACTGGCTCGAAGAGGTCGTCCTCAAGACGATGGGCGTGGACTACTACAACAAGTGGATCACGCACCAGGTCACGTTCCAGGACCCGGGGATCAAGGCCGCGATGGACAACTATCTGGCCAAGATCTTCTTCACCCCGAACTACGTGTTCGGCGGCGTGCCGGCGATCATCGCCACGCCCCAGACCGACCCCATGGATCCCATGTTCCCGCCCGCCTCGGCCGGCGATAACTGGGACGGCTTCACGCCCGGCTGCTGGATGCAGAAGCAGGCAACTTGGTACGGCCCGGACTTCTTCCCGGATGTCAAGGCCGGTGCCAAGACCTCGCAGTACATCCTCGGCCAGGACATCGGCATCTTCGAGTTCCCGGTCATCGACCCGACTCTGGGCCAGGTGGTTGAGGGCTCCGGCGACACGCTGCTCATCCCGGCGCCGGCTAACGGCTCTGCCGTTCGGCCCGAGGTGCTCGCGGTAGCGGAATTCCTCTCGACGCCGGAAGGCACCGAGAACTGGATCCGCGCCGGCAGCGCGATCTCCGCCAACCAGACCACCCCGAATGACTGGTACGCCGGTCAGTACAAGCTCCAGATCGCAGCGAACATCGTTGCGACGGCGAAGGGCTTCGGCTTCGACGCTTCCGACCTCATGCCGGCCTCGGTCGGTGCAGGCACGGAGTGGAGTCAGCTGTCCGACTGGATCAACGGTGGCGGGACCAACCCGAGCACCGATACCGTCCTCAAGGCAATCGACGACAGCTGGCCGACTCCGTAGCCCAACGGATCAGTCAGAATTCCGGGGCGCGTCGCGTTAGCGCGACGCGCCCCGGCACCACTCTCACTCACGAGCCACAAGGAGCGAGCCAATGGCGGTGGTGACAGGGGCGAGATCACGCAGAGAGACGGCGCAACGTTGGCTGTTGCCGATCGCCGCGCTGCTTGGCATCGTCGTCATCGTTGTCGGGGTCAGGTTCATGGCCGACCCGAAGGGCGCGGCGAACCTCCTTGCCTCGATCTACGACCTTCTCGGCAACTCAACTGGTGCCCAGGCGTTGCGCAACGGCGGGGGCGACCAATTCTTCGCGAAGCTGCTGCTGGTCGGCGTCGCGCTGATCGCGGGCGTCGGCGGCGTATGGATGGTCTATGCCGGGTTGAGCGCCCTTGTCGGCCTGCTCAAGCCGCGCACGCAGATGCGCATCATCCCATGGGTCTTCGTGCTGCCGGCCGTTGCCCTGCTGGGCGTGTACCTCGTCTATTCCACGGTCGTGACGATCTGGACGAGCATCGTCGCCGACAAGGGCTTCAGCGATAACTACGGCCAGCTGCTGACACCCGACCTGCGCGGGGTCCTGATCAACAATGTCATCTGGCTCATCGTGGCGACTGGCGGCAGCGTGCTCATCGGCCTCGTCATCGCCGGTCTGTTCGACCGCATCAAGCGCGAAGCGCTGGCCAAGACCTTCATCTTCCTGCCGCTCGCTATCTCGCTTGTCGGCGCGTCGGTGATCTGGCGCTTCATATACACGTGGCGGCCCGCGGGGACACCCCAGTACGGCCTGCTCAATGCGGTCTGGACGACGCTTGGCGGCCAGCCTGTCAACTGGATCAACACGCCGCCGGTCAACACCTACCTGCTGATCGTGATCATGATCTGGCTCCAGACCGGCTTCGCCATGGTCGTGCTCTCAGCCGCGATCAAGGGCGTATCGATTGAGGTGATCGAGGCAGCGCGACTCGACGGCGCCGGTGAGCGCCAGATCTTCTTCCGGGTCATCGTGCCGATCATCAAGGGCTCGATCATCACCGTGGCGACCACCATCGCCATCGCCGTGCTGAAGATCTTCGACATCGTCTACGTCATAACCGGTGGCCGCTTCGGCACTGACGTCGTCGCCAACCGAATGTTCCTCGAGAAGTTCCAGTACTTCCAGGACGGTCGCGCCGCCGCGCTGGCGGTCGTCCTGTTCATCGCGGTACTGCCCGTCATGTACGTCAACCTGCGCAACCTGCGCCAGCAAGGAGTCGGGTCATGACCGCGATCGCGAAGCCAATGCCGCGCTCGACCCGGCTGCGGGCGTGGCGTCCGCTGTTGATGCGCAGCCTGCCCTTCCGCCTCGCGGTCGTGCTCCTGTGCCTGCTCTGGTCGGTGCCGACGTTCGGCCTGTTCGTCACATCATTCCGGCCGGCGCGAGACATCACCCTGACCGGCTGGTGGGACGCGCTGATCAACCTGTTCAGCACGCAGTGGACGCTCGACAACTACGCCCAGGTCATCAACGGCCAGGGCATGGGCAACGCGTTCCTGAACAGCCTCATCGTCACCCTTCCGAGCACCGTCATCCCGATCACGATGGCCGCCTTCGCGGCCTACGCCTTCGCCTGGATCCCGTTCCGCGGCCGGGGCATCCTGTTCGCTATCGTCGTCGGCCTGCTCGTCGTGCCGATCCAGATGGCGCTAATCCCGGTCCTGCAGATCTACTCAATGCTCCACCTGACGGGCACGTTCCTGGGCATCTGGCTGGCGCACACGGCCTTCGGCCTGCCGCTGGCCGTCTTCCTGCTCTACAACTTCATATCGCAGCTGCCCCGCGACCTGTTCGAGTCGGCATCCATCGACGGCGCATCGCACTTCCAGATCTTCACCTCGATCGTTCTGCCGCTGTCGATCCCGGCGCTCGGTGCGTTTGCCATCTTCCAATTCCTGTGGGTCTGGAACGACCTGCTCGTAGCTCTCGTTTTCCTGGGTGTAAATGCCGACGTGCAGGTCCTGCCGACGGCTCTTTACAACCTCATCGGCAGCCACCAAGAGGCGTGGCACGTCCTGACTGCGGGCGCGTTCGTGACGATGATCGTGCCGCTGGTAGTGTTCCTCCTCCTCCAGCGGGCGTTCATCCGAGGGATTCTGGCGGGCTCAGTCAAGTCATGACGGCCGAGCGGCTGATGGTCGCCTTCGCCGGGATGCAAGTCCCGGCGGAGGTGGCCCAGGCGCTCACCGATCACCCCTACGCAGGGGTAACACTCTTTCGCGACGTCAACGTCTCGTCGATCGAGCAGGTGCGTGCGCTGACCGCACAGCTCCAGTCGGCGGCGCCGGCGATAGCACGACCGCTGTTGATCGCCACCGACCAGGAGGGCGGCCAGCTCAACGCGCTGGGCGACGGGCCGACCGAGTTCGCCGGCGCCATGGCCCTCGGCGCGGCCGCAGATCCAGCACTGACCGAGAAGGTCGCCCGGGCCACGGCGCGCGAGATGCTGGCGCTCGGCGTGAACGTCAACTACATGCCCTCGTGCGATCTCGCCACGGCACCCGACAACCCCGCGCTGGGCATCCGCTCCTTCGGCGATTCGCCCGCGCTGGTCGGCGAGCACGCCGCGGCCTATGTCCGCGGGCTCCAGGCCGAAGGCGTGGCGGCGACGGTCAAGCACTTCCCGGGCCTCGGCGACGCGACCGCCGATACGCACCACGGCATGGCCGTCGTCGATGCGTCGCTTGCGCAGCTGAGGCAACGCGAGCTCGTGCCGTTTAGGGCCGCGATCGCCGCCGGCGCGAAGCTCGCCATGGCCGGACATATTGCCCTGCCCGCGATCACCGGCGATCGCGGCCTGCCGGCCAGCCTGTCCGAGGCCGTCGTCACGGGCCTGTTGCGCGACGAGCTCGGCTTCGACGGCCTGGCGATCACCGACGCGCTCGACATGGGTGCCGTCGCGCAGGGCGTGGCCCAGGTCGTGGACGTGATCACCGCGCTGCGCGCCGGCGAGGACCTCCTGCTGGCGACGCCCGATCCCGAGCTCGTCGCGCGTCTCGAAACGGCCGTCGCGCAGGCACTCAAGCGCAGGCTCATCGGACCCGACTCGGCGGCGCTCGCGGCCGGCCGACTGGCGGCGCTGCGCGAATGGCTGGCTGGGTTCGCGCAGCCGGGTCTCGAGGTCGTGGGCTGTCCAGAGCACGAGGCGCTGGCGGCCGAGCTCGCGGCGCGATCGATCACCCTCGTGCGCAACGACGACGGGCTCCTGCCGTTACGCATCGATCCTGACGCTCGCGTCGCGGTCGTCCACTCCCCCGGCGTGCGCCTGACACCGGCCGATACCTCCGACACCGTGCCGACGGCGCTCGCCGCCGCGGTGCGGCGGCGAGCGCCGCACACGGATGAGCTGCTGACCTCCTCCGAGCCGACGAGAACGGAGATTGCCGCGATACGCGAGCGGGTGCGCGAATACGACGTGGTTGTCGTCGGCACTGCCATGGCCAACCTGCGGCCGGAGCAGGCGGCACTGGCCAATGCCGTGCTGGACGTACAACCCACAGCGATCTGCGTCGCTCTGCGCACGCCGTGGGACGTGTGCTCGTATGCCCAGGCACGCACGTATGTCTGCGCCTACGGCATCCTGCGGCCGAGCATGGAAGCGCTGGCCGGGGCGCTCTTCGGCGAGGCGCCATTCACCGGCCGGCTGCCGGTCGACATCCGCGGCCTGTACCAGCGTGGCCACGGCCTTTAGCCGAGGGCGACATGGCACTCCGCGACGAGATCCTCGAACAGCCGCATGCCGCGCAGCGCCTGCTGTCCGCTGCGCCGGTGTCCTTCGCGCCTGTTCGCGAGCTGGTCACCGGGCGCCGGCCGCGTTTCGCGCTCATCGCCGCACGGGGCTCGTCGGACAACGCCGCACTGTACGCCCAGTACCTCTTCGGCATCCGCAACAGCCTCGCCGTGGCGCTTGCCACGCCGTCGGCGATCACGCTCTACGGCGCTCGCCCGAACTATTCCGATGCTCTCGTGATCGCCATCTCGCAGTCGGGCCGATCACCGGACATCGTCGCGGTCGTCGACGAGGCACGGCGCCAGGGGGCGCCCACGATCGCGCTGACCAATGACACCGACTCTCCGCTCGCCGAGGCGGCCGAGGTTGCCGTGTCGATTGAGGCTGGGCCGGAGCTGGCCACCGCGGCGACGAAGACGTACACGACCGAGCTGCTGTCCGTCGCGCTCCTGTCAGGCGCGCTCGATCCGATGTCGCAGGCAGAACAGAGTGAGCTAGCCCGTGTCCCGGACCTGATGGCGCAGGCACTCACCGTCGAGGAAGAGGCGCGCGCGGTCGCGAGCGGCCATTCAGATCGGACGAGTTGCGTGGTCCTTGGCCGTGGCTACGGCTACGCGACCGCGCGCGAGTGGGCGCTCAAGCTCCAGGAGATGGCCCAGCTGCTGGCAGTCCCCTACTCCACGGCCGACTTCGAGCACGGCCCGATGGCACTCGCCGAGCGTGGCTTCGCAGTCCTGGCCGTGGCACCCAGCGGGCCACCACTCGATGCCCAGATGGACGTCCTCGAGCAGTTGCGGGATGTCCACGGAGCGCAGGTCCTGGTGCTCTCGGATTCGGCCGCGGCGCGCAGCATCGATCGCGGTCTGACGCTGCCTGCCGACGTTCCAGGCTGGCTGTCACCCGTCGTCGACATCATCCCCGGCCAGCTTTATGCATACCACCTGACCGTCGCGCGCGGCCTCGACCCAGACCGGCCGCGGACGATCAGCAAGGTGACCGAGACGACCTGAGCAAAGAAAAGACCGGAGGCCCGGGGAGAGGGCCTCCGGTCGAAAACGGAGGGGAAAGAGGAGATCGGGTTATGAGCTCGTGCCGGTCGTGCTCGGGCTCGGTGAAGACTGCGGGTTCTGGCCGTTGCCGCCGTTGTTCCACGGCCCGCCGGGGCCCCACGGCCCGGGCATTCCGGGTCCGGGACCAAACCCAGGGCGCCCGCGCATCATGCCCGGACCCATGCCGAAGCCGTGCATCAGCTGCTGGAGCTGCTGGACGGTGACCTTGCCGTCCTGGGCAATGCTGTCGAACGCCTGCCGGAACGGGCTGTCGGCCGGCAGCTGGTTGACCTCGTCCTGGGTAATGACGCCGTCCTGCAGGAAGCCCTGGATCTGGGTCCATTCCTGCTGAAGCTCTTGGCGCTGCTGCTGCGCCTGCGTCTGCGTGTTGGTGACCGCCTGCTTGAGCGCCTGGGTGATCGCGTCGGATTGCGCCTGGGTGATCGTGCCCGCTTTGACCAGGTCGCCCAGGACCTGGCTCAGGAGATCGGCACCCGGTCCGGCCCCTGGCATTGGGCCCAGCCATCCCCTCATGCCCGGCTGGCCGCCGTTGTCGTTCGTGCTCGGACTGGCGGCGGCGCTCAGCGCGGGTGACGCAGCGTCAAACAGGCCGTGGCTGGGTGTAATGCTCGGGCCGGCGGCAGCAGCGGCGATTGCGGCACCGGCGATGAGCAGAAACCCGACGATGGGCAGCCAGATCAGTCGGCGCATGAAATACCAGTTCCTCCGGCGTGGGTGACGCTTGTGGTGATGGCAAGATCGCGAACCTGCCTGCGAGTCGACTGGTCGCATCCTTGACGTTGACTGTGAACGCTAGATCCGGCGGATGATGGTCAGGCCGTCGCGGATGGGAACCATCACGCATTCGACGCGTGGGTCGCTTGCCACGCGCTCGTTGAAGTCGCGGAGCGCGGCGGTCGATGGCGAGCGGTCCTCCTCATCGAGGACCTGTAGCGACCAGAGGACGTTGTCCGCACAGATAAAGCCACGCTCGGCGAGGCGCGGCAGCACGGCTTCGTAGTACGCCGGGTACGACGGCTTGTCCGCGTCGATGAAGACCATGTCGAAGGTTCCGTCGAGCGCGGCAATCGTGTCGAGCGCGGGGCCGACGCGGATCTCGATCTTCGCGCCGTGCGGCGAACCCGCGATGTGTTGCCGTGCCAGCGCGGCGTGGGTCTCGTCGATCTCGCAGCTGATCAGCATGCCGTCAGCAGGCAGCGCCTCGGCCATCGAGAGTGCCGAGTAACCAGTGTACGTGCCGATCTCCAGGATGCGCCGCGCACCGCTGATCGCGACCAGCATCTTCAGGAAGCGCCCCTCGAGATGCCCGGTCAGCATCCGATACGAGCCGGCGAACTCGTGCGTGCTTTCCATCACGCCGGCAAGGACGTCCGGCTCCGGTGACGAGTGCTGCCGGGCGTACTCCTCCGCTGCTGGGTGGGTGATGTCGGCCAAGCTCAACCTCTCTGTCACGTCTCTTCCCTGGGCACCAGAAGACCCACACTCCGGGAACGAGTGTGGGTCTCCGACATCAAGTCCTGGTGATCCGCGCCGCGGAAGGCACGATCCGCATCAGGCCCCGGATCACCCGGCTGTGCCGGCTCGCGTGTCGCTGCTGATGTTGCCCGCTCTGGGCTGGAAGGCGAGGTTCATCGAGCCGCAGGAAGCATCCGCGGTGACCGACAGGACCGAAGACGCCTCAACGTCCAGGATCCTCCTGTCTGGCCGTCTAATACGGCGCTGGCGATGGTTCATGACGCTCACACCTCGCTAGACAGGGAATTCTACTACCGCTGTCTGGGCGAATCCATCACAGGACCGTAAAGCCAGCGTATAAAACGGCGCCCGGCGGCGCCGGGGGCGCCGGATGACTACGGCGCCTGGTAGATGCGGACGTCGTCCACGGCCGCCTCGACGAGCGAATCCGGACCGCCGTCGGCCGCCTGGACGAGCACGTGCACCTGCTGCCCGGCAAACGCGTCGAGGTTGACCGTCTGTTCGGTCCATGCCGCGTTTACGTTCGTGGCGCTGCCGTCCGCCTCGAACACGTTCGTGCCGTTGACGCTGACGCGCAGGTAGTCGGCCGCGGTAGAGCGGGCATCGTGGGCAAACGCGTAGCGGAAGTCGAGCGTCCAGCCCGTCGTTCCGGACTTGCCCAGCCGGACCGGCGGCGAGAGCGCGGAGGTGACGCCGCCATCGAGATCGTCCGCGTTAGCCGTGGCGCCGGCCTTGGCGCCGGTCACGAGCGCGGCCTGACCGCTGTAGCCGTAGGCGAGCTGCTTGACGCCGCTCGAATCGGCGCTCTGCTGCGGGATGGCGCGCTGGAAGGCGCCTTTGGTCGCGGTGTCGGTGCCGTAGGGATTGACTGTCCAGCCGCGCGCCGTCTCGAAGTCGTCGTACAGCGGTCCACAGTCGGTCGTGCCCAGGCCGGCGACGGCGTACGGACAACCGGCCTGCTCCAGGAAGTAGAGCACCGCGTCGTCGTTGCGCGTCGTCTCGCGATCGATGACCGAGACGGGTGGATAGAAGCCGCGTGGCTCCGGGACGGCGTCGGTCGGGTACATCTCGATCGTGAAGGCGAAGATGCGCTGGTCGCCGTAGAACCAGTCGGTCGCGTCGCCGTCGGTGATGTACAGGTCCGACAGCTGCTGCGCCGTGTAGCCATTGCGGTCGGCCATCTGCGTCCCAAGCGCCTGGAATGCCGCCAGGTCGTCGGCGGTCATCGTCCGTGGCAGGTCGGCCTTGGTGTAGCCATAAGGCCACATGACCTGCTCGTTGAACGTGTGCCACGAGATGGCTTCGGTGATCTGCTGTCGGCCGTTGACCACGCGGCTCAGGACAAAGTCGCGCAGAGCCCGAACCTCGGGCGCGGACCATGGTTGTGGCCCGCGATATGTGATGTTGCCGGGCTTGCTTGACGAACCGCCACAGCAGCCCCACTTGTAGCCCCAGTTGCGATTGAGGTCGGTGCCGATCTGGCTGCTGCCCGGAGTCGGCTGGCGGTTCTTGCGCCAGTCCTTGAAGCCGGTGCCGCTCGAGATGTCGTACTCCGCGCCGTCGGGGTTGACCATCGGCACGATGAAGATCTCGCGCGACTTGACGATTGCGGACACGCGCCGCTGGAGGTCCGTCGTCTGGTTGGCGGGTTTGGATCGGTAATTGTCGACGAGCAGGTGGATCAGGTGGAGCGCCTCCTCGCCGGCCAGATGCTCCCGTGCGTGGTGCATGGCCTCGAAGAGGACCTCTGGCTCGCTTGCGTCAAAGTTGACGTTGGCGCTGATCTTGACCGCCCAGATGTCACGGCCCTCGTAGCTCTTGCCGATCGAGAATTTCTTGATGATCTTTGGATGGGCAGCGACCTCGGCGTCGATGTCGGCGACCATCTCGGCGTAGTTGTGGTAGCCCTCGTAGCCAGAGGGGAAATCCTGGGGCACCGCGGCGCGCGCCGGGGCGGCGCCGGAGAGGACACTCAACGCGCCGCCCATGATGAGCGCGGCAAGGCCGAGCGCGCGGCCAAGCCTGAGCTGGACGACGACGAGACTCACCTAGCTGCAGTACTTGCCCGCGAGGCCGGCCGCGCCATATGGGCACCCTGCCTGCGCGAAGAAGTAGAGCGCGGCATCACGATTGCGCGTCGTCTCCCGGCTCAGGACAGTGTCCGGTGGATGGAAGCCGCCGCACTGGCAGCCCCACTTCGGGTACATCTCCCAGGTGAAGCCAAAGATGTGCTGGTCACCGTAGACCCAGTCGATGAAGTCGCCGTCGTAGATGTACATGTGGCTGCCCTGCATCGCGTGGTAGCCGTTGAGCGACGCCATCTGCCGGGCCATGGCCACGAACGTGGCATGGTCGTCCTGGGTCATGTCCGCAGGCACGGCCGTCTTCGTGTAGCCATAGGGATAGAGGACGTGCTCGCCATATGAATGGATGTTGAGCACCTCGCTGATCTGCTGAACGCCATTGATTCGCCGGCTGAGGATGAAGTTGCGCAGGAGCTGGTCCTCGGTCGCCTGGAATGGTGCGTTGCCCCGATAGCGGGCGGAGCCGGGGTTGGCGCTCGACCCGCCGCAGCAGCCCCACATGTAGCTCCAGTCGCGGTTCAGATCGATCCCGACCTTGTTCGAGTAGTCAAACGTCTGCCGGTTCTTGCGCCAGCCCTGGAAGGCGCCGTTGCTGATGTCGTACATCGAGCCATCCGGATTGACCATGGGAATGATCCAGATCTCGGTCGACTTGACGATCTTCGTCACCTGCCGGCCGACGGCGCCCGCTTTGCCGTAGTTGTTGGTCAGCAGCTGGGTCAGGTAGAGGCACATCTCGGTCGTGATGTGCTCCCGTGCGTGCATGTTGCACTCGACCAGCACCTCGGGCTCGGCTTCGTCGCGGCCGACGTTGTCGCTGATCTTGAGCGCCCACATCTCGTGGTTGCCCTGGAAGGTCGAGCCCAGGTCGTACAGCTTGGCAATCGACGGGTGGGCGCTGACGGTCGCCCGCATCTGGGAGAGCATCTCGGCGTACGTGTGGTAGCCGGTATAGCCCGCGGGGAAATCCGCAGGATCCGCCGGCGCTGTTGCCGTGACCGGCGCCGCGCCCAGCAAAAGGCCGGCGACGGCAACGATGGGAATGACAAGACCGAGACTCAAGCGGCCGCGCAGTTTCATCAAGGCCTTCTCCCTTTGACTCGTTATTTGGTCGTCCACGGCAGACGGCCATCGTCGGTTCGACCGGGCTCGGGCGACAACACGCCCATTCGTACCGGCCCGGGCAGAATTGCAGGATGGAAAGCGACGGCTCGGTGCGCATCGCGTGGGCCGCGGACGGCTACGAGGCGATCCACGTCTACGCGCGGTTCTGGCCGTCGCCAGTCGTCGCCGAGCGCGCCCAGGACGTCGCCGACGTGGCGTTGACGAACCGGACGGTGCATGACCTGCGCGTCGGACTGCGCGACCGATTTGGCGCCGCGTTCCAGCTCCAGGCGCCGGACGAGGACGCTCCCGATCGGCGCGTTGCCATCTTCTTCGACCCGCCCCGCGGAAAGCCGAATCCCGACCCCTGGTGACCAATCGGCACAGACCATCAGCGGTTGTTCCTGATCCTGAGCGGGGCCAGCCCGGTGCCGTCATATCGGTCACGATCCACGCAGCCCTTGATGCCGGCGACCGAGCCGCAGTTGTCGTACTGCCAGAACGTCCAGCCCTTGCCGCCCCAGTCGCCGGCCGGAACCGTCGGCGCGCTGGCCGTCGTCCAATCGGCGATCCACAGCCGGTAACCATTGGCCGCGAACCACTGGCTGTTGCCCAGCTTCGACCTCCAGAAGGCCGGGGACGCGTAGATGATCGCCTTGACGCCCAACTTGGCCTGGACCTCGTCCAGCCAGTCCTTCGTCCAGAGCTTCAGCCGGCGCACGCCCAGTCCTCCGTTGTCCTCCAGGTCGAGCACGGGCACGAGATCGCGTCCATTGAGCTGGGCCGCGGCCAAGAATGCATCCGCCTCGGCGACGGCATCTCCAGCGGACTTGTTGGGACGTGCAAAGTGGTAGGCGGTGAAGGCCAAGCGCTGCGCCTCGGCCTGCTTCTTGTAGGTCGCGTAATGCGGGTCGACGAACGTGCGTCCCTCGGTCGCCTTGGCGATTACGAAGCTGACGCCGGCGTGCTGCACCTTGCTCCAATCAAGTTGCGGTTGGTAATGCGAGACGTCGATGCCCTCCAACGCCTGTGGCTTGGCGGCCACGGTGGGTGTGGCGGCGCCGAGCAGCGCAAAACCGAACGCGACCAGGATGGCGGCAGGCGAACGAAAAGCGCGGGTAACGCGCAACCCGTTATCCCCTTTTGACACGGCAAGGCCAAGTTTGGCAGGCGCGGCTGGCGCGTGCTGGGCCTATCGGCAGCCAGCCATGGTCAGATCCGAGCGGGTCAATGCGGCGTACCTAGACTGGAAGGACCAACGATCGGAGGCTCTCAAGTGTTCCTGTTCAACCGCGACAAGATGAAGATGCCCGAGCCGGGCGCCGCGCTCCCCGGCCGCTCGACGGCAATACGAGTTACCGAAAATCACTTCGTCAACGGCGCGAAGATCACCCCGCCTTACCCCGACGGCACGCAGATCGCAATGTTCGCGGCGGGCTGCTTCTGGGGCGTCGAGAAGACGTTCTGGAACGTGCCCGGCGTGGTCGCCACGGCCGTCGGCTATGCCGGCGGCTACACGCCGAATCCCACGTACGAGGAGGTCTGCTCAGGCAAGACCGGCCAGGCCGAGGTCGTACGCGTGATCTGCGACCCGAGCAAGGTCTCGTATGAAGAGTTGCTCACGCACTTCTGGGAGGAGCACGACCCGACCCAGGGCATGCGCCAGGGCAACGACACGGGCACCCAGTACCGCTCGGCGATCTACACGTATGGCCCCGACCAGAAGCGAACCGCCGAGGCCTCGCGCGATGCCTACCAACGCGAGCTGACGAAGGCGGGCTACGGACACATCACGACCGACATCGTCGAGGCGCCCGAGTTCTATTTCGCCGAGGACTACCACCAGCAGTATCTGGCCAAGAATCCGGCGGGCTACTGCCCCGACCAGTCGACGGGCGTCTCCTGCCCGGTCGGCTTGGGCGTCAATGCACGCTCGGACGCTGCTGGTTCGGCACCAGCCGCTCGCTGATCGTCCCCAAGACCCGATCCCTGGAGGTATCGATGGCCGATGTCCTGCTCTTCCACCACGCTCAGGGCATGACGCCCGGCATCACGGCCTTCGCCGACGAGTTGCCGACCGAGCTCGTCTATGCCGGCTTCTCGTTCGGCGTGACGATCGCCCAGCAGCTTGCCCAGACGCGACCGGGCGCGCGCGGTGCGCTCCTGTTCTATTCGTGCATCCCGATCAGCGGGGAGTGGGCATTCGGGCCTTGGCCGGACGGCGTGCCGGTCCAGATCCATGGCGCCGACCACGACCCGATCTTCGTCGACGAGGGTGACATCGACGCCGCCCGCGAGATTGTCGCGACCGTCCACGACGCGGAGCTGTTCCTGTACCCGGGCGACCAGCACTACTTCGCCGACAGCTCCCTCCCGTCGTACGACCCCGACGCCACGGCGCTGCTCATGACGCGGGTGCTCGACTTCCTCGGCCGCATCTGAGCGGTCAAGGCGTCGACACGCTCAACCCGGAATGGACGTGACCTGGCGCGAGCTGTAACCGAACTCGGCAATCTGCGCCGCGCGGCCGCGATAGGCCTCCTCCGTGGGCAAGGTGCGCGCGCGGAAGCCCTCGACGATCCGGTTGTACATGCAGAAGGCGGCAGCAATGAGCACCGCCAGCTGCACGTCGCCGTCGGTGGCGCCGGCATCTAGTGCGGCCTGGGTGTCGGTCGCGGTCAGATCGAACGGATCACGGGCGACCGTCCTGGAGATGTGCAGGAGCGCCTGCATCTTGCTCGACACGCCGTCTGACGAGCCACGCTTGATGCCGCCCACGACAGGCACGAGATCCTGGTGTCCCGACCGGGCAAGCAGCTCGCTCGCATACGCACCGTGCGAGTCCATGCAGTAGAAGCAGGCGTTGCCGGCCGACGTCGCCGTCGCGAGCATCTCGCGCTCAGCGCGCGTGAGGGTCGCCCCCGGGTGGTCGTTGACGAGCAGCTCGTCGGCCAGGCCGCGCAGGTGAATGCCCAGGCCCGGCGTGAGGGTCAGCGCGGTGATGATCCCGGGTGCATCGGGGAGTCCGCCGACGATTGGTTCCTGCGCGGCGCGCGCCGTGCGCGCTTCGTCACGTGCCATGTGTAATTCTCCCTACGCTTCTGCCGCCTTCCGAAAGTATGACTGCCGTGCGCGCCGCCGAGGCGAACTCACCCGATAAGATCTGACCGATGGCCAACCAGACGCCGCTGCTCCCGTTCACGGGCAACGACGGAGCAGATCGTCTCCTCGAAACTGATCCCAATGCGCTGCTGATCGGGCTTCGTACTCGACCAGCAGGTGCCGCTCCAGAAGGCCTTCTCCGGGCCGTTGGAGCTGCGCAAGCGGATCGGCACGCTCGATCCGGGCAAGATCGCGGCGATGGATCCGTCGAAGCTGGAGCAGGCGTTCCGGGAGCGGCCGGCGTTGCATCGCTTCCCGGGCAGCATGGCTCGCCGCACACAGGAGCTGTGTGCGGCGCTGGCGCGCGATTACGACGGCAACGCCGGCCGCGTGTGGACCGAGGCGCGGACGGGACAGGACCTCGAGCAGCGCCTGCTGGCTCTGCCGGGTATCGGCGAGATGAAGGCCAAGACGATCATCGCCATCGTGGGTAGGCGTTTCGGCGTCAAGCCGCCGGGCTGGGAGGACGTGGCGCCCCGCCATCCGAGCCTGGGCGACGTCGACTCCCCGGCCACGCTCGCCGAGTACCAGGCCGGCAAACGTGCTCACAAGGCCGCCCAGCGCGGCGCGTCTGGCGCAAAATGACAAACGGCTCGAACGTCGGGCCAAACGTACCGGAGAGGCGAATCGCCGGACTCGACTAGAATGACATCCGACAACCGGAGAGAACCGCAGGTCTGAGCATCAAAGCCTCGCTCCCGCGGCCCCGATTGGGTCATAAGCTCCGACGCAGGTAAAGGAAGCGTCGTGGAGCTGAAGCAAATAGCCGCCGGCGCCACGATACGTACGAGCCGGCAGGCCCCACAGAAGGTTTCTTGGTTCAACTCTATGCAACTACGGTCTCAATACACTCATAGCAGTTTCAGCCAGCATGCGTCTGCGCGACGGCGCATCCGGCGCACATCGGCCGGCGGCAGCCGCCTATTCTGTTCCACGAACGGCTGCGCCACGTTCCTCCTGCCGGATCCGTCCGGCGCCAGCGCGACCTGCCCGATATGCGGAGCGCGTCGAGCGCTGCACTGATCGCCCGGTCACAATCGGGCGTGATGACGGTGACAGCGGGCGAATCGGCGACCGATTCCACAGCTGTCGTCCCTGTCGACGACCACGCGGCGTGGGATGACCTCGTCGCCGGCCTCGGCGGACAGCCATTCCAGTCGTGGGGCTGGGGCGAGCTCAAGTCGCACTTCGGCTGGCGGCCTGTGCGCCTCGCGGCACGCGACAAGAGCGCGGCCGCACAACTCCTGATCCGGCCCTACCGCGGCTTGGCCGTGGCCTATGTGCCGCGCGGCCCCGTGCTCTCCGGAGACGCGCGCCGCGACCAGGCGCTGATCCGCGAACTGGTCCGGGTGGCGCGCTCGCAGCGCGCGGCCTTCCTGCGTTTCGAGCCGGACGTCCTCGAGGACAGCCCGGGCTCCGACTCTCTGCGCGCCAGCCTGCGCCAGCTCGGCTTCAAGACATCCGAGCGGACTCTCCAGCCACGCTCGACGATCAGGCTCGACCTGGCGCCCACCGACGAGCAGCTCATGGCTGCGTTCTCGAAGGGCCACAGGGCGGATATCCGGCGCGCCGAGCGCGACGGAGTCGTGATGCGTGTCGGCGCGCCCGAAGCCGACGCGGACGTGCTGCACCAGATGCTCGTCGCAACCAACCAGCGCAAGAGCTTCGGCTTCCACAGCGCGGGCTATTACCGGCTGTTGCTGCACGCGTTCGGCGACGCGGCGCGCCTCCAGATCGCCGAGCTCAATGGTCAGCCGATCGCCGCTTCGCTCGTGCTCGCCTGGGGCCGCCACGGGACATACCTTGCGGCCGGCTCGAACTCGCTCGGCCTCGAGCATCGCGCCGCGCACCTGCTGCAGTGGCATGCCATCCGCTGGGCAAAGGAGCGCGGGGCACGGACGTGGGACCTGTGGGGCATCGCCGACGCGCGCGGCCGCCACGAGCTGGCCACGGCCAGTAACTCGATGCCGCCCGATGAGCTCACCGCGCTCGAAAAGGCCGCTCAGAGCGATCCACTCGACGGCGTCTACCGCTTCAAGAAGGGCTGGGGCGGGCACGTCGTGCGCACCCTGCCCGCGTTCGATCGGGTCTTCATCGCGCCGGCCTACTGGTTCTGGCAGTGGCGCCGTGGCGAGGCGTGAAAACGTGAACCGCCTGAGTCCTGCATACTCCGTTCATCGAGAGGAAACCAACGTTTGACTTTTGACCATTTCGGGCTCAGCCCGGAGATCCTGCGCGCGGTCAGCGAGCAGGGCTACGAGATACCCACCCCAATCCAGGAGCAGGCGATCCCGCTCGTCGGCGCAGGCCGTGACGTCATGGGTCGCGCCCAGACCGGCACGGGCAAGACGGCGGCGTTCGCGCTGCCCATGCTCGAAATGCTGCGCAGGCACGCCAACACGAGCTTCTCGCCGGCCCGCCATCCGGTTCGCGCGCTGATCCTGACGCCCACCCGTGAGCTCGCCGTCCAGGTCTACGACTCGTTCCGGACCTACGGCCGCCACGTGCCGCTGCGCTATTCCGTGGTTTACGGCGGTGTCCCGATCGAGCCCCAGACCAAGGAGCTGCTCGCCGGCGTCGAGATCCTCGTCGCCACCCCGGGTCGCCTGCTCGACCATGTCGGCCAGCGCACCGTCAACCTGAGCCAGGTCGAGATCCTCGTCCTCGACGAGGCCGACCGGATGCTCGACATGGGCTTCCTGCCCGACATCCGGCGCATCGTCGACCTGCTCGCCAACCGCAAGCAGACGCTGCTCTTCTCGGCCACATTCTCGGCAGAGATCCGCGGCCTCGCGAGATCGCTCCTGAACGACCCGATATCGGTCGACATCGAGCCGCAGACGACGTCTGCGGACACGGTCAATCAGGTCGTCTACCTCGTCGACGCCGACCGCAAGCGTGAGCTGCTGGTCGAGATCGTGCGCAAGCGCAACCTGCGCCAGGTGCTGGTCTTCACGCGCACCAAGCTCATGGCCGGGCGGCTCGCTTCGCAGCTCGACCGCGACGGTGTCGAGGCAGTGGCGATTCACGGCGACCGCTCGCAGCCGGAGCGCGAGCGCGCGCTTGCCGACTTCAAGAGCGGCGACGTGCGCGTTCTCGTCGCCACGGACGTCGCCGCGCGCGGCCTGGACATCGACGCCCTGCCGATCGTCGTCAACTACGAGCTGCCCCACGTCGCCCACGACTACGTTCATCGAATCGGACGCACCGGACGCGCCGGCGCTGCCGGCGAGGCCTTCTCCCTCGTCGCGCCCGAGGAAGAGGACTACCTGAAGGCCGTCAACCGGCACCTGAAGCGCGACCTTCCGGTCAAGGTCGTCAAGGGCTTTGAGCCGACGCTCGGCGCAAGTCACAGCCGGCCGACCCGCCCGGCGCCGCGCTCTGGTGCACGGACTACTACACGGCGAGCCACTTCAACTGACCGGCAGATGACGCCCGGCGCGGACAGCGCGGCGCGCGTCGCCTGATCCCTGCCGTCGCGGCCTGGCGCCGCGACGAATCTGCAAGTAGCGCCGTGCTCCAGCCACTGACCGGCCCCCACGGCCGCGGCGTAGCCTCGCGCCGTGCAACTGCGCATCGAGGACTACGCGCTCATCGGCGACACGCAGACCGCAGCGCTGGTCGGCATCGACGGCTCGATCGACTGGCTGTGCGCGCCGCGCTTCGATTCGTCGGCCTTCTTCGCCGCGTTACTGGGCGACCCGCGCAACGGCCGCTGGCGGCTCGCGGCCAAGGGCATGGAACGGGCCACGCGGCGGCGCTATGTGCCCGGCGCACTGGTGCTCGAGACGGAGTGGCAGACCGAGACGGGCATGATGCGCGTCACCGACTTCATGCCGCCGAGCACGTCGCAACCCGACGTGATCCGCCTCGTGCACGGCATCAAGGGCCGCGTCGAGGTCGAGATGGAGCTCATCGTTCGCTTCGACTACGGCCGCATGGTGCCATGGGCGCGACGCGTCGGCGGCGACTTGATGTTCATCTCGGGGCCTGACGCGGTCATGCTCCGGACTGATATCCAGACGCACGGTGAGGATGCACGGACGGTCGCCGAGTTCGCCGTCGAGGAGGGCCAGTTCGCTTCCTTCGTCCTCTCATGGAGCCCGTCCTACGAGCCACCGCACGAGCCGCCCCATGCCGGTGGCGCGCTCGAAACGACAGTCGAGTGGTGGCGCGGCTGGAGTGATCGGCTGACCTACAAGGGTGACTGGCAGGACGACGTGCGTCGGTCGTTGATGGTCCTCAAGGCACTCACTTTCGCCCCGACCGGCGGCATGGTGGCCGCGCCGACCACCTCACTGCCCGAGCACCTGGGCGGCGTCCGCAACTGGGACTACCGCTACTGCTGGCTGCGCGACGCGGCGTTCACCCTCTGGGCGCTGAGCATCGGTGGCTACAGCGACGAGGCTCGAGCGTGGCGCAACTGGCTGCTCCGCGCTGCGGCGGGCGACCCGGAACAACTCCAGGTGCTGTACGGGGTGACGGGCGAGTCGCACCTGATCGAGCAGACTCTCGATTGGCTGCCCGGATACGCCGGATCGGCGCCCGTGCGCATCGGCAACGCGGCCGTCGACCAGTTTCAGCTCGACGTCTTTGGCGAAGTGATCGATGCGTTCCACCTCGCTCGTGGTGTCGGCATCGAGTCAGATCAGACCGCCTGGGCGCTCGAGAAACACCTGGTCGAGTTCGTGATCGAGCACTGGCAGGAGCCCGACGAGGGCATCTGGGAGATGCGCGGCCCCAGGCGCCAGTTCACGCATTCCAAGGTGCTCGCCTGGGTCGCCGTCGATCGCGCGGTCGGCGCGGTCGAGAAGTTCGGCCTCGACGGTCCGGTCGATGACTGGCGCCGCGTTCGCCAGCAGATCCACGACGACGTGTGCGCGAATGGCTTCGACCGCGAGCGCAACAGTTTCGTCCAGGCGTATGGCGGCAAGGAGCTCGACGCGAGCCTGCTCATGATTCCGCTCGTCCATTTCCTGCCGGCAACGGACCCGCGCATGCGCGGCACGATCGACGCGATCAGGCACGAGCTCGTGCGCGACGGCTTCGTGCTGCGCTACAAGACCGACAAGACGGACGACGGCCTGCCACCCGGCGAGGGCGCTTTCCTGCCGTGCACGTTCTGGCTGATCGACAACCTATCGCTGATCGGCGAGATCGACGAGGCGACGCGCCTCTTCGAGCAGCTGCTCAGCCTGCGCAACGACGTCGGATTGCTGGCCGAGGAGTGGGATCCGGAGGCCAAACGCCAGCTGGGCAACTTCCCGCAGGCGCTGACTCACGTCGGGCTGGTCAACTCCGCGTTCAACCTGGATCGGGCTCGGCGGACGCGGAAGAAGGCGCTGCACTCGGCGTACTAGCGTGGGCCGCGCGGGCATGGCGCGCGAGCCGCGCCTCCAGCTGCTGGCGGACGCGCGGCCACTCCTCCTCGATGATGCTGAAGTAGACCGAGTGCCGGCGGCGCCCAGACTGCGTGACCATGTGATTGCGCATGGTCCCCTCCTCTGTCGCGCCGATGCCGGCCAGCGCGGCGCGCGAGCGCTCATTGAGGGAGTCCGTCTTGAACTCGACGCGCAGCGCGCCGAGCGTGTCGAACGCGTGCCGCAGCATCAGCAGCTTGGCCTCGCTATTGACGGCCGATCGCTGCCAGCGCGGATTGATCCACGTGTAGCCGATCTCCAGCCGACGGTGGCGCGGTTCGATGTTCATGTAGCGCGTGCTGCCGACGACCTTGTCGCCGTCGCGCACGATCGTCGCGAAGGGCATCTCCGAGCCACCGTTGGCTGCCTCGAGCGAGGTATCGAGCCATGCGCGCATCTCGCCTGGTGTCTGGATCGGAATGGGCATCCAGCGCCAGATGTCCGCCTCCAGGCCGATATCGATCAGCCCGGCCAGATGCTCGGGTGCCAGCGGCTCGAGGCGGACGAGGCTGCCCTCCAGAACGACCGGCTCGACCCAGCGCCGGCTGGCCATTGCTCAGTCCTGCTCGGCGAACTGGCGTACCTTGATCTGCCGATCGAGCTCATCGGCCGCCTCACGCAGCTGGCGCGAGAGCGTCGGGAGCGAACCGTCAAGCTCGGTGAGCAGGAGGCGTGAGTGCTCGAGCACGCGCGGGTCAGCGTTGTGCGCCGGGTAAAGCGACAGAATGTATGCGCGGGCAAAGGGATGGTCACGGGTCTCGAATATCTCGCGCACCTGGCCGAAGAAGGCCTCGGCGTAGGGCGCCAGGAGCTCGGCCTGGTGCGTCCAGAAGAAGCCCATCATCGCCGCTCGCGTCAGATGGAATGAGCCGAAGCCTGCGCCGTTGATGCGCTCCCATGCCTCGCGCTTGGCGGCCTCGGTCGGCCGCGCTGCGTGAGCCTGGAGAACCGCGCGCCGCCCACGGTCGGAGGGATCGCGCCGCGCCTGCTCGTCGAGCAGCCGGTCGCCGTCGGGCACCCCGTAGGCGATCGCCTTGACCGCCACTGCCCAGCGCATCTCCTGGTCGAACTCGAAATCGCCGACGCTCTCCTTGCCGTCGACGATCGCGACGAGACGCGCGACATCAGCGGCCGACGCTGCTGCCCTGATCGCCGAGCGCGCCCACGTGATGCGCCCGTCCTCCGCGCCGGCCTTGGCGAGTGAGTCGAGCGCGAGCACGAACCAGGCATGCGCCTCGTCGATGCGTCGCGCTTCGGGCACGAAGCGGTTGATCGCCAGGCCGACGCGCTCGAGGACGACCTCGCGGATGTCCTGGTCACGTTCCTGCGCCAACTGGGCCCGGCAGATGGCCAGGTATTCGGTCGACTTGAGCTGGCGGTCGCGGACCATCTCCCACAGCGACGCCCAGAGCATGCTCCGGGTCAGGTCGTCGCCGACGCGCTCCAGGCCGCCGCGCACATAGTCGACAGTGCGCTGGTCGAGCTCGACCTTGGCGTAGGCGTGGTCGCCATAGTTCGGAAATACGATCTCGGGCTCCGGTACGCCGTCGGCCGCGGGTACCAGCGTCATGGCGCCGGCAACGGACGCGGGCACCGAGTTGAACGTGAGCTTGCCGCCGGCGTCCTGGCCGAATCCGATCTCGATCGCGTGCGCGCGTAGCGTCGGGTAATCCGCCGGCGCGGTCTGCTCGATCGCGAAGCCGCTCGTCTTGCCCTCGACGGTCGTCCAACGCGCGGCGAGCGTATTGAGCGACGCGGTCTGGAGCCACAGCTGGGCCCACTCGGACAGGCTCAGGTGGCCGGCTTTCTCAAGGCAGCTGAGGAACTCCGACAGCGTCGCGTTGCTCCAGGCATGCCGTCGGAAATAGAGGCGCAGACCGTCGCGGAAGGCATCGGCGCCCATGTACTTGACGAGCTGCTTGAGGACCGAGGCACCCTTGCCGTAGGTGATGCCGTCGAAGTTGAGAAAGGCGATCTCCGTGTCAGCCGCATCGCCCGAGATCGGATGCGTGGTGGGCAGCTGGTCGGTCATGTACGCCCAGCGCTTGATGTCGGAGTTGAAGACCTTCCACGCGTTCGTGAAGCGCGTCGCCTCGGTCATGCACAGGTAGCTGATGTACGTGGCGAAGCTCTCGTTGAGCCACAGGTCGTTCCACCAGCGCATCGTCACGAGGTTGCCGAACCACATGTGCGCTAGCTCGTGCAGGAAGGTCTCCGCGCGATCGAGGTGTTGGGTGTCCGTCGACTTGTCGCGGAACAGGTACGACTCGTTGTACGTGACACAGCCCACGTTCTCCATCGCGCCCGAGTTGTACTCGGGCACGAAGACCTGGTCGTACTTCGAGAACGGATACGGCTGGTCAAACAGCCTGGCGTAGAAGTCCATGCCCTGGCCGGTCAGCTCGAGGATCTCCGGCGCCTGTTCGTCGAGAAGCTTCTCCAGCGAGCGCCGCGCGTAGAGGCCCAGGTCGAGCGATCCATGCTGCAGGCGGCGGAGGACGAACGGGCCGCACACGAGCGCGGTCAGGTAGGTGCTGAAGACCTCGGTCTGGTCGAAGCGATGGCGCAGGCGACCGTCCTTGGTCGGAGTCGTCTCTGCCACGGGAGCGTTGCCGAACACGACCCATGAGTCGGGCGCGGTGACCGTGAAACGGTAGGTCGCCTTGATGTCCGGTTGGTCGAAGCACGGGTAGAGCCGGTGCGCCTCGTACGGCTCGAAGTTGGTGTAGATGTACTCGCCGCCGTCCTCGGGGTCGATGAAGTGATGGAAGCCGTCACCGGTCGCGTCGTAGTCGTTGACATAGCGAAGGTGGACGACCATGTCCGGCTCAACGGCATGCGCCGGCAGCGTCAGCCGGTAGCCGGTCCAATCCGGCTCGAGCTCCCGGCCGTTTACCTCCAGCAGCTCGATCTCGCGCCCGCGGCAATCGAGGAAGAGCGGACCGGCGCCGGCGACGCTGAAGCGGATCGTCACCTCGCCGTGATACGTCGATTGACCGGCGGCAAGACCAAGCTCGATCTCGTACGCGACGTGGCCCACGCGCCGCGCACGGTCGGCGGCTTCGGACTGGGTGAGGATGTCGCGGGCAGCGGCCTGACCGGTAAAAGTTGCAATCTTCGACAACTCGAGCCTCTCTCGCGCGGGCTGCTCATACGGGCGGCGGACCCGAGGCGCGAGTGTAACCCCTGAGCGGGGTGTCTGCGCTACCCCGATTTGACTAGGCGAGCGCCGACGGCACCGGGCGAACGTCAGGCCCGAACCAGGTCCGAGGCGTCGTCGTCGTCGACCGCGCGCGCGCATGTCGGGCAATACCAGCTCGCCTCGAGCAGTGAGCCGCACGTGACGTGCCTGAGGCCCTCCCCGACGGGCGTGCCGGCCGCCGCGCCGGACGAGCCCCAGGCGGCGAGAAGGCGCAGGACACCGGCCAGCTCGCGGCCATCGGAGGTAAGCGCGTAATCATGGCGCGGCGGCCGCTCCTGGTACGCGCGACTGACCACGACCCCTTCCCGTTCGAGGCGACGCAGGCGGTCGGTCAGGATGTTGGGGGCGATGCCGGGCACGGCCGCGGCAAGGTCGTTGAAGCGGCGCGGACCATCGAGCAGTGCCTCGACGACCAGGAACGACCAGCGGTCGCCGACGCGATTGAGCGCGCCGTCCAGCGGCGAAAGCTGTTTGGGTTGATCCACGGCTCCATCCTGCCACGCGCCTGCCCGCATTGCGCGTCCATTGTGCGCGTGGTAACTTGCGACTTGCAAGTTACTCTTACACCCCACGCACGAAACGGAGTCCAAGCGCAATGTCAACGCTCGACGAGCTCGAGTCCTCCTTCTCAGCAGTCCTCGACAAGGTCGGCCCATCGGTCGTGCACCTGGGTGGCTGGCGCGGCGGCGCCGGCGTCGTCGTCGGCAACGGCGCCGTTCTGACCAACGCTCACAACGTCCGCGGCGATTCGGCCACGGTCACCTTTGCCGACGGTCACGAGGCCGAGGCCGAGCTGGCGGGCATCGACGTCGACGGAGATCTGGCCGTGCTGACGGTCGACACGGGCGCCGCGGCTGCTATCGAGTGGTCGGATCGCGCGGCGACGATAGGCACTGCCGCGTTTGCCGTCACGACCAGCGGCAGCGGCACGCGCGCGACCTTCGGTTTCGTGTCGAGCGTGGCGCGCTCCTTCCGCGGTCCGCGCGGCCGGCGCATCTCGGGCAGCATCGAGCACACGGCCCCGCTTGCGCCCGGCTCGTCGGGCAGTGCCCTGGTCGACCGCGACGGCCGCCTGATCGGCCTCAACACCAACCGTGTCGGCAGTGGCTTCTACCTGGCCCTGCCGGCGGACGAGGCGCTCAAGAACCGGATCGCCGCCCTCCAGCGCGGTGATTCGGCCGAGCGGCCGCGGCTCGGGGTTGGCATTGCCCCGTCGTGGGTCGCCAACCGCATGCGGCGCGCAGTCGGACTCGAGGAGCGCCATGGCGTGCTGGTGCGTGAAGTCGAGGATGCCAGCCCGGCCCAACGCGCCGGAATTCGCGAGGGCGACCTGATCGTCGAGGCCGGCGGGAAGCAGATCGTCGAGCCCGACGATGTCTACGACGCGCTGGGCGCCGTCGCTGCGAACGGCACGATCCAGGTCAAGCTCGTGCGCGGCGCTGAAGAGCTCAGCGTGGAGGCGAGCTTCGCCCCGGCGGCCTAGGGACTCGGCGCAGGCGTCGGCGCCGCAGGCGTCGGCGCCTGCGCTGCGGGCGAGGACGATGCCGGCAGCGGGCTGATCGTCGGGCCGCCGGCGAGCTGGAGCGCGCGCAGCAGCTGCGTGTCGCTGATCGTGTCGAGCTGATCGGCCGTCAGTCCCTGCAGGTCGGTCGGCTCGATGGGCACGTCGCTTGGGCCGAGAGCCACGGGATCCGTTGGCGTGATGCCCTTGCCGAAGATGAGTTCGCCGTCGGGCGTCAGCCAGCGCTCGATCGCGAGGCGAATGACCGACCCATCGGACAGGGTGTACGGCAAGAGGACGGTGCCAGTACCGAAAGTTGTGGCACCTACGATTGGCGCCCGGCCGGCCGACTTGATGGCGCCGGACATGATCTCGGCCGAGCTCGCCGTGTTGTTATCGACCATGACGACGAGCGGCACGTCGCTCGAGGCCACGCTGTCGTCGGTCATTACCGGAACCCGCGAGCCGTCGGCCAGCTCGCGGATGTACACGGTCTTCCCGTGCAGGAACTCGCTCGCTGCCTTGACCGCCTCGTCGACGTAGCCACCGGGGTTGCCACGAAGGTCGAGGATGATCGAGGTCGCGCCCTGGCCCACGGCGGCGTCACGAGCCGTGAGCAGCTCGTCGGCTGAGCTCGCCGCGAACTGGGACATGCGGATCAGGGCAACGGTCGTGCCCGGGACCATCGTCCACGACACGGACGGGAACGTGATCTTCTGGCGGACGATCGAGAAGTCGAGGCGTTCGCCGGTTGATGGTCGCTGGATAGTGATCTGGACGGTAGTGCCGGCGTCGCCGCGGACCTGGGTCACGATCTGGTCGGGCGTGGCGCTGGTCACGTCCTGGCCGTTGACGGCAACGATGAAATCTCCGGCCTTCAGCCCGGCGGCCTGGGCCGGGCTCTGGGGCACGACCGAGACGACGACCGGCTGGCCGTCCTTGGTCCCCAGCAGCACGCCGATGCCGACGACGTTCTGGTCAAGAGCGCTCTGCTCAGCCTGCGCCTCGGCCGGAGTGAGGAAGACGGTGTGGTCGGTATCGCCGAGCGCCAGGACCAGGCCGCGGATGGCGCCGTAGGTCAGCGTCGTCGGGTCGAGGTTGGCTCGGCCGACGAAGTTCTGGCCGATGACGCTCAGCGCCTGGCCGAAGAGGTCGAAGTTGAACGGCGCATTGGCGTCCGCGCTTGGCGCCGCAGATGCACCGGGCTGTCCCGGCCCAGCCGGAGGCGACCCCGAAGACCCGCCGACAGATGATGATCGACCGAGCACCCCGCTCGAGCCGACGGCGATGCCGATGACGAAGACGACCACGAGCAGCACCAGCGCGGCGATCGACGAGGCGGCGCGCGGAGAAGGAGGCGGCGGCGCCCACGCCGGCTGCCCAGGGGCCGGCACCGGGCTGGCAGGCACGGGGCTCGCCGGCGGCGGTACGAGGTCGTTCATCGCTGGCGGGTCATGGGGTGCTGATCATCAGGCAGCGATCAAAAGCGCGCTGTGGATTGTTGATCTGGAAGGTTCGTGGATAAAGCCTTGAGTCGCCGCTGTTTCGTGGACAACTCCTCTTGCCGCACCGCCGCGCTGCTGGGTAGTCTCTGGTTGTCCCGAAGGGGCCACGGAACACTGATCGACATAGCTGGTTCGCCAGCCGTGAAGATCGGCGGACCGGGCGGCTCCTTCGGGCGTTTTCTACTGGTTCACGGGCTCGATCGCGACGACCCGGGCGCTCCATGGGCAGAAACGATCGCCGGTCAGCGTGCCGTCCTCGACAAATGACGGCTTGCCGTCACAGACCTCGGTCGTCATGTCCGCGAACTCGAGCGACTGTGGATCGATGTGCCAGCTCCAGCCAGTGTTGACACTCGGGTCGCCACGGACGATCAGGCCGTTCGGGATGCTGGGCGCCTCCTGACCGGCAAACAGCTTCTGCGCGATGGCGACGTTCTGGGGGTCGACGACCAGGATCCGGTACTGCTCGCCGTCGACGTCGAAGGTGACGATGGCCGATCCGGCCGGGTAGACCGTCTGAGCCGCGCTCGGCGCCGGCGTCGGGCTGGTCGTAGCGGTCCGTGTTGGGCTCGAGCTAAGGGTCGGCGCACCCGTCGGCTGAGGCGTCGCCGTCGGCGGCCGCGGCGTGATCGTCGTGGGAGCGCTGGTCTGTGTTGGCTGCGGTGTGAGAGTCGGTGCCGGCGTGGTGGCCGTGCACGCGATCGCGATCATGGCCAGGAACCCGGCGAGGGTCGTTCGGAGCAAGCGCCGTCCCCGTGTGAGTGCTGAAGGGTTGATGCTCAGACGATCGGCCCGCGCAATGGGTTTCGGCTACTGGCCGATCGTCAGAAGGTCTGCGGGCACCAGGCGGGCGCCGGCGAATGGAAGATCGCGTCCGCGCGCGCTCTGGCGCCGTCGACCAGCTCCTGGGTCCGGCCCGCGCGCGCCAGACCGGCAAAGGTGAAACCGCCCAGGTAGAGAGCGCCCAGGTCGGCCGCGTCGAGGGCGATCTCGGCCGCCTCGGTCGTCCGCTCGACAGCTCCCCGGCCGCCCTTCGCGGCCAGCCGGAAACGGCCGCCCGCGTCAGGCAGGAACTCGTCGCGCACCTCGAGCACGATCGTGCCGTCGGCCGCATAGCCGCGCCGCTCGAAGGCCGACGGCACGTCGAGGACGCGCAGCCACAGCCCATCACGCAGGCGCAGGTTCAGGCGGCGCGGCTCAGCGAGCATCGACAGCAGTGGCTCGTCGACGCTGCCCGCGCGAGTCGTGATGCGCTTGATCAGGTCGATGCCGAAGATGAAGCGCCACATCTCGCGCAGCGCCTCGCCGTCGAGGGCCAGAATTTCCTCTACCTGGAGCTGGCTGCCGGGCACGGAGTTGGACCATTCCTGGCGCGCGCGGTAGATGGCATACGCGTCAGGTCGGCCGTCGCGCTCATGGACGGCAAAGAACTTCCGCTCGAATCCGCGCCGTGCCCACTTGTAGTCGGCCAGCATCTCGAGTTTCCACCACTCCGGGCTGCGCGAGTAGAAGCCCGGGAACTGGCTGCGGTTGTGCTCGAAAATAGGCGGCAGGAGACGACGCGCTTCGTCGATGTCGACCAGGCGCACGGTGCCCACCGCCGGGCTGGTTGACACGAGCTGCGCTCGGTCACGCTCGAGGTCGATCGACGATGCGAGCGTGGACAGGCCGTAGCCGAAGCGCTGGTAGATCGAGCCTTCCGACGCCCACAGCACGGCCAGTGGCTCGCGGCGCTGGCGGGCATCCTCGAACATGCGCGTCATCAGCATGCGCAGCGCACCACGCCGACGATGGGTGGGCATGATCCCGACCCACGTCACGCCTGCCGACGGGAGCGCGGCGCCGCCCGGAACGGTCACGTCGAACGAGAAGATGCTCCCGCCGCCCACGACCTGGTCGCCATCGTAGGCTCCAAACGTTCGGTCGAGCTCCACCTCGGGCGCGACGTCACGCCAGACCTCGTCGGTCAGCTCTTCGGTATTGGCAAACGAGACGGACTCCGCCCAGCGCCGCAGCCCGTCGGCTGGGACGCTCCTGATCTCGAGGCTCACCCTCAGTCAATCGGGATGTTCTCGCGCCCGCCGTCGCGCGCCGAGCTCGCGTCGGCGGCCGCGTCCGTGGCGGCGGAACCGTCGTCCAGGTGCTGTGCCCAGTTGTCGAGCATGCTGCGCGCTGCGAGCAGGTTCTCGCGCCACGCAGCGCGCAGGTGCTTGCGCGTCTCGGGCGGGATCATCACGCCCATCGCCGCGCGCGAGCGTTGCATGACCGTGTCCATGGCGCGCTCCATCGAGCTCGCGCGCTGGTCCAGGTCGGCCACCTTGCGCTCGATCTGGTCCAGACGTCCATCATCCATTCCTCTACCCCTCCGGCTGTTGATCGGGATTCGTGCTCGTCATCGGCGCGCCGCCCTGACCGGCTCGGCAAAGCGGACCTTGAGGACGCGCTCCTCCATTTTCGCGCCCTGTGTCGGCGCATCAAGCAGGAGCCGCGGCAGGACGAGATTACGGCGCCAGGCGCCCACTTGCAGCACCAGCTCATCGCCCGAGCGCGACAGCGAGATCTCGTCGCGTGTCGTGAACGGCAGTTCGAGCGCTAGCGTGTAGCCGCCGTCCTCGCGGGTGATCGAATACGGTCGGCCGCGGTACAGGAACTCGTGCGGGTCCGTGTCGCCAAAGAGGGCGCGGCCGAGCTCCGCCAGCCGCTCGATACCGACCATCTCCTTGTCGAAGAACGGGATCGTGCGCACAGGGACGGGCGCGAACTGCTCCTCGACCATCGGCAGGTAGCGCGCCTGGGCCGCGCGCCAGGCATCGAAATAGGACCCGCTGGCGGCGGGCAGGACACGGTTGGCGACGATCATGTCGGTCGGAAAGCCGTACATGTGGAAGTAGGTGAACGAGCGCTGCGCTTCCTGGATCGAGACGCGCTCGAGATTGAGCACGAGCCGCACCGATGATTTATCGGGGTCAGCGAGAAGGTCGTGCACGTATTTCAGGCGATCCAGGAGTTGCTCGCCGGCCTCGTAAACCGCGTCGGTCGGCAACGGGACGCCGACTATGCGGCGCAGGATTGGACCACCCAGCTTCTGCACTCGACGCCCGATCGGCGCGATCTTCTCGATCCACCACCGACTCGCCTCGGGCAGGCTCAGCAGGCGAACGGTCTCGCCGGTGGGCGCGGCATCGACGACGATCAGGTCGTACATGCCCTGGTCGACGTGGTCGCCGATCCAGAGCAGGTTGCCCAGCTCGTCCATGCCCGGCAGGACAGTCATCTCCTGGGCCATGACCTCATCCAGGCCGCCCCACGAGAAGAGGCTCGAGAAGTACGACTGGATGACCTTCCAGTAGCGCGAGATGTTGAAGAAGACGTCCGGCTCGTGCGCCCACAGGTTGGGCGCCACCTCGCGCGGCGTGGGACCGACCGGCATGTCCAACGCATCAGCGAGGCTGTGGGCGATATCCGTCGAGACGACGAGCGTGCGCAGGCCGCGCCGCGCGCAGAGCACTGCTGTCGCGGCGGCCACGCTCGTCTTGCCCACTCCGCCCTTGCCGGTGTAGAGCAGGATCCGGGTCAACAGCTCCTCCTAGGCAGAAACGGCGTGACGCAGCGCCCGGTCATCGCTCCGGGTGGGCGGATGTTAGCGTCGTGTTGGCGCCGTCCCCGATCTCGACCAGGACCGCGCCAGTGACGTTGGCAAACGTGGTCTCGCCCCACTGTACGCGCCACTCGCGCGCCGCCGCGAGCGACGTGTGGCCGTGCAGCCAGAGCACCGGGTGCAGCCGACGGCAAAGCCACTCGTAGGCGGCAAAGCCACGGTGGAATGCGTCCTCCGGACTGTCGCCCAGGCCCAGCGGCGGGGCATGGCTGATCACGATCATTGGCCGGTCGCCGCGCGGGCGCAAGCCGATCCCCAGTGCTTGGCGCCACGCGGCCCTGTCGTCACGCCTCGCGCGTGCCTGATCCGGGTCGCCCGGCCACGACAGACCGACCAGGCTCGCACGGGCGAGGCGCTCGCGCCGCCCGGTCATCGGTGCGGGCAGGACGAGATTCGTCGCTTGCCAGTTCGCGCCGCGATCGTGATTGCCACGCACATACAGCAGCGGAACGCAGAAGGCATCAGCGAGGAAGCTCAGGTAATCAGGCTCCAGGTCGCCGCAGCCCACGACTGCGTCGATGGGGCCGATGACTGCGCGATTGCGCTCGAAGCCCAGCGCCCGGTCAGGCTCGTCGGAGACGGCCAGCAGGCGCAACCACGATGCCTCCGACTCCGTGCGAGCAACTCCCGCAGGCCAATCGATCCTCAGTCGGCGGATCATCCGCTGCCGTCCCGGGGATTCGCCCGGTCGGTCGAATCCGCGGCGTCCCGCTCTTCTGCAAGGCCGCGCTCCGCTTCGAGCTGGCGCGCTCGCCGAACTCCTTCCATGTCCGAGGGGCGCAGCGCCGTGCGGGTCAGTCGTCCGCTGCCTGCCGCACGCAGGTCGAGACTGCCCTCGAGCACCGGCGCGAGGTTGGCCGGCGTGTTGGCGGTCGAGCTGACGCCCGGCAGGCGCAGCTCCTCGACCACGGCATCGAGCTCCACCTGGCCGTTGTACAGCGCGGCCGCGACGCGGTTGTGGCCGTCGACGACCCAGAACTCGTCGCCGAACCTGATCAGCTCGATTGGGGGCAGCGCTTCCAGCCGGTCTATTGCGTTCAAGATGCGTTGCCAGCGGCCGCGCCAATCAGCGGAGCGGCGGTCCTTGAGCGGCAGGAAGTCGCCGCCGCGCTGCGGGGCACCCTCGACCGCTGTGCCTTTGATCTCGCCAACCGGGACCGACAGGAGACCGAGCTCGCGGATCGATGCGCGGCGCGCTTCGGGATGGACGTCCCACAAATTGACAAGCTCGCTGTGGCCCATCCGCCGAACGCGCCGGACGCGTGCGCCGTCGCGCTTGTCCATGATCCTGTTCGCGCCACTGGCGAGCGCCCTGACCGGCGTCAGCGCCGCGGATACGACAGGCCCGGCGGCGTCGGCGATCGACGAGGCGACGCTGCCGATGCGTGAGCCACGTTCCGGCTCGTGGCTTGCCTCGCCGGCAGCGTCCTCAGCCGCCGGTGTCGATGGCTGCGTCCTGGTCTCTGTCTCGCCATCCGCAAACGGCACATCTTCATTCGTCACCCGACGAGCCTAAGGCCGTGACACCCGAGCTGTCACACGGACGGCCCAGGCTGCGCTGTGCGATGAGCGAACGCCTTATGAAGGAGCAGACGATGAAAGACATGACCTGCCCGTGGTGCGAGACGGAGCTCGTCCTGCGTCGCGCCGGCGATGAGCAGACCTGCCCGGAGTGCGGCACGAAGTGGAGCTACGAGGAGGAGCAGGAAGAGGAGCTCGCGCTCGCCGCCTGAACGCCGCAGACCGGCCG
>Ga0209014_10000039_pt1 | contig 61692 bp, 54 predicted proteins | sample BarGraNGADG00212_FD_184491 | JGI IMG/M metagenome (GOLD analysis project Ga0209014, IMG submission 184491) | Arctic peat soil microbial communities from Barrow, Alaska - Barrow Graham LP Ref core NGADG0002-212 (SPAdes) (version 2) | ecosystem: Environmental > Terrestrial > Soil > Wetlands >...
ACGATGTCTTCCGCCGACTTCGTCAGCCAGTGGTTCGAGAGCGAGCCGCTGCGCGCGACGCTGTCGGCGAGCGGCATCATCGGTACGTTCCTGTCGCCGCGGACGCCCGGATCCGCGTACATCCTGCTCCACCATTACATGGGCGAGGTCGACGGCGAGTACCGCGCGTGGGGCCTGCCGGTGGGCGGGACCGGAGCGATTTCGCGCGCGATCGCCGAGGCCGCAACTGAGGCGGGCGCGGAGCTCCGGACAAGCGCACCCGTGGCAGGCGTCACCACCAGCCATGGCCGTGCGACAGGCGTGGTGCTCGAGTCAGGCGAGGAGATCGCCGCACGAGTCGTCGTTTCGAACGCCGACGTGCGCATGACGCTGGGCAAGCTGCTCGCGCCGGGCACGCTGTCCGCGGAAGACGAGGCTCAGGTCTGGCGCTACCGGTTCAGCGGCTCGTCGGGCAAGGTCAACATCGCGCTTTCCGGGCTGCCGACGTTCAGCTGCCTGCCCGCGGGAACGACCGACCACTTCCGCGGGATGATCTCCATCTCGCCATCGGTCGACTATCTCGAGCGCGCCTACGACGACGCGGTCGACGGACGCTTCAGCCGCGCCCCGTACATCGACATGGGCTTTCCGAGCGTGATCGACCCGTCGGTCGCGCCCGCGGGCAAGCACGTCATGGCCTGTTTCGTCCAGTACGCGCCGTACGAGCTGGCCGAGGGAACATGGGACGACCAGCGCGAAGCGTTCGGCGACAACGTCGTTGCGACGATCGCGCAATACGCGCCCGACCTACCGTCGCTCATCCTGCACCGCCAGGTGCTGAGCCCGCTCGACATCGAGCGCACCTTCGGCCTGACCGAGGGCAACATCTTCCAGGGCGAGCTGCTGCTCGAGCAGCTCTTCAGCGGCCGGCCGATGCCCGGCGCGGGCTACGCAACGCCCGTGCGCGACCTGTGGCTGTGCGGCTCGTCGGCCCATCCGGGCGGTGCGATCAGCGGCGCGCCGGGGCGCAACGCGGCCGTTGCCATATTGGGCGCCCGGCGCGGCAGGGCGGTCGCGTGAAGTACCACGCGATCGTTGTCGGCGGCGGACACAATGGCCTGACGTGTGCCGCGTATCTCGGCCGCGCCGGTTTGCGCGTGCTCGTGTTGGAGGCCCGCGACCGGGTCGGCGGCATGACCCAGCTCGCGTCGACGGTCGGTCGCCTGTCGCCGGTGGTGGCGCGCGAGCTGGGTCTGCGCAGCCACGGACTGCGCCTCGTCCAGCCCGATGTGCGCGTCTTCGCTCCGCAGCCCGACGGACGAGCGGTCACGCTCTGGGGCGACCTTCCGAGCACGGTCAAGGAGCTGGCCGACAACCCGCTGGTGGGCGAGCGCGACGCGCACGCCTACGCGGCCGCGGACAAGCTCGTGCGGGAGGTGGCGCACTCGCTGGCGCCGATCCTGCGCCGGTCGCCGGCCGATCTCGCAGCGCCGTCGCTGGGCAGCAGCGTGCGCTCGATGGCCGGCGCCGCGCGGCTCGACCCGAGGCTGCTGCGCTACATGCCCATGGCGATCCATGACGCGGTCGATGACTGGTTCACGTCCGACGCGTTGCGCGCGGCGATCGCCGCGCGCGGAATGCTGTACACGGCGCTCGGTCCGCGCATGCCGGGCACGACCGGCGTCCTGCTCACCGACGCGGCCCAGAGCGCCAGCGGGATTGCCGGTCACGCCGTGTTTGCGCGCGGCGGTCCGGCAGCGGTGACAGAAGCGCTGGCCGCGGCGGTCAAGGAGAAAGGCGGCGAGATCCGGACCGCCGCGCGCGTGGCGCGTGTCAGGCGCCACGGGGCGCTCGCCGCCGGCGTCACGCTCGAAAGTGGCGAGGAGATCGACGCGCCGCTGGTCGTGTCCGGGCTCGACCCCAGGACGACTCTGCTCGACCTGCTCGAGCCGGAGGTCCTTGGCCCGCACCTGTCGTGGCGTGCGTCGAACATCCGCCAGGACGGCGCGACCGCGCTGGTCGAGTTCGCGCTCCGTGCCCTGCCCGTCTTCCCGGCCGCGTACGACGACGGGCGACGAATGCGCGGCCGCATCCTGATCGCGCCATCGATGCGCTACCTGGATCTCGCGATGCGGCCGGCGCGCTACGCCGAAACGGCCCAGGAGCCGCTACTGGAAATCACTGTCCCTTCGCTGATCGATCCAACGCTGGCACTGCAGAAGGGCGCGAAACACACCATGCACGTGGTCGCTCAGGCCGTTGCCGCGAACGCCGATCCGGCGCACGTCGGCGAGATCGTCACGCGCACGATCGAGCACTACGCGCCCGGCTTCAGCGATCTGATCGCGGAGCGCGCCGTAACGACTCCGCGCGATATCGAGCGCGAATACGGCGCGCGCGGCGGCCATCCGATGCACGCAGAGATCGCGCTCGACCAGTGGTTCGAATGGCGGCCGCTGCACGGCTTCGGCCGCTATCGGATGCCGCTCAACGGCCTGTACCTGTGTGGTTCCGGGGCGCATCCGGGCGGTGGCGTGACCGCCGTACCCGGCCGCTTGGCTGCTCAGGCAGCTCTCGCGGATTTCAAGCGTGGGACGCTTAGACTCAGCGCGTGATCTGCCCCAGCTGCGGGAGCGACAACACACCGGGCGCCAAGTTCTGCAACGAATGTGGCACCACTCTTGCGGCGGCGTGCACGAATTGCGGCGCGGTCAACAAGCCCGGCGCCCGGTTTTGCAATGAGTGTGGAACCGCGCTCAGCGCCGTGATCGGGCCTGCGGGGCGACCGGCGGCCTCCGCCATAGCGTCGCCCGTTGCGGAGCGTCGGCTGGTAACAGTCCTGTTCGCCGACATCGTTGGCTTCACGCCATTTGCCGAGGAGCGTGACGCCGAGGACGTCCGCGAAACGCTGTCGCGCTACTTCGAGATGTGTGCCGACGTGATCGGGCGCTATGGCGGGACCGTCGAGAAATTCATCGGTGATGCGGTGATGGCAGTGTGGGGGGCACCGACCGCCCACGAGGATGACGCCGAGCGGGCTGTCCGCGCGGCGCTCGAGCTCACCGATTCGGTGGCCTTCCTTGGCCCGGGCATCCAGGCGCGCGCAGGTGTCCTGACCGGCGAAGCGGCGGTCACGCTTGGTGCGACGAATCAGGGCATGGTCGCCGGCGACATCGTGAATACGGCCGCCCTCCTCCAGTCGGTTGCGCCCCCCGGGAGCGTGCTGGTCGGCGAGAGCACGTACCGAGCGACAGGCGACGCTGTTGCTTTCGAGCAGGCGGGCGAACACGTTCTCAAGGGCAAAGAGACGCCGGTCAGTGCCTGGCGCGCGACTCGCGTGGTCGCCGAGCGGGGTGGGCGCAATCGGAGCGAAGGGCTCGAAGGCCCATTCGTCGGGCGCGCGGACGAGCTGCGCCTGCTCAAAGAGCTCTTCCACGCCACGGGTCGCGAACAGAAGACGCGACTTGTTTCGGTCATGGGTCCAGCCGGGATCGGCAAGTCGCGCCTCGCGTGGGAATTCCTCAAGTACGTCGACGGGCTGGTCGAGACGACGTATTGGCACAGCGGGAGGTCTCCGTCCTATGGCGACGGAATCACATTCTGGGCGCTGGGCGAGATGGTCCGTAGCCGTAGCGGATTGGTCGAGGGCGACGACGAGGAGACGACGAGGCGAAAGGTCTCCGAGACGGTCGCGCAGTGGGTGCCCGACGAAACCGAGCGGAGATGGATCGAACCGGCCTTGCTTACCCTGCTCGGGGTCGAGTCGGGTATGGCTTCGGACGAGCTTTTCGGCGCATGGCGAACGTTCTTCGAGCGCATCGCCGAGTCGGGCACCGTGACGCTTGTCTTCGAGGACATGCATTTCGCCGATTCGGGTCTGCTCGACTTCATCGACCACATGCTCGACTGGAGCCGCGGCCACGCGATCTACATCGTGTGCCTCGCTCGGCCGGATCTGCTCGATCGGCGTACCGACTGGGGCGCGGGCAAGCGCAGCTTCATGTCGCTTTACCTGGAACCGCTCGGCGATGACGACATGCGCGAACTCCTGAGCGGGCTCGTGCCGGGGCTTCCGCCAGCGGCCGTCAAACGGATCGTGGAGCGCGCTGACGGTATCCCGCTGTACGCCGTCGAAACGGTGCGCATGCTCGTCGCCGACGGCAGGCTCGTCGAGCGGGCCGGCGCGTATGCACCCACGGGCGCCCTTGACTCGCTGGCCGTTCCCGAATCATTGAGAGGGCTGATTGCTTCGCGGCTCGACGCGCTCGAGCACGCCGATCGCTCTCTGATTCAGGATGCCGCTGTACTCGGCCAGTCGTTCACCGTGACGGCGTTGGCTGCCGTATCGGCCGTTCAGCAGTCGGAGATCGAGCCGCGGCTGTCCGCGCTCGCGCGTCGCGAACTCCTCACTCGCGAGATCGACCAGCGCTCAGCCGAGCGCGGCCAGTACGCGTTCGTCCAGGCGCTCATCCGTGAGGTGGCCTACAACACGCTGGCCAAGAAGGATCGCCTGGCTCGTCACCTTGCGGCGGCGCGCTATTTCGAGCACCTGGGATCCGACGAGCTTGCCGGTGCGCTTGCCGGCCACTACCTCGCCGCCCACGCGAACGCGGCGGAAGGCGCCGAGGCCGACGCTCTCGCCGCGCAGGCGCGCATCGCCCTGCGCGCTGCCGCCGATCGAGCTGCAGCCCTGGGAGCGCACGACCAGGCCGTGATACTCCTCCGGCAGGCGCTCGCGTTGACGACCGATCCGGCCGACCAGGCCGACGTGCTCGAACGCGCGGCCGAATCTGCCCGTATCGCAAACCGGACCGAACCAGCTGTCGATTTGGCGTCGCGGGCGGCCGATCTTCGCGCAATCATCGGCGACCGACTGGGCCAGGCGCGGGTGGTGGTCATGCAGGCTCGCGTCCTGCTCAGCGGTCACCGCGACATCGAGGCACGCACGGTCGTTGAGCCGGCCGTCGAGCAGTTTAAGAACCTCTGGCCGGATCCGGTCATCGCCGACATGAAGGTCGCGCTTTCGCGCTGCCTCCACGCGTTCGAGGAACGGACGTGGGCTGTCGCGCTGTGCGACGAGGCGCTGGATGTTGCGGAGCACGGCAACCACTCCAGGTTGATCGCCCAGTCGCTCATCGCAAAAGGCGACGCCATCGGCAGCCTTGGCCGATTACGCGAGGCCGTAGCCCTGATCGAAGGCGGACTGGGGCTCGCGCGCGAGATCGGCGACAGCGAGCTCACCCTTTTGGGTCTGGTTGTGCTCGGGTTCCACCTCGGCGAGGTCGACAACGTGCGCGCTGCCCAGTCGTATCGAGACGGCCTCGCATTGGCAAGGCGAGTTGGCCACCGTGCGCTGATGTACCAATTCGTCAACAACATTGGCTACACCGGGTTTCTCACGGGAGAATGGGACGAGGCACTGGCCGAGATGGACACATCGCTCGCCGACGACCTCGATCCAGGCACGCGGATCTGGATCCTGAGCAACGAGCTCATAATCCGTGCCTCACGGGGGGAGGCGCTGGCAGAGAGCATCGCCGAGCTCGATCGCCTCACGGCCGCGAGCACAGACCCCGGGACCACGATCGGCACTCATGACACCAAGGCAAATGTCGCCCAGGCGAACATCAACTTTGCGGAGGCGCAGAAACACTGGCTCGAGGTCGCCCGGGAATGGCCGAGCCAGGCGCCTGCGTCGTATTACCAGGCCGGTCGCGCGGCCCTGTGGAGCGGGGACCTCGACGCGTTACGCAGCGACCGCGATGGACTCGATGCCATGGGTTTTCACGGCCCTGTCGTCGACGCTCGTCGCACGACGATGAACGCCGGCGTGGCGGCACTCGAAGGCCGCGCACGAGACGCTTTGGCCGGTTACCTGGACGCTCTGGCGGCTTGGCGCGACCTGCGGATCGTCTGGGAGGAGGCGCTCACCGGCCTCGACATGGTCACGGTTCTCGACTCGTCGCTTCCGCAGGTTCGCCCTGTCATCGATTCGACGCGGGTCATCCTGGCGCGCCTCGGCGCGCGACCGTACCTGGCGCGACTCGACAGCGTCCTGAGCGCACCGGCCACGCGACCAGCCGATTCCGCTAAGGAGCCGGCGCGCCCAGCGGCGCCCGTCGCCGAGCCAGCCGGTTAGCGGCGCTGCTGGGTCGGCTCCGCCTGCGCGGTCGTGATCTCGTCCATGCGCGTGTCGGTCGAGGTCGTCGGCGCGGCAGCCTCGGCATGTTCGGCCGTCTCGCTCGGTAGCTCCCAGCTCCAGCTGTTCAGTCGGCCAAGAAGTCTCCGCGCGGTGAGGTCGAGCTGGATGGGCGTGACCGCGATGCGCTTGTTGACCACGGCGTCGAAGTCAGTGCCGGGCACGGCGAGCCCCGACGGTGGCGGGCCACCGATCCAGTAGTAGGGCGTGCCGCGCGGGTCGAGGCGCTCGATCAGCTCGTCCTGGTAGATGCGCTTGCCCATCCTGGTCACCTCGACGCTGGTGCTCTCGGACGCGGGGATGGCGGGCACGTTGATGTTGATCAGCTCGCCCGGGGCCAGGCCGTTCTCGAGGATGTTGACCGCGGCGCGGTAGGCGATCCGCCCGGCGAGCGTGAAATCGGGATGCTCGTAGTACTCCTGCGATATCGCGAACGCGGGGCACGCGCTGAGCACGGCCTCCATCGCCGCGCTGACCGTGCCCGAGTAGGTGATGTCGTCACCCAGGTTTGCGCCGTAGTTGATGCCCGAGGCGACGAGATCGAAGCCGACATCGAAGTAGCCCAGGAAGGCGAGGCTCACGGCGTCGGTCGGCGAGCCATCGACCGACCAGCCACGGGAGCCGTCGGCCAGCGTCCGCTCACGCACGCGCAGAGGACGCATGAACGTCTTCTGGTGGCCTACAGCCGACTGATTCGTCTCGGGCGCGAGAACGTAGATGTCGCCCAGCGGCTCGAGTGCCTGCTTGAGCGCGAGCAGGCCGCGCGACTCGACGCCGTCGTCGTTGGTGACGAGGATGCGTGGGCGCGAGTCCCACTCGGCGAGCGGTCGCGCGACACGCGGGCGCGCCCTGGGCGGCGCCAGCCGGCGGTCGCGTGCCGCCAACGGCTCACCACGCTCACGATCGACGTCGCGCCGCTCGACACGCTCCTGGTCACGGGCGACGTCACGGTCGCCCACGTGGCCGCCGCCGGTCAGTCTGTCCTGTTCGCCCTGGCCGCGGTCTGTTCTCACGCGGTGGGTTCGGCCGGGATGTCTGTGGGAACGGGCTCGCTCGCGGCGCTGCCGGCAGCGGTTATGGGTGGCGGCTGAGGCACGCGCACCGTGCGTCCCTCACGCTCGCCGACGCGTTTCGCGGCGCGCGTCGTCACGTCATTCGCCACGTTCGCGTTGCGCGACAGGAAATGCTGGAAGAAGGCGGCGAGGACGGCGGCGAACGGGAGCGCGAAGATGGCGCCCGCGATGCCGGCGACCTTGATCCCGACGAGGACCGACGCGAGGACCGCGACCGGATGCAGGCCGATGGCGTGCGACATGACGCGTGGCTGGACGATGTTCATGACGATGAACCAGCCGACTCCCATGACGATCAGGGTGGGCAGCGCGACCTCCGGCTTGGTCAGCACGGCGACGACGACCGGCGGCGCCCAGGATACGAACGGGCCGAAGAACGGTATGGACTGGAGCACGCCGGCCAGCGCCGCCGACGCGGGCAGGAAGTCGAGCCCGAACAGGACATGCGCGAAGATCGCCACGGCGGCGTAGATCAGGCCCTGGATGAACTGGCCGCGGATGAAGCCGCCGAACGAGGCGGAGACGCTCGTCTCGAACAGCCGCGCCTGGTCGCTGTACTGCGGCGGGACGAGGCGGTTGACGTAGGCCAGGATGCGGTCCTTATCGAGCAGGATGAAGAGCGACAGGAAGATCACGATCAGCAGGTTGCCCGCGATACCCAGGCTGAAGAGCGCCACGCCGGTCAGCGGCCCGACGAGGTTGCCGCCCAGGTTGCCCAGGTTGCCCAGCAGTTCCTTGGCCGCCTGTACTGCGTCGATCTGGAAGCCCAGGGAGTTGAGCGTGCCCTGGATCGGCGCAAGGATGTCGGGCAGACGTGCCTGGAAGTCAGGCAGCTGGGAGACGAACCCGGAGATCGAGGTGGCCAGGTTGCCGGCCACGACGAGGGCGATCCAGCTCAGGACCACGAACAGGCCCAGGTAGACGAAGCCCACGACGATGACGCGCGGCAGGCGTGGAAACGCGCGGTCGAGCATGCCGACCAGCGGCGAGAGCATGAACGAGAGCAGCCACGCCAGAAGCAGGACGAGCAGGATGTCGCTGAAGTACGACAGGACCGAGGCGACCTGGCCGATGAGCACCATGGCCAGGACGACCGTGCCCAGAACGAGCGCGGCGTGTAGCCAGCGGCGCTCGGACTCCGGCAGCTGGATCTCCATCGGGCGCTGAGTCTACGCTCGCCCGACCTGCCCTCGCGGGGCCGTCAGAGAGGGCTCAGAATCCTCACAGACGATCTTGACTGTCTTGCGGCTCTTCGGTCGTTTCGGCCCTAGCCTCCAGTCACGGCGGACGTGAGCATCGATCGATGCGATCGGTACTTGCCGGCGGCGCCGCGCTCCTTTTCGCCTACCACGCCTTCACCTTCATTGCCGCTCCGTTTGCGTATTACAACCCGGGGCAGCTTGGCGGCATCGATGGTGATGGCGGAGCCGTAGCTGTCACCTGGGCGGCACGCGCCATCTGCGGCGGGCTGGCACTCCTCTCCCTGGCGCTCGTTGACTGGCGAGCGATAGGCCGCGGGCTGCGCGCCCTTGGTCCTCCCGCCGAGGGCACAGATAAGGACCAGGAAAAGTCCTGAACCAGGCTCGGGTCGCTGCTACGCAGCCTCAGCCCAGGCCCATCAGCTCGTGCACGGCGCGCATCGTCTCTTTCGCCAGTGGCTCGAGCCTGGCCGCGCCGGCGCGCAGCACTTCCTCGACATATTCGGGCCGCGCCTCGAGCTCGCGCCGGCGCTCTCGCGCGTCGCCGAAGTAGGCAATGATCCGATCCGCGAGCAGCTTCTTGGTGTCGACACAGCCCGTCCGTGCCGTGCGCTCGCCGTCCCAGATGTCCTCGAAGTCGGTGCCGAAGAAGCGGTGCAGCTGGCACACGTTGCACACCTCCGGCCGGCCCGGATCGGTGCGCCTGATGCGCTGCGTGTCGGTGACCATGCTCACCACCTGGCGCCGGATGACGTCCTCGTCGGCCAGGATCTCGATCGTGTTGCCGACTGACTTCGACATCTTCTGGACGCCGTCCCTACCCAGGATGACCGGCGAATCGGTGTACACCGCGTCGGCCTCAGGGAAGTAGTTGCCGTAGCGCCGGTTGAAGGCGCGCACGATCTCGCGCGCGAGCTCGAGATGCGCTGCCTGGTCCTTGCCGATCGGCACCCGCGTCGCGTGGTAGATCGCGATATCCGCCGTCTGGAGCACGGGGTAGGTCAGCAGGGCGTGGTTCACGTCCTCCGGCTGATTGCGCACCTTCTCCTTGAACGTCGGCGTCCGCTCCACCCAGCTCACCGGGACGACGGTCGAGAGCAGGTAGGCGAGCTCGGCGTGCTCGGGCCGGTCCGACTGACGGAAGAGGACGGCGCGCTCCGGGTCGAGCCCGAGGGCAAGGAGGGTGATGGCCATGTCGCGCGTGTTGTTGCGAATCCGATCCGGATCGTGCGTCGAGGTCAGCGCGTGGTAGTCGACGATGCAGTAGATGGCGTCGCCGCCCTCCTGCATCGCGATGTAGTTGCGGAACGCGCCCAGGTAGTTGCCCAGGTGCGGCAGCCCGGACGGCTGGACGCCCGAGAAGACGCGCTGGGTGGTTGCGACGGGGCTGGTCGTGACTGCGGCCATGCGTCGCAGTCTACCGGTGAGGCCGCGCGCTACCCAGCGAGCGGCTCGCGCCTGAGCTCGAGCGTATCGCGCACGCGCTGCGCGTAAGGCTGGGCACCGACCGACTCGTAGGTGTCGAGCGCGCGGCGCAGCAGCTCCGCCCGTTCCGGGTTTGGCGACAACCGGGCGAGCCGCTCTGCGCTACGGCCGATCTCGAACGGGATGCCCAGCTCGACGAAACGCCCCAGCGCTGCATTGAGGTGCCGCCGCGCCGCGGCTTCGTCACCCTGGCGATGGGCGAGCCACGCCCGGGCGCGAGCGATCGTCGGTCCGATGCGAACCACCGCGTCCAGGCGCGTCTCGGCAGCCGGCAGGAAGTCGCGCAGCTCGTCGGCCATGTCCAGCCGCTCGAGCGCGTCGATGAGCGCGCAGATGCCCAGCTCGAAGAACGCGGCCTCGCCCATGCCGAGCGCGCGCCGCGCAGCGGCGCGCGCCAGCGAATCGTCGGCCAGGTAGCTGCCGTACTGGGCGAACACGGCCGCCGTCAGGAACGTTTCACCCATCGGTTCCATGGGTGGCCCCACGATGAGCATCGCGCGCTCGGCCTCGCCGCGGCGCGCGAGCGTCAGGCCGCACAGGGCCGGACCAGCGCGCACTGCCGAGCAGGTGATCGCGGCCTCCGCGGCTGAAGAGGCGACGAACCAGGGCGTGATCTCGACGATGCGCTGCCACTCGCCAAGTGCTTCGGCCGCAGCCACCAGCTCGAAAGAGATGTGCATCTGCTCATGGAGGCTCAGGCCGGCCGCACGGCGGACGCCGTCCGCGGCCAGTTCGAGCGCCTCGGCGTAGGCGCCCATGTCTGCGCTCGCCGCCGACACCGTCACCAGCGCGTCGGCCTGCTCGCGGGCCGACTTGAGGCGCCCGACCAGGTCGGCCATCTCGCGCGCCGATGCGTGCAGCGCTCCGTAGTCGCCGATGCTCTGGTAGGCCATCGACAGCATGTCGTCGCCGAAGTACATCAGCTCGGGATCATCGAGGCGGCGTGCGATGGCCATGCCCTGCTCAATCGACGCGATGCGCTCGCGCAGCAGCGGCCGCAGCTCCGGCCCGATCGGGACGCGACCGGCGGCGATGGGCACGCCGGTCGGGCCGGGCAGCAGGCCGCCATGAACCATGAGCAGCGCAGCCTGCGCGCGCTCGTCGAGAGGCAGCGCGAGCGCGCCACTGACGATGTCCTGGACACGGTCGATGGGCGGCTTTTCCTGGAAGGTGCCCCAGCGCAGCACCATCCGACCGGCCTTGGTTGCGAGGCGGCCCTTCAGCTCGACCTCGGCATCGCCTGGCCCGGATTCGGAAACGCGATGGCCTGGCGTGGTTGGCTGGCCGACAAGATCGATCGCGGCCAGGTACTGGCGGATCGCATCGTCGCCATGGAAGAGCGCCTCGTGATCGTCGCCCAGCTCTTCGTGGACGCGTGCCCGTTCGGCGTCCGTGTCGGCTACCTCCAACGCCTGGCCGTGGAGCTCGGCCGCCTTGTCGACGACGAAGCGCCGCCGCGCGCTGCTGCCGGCGCGAACGAGCATTTCGAAGGCGCGGCGGCGCGCTGCCTCTCGGCCATCGGCGTTGCCGGCCCAACCGAGATCGGCGTCGGCGCCCGTGACGGCTGCCGAATAGTGATAGGCGAGCAGCTCGCCGAGCTCCTCCAAACGGTCGCCGGCAAGCTCCTCCAGCCAACGGCCCGTCTCGGCGTGGGCCAGCGCGCGTCGTTTGCGTGGCACGCTGTTGTACGCGACGTCGCGGATGAGCACGTGGCGGAAGATGAACTCCGGCTCGTTCGCGATCGTCGAGGTCGCGCGCAGGCTGATCAGGCCACGGCGCTCGGCGCGGCGCAACACGTCCTCGGAAGCGATACCCGCGCCGAGCGCGCCCGGCCAGAAGACGCGGCCGACCACGGCCGCCTCCTGGAGCAAGCGCTTCTCGTCGGCCGGCAGCGCATCGATGCGCGCGGCAAGCAGCGCGTAGATCGTGTCCGGCAGCTGGACGGCCGCAGCGCGCTCCGTTGCCTGCCACTTGCCGTCGAGCATCGTCAGCGCGCCCTCCTCGATCAGGCGCTGGATGATCTCCTCGAGGAAGAACGGGTTGCCGTCGGCCTTGTGCTGGATGTCCTCGATGAGCGCCGGTGGGAGCTGCGCGCTGCCGAGCAGCTCGCCGACGAGCTGCGCCGATTGCGCTTCGGTCAGCGCGCGCAGGCTGACGACCGACAGGTCGGCCGCGGTGCCGAACCCGGCATGCGCCTCGCGGAACTCCGGCCGCGCCGTGGCGATGATGAGCACCGGTCCGCGGGCCCGTGTCGCGAGCGCTTCGACCATGCGCAGCATGGGCTCGTCGGCCCAGTGGATATCCTCGATCACGAGCGTGATCGGCTGCGAGCGCGCCAGGCCGCTGAGCAGGCGCGGCCAGGCCTGGGCCATCTCCTCGGCGATCTGCTCGGGGTCGAGGTCGTTCAGTGGGTTGCGTATCACCGGCAGGTTCGCGCTCGTGGCCAGTGCCGCCGCGCTGCGCCCTATCTCGTCGGCGGACAGGCCGATCTGTGCCAGCGGCCCGGCGACGTGCCGCTCGAGCTTGTCTGCGGCGCTGTCCGCAGGCTCGTCCAGCGAGATCGAGCACAGCTGGCGGAGCACTTCGCCGAGTGCCCAGAACGTGATGCCGTGGCCCGTGGCCAGGCATCTGCCGCGCAGCACGACGAGCTCCGGCCGCCGCTCAGCGGCGACCGTGATGAACTCGCGCAGCATCCGGCTCTTGCCCATGCCGGCCGGCCCGGACACGAGCACCAGGCGCGGCGCGCCCTCCTCGATGACCTCGTCGAGCAGGCCGAGGAGCGTGCTCAGCTCCCTGTCCCTGCCGAGCATCGGCGCCTGGAGCGGTCGCGCGCCGCCCGCACCGGCCTCCGTGCCGGTGGGGTCGCCGAGGCGGCGCGCGACGACGGGCGCGCGCTTGCCGCGAACGGTGAGCTCGATCGGGTCGTCGAACAGGAACGCGCCGCGCGCGCTCGCCGCCGTCCGTTCGCCAACGAGCACCGTCCCCGACTCGGCCGACTGCTGCAGCCGCGCCGCGACGTTTACTGCGTCGCCGGAGACCAGGAACTGACCGGCCGGCTGCGCGCCGACCGGCGCCAGGACCTCGCCCGTGTTGACTCCGATGCGCACGCCCAGCCGCACGCCGTGGCGTCGCTCGAGCTCCGGGTTGATGCGCTCGAGCTCGGCGAGCATCTCGCGTGCCGCATGCAGGGCGCGGACGGGATCGTCCTCGCGCGCCGCAGGCACGCCCCAGACAGCCAGGATCGCGTCGCCGATGTACTTCTCGATCGTCCCGCCCCATGTGTCGATGACCGCGGCCATGACCGAGAAGTAGTCCTGGAGCAGCGCGCGCAGCCGCTCGGGGTCGAGCTGCTCGCCGAGGTCGGTCGAGCCGATGACGTCGGCGAACAGGATCGTGGCGAGCTTGCGCTCCTCGGGAGCAGCCTCGGCGAGCGGCGTGCCGCACGTCGCGCAGAAGCGAGCGCCCACTCCGACCGGAGCGCCACAGGTGGGGCACTCGGCGGTCCCGCTCATGCGCGGCAGTCTAGCCCCGGCCCGGTCACAATTCGCACATGCCGTGGAAGGGCGCATGAGATGCGCATGAGTGATGTCCTGCGCCAGCTGCGCCAGCAGCGCACGACGGCCGACGCGCGGCCGCGGCTGATGGAGCGCTACGCGGCATTCCTGCCGGTCAGCGGCGCCACGCCCAACATCACCCTGGGCGAGGGCTACACACCGCTCGTCCACGCGCGCAACCTGGGCCGGATGATCGGCTGTCCGCTGCTCTACCTCAAGGTCGAGGGCATGAACCCGACCGGCTCGTTCAAGGACCGCGGCATGGTCGTGGCCGTGGCCAAGGCGATGGAGGAAGGGGCACGGGCGATCATCTGCGCATCGACCGGCAATACGGCCGCTTCAGCAGCGGCGTACGGCGCAGCGGCCGGGCTCGACGTTGCGGTCGTCATCCCGCACGGCCAGATCGCCGCGGGCAAGCTGCTCCAGGCGCAGGTCGCCGGGGCGCGCGTGATCGCCGTCAAGGGCAATTTCGATGAGGCGCTCGTCGCGGTGCGCGATCTCGTCGCGGGCAACAAGGACGCGGCAGACGGAGCCAGTCCGTCCATTGCCCTGGTCAACTCGGTCAACCCGTATCGCATCGCGGGCCAGAAGACGGCGGCCTTCGAGGTCTGCGAGGACCTGGGTGGCGCGCCCGACTACCTGGCCATACCGGTCGGCAACGCGGGCAACATCACCGCCTACTGGGAGGGCTTCACCGATTACCTCAACGCTGGCCTGATCGAGACTCGGCCGAAAATGCTCGGCTTCCAGGCTGCCGGCGCGGCGCCGCTGGTCGATGGCCACGCGGTCGACGATCCGCACACCGTTGCCACCGCGATCAAGATCGGCAAACCCGCGAGCGGCGAGCGAGCGCTCCTGGCGCGCGACGAATCAGGCGGCGTGATCGAGGCCGTCAGCGACGACGAGATCCTCGGCGCCTACCGCGATCTGGCGCGCCACGAGGGCATCTTCTGTGAGCCGGCATCTGCCGCGTCGGTCGCCGGCGTGCGCAAGATGGCGGCCGCGGGCAGGCTCGATCCCGGCGCCACGATCGTGTGTGTGCTGACCGGGCACGGCCTCAAGGACCCCGACACTGCCCAGCGCACGGTCACCTCGCCGCATCTCGCGGGGCCGAGCGCGATCGAGCTCCGCGCGGCGCTGGGCTGGTGATGGCCAAGCCACGACTCCACGCGGGACCGATCACGGTCGAGGCGCCCGCGAGCAGCGCCAACCTGGGCCCCGGCTTCGACGCCCTGGCACTCGCGCTCGAGCTTCATCTACGAGTCACGGTCACGCCGCTGACGGCCGGTGCGGAGCAGCTCGTCGTGGAGGGGGAGGGCGCCGACGAGATCGGGCTCGACGCGGGCAATCGCTTTCTGATCGGGCTCGAGCACGGCCTGCAGGAGTTCGGCCTCGAGCCGCCGGTGATGCGCATCGAGATGAATAACGAGATCCCGCTCGCCCGCGGACTCGGGTCGTCGGCCGCCGCTTGCGTCGCCGGGCTGCTCGCCGCCGAACAGATGGCCGGCGCCAAGCTCGGCAGCGAGCGCCTGCACGTCATCGCCACGGATATCGACGGTCACCCGGACAACGTCGCGGCCGCGCTGCTGGGCGGTCTCGTTCTCGTCGGACGTGATGGCCTGAACGGTCTGCGCTCCACCCGCTTCGACCCGCCCGGCTACCTCATCGCGGTGCTCTTCATTCCCGACATGTCCATGCGCACCGAGGAGATGCGCGCCGCGTTGCCCGCTTCTGTGCCCCACGCTGACGCGGCGCACAACGTCGGCCGGGCGGCGATGGTTCTCGCCGCCTTGACCACCGACCGACCCGAGCTGCTCTGGGCGATGGCCGAGGACCGACTGCACGAGCCGTACCGGGTGGCGCATCTGCCGCAGCTGCCTGATCTGGTGGCCGCTGCCCGCGCCGCCGGGGCGCTCGGTGCGGCACTCTCCGGCGCGGGCTCGGCCGTGCTCGCCCTGACCGACGATGCCGAAGTGGCAGAGCGTGTCGCCGTTCAGATGAGCGCGGCGGCGCAGCGCACGAGCCTGGCCGGCCGTGCCGTGGTCGTCCGTCCTGCCGCGCACGGCGCGCACGTCGTGGGTGCCCACAGCTCATGACCTTTCCCGCCCGCCTGGAGCGCTTCCGAGCCGTCGATAGCACCCAGCGCGTCGTGCGCGAGTGGCTCGAACAGGGTGTGCCCGAAGTGGCCGTCGCGGTCGCCGGTTACCAGACCGCCGGCCGCGGCCGCAACGGCCGTGAGTGGGTCGCGCCACCCGGCGCGGCGCTGCTCCTGTCGGTCGGCTTCCGGCCGCGTCACCTCGCGCCACTCCACGCCTGGCGGCTGGCGGCCGTGGTGGCGCTGGCGATGCGCGACGCTGCCGAGGCCGTGGCCGGCCTCAAGGACGGCACGCTGTGGCTGAAGTGGCCCAATGACATCGTCGCCGACGCGGCCGATGGTGGGCTGCGCAAGGTGTGTGGTGTGCTGGGCGAATCGGTCGCGGGCGGCGAGCGGGTCGAGTCGGCCGTGGTGGGCATCGGCGTCAACACCGACTGGAAAATGGTCGACTTCCCGTGGGCCATCGCGCCGACGATGACCAGCCTGCGCGAGTTGTCGGGCAAGCGGCCGATCGACAACGACCAGCTGCTCGAGGCCTTTATCGATCGCCTCGAGCCGCGCTACGAGGCACTCCTTGCCGATCGATTCGACGCCGGCGGCTGGTCCGCCGCTCAGCGCACGACTGACCGCACGGTCGTGGTCGAGACCGGCAGCGGCGAGGTCACCGGCCGTGGCGCCGGCGTCGACCCCGACACGGGGGCGCTGCTCGTCCAGAGCGAGCACGGGCCGCTTGAGCGCGTCGACTCAGGCGAGGTCATCCGCTGCCGCGTTCTCTGAGCGCTGGGTACATTTCAATGCACGGGTCTCCTGCCATATGTTGGCCCCACCGTCATTAACCTCGAGTGGGCGGGGAATTGAGCGAATCTTCTGTCACTTGTCGGGCGGGCCGACGCTACGCGGGTTCGCCGTCGCCGGGCAGCCCTACGCAGCGGTGACCTGAGCGTGCCTACGCGGTCCGAACCTGTCGGAACGCTGACGGATTCCGCTTAATGTCGGTAGGTACGTCATCTGACGGAAAGCAGACCCGTGGGTCGCGCGGCTCTAGTGGGCGCAGCGGCGGGCGGTTTGGGTGTAACGACTAGACTCGGCCGGTGTTGAGGAGAGGGAAGGACCGCGCTGCGGTCCGCGACGAACTCGACGTCGACCGCTCCGCCGTGGAGCAGGCGCGACGCGATCCGGGCGCCTTCGAGACGCTTTATCGGAAGTACGTGGCCCAGGTGTACAGCTTCGCGCTCTACGAGACCCGCGATCCCCACGCGGCCGAGGACATCACCGCGCAGGTGTTCCTGCGCGCGCTCGCCGGACTGCCCCGCTTTCACGAGCAGACCGACGGCCCGGGCAGCAGCTTCCGTATCTGGCTCTTCCAGATAGCCCGCAATGCCCTGTCGAATGAGCGGCGCCGCGCGCGGCGCCATCCAGCCTCGCCGATCGAACTTGCGCTCGAGTTCCCGGCGCTCGACGACGTCGCGTCTGCCGCGACGCACCGACTCGAGATGGAGCGCGTCTGGTCAGTCATCGAGCAGCTGCCCGCCGAGCGCCGCCGCGCGCTTGTGCTGCGCTTCGTGAACGAGCTCTCGACGCGCGAGATCGGCGACATTCTCGGCCGCACCGAGGGCGCCACGCGCGTGCTCATTCACCGCTCGTTGCAGCAGGTCGCGCGCGAGCTTGGCTGGCGCCGTTCGTCGGTCGTGGCCGCGCGCTCGCGCGCCGCCAACTGATGCTCGATCAGGACGAGGGCGCGATCCAGAGCGACGCGTACATCGAGGCACTGCTCGGCGGCCACGCCCGCCTGCCGATTGCGCTGCCGGCCGCCGACGCGCCGCCGGCCAATGTTCGCCAGGTCATCCGCCTGCTCGAGTCCGGCCTGCCGCGCTTCCACCCGTCGTTCCTGTTCGAGGAGCGCCTCGCCGAGCAGCTGCGCAGCGCGGCCGGCGTGCCCGCACGCGAGCCGCTCGTCGTCCTCGACCGGCGCCTGCTGATGGGCGGCGCGATCGCGTCGGGCGTGTCGATCGGGGCAGCGGCGATGTATGCCCTGCGTCGGAGACGCGAGTAATGCCGATCAAGCTGCCCTTTGGCGGTCGGCGCCAGGAGTACCCGACGGACCTCTGGACGCGCTGCCCCGACTGCCAGGAGATGCTCTACAACAAGACGCTCGACAAGGCGCTCCGGGTTTGCCCGCGCTGCGGCCACCATTTCCGCTTGCGCGTCGACTCCCGGCTGGCGCTGCTGCTCGATCGCGACAGCTTTGCGGAGCAGGATGCCGGTCTCGAGTCAGTCGACATGCTCGGCTTCGTCGACCAGAAGCCGTACCCGGAGCGGCTCGAGCAGGCCCGTGCCAGCACCGGCATCCGCGATGCGGCCGTGTGGGGCACGGGCACGCTGGCCGGCACCCAGGTCGCGATCTGCGTCATGGACTTTGCGTTCATGGGCGGCTCGATGGGCACGGTCGTGGGCGAGAAGGTCACACGCGCCGCGGAATACGCTCTTTCGGAGCGCCTGCCACTGATCGTCGTCTCCGCGTCCGGCGGCGCGCGCATGCAGGAAGGCACGCTGTCACTGATGCAGCTGGCCAAGACGTGCGCCGCCATCGGCCGCCTTGCCGAGGCCGGCGTGCCCTACATCAGCCTGATGACCGACCCGACCACAGGCGGCACGTTTGCTTCTTTCGCCGCGCTGGGCGACGTGAACATCGCCGAGCCGAAGGCGCTCATCGGCTTTGCCGGTGCGCGCGTCGCTGCGGGCACGATCGCCGAGGAGCTGCCCGAGGGCTTCCAGCGTGCCGAGTTCCTGTTCGATCACGGCTTCGTCGACATGGTCGTGGCACGCGAGCACCTGCGCGACGCTTTGATCGGCCTGCTGCGCTACCTGCGCGCGCCGGTGCGTGCCGACAAGGTAGCCGGCAACGGCTCCGCGCCGGTCGGTCGGTCGCCTGCCTTCATCGATTCGCTCATGAATCGCGAGCCCGTGCATGGTTGACGTGGCAAGCGGCGCGCAGGCGGCGCCAGTTGATGCCGACGAGCTGCGCGCCGCCGTCTGGGACCGCGTGCGCATGGCGCGCAACGTCAAGCGGCCGCACACGCTCGAGCTGCTCAGCCTGATGGCGACCGACGTGATCGAGCTGCACGGCGATCGGCTCTTCCGCGACGACCCAGCCGTCGTCGCCGGCCTGTGCCGCATCGACGGCCGTCGGGCGGTCTTCGTCGGTCACCAGAAAGGCGCCGAGACAGAGGAGAACATCCGGCGCAACTTCGGCATGCCCCATCCCGAGGGCTACCGCAAGGCGATGCGCATGTTCCTGCTCGCTGAACGGCTTCAGCTGCCCGTCGTGACCTTCATCGACACTCCCGGAGCGTTCCCCGGCACTGCCTCCGAGGAGCGTGGAGTTGCCGAGGCCATCGCGCGCTCGATCATGGTCATGACCGGCCTGCGCACCCCGATCCTCACGATCATCACCGGCGAAGGCGGCTCGGGCGGCGCGCTTGCGCTCGCGGTTGGCGACGTTGTCCTGGCGCTCGAGAACTCGATCTACTCGGTCATCAGCCCCGAAGGCGCCGCGAGCATCCTGTGGCGCGACGCCAACCATGCCCAGCAGGCCGCAGTGGCGATGCGCCTGACCGCAGCCGAGCAGCTCGCGCTCGGCGTCATCGACGAGGTCGTGCCCGAGCCGAAGGGCGGCGCGCACGAGAACCCTGACGAGATGGCGCGCCGGCTTCGCGCGCGCATAACGGCACACCTCGATGCGCTCGCCGGCCGCGATCGCACGATGCTGGTTGACACGCGCTACGCGCGCTATCGACAGATGGGTGAGTTCGCGGTCGTGACGCCCACGGGCGAGCCACGTCCGGAGCGCCCGGGCATGTTCGATCGCATCCGGCGCGTGCTCGAGAGCGGGCGCGCCGCGATCGCCGGCGGCGCGTCGGCGCTGCCCAACCCGCTGGGCGATGGCGACGACGCGCCACCTCTGCACGAGGACGTGTGACGATGAGCGACGCGATGGACGAGCAGGCACAGGACGGGCGGACCACGATCGCCCGCCTCGTCGAGCACGTCGTGCCCGAGCTCATCGAGCGGCTGACCAAGAGCAAGCTCGGCGAGCTCGAGGTGCGCGAGAACGGCTGGCGCGTCAGGCTGCGCAAGCCGCTTGCTGAAGCAATGGCGCCGCCACCGGCCGCAACACGCACGCCGCATCCGGTCATGGCGCCCGGTGTGCACGCGGCCTCGCACGCCGGCGTCGGTGCGCCGCGCGACAGCGCGCGCGGCATCGTCGCCTCGCCGGCCGTCGGCTATTTCGCGCCGCGTCGTGGGATCGAGGTCGGCGCCTCGGTGCGCAGCGGTGACCTGCTCGGCCACGTCGACGTGCTCGGCGTGCGCCACGAGGTCGTCAGCCCCGTCGACGGCGCGCTGCGAACGTTCGAGGTCGAATCGGGCCAGGCCGTCGAGTATGGCCAGCCGATCGCCCGCGTGGAAGCCGAGGCGTAGGTCGGGGTGTTCAGCAAGATCCTGATCGCCAACCGCGGCGAGATCGCGCTGCGCATCCAGCGCGCGTGCGCGCAGCTGGGTATCGCGTCGGTCGTCGCCTACAGCGAGGCCGATCGCGACTCGCGCGCCGTCCAGCTCGCCGATGAAGCCGTATGCATCGGTCCCGCCGAGTCGCGCCGGAGCTACCTGTCGGCGTCGGCGCTGCTTTCCGCGGCTCTCGTCGCCGGCTGTGACGCGATCCATCCCGGCTACGGCTTCCTGTCCGAGGACGACACCTTCGCCGAGATGGTCCGCGCCCACGGCCTGACATTCATCGGACCGCCGGCCGAGGTGCTCGAGCGGTTCGCGTCGAAGGCCGGCACGCGCACGCTGCTCGCCAAGCACGGCCTGCCGACCATCCAGGGCTCGCCCATGCTGCGCGACGACGCCCACGCGCTGGCCGAAGCCGAGCGCATCGACTACCCGGTGCTGATCAAGCCGTCGGCCGGTGGCGGCGGCAAGGGCATGCGCATGGTGCGCTCGCCAAGGGAGCTGCAGCAGGCCATGACGATCTGCCGATCGGAGGCCATGGCGGCGTTCCACGACGACTCGCTGTACCTCGAGAAGTGGCTCGAGGAAAACCGCCACGTCGAGGTCCAGGTCATCGTCGACCGCTACGGCAACGGCGTCCACGTGGGCGAGCGCGATTGCTCAGTGCAGCGCCGGCACCAGAAGATCGTCGAGGAGGCGCGCTCGCCGGCGATGAACGACGGCCAGCGCGAGGCGCTGTGCGAGGCGGCGATCAAGGCCGTTGTCGAGGCCGGCTACGAGAACCTGGGCACGCTCGAGTTCCTGCTCGACCGCGACGGCAACTTCTACTTCATCGAGATCAACTGCCGTATCCAGGTCGAGCACCCGATCACCGAGATGCTCTCCGGCATCGATCTCGTCACCGAGCAGATCCGCATCGCTGCCGGCGAGCCTCTGGGCTACACGCAGCAGGACGTCAGCCTGCGCGGCCATGCCATCGAGTTCCGCATCAACGCTGAGGACACGGCCCACGATTTCCGGCCGCAGGCGGGCATCGTCGCGTCGTATCTGCCGCCCGGCGGCCCCGGCGTGCGCATGGACAGCCACATGTACAGCGGCTACGAGGTGCCGCCCTATTACGATTCGATGCTCGGCAAGCTCGTCGTCTGGGGCAGCGACCGCAACGAGGCACTTGCCCGGTCGCGCCGGGCGCTCGACGAGATCGTCCTCGATGGCATAGTCACCAACCTGCCGCTCCACCGCGCGCTGGTCCACCACCGCACCTTCCTCGACGGAGAATTCACGACCAACCTGCTTGACCGCGTCGGGAGCGCCGCGTTCCTGGACGCGGCAGCGGCCGCTTGACGCCCCGGAGGGACTCTTGACCGACACGACAGCGGCACCGCCAGGCCGCGCCGACAACCCGCTCCAACGAGAGGGTGTCGTCCTCTCAACGGCACAGATCCAGAAGCTCATCCCGCACCGCTGGCCGTTTCTGCTCGTCGACCGCATCGTCGAATACGACCCGGGGCGCTCCTACATCCGTGGCGAGAAGTCGGTGACCGCGACGGAGTGGTTCTTCCAGGGCCACTTTCCCGATCTGCCGGTGATGCCCGGCGTGCTCCAGGTCGAGGCGCTGGCCCAGACGATGGCCGTTTACGTCGCCCAGCAGGAAGGCTTCGGCGATCGCATCGGCCTCTTCGCGGGCATCGACGAGTGCCGCTTCAAGCGCGTCGTCCAGCCCGGCGACCGGCTCACGCTCGAGATCACGATGGACAAGCTCGGCCGTCGCTTCGGCCGCGGACATGCGCTGGCCAGCGTCGACGGCGAGGTGTGCTGCGAGGCCACGATCTCGTTCGTCATCCCGGGCGAAGGCGTGCTGCGCTGATGGCGATGCGCGTCGCGATCCTGGGCGACATCCACGGCAACGTCGCCGCGCTCGAAGCGGCCCTGGCCGAGATCAAGCGCCAGCGGCCCGACCACATCGCGGTGACCGGCGACCTCGTGCTGAACGGCCCGCGTCCGGCAGAGGTCATCGACCGCGTGCGCAAGATGGAGCAGGACGGCGCCCTGGTCGTGTGTGGAAACACGGACATCGCGGTGACCGACTACGACTACGGCGCGGCGTTCCCGTGGCTCCAGCAGATACCGGCCGGCCATCGCGCGGCGACCGAGTGGACCCACGAGCAGCTCTCCGACGACCAGCTCGACTGGCTGCGCCGGCTGCCGAACGAGCGCCGGGTGTGGTCCGACGACCTGTTGGCGTTGATCTGCCACGGCTCGCCCGGCTCGATTACCGCTGGGCTGCCCGCCGACCTCGATTCCACGGTCACCGTCGAGCGCGTCACGCGCAGTGACGCGCGCGTCATCTGCTGCGGCCACACACATCTCGCCGACGTGCGCGAGCTGGGCCGCAAGCTGATCGTCAATTCGGGCTCGTGCGGCTACGACTTCGGCGGCGATCCGGGCGCGGGCTGGGCGCTGCTGACCATCCCCGACCAGCCGCCGGCGCGCTCCGACACGGACGATGATGCCGACGAAGACGCCGACGAGCAGGTGACCGACACGAGGGCGCCCAGCGCGCAGCTCTTCCGCGCCAGTTACGACGCCGACGCCGCGGCCGAGGAGGTCGCGGCGCGCGGGCTGCCCGGTGACGTCTATCGTGCCGCGACCATCCGCACAGGCAGGCTCATCAGGTGACGTCGCCAGCCCGCGCGCCGCGCAGGCGCGTCGTGGTCACCGGCATGGGCGCCGTGACGCCGCTGGGCAACGATGCCGCCGCGTTCTGGCGCCGCCTCGTTGCCGGCGAGTCCGGGGTGCGCACGATCCACAACTTCGATCCGTCGCGCGTCGCGAGCAAGATCGCCGGCGAGGTGCGCGACTTCGATCCGTCGCACGTGCTCGACCGCAAGGAGATCCGGCGCAACGACCGCTACACGCAGTTCGCGCTCGTTGCCACGCGCGAGGCGATGGCGCAAGCCGGGTTGCCCGAGCACCTGGAAGGTGAGCTTGCCGATCGAACGGGCACGATCATCGGCTCAGGGTTAGGCGGCTCGGGCACGCTCATCGAGCAGATCACGATCAACGTCACGCGCGGGCCGGACCGCCTGTCGCCGTTCTTCATCCCGATGGCCATCGCCAACCTCGCCGCGGGCCAGACGGCCATCCTGGTCGGCGCGCGTGGCCCGAGCTGGGCGACCGTCTCCGCGTGTGCCACGGCCGGCCATGCCATCGGCGAGGCGTCCGAGACGATCATCCGTGGCGACGCGGACGTGATGCTTGCCGGCGGCTCGGAGGCGCCGATCTACGAGGTCCTCCTGGGCGCCTTTGGCGCGATGCGTGCCCTGTCGACGCGCAACGACGACCCTGTGGGCGCGAGCCGGCCGTTCGACCAGGGCCGTGACGGCTTCGTTATCGCCGAGGGCGCCGGCGTGCTCGTGCTCGAAGAGCTCGGCCACGCCCGCCGGCGCGGCGCCCGCATCCTGGCCGAGCTGCGCGGCTACGGCGCGACGGCCGACGCGCACCACATCACCCTGCCTGCGCCGGGCGGCGCGGGCGCAGTCCGCGCCGCCCGTGCCGCGCTCAAGAAGGCCGAGATGGCACCCGAGGAGATCGACCTCGTCAGCGCCCACGCGACGTCGACCCCGGAAGGCGACCCGGCCGAGCTACAGGCTTTCAAGACGATCTTCGGCGCCCACGCCCGCAACGTCTCGGTGACGGCGACCAAGGGCGCCATCGGCCATACGCTCGGGGCGGCCGGGGCGATCGGCGCGATCGCCACGATCAACGCGATGCGCGAAGGATGCGTGCCGCCCACGCTCAATCTGACCGACCCGGCGCCGGAGATGGGTGAGCTCGATTGCACGCCCCTGACCGCGCGACCGCGCGAGGTTCGCGCCGCGTTGGTCAACGCCTTCGGCTTCGGCGGCCAGAACGCGGCCCTGGTCGTGCATCGCTGGGACGAGAACTGATGAGCGCACCGCAGTCCGGGCCGGACGACCCACAGGGCCTGATCGAGCTGATCGACCAGCTTGAGGGCCTGCTCAACGCGTCGGAGCTGTCAGAGCTAGAGGTCGAGGCGGGCGGCACCGCGCTCGTGCTGCGCAAGCCCGGCGCGCTCGCCGCGGCCGCTGCAGCGCAGGCATCCGTCGCGGAGCAGCAGCGATCCGCGGCTCAATCGGTGCCGTCTTCACCTGCCGACGCACCGCCGGCCAACGCCGTCGTCGCGCCGCTGACCGGCCTGTACTACGGCTCGCCGTCGCCTGGAGCGCAGCCCTACGTAACGGTTGGCTCGCAGATCACGGTGGGCCAGGTGATCGGCCTGATCGAAGCCATGAAGCTGTTCAACGAGATCAATAGCGACCGGGCCGGCCGTGTCGTCCGGATCTATCCCGAGGATGGAGCACTGGTGAAGGCAAAGCAGCCCTTGATCGAGGTTGAGGCATGACTCCCAAGAGTGTCCGCATCACCGGCTGGGGGATGTACGCACCGGAGCGCCGGTTGACCAACGCCGACCTCGAACGGGTCGTCGACACGTCCGACGAATGGATCGTGTCGCGCACGGGCATCCGCGAGCGACGCATCGCCGCGGCGCACGAGACGACGGCGACGCTCGCCGCGATCGCCGGCAAGCGTGCCATCGCCGTCGCCGGTCTCCAGCCCGACGACATCGACGTGATCCTCGTCGCCACGCTCACGCCCGACTACTGGATGCCGTCGACCGGCGCGCTGGTCAAGGAGGCGATCGGTAACACGAAGGCCCCGGCGATGGACGTTGCCGCCGCGTGCTCGGGCTTCGTCTACGCCTACTCGATCGCCGACGCATACGTCCGCTCCGGGGTCTTCAAGAACGCGCTGGTGATCGGTGCCGAGACGCTCTCGCGCTTCATGGACTACTCCGATCGCTCGACGTGCATCCTGTTTGGCGACGGTGCCGGCGCGGTCGTCGTGTCCGCCTCCGACCAGGAGGGCGGCGGCATGCAGGGCCTCGAGATGACCACGGATCCCGACGGCGCGTACATGATCTGGCTGCCGTCTGGGGGCTCGCGGTCGCCCGTGTCGGGCGGCACGCTCGCCCGTGGCGAGCACTACGTGCGCATGGAAGGGAAGGAGACCTACCGCTTCGCGACCAAGACGATGGCCACGACCGCGCTCACGGCCATCGCCCGTGCGGGTTGGAACGCGGACGAGATCGACCTGTTCATCCCGCACCAGGCCAACGTGCGCATCATCGAGTCGGTCGCCAAGGGCCTCGGCCTGCCGATGGACAAGATGTTCGTCAACCTGGACCGCTACGGCAACACGTCCGCGGCGTCCGTCCCAATTGCCCTCTCCGAGGCCGTCGACTCGGGCCGTATCAAGATCGGCGACAAGGTCGTGCTTGTCGCGTTCGGGGCTGGTTTGACGTCGGGCGGCATCGCCCTCGAGTGGACGGCCGATCCAGTGTGCGGCCAGCGCGCCGCGGCCGTCGAGCCGGTTGCGCGGGTGCGGGAGCCGATCGATTGGGCCTCTGTCGACTCTATCCCGGAGCGCCTGCGCCAGATCCTCGACGCACGCGAGGGCCCGCCCGTTCCGCTCGACGACGTCGCACCGGGCGAGCCCGAGCCGTCGCGCCATGAGATGCCCGTCTAGCCGCTCGGCGCACCCTTTTTTCCGGGCCCTGAGCCGGCAGATTTCTGACACTTGTCGGGCGGGCCGACCTTAACCGCCAGCTTGCCCGGAATCGGCATTGACTTCGGTCATTTGTTGGACGGGCCGACGCTACGCGGGTCTCTGGCCGTGTTCCGCGTCGTCACCGGCTTCAGGTGAGCGTGGCTTTGGCCGCCGGACGCGTCGGATCGCTGACGGATTCCTCTTAGTGTCGGCCGAGCCGTCATCTGACAGAAACCAGACACCGCCAATGTCGGCCGCCGGGTCATGCAGCCAGGCGCGCAGCTCGCGCGATCTCACGGGCAGTGACTCGTCGATCACGGCGGCGTGCCTGTCGATTGCGCGCCGTGCCGTCCGGTCCTCGGGCAGGAGCAGGATGCGGCCGACGGTGACCGGGCGCCAGCCGAAGCGCTTGACGATGATCACTGGCGCGAGCCGGCACTTGACGTCGAAGGGTCGAAGTGTGCCCTCGACCGATCCAAGCTCTGACTTGACTTCGACCACGACGAGAGCGTGCCGTACGGCATGCCAGCCAACCACGTCGATCGAGCCGCGATCGCCGTACTCGTTGAACGAGACCTCGACTCGCGTCTCCCATCCAAGTCCGCGGAGCAGTCGGACAAACGCCGCCACTAGTTGTGCGTGGCGCTCGTCGAGCAGGCGGTCGAGTTCCGCGCCGCGGTGGGTAACGGTTAGAACGACTCGGGCATCGAGCGCGCCGAAGCAGGCGTCCAATTCATCGATCGTCAGACGCGACAGCCGGTTCTGTTCGAGATCGACGACCTTCCAGCGGCCTACACCGGCGCCTCGAGCGACGTCGGCCTGCGTGATCTTCGCCCGGATGCGAAGCATGCGATGCAGTCGTCCGACTTCGGAGCGCTTCATGTCGGGCGCATCTTCGTCAGCGCCGCTTATCAGCCGCTTACACTCCGGCCCATGATTGATCTGAGTGGCAAATCGGCGATCGTGACCGGCGGGTCGCGCGGCATCGGCAAGCAGATTGCGCTGCGCCTCGCCCAGCAGGGCGCGGACATCTGTTTCTCGTACCGCGGCAACGCCACGGCCGCCGAGCAGACGAAGACGGAGATCGAAGCGCTGGAGCGCAAGGCCGTTGCGTTCCAGGCTGACGTTACCCAGCCCGAGTCGGCCGAAGCGCTGGTCAAGGCCGCGCTCGAAGCGTTCGGCAAGGTCGACATCCTGGTCAACAACGCCGGCATCACGCGCGACGACCTGATCATGCGCATGAGTGTCGAGGCGTGGCGCGAAGTGCTCGAGACGAACCTTTTCGGTGCCTTCTACACGCTCAAGGCCGTAACGCGGCCCATGCTCCGTGCCCGCTCGGGCCGGATCATCCAGATCACGAGCGTGTCTGGTCAGGCCGGCCAAATGGGCCAGGCCAACTATTCGTCAGCGAAGGCCGGCCTGATCGGCCTGACCAAGGCCGCCGCCCGCGAGCTGGGCAGCCGGGGCATCACGGTCAACGCAGTCGCGCCGGGCTTCGTGCTCACGGAGCTGACCGAGGGACTGTCCGACGACCTGAAGCAACAGATCACCGATCGGACGCCCCTCGCCCGATTCGGCACGACCGAGGAAGTCGCCTACGCCGTCGCCTTCCTGGCCTCCGACGAAGCCGCGTATATCACCGGACAGGTGCTCGCTGTCGACGGCGGTCTGGTGATGATGTAGCCGAACCCGACGGCCGCCGCTTAGTCCTCGGGCTCGGCTTCTGCCTCTGCCTTGGTCTGGTGGATTGTGCCGGGCTTGTGCGCCGGCGGCGCGTAGATCGTGATCAGTCGCAGCGGAACATCGCCGCGGTTGATGATGTTGTGCCAGGTTCCAGCCCGCACGAAGACGAGATCGCCCTCATCGAAGCTCCGTGAACTTTCGTCGAGCACCGCTTCGCCTTTGCCGTCGACGAACAGGAACACCTGGTCCGTCGTCGGATGGACCTCTTTGCCGATGTCCTCGCCGACCTTGAGGGCCATGACCACGACCTGCTCGTGATCGCCGGTCTCGACCACGCGGCGGAAATAGTCGTTGTGCCGGACGACGTCGAGCAGATCTGTCGATGTCGTCTTGGCGATAGGCGCTGTCATGCTTGGGCACCTCTGCGCGATATGACCTGAGTTTGGTCAGCCTCGACCCTCTGTTGCTTGGAGCCAAGTGCCGAAGGTACGGAAAACGCGTCGCCCGTCCGGAAGATGGGCTACGTGCTGCTCGAAGGTGTCTTCGGCTCGGGCTTGCTTCGCAACGCAACGATGGTGTCGACGATCCTGCCACTGGCGTCAGCTGCGGTATTGAGACCCAGATATGCGTTCATTCGCTTGGCCAGGTAGCTGCCCTCGCCACCTCCCGGAATCTCGAGGTCCGCGCGAACAGCGGCCAGCAGTGACGGCCAATCCGAATGGTGCCGATTGTCGGTCAGCGTTTCGTACGGGTCGTAGAGGCCCCTGTTGTCAGCGTAGATATCGACGTCCGGGGCAAGGAAGTAGATCGGCCGATTCAGAATCGCGTAGTCACATACGACGCTTGAGTAATCGGTGATCAATGCGTCGGCCACGTGGAGCAGGCAGTTCACGTCCACATCCGTCACGGGCAGCAGGCGAACACGCGGGTCACTTGTTGGCAGGCGATCCCGAAAGACATCCCAGTCTGCGCGTGGGTGCGGCTTTACGAGCAGCTTGATGTCTGTACCCGCGAAGGTGCGCTCGATGTCCTCATCGGTCAGGCGTGGCAGCCAGCGCTCATCGCCGTACTCGAGACGGTGGGTCGGCAGCCAGAGAACGATCCAGTCATGTGGCCCGTAGCCGAGCTGCGCCCGTAGGTCGCCGTGCACGATCAGGTCGTACCCAGATCCGCCGCGAATTATGTCGAAGCGCGGCGACCCGAGGTTAGGGACGCGTCGAACAGAGGCCGCAAAGGCCGTTATCAACCTGCGCTGCTCGAGCTGCCCGGAGGCGACGAACATCGAGACCAGGGCAAACGATCGTCGATGAGCGAAACGCACGATGTGCGACGCGATGCGCGCAAAAGACCGCCGTCTGGCCCCCATGCGAACGTCGAGCGCGATGCGCTTGAGCGGTGTTCCGTGCCACACGAAGACGATGCGCGCGCCGCCAAGGTGCTGGAGATCGAGATCGCGGAAGCCGTGTGTGAGCACGGCTACTCCGGCGTGGCGCTGGATGCGTCGCGCATCGGGCTGTCCGCGCAACGTCACCTTCAGCCCGGCCGACCGCACGGCCTCGGCCTCTTCCTGGTTCTGCGCGACCCACGTGACGCCAATGTCGGGTCGGTGATGAAGGATGTACTCGGCCAGGTAGCGCGGGTTGTCCCTGAAGCCGTGGATATTTCCGAAGACCCAGGAGCTGGCGTCACGACGGCTCAGACATGCGCTGAGGAATGCCGGGATCTGGGCCAGGTCGCGAATCGTGTTGGCGATTACCGCGCGGCCGGACCGGCCTTCGATCATCGCCAGCGTCGCGCCACCTGAGCGTGGCGGCGGGCGCCCGTCGTCTGAGCCCTTTGCGGCGCCGGTCACGGCGCGGCCGTTTCGAGCGTCCGATGCGCAAGGGATCCGTCTCGGTATGACGCCTCAAGGCGACTGATGTCCCGGTCGCTGATGTCATCGAGCAAGGTGGACCGGGCGAGCCTCGTCGAAGGTCCGACGCGGATCGCCTTCAGGAATACTGGGATGGAGATTCCGAGGTCAGCCGGAGTCACCGGCAAGCCCACGCGTCCGTAGAAGTGGACCAGCCAGCCGGCGTCCTCACCGCGCAGGATGGTCGTCGCGATCGTTGCCAGCGCAACCTGCAGGCCGTGCAGGTGAGGTCGCTCGACGAGAGAGTCGAGCGCATGGCTGATCAGGTGCTCAGAGCCGGATGCCGGCCGTGACGAGCCGGCCATCTCCATCGCGATCCCGCTCAGGATCAGCCCGCGCACGAGCTTCTCCTGATAGCCGCCCTCCGTGAGGTCGGCGTTGTCGGCGATCACCGAAAGCGCTGCGGCCTCAGAGGTGAGACACGCGAAGTCATCGATCGACTCGTTGCGGCGGACATGCGCGTCGCGCCAGTCCCGTACGGCGGACACGTTCGAGACGAGGTCGCCGAGACCGGATCGCCACGTCGACAGCGGCGCCGATCGCAGCGCTTCCATGTCGACGATGAGGCCGGCCGGGATCCTGGCCCCGACCGAGTTGGGGCGGCCCTCGTCCGAGATGATCACCGCGATCGGCGAGCAGAGGCCGTCACTCGACGCCTGGGTCGGCACGCTGAGGAAGTCGATGCCACGTTCGGCGGCGGCCAGCTTGGCGATGTCGACGACACGACCGCCACCTATACCGATCACGAAGCGCGGACTGACGGCCGCGATCCGGCGCTTGACCTCCTCGACCGAGGTCAGTCGGTGAGCGTCGACCACGCACTCGTCGAGCGCATGGCCGCGTTTGGCGGCGGCGGCAATGAAGCGTGGCGCGTAGCCGGAGCCCGACCGTCCTCCGGTGTGCACGGCGAGCAGCACGCCGTCGGCATCCTGTGTGATCTCGTCAAGTGCATCCGACGCGGCGTCGACGCCTTCGACGAGCCGTAACAGGCTCGGAATGCGGACTGATCGGTGTGGCGACCGAGCGCTCACCGGCCCGTTACCTCACCCGCGTCGAGTGCGGCGGCGACCTGCTGTGCCCGTTCGAAATCGGCCATGTCGTCGATCTCGGTCCACTGGCGCCGGCGGGTGCTGATCAGCCGTGCCCGCAGCTCCGTCGCTGCGCTGTCCATGGCGTCCTCGTAGTAGAGGTCGGTGCCGCCCGCGGCAACCAGGCGCTCGGCTGCGCGGAGCACGACCCGCGCCCCATGCGCGTCGAACCTGACGATCCCGATGTATTCGCCGACAGAGGTTTGGGGATCGAGTTTCTTGCTGATGCGGCGCATGTGGCCATCGCCCTCTACCTCGACCTTCATCTCTTCCGCACCGAGCGGTTCGTCGCCGTCCACAACGAGCCACACACCGTCGCCGCAAGCCTGGACGTCCGCGAGCAGCGACGGGTCGAAGATGATGTCGGTGTTCATCAGGCAGAAGCCCTGGTGCAGGAATTCGGCCGCCGCGAGAAGCGAGACGATGTTGTTCGCCTCTGCGAAGCGCGGATTGAACACGGACCGGGCGCGGATCGCTCCGGCGCGCTGTTCCAGATAGCGGTCGACGGTCGCCGCGGCGTGGCCGGTGACGATCAGCGCGTCGGCGAACCCGGCGGCCTCGAGCGCCAGCAGCGATCGCTCGAGCAGCGGAACGCCATTGACTTCGATCAGCGCCTTGGGCAGTAGCGCAGTCATTTCTCCGAGCCGCCGTCCGACTCCAGCCGCGAGCAGGAGCGCCGGCGGCAGCCGGTCACTCGATTGCGTCATGAGCTCGCGGACCCTTTGTCCGCATAGCCGAATCGCCTCATGTAGCTTCCCAGCCAGAACTTCAGCCAGCGCCGCGGGAACGGACGAATGTGCTCGCGCCAGCGCGTGGCCGCGGCGCTGTCGAGGCCCTCTGCTCCCCACCGAAAACCGCGCGCATAGACCTTGACCGCGGTTGGATCAGCCGGTGGTGTCACGCCCAGAAACGCGAACAGCGCGGGCAGCGTCCGGTCGGGCTCCGAGACAACATCCTCGAAGCGCACGAGCCGGTAGCGGTCGGGATAGCGTCGCCGGAGGTACCGATGGCGCCGGGCCGCGCCCGCCCAGGTAAGTGTCACCTGCACCAGCAGCACGGCCGACAGGGCGAACGGGATGCGAATCAGCCAGCTGTACGGCGGTCTGCGCTTCGTCAGCCGCCGATGCTGGTCCGAGACATACACAGCGCGCGGGTCACGGATCATGTGCACGACGCGGGCGTTGGGGAACCACTCCAGAAGCGTGTCGACATAGGCGAGGTGGGCGGGCGTCTTCTCGCCCATGATCGGGCGGCCGTAAAGGTCGGCGTAGACGCGCATGAATGCGGCCATCAGGCCGCGCTCGGTGCGATCCTCGGCCGGCAGCGCGAGCAGCCGGCGCGTCATCTCGTCGCGTTCCACGTTGGCCGTCAGCCAGCGCCAGAAAGGGCTGACCTCCCGCCAGCGTGATCGCTTCTGGAATTCACCCGAATAGATCATCTCGACGATCTTGCGCAACGTCTGGTCCTGCGCCAGCTCGCCAGCGTGGCGGAAGTAGTAGCGCGCGCCCTCGCGCTCGAGGATGTGACCCAGGAAATGGTTCTCAGGCGCGAGGGCAATGCGATCGGAGCGCTCGAGGATGTTGCGCATCAGGGTCGTACCGCTGCGGCTTACGCCGACGACGAAGATGGCCTCAGGCTCGCCCGGCCGGCGCGGCTCAGCCGGCCCGGCATCCGCCCGTGCAGGTGTCGAGATCACATCGCTGTCAGTCGAGGGCAGACCCATCGCTAGAGTCCTCCGCGCGCGCCGAGATAGGCGACGATCTGGTCCACGTTGTCCTTGACGGATGACCGGACCGTTTCGAGACGCAGCTCAGGGCTGAGCGGCGCTTCATATGGATCGGCCACGCCCGTCATCTGTTGGACCTCACCACGCTCGGCGCCGGCATACAGGCCCTTGACATCGCGCCCGACCACCACGTCGAGCGGTGTGTCGACGAACACCTCGACGAACGACCCGGGGCCGCCGGCCGCCTCGACCATCGCGCGCGCCTCAGCGCGCGCGGCCCGAAAGGGGCTGACCAGGGCGCAGACGACGAATCCACCGTGGCGGACGATCTCGGCCGCCACAAAGGCCACCCGCCTGACGTTCTCGTCCCGGTCCTCGCGCGAAAAGCCCAGCCCACGAGACAGGTGCGTGCGCACAACGTCCCCGTCGAGCACCGTGACAGGTCGGCCGGACTCCGTGATGCGATCGACCAGCTCCTCCGCGGTCGTCGTCTTGCCCGACCCCGAAAGACCGGTGAACCAGATGCACGCGCCGTGCGTCATGAGCGCGCACCAATGATGAACATGTCAGGGACTTGGGACACGCGCTCTCCGGCGGAATGGCGGACGCGCGCAATCATAGCGACCGTCGGCAGGCGACGGCCGCGCGCGATCGAGGATTGCTACTTGTCGGCCGGCGCCTTATCCGCTACCGGCCCGGGCTTGCCACCCTCCGGGAAGCCGGTCAGGATGCGTTCGCGCCAGCGGTCGTAATGGGCGCGCCGCTTCGCGGCGCGCGGAATGTCCCAACGCTTGGCTTGCTTCACGAACTGGTAATAGGCTCGATCCAGGGCATAGGCCAGGCCGTCCAGGCCATCGCGATAGCCGCGCTTGGCGACATAGATCCCGAGCTCGCGGAAGGATCGCCAGAAGATCTCCTTTGCCGTGGGCTGCCCGCGGCCCATCGCCAGGGCGCCAGTCGCCTCGATCGTCGTGTAGCGGTTCGTCTTGGATATGACGTCCTCGAGACTCAGCTGCGCGAAGTGCCACAGCGAAACCTCGGGCTTCTTGGGCAGCGTGGCGATGCGGGCACCGGCGACGGGTACAAGTCCGTGATGGAGATCGGTCGTGACCTCGATCCCATCCTTGCGGAACAGGCGTGGCTTGCCCGGCCACCACGGCGTGCTGCGCAGCCAGCGACCAAGGAAGACGTTTGCCCTCGGGATCATCGCTACGTCGTACGGCGGATCCGAGTCGACGAAGTTGCGGATCCACTTGGCCAGCTCAGGTGTGACGACTTCGTCGGCGTCGAGCGACAGGATCCAGTCTCCGGTCGCGTGGTCGACGAACATCTGACGGGCAGCGCCAAAGTCGGCGATGCGCGGGTGCTGGAGCACGAGGTCGGTGTAGCGGCGCGCCACCTCCGGCGTCTGGTCGTCGCTGTGCATGTCGACGACGATGATCTCGTCGCACCAGGTGTACATGCTGCGCAGGCAGTACTCGATGTTGCGCTCTTCGTTGAGCGCAAGGATCGCGCCCGTGATCCGTGCCATTACCTGGCCGCCGCGAGGCTTTCGGCAATCGGCAGTCGCGTCTGGCGGCCCATGCCCATGTAGATCAGGCCCGCCGCGCAGGCAGCGTCCGGATCGAGGTGATTGCGCCCGTCGACCAGGAGGTTGCCGCTCATCGCGGCGGCGACGTCCCTGAGCGGCACGTCCTGGAACTCCGCCCAGTCAGTCAGGACGACCAATGCATCCGCGCCCCGACAGGCCTCGATGGCAGAATGCACCATGGCGGCCGCGACGCTGGCGGGCACGTGCGCCGGCGCGGCCGGGTCGTAGGCGGAGATGCGAACGTCCTCGTTCAGCAGCGCGGATATCACGCCCAGGGCCGGCGAGTCCCGAGTGTCCTCCGTGCCGCCCTTGAAAGTCACGCCCCAGACGCCGATCTGCCTTCCTGCGAGATTGCCCAGCTCATTACGCAGGCGACGGATGATCTCGATCGGTCGCGACCGATTGACCGCTTCTACCGCGCTCAGGACGGGGGTTGTCACTCCGTACAGCTCGCCGATGAAGCGCAGCGCCGCGACGTCCTTGGGCAGGCAGCTGCCCCCGTAGCCCAGTCCCGCCGCGAAGTAGCGCGTGCCGATCCGGCTATCCATGCCCGCGCCGCGCAGCACGGCGTCGACGTCGGTTCCCAGGCCCTCGCACAGCTTGGCGATCTCGTTGGCGAACGAGATGCGTGTCGCCAGGTAGCTGTTGGCGACGTACTTGATCAACTCCGCCGTGCGCAGGTCCGTTATCAGCAGCGGCCCGAGGTCGCCGTACAGGTCGGCGACGGCGTGCGCATCCTCCTGCGAGCTCGAGCCGATGACGATGCGATCCGGGTGCAGGAAGTCGTACACCGCCTGTCCTTCGCGCAGGAACTCGGGGTTCGAGACGATGCGCGGCTCGCGGCCGTCGTCGGCCAACCCGGCGCGAACGATCGAGGCGATCGTCTCGCCCGTGCCCACGGGCGAGGTGCTCTTGTTGATGATCAGCGGTCGCTCGGCAGGCAGATGCTCCCGGATGGAGCGAGTGGCCGCCCGGATGTTCGAAAGGTCCGCACCGCCCGTCGGTGTCGTCGGCGTATCGACAGTGAGGAACACGAATTCGGCGTCGGCCATGGCCGTGCCGTAATCAGTCGTGAAAGTCAACCGCTTGCTGTCGGCGCCTTCTTCGAGCAACTCCTGGAGGCCGTCCTCGACGAAGGGATTGACAGCCTTGTTGAGCTGGTCGACGAGCGGGGCGCTGATGTCGAGGCCGCACACCTGATGGCCCAGATGGGCAAAGCCTGCTGCCGTCACCAGGCCCACGTGTCCACAGCCGACGACGGTGATGCGCCTCGAGATCATCAAACCTCCACCCTGGTATCTCGGAAGGACTGGATGGTGCGTGCCAGGCCATCCCGCAGTGGAACCACCGGCTGCCAACCGAGCACTTCCCGGGCCAGGCTGATGTCCGGTCGGCGGCGACGAGGATCGTCCTCTGGCAGTGGTCGGAACTCTATCGGCTCGGAGCTTCCGGTCAGTTCCTTGACGAGTGCGGCGAGCTCGAGCATGTCGAACTCGACCGGGTTGCCCAGGTTGACCGGCTGCTGGTAGTCGGCGCGCATCAGCCGAACCACGCCTTCGACCAGGTCGTCGACGTATTGGAAGCTGCGCGTCTGGTGCCCGTCGCCGTAGACCGTCAGCGGCTCGCCCGCGATGGCCTGGGTGATCAGGTTCGATACCACGCGCCCATCCTCGGGATCCATCCTCGGGCCGTAGGTATTGAAGATGCGGCAGATGCGGATCGGCGAGCCGAAGGTGCGCTTGAAGGCCATCGTCATGGCCTCCGCGTAGCGCTTGCCTTCGTCATAAACGCTGCGTGGTCCGATCGAGCTGACGTTGCCCCAGTAAGCCTCGGTCTGCGGGTGCACGGCCGGATCGCCGTAGACCTCGCTCGTGCTCGCAAGCAGGAAGGCGGCACCCTTCTCTCGGGCCAGTTCCAGAAGGTGGCGCGTGCCTTCAGCGTTGACCCGGAGTGTCTCGATCGGCCGTTCCATGTAGCGCGGGGGAGAGGCCGGACTGGCGAAGTGCAGGACCCAGTCGAGCGGCCCATCGATGCGCAGCGGCTCGGAGACGTCCGCCTCGACGAACGTGAACTGAGGGGATGCTGCCAGCTGGACGAGGTTCGCCCGGCTGCCGGTGGTCAGGTTGTCGACACCGATGACGCGGTTGCCGTCGGCCACGAGCCGGTCCGCCAGGTTGCTGCCGACGAAGCCGGCGGCACCGGTCAGGACTATGCGCACGCTGTCACGGCGAGCATAGGCATGGTCCACCCTTAATGACTGTCTGACGGAGAGCCCACTCGGGGCGAAAGTCCTCTGGCCGTCACGATAGCACGGACGGCCCAGCCGACGGATGGTTCGCCGAGGCCGTGCCACAATGTCAGCATCACATCGCCGCGACGGCAGCCGTGGCGGTCGGGGGATAAGGCGAAGTCAGAAGGGGGTTCCACGTTGCCCGCAAGATTCCAGTCCTTACTGCGCCATGGGGCTCCCGGCCTGCTGAGCCGTCGGCTGATCGCGGGCCTGGTCCTCGCCGCGGTCGCGCTGGCCGTGCCGGCATTGGCGACGCGCGCCTACATCGGAAATAACCCGTATCTCATCACACTCAAGGCGAGCCCGGCCCGAGACGTCAGCTGCAGTTCTACGGTGCAGATAACCGCGATGGTTCGCGCAGCTGACACCGGTAATCCCGTTCAGTCGCAGACAATCACTTGGGGGTTCAAGACTGAGCAGTCGATCCAGGACTCCGTTTCCCCCGCGACCTCTGTCACAGACGCCAAGGGAAAAGCCAGCACGACGCTTCATTTCGGCCCCGCGGAGGGCCAGCGAACCGTTCGGGCCTATGCCATCCCGGACTTCCCAGAGACGATCAATGTCAGTTGTCACGGTGGCCTGCCAAGCCCGACACCCAGCCCGACACCCAGCCCGACACCCAGCCCGACCCCCAGGCCGACCGCCAGCCCGACACCCAGCCCGACCCCCAGGCCGACCGCCAGCCCGACACCCAGCCCGACCCCCAGGCCGACCGCCAGCCGCACACCCACCGGGTCACCCATGCCCACGAGCACGGCGGGTAGCTCGTCGGGCCCTACGCCGACGGGGTCAGGCATTCCCTCATCCAGCGAGCAGCCGCAACCCACGACCAGTTACGCACCAGGCACGTCGCCCAAGGCGAGCGGTGAACCCATCCCCGTGACAACCGCTGCGCCCGGATCCAGCGGTGTGCCGGGAGGATCGGGCTCGATAAGCGCGCCCGGCAGTCCTGGGCCATCGGCATCTGAGCCGGTCACGGCCGGCGACCAGCCAGCAAGTTCCTCGACTGGCGACCTGCTTATGCCGGCGGCGCTGATCATCGTGCTGGTGCTCGTGCTGGGAGGCGCGGCCTTCTTCTACATCCGCAGACGCTGACCACGCTGGCGCGAATGCGCATCGGCCGTCGCGCGTGGCTGCTTATCGTGCTCACGCTGATGCTCGTGCTTGCCACTTCGTGCACGGTTCAGCTCGGGCCGCTCATCAGCAACGCGCCGTCCATCATGCAGTTCGGTCCGGCGCTCGCCGGCATGAGCGGCGAGCGCCGCTACCTGGTCCTTGCGCTCGACCCGGCAGAGCTGCGCCCTGCGGGCGGCTACACCGGCACGGTGGGCGTCGTCGGCATCGACCACGGACACATCGTTGAGCGTGACTTCGGAGACGTCTACCGCTATGACTTCCAACCTGGCCTGCCCTACGTCGAGCCACCGGTAGCGCTCCAGAACCACCTGCTGGGGGACGCGTCGTGGCAGATCGCCGACGCGGCGTGGTCGCCCGACTTCCCGACGGCCGCGCAGGAATCGCTTCGACTGTACGAGCTCGAAAGTGGCGACACCAGGATCGATGGCGTCATCGCGCTCACGACTTATGCCGTCGACGCGCTCCTCGAAGCCATCGGCCCGGTCGACGTGCCTGAGTACGGCGTCACCGTCCACGCGGGCGAGACGACAATGACTGCACTGGAGCTCACGCGTGGGACTTCCTCGGATCGGAAAGGATTCCTGGACGCGCTAGCTGGGCATATTCTCGATCGGCTGGCTGGGTTCTCTCCGCTCGACATGCCGAAGCTGGTTGACGCGTTCAATGCCATCCGCGATCGGCGCGATGCCATGGTCTGGCTCGCCGATCCATCCGCTGAGGCGTGGGTCGCGGGGACGCCGTTGGGAGGCGCGGTAGGTCAGGAGCCGGGCGACTACATCTATCTGGTCGAGGCCAATGTCGAGCCTCCGTCCAAGTACAACCTGGTCGTGCAACGATCCGACTCGATCAACGTGGCACTCGATGCGACAGGAACCGCATCCGACAGCATTGCCATGCAGTGGCAGAACTCCGCCATGGCTGAGGGCTCGGCATTCGACCTGATTCGCTCGTATTCAACAAACAAGGCGGGTCTTTACGGCGCATATGTCCGTCTTCTGACCCCGTCGACCAGCTCGCTCAGCGCGGTTGCCGGCGAGGCCATGGACTCCATTGACACGGTCGAGGAAACGTCGACGGAGGCGGGTCGCAACGTCTTCGGCAACTACCTGCTTATGGGACCTGGCGCGTCAACGCTGCGTTACGACTGGACCGAGCCGGGAGCCGCAACCGCATCGCAGAGTATCTGGACGTACCAGCTCACGGTCCAGCGTCAGCCGGGAGCAGCCGATATTCCGGTGGAGGTGACCGTTAATTTGCCAGATGGCGCACAAATCGTGTCGACGACGGCTGGCGCATTCACCGGCCACACGATCACGCTTAACGCGAAGTTGGACCTGGACCTCAGTCTCGAGGTGAGTTACAGACTTCCCTGAGCGAACTAGTGCGAAAGGGAGCCCTGAAACTTCGGATCCTTGAGCAGGTTCTGGTAGGCCGTCATTGCGCTTGTCGGACTATCCAGGCGCCAGTCAGGCTGGTTGTAAGCCGTCATGTCGAAATTGAAGTACACGATCGCCACCACCTGTGGCCACTTGGCGTACACCGCTGGGTAGCCTTGACTAAGCCACGCTCCCTTGTCGCATGTGGCGCAGTTCGGATCATAGCCGGCGGCAATTTCGGCGGCAATGATCGGCTTCGTCTTACTAAGCTGCCTGAGAGCCTTCATCCCCGCAGTCATCGCCTTCACAAGGGTCCGCCACTTCTGGTTAACGGACGGTCCCCAGGAGAGCGCGGTCAGGCCCAGGTAGTCGACGTACTTGTTGCCCGGATAGTCCGACGTGACGTACTTGGCGTCGTATACGCTGTACAGGAACTTGACGTTCGTTGCACCGACGCCGCCCTTGCCGCGAAAGATGTTCCAGACATGCTGCCACGCCTGGCGGAACTTCTTGGCCGTATTGGTGCAGCGGCCGTTGCCCCAGACATACCAGTAACCATTGTTCTCGTGCATCAAGCGCAGGATGATCGTGCCGCCGTACGCCTTGGCTGCCTGAGCCCACTGGCGGATGTAGGCGTCATGCTTGCCCTTGATCGTCGCGTCGAGCGACCAGTTCGTGCAGTCGTTCGTGTCTGTGCCGACGGGCTCCCAATAGATCATCGGAACGATGCCTCGCGCCAGTAGGCCGTTCACGGCATCGGTGGGAAATGCGCCTGAATCCAGGCCCCAGACGCTCCACAACGACCAGATCGCCGGCTTGGCGCCGGACTGCGCCGTGAAAGCGTCGACCACGTTCATATCCGTCGCGCCGTTCATCGACACGCCGAGCGCGACCTGGCGGGGAGTGGCTGCGAGGCCGGCTGTCGTCGCACCGAGCGACAACAGGAGTGCGGCAATGAGGCCGGCGATAATTGGCGTGAAGCGCTTCACTGTGGTTCCCCCTCCTTGGGCTAGGTGGGTCCAGCGTAGCGCCGTGGCACCGCTATTGGCAAATCAGCCAGAAGGCCTACTGCTACAGCCTTTCCGACCAGTCGAGATCGGGAAACAGCTCGGCTAGCTTCTGCACCAGCCGCAGCTCCTGGCGCCGCTGCGGTCGGTCGAGCAGCTCGTCAAGCGCGTTGGCGAGTCCCTCACTTTCGCCGCTGGGCACGACAATCCCGCGCTCTGGTCATCAGTCTGGTCGCGTCCAAGGCGCCCTGGTACCTGCTGCCGCTGTTCCGGCTCGCGGCCACTCGAGGCCGGGCTGAGCATGGAGGCTATCCGCGACCTCGTCACGACGCACTATCCGCGCGTGTCGTCACTTGCCACGGCAGTCATCACCGGCGTGGCACTCGTGGGCGTTGTTGTCGTCGACCTTCTCGCAGTCCGTGGCGCATTCACCAGCCGCACGGTCACGCTGAATACGACGCTGAACCGGGACCTCCGCCTCGGGGTGAGCTACAGCCTTCCCTGAACGACCTAGTGCGGGAAGGTGCCCTGGAACCTCTGGTCCTTGAGCAGGTTCTGGTAGGCCGTCATTGCGCTCGCGGGACTGTCCAGGCGCCAGTTAGATTGATTTGGCTGTGCCGACAGGTCGAAATCCAGGTAGACCATCGCCACGATCTGTGGCCATTTCGCGTACACCGCGGGGTAGCCCTGACTGAGGAACGTCGCCTTGTCACATTTTGCGCAGGTCGGGTTGTAGCCGGCAGCGATTTCGGCACCAATGATGGGCTTGGTCGTGCTGATCGATCTCAGGACCTTCATTGCCGGAGTCATCAACGTAACGAGCGGCTGCCACTTCTGCTTGCGACTGCTGATGCCCCAGTCGAGTGCGGTCAGGCCCAGATAGTCGACGTACTTGTTGCCCGGGTAGTCGGCCTTGACGTAGTTGGTGTTAATCACGCTGTACAGGAACTTAACGTTCGTGGCGCCGACGCCGTTCTTGCCGCGGAAGATGTTCCAGACGTGCTGCCAGGCCTTCTGGAACTTCTTGGCCGTGTTGGTGCAGCGACCGTTGCCCCAGATGTACCAATAGCCGTTGTTCTCGTGGGCGAAGCGCAGGATGATCGTGCCGCCATAGGCCTTGGCCGCCTGGGCCCACTGGCGGATGTAGGCGTCATGGTCGCCGTTGATGATGTTCTGTAGCGCCCAATGAGTACAGTCGTTCTGGTTCGACGGATCGATGGGCTCCCAGTAGACCATTGGCACGATGCCGCGCGCGAGGAGGCCGTTGGCAGCGTCGGTCGGAAACGGACCGGAACCAGGGTTGCCCCAGTCGCTCCACAACGACCAGATCGCCGGTTTGCGCCCAGCCGCCGCAGTGAAGTGGTCGACGGCCTGCATGTTCGTCGAGTCCGACTCCGACACGCCGAGCGCGATCTGGCGGGGCGTGGCCGCGAGTCCTGGTGTCGTCGCTCCAAGCGAAAGAACCAGTGCGGCGACGAGGCCGGCGACAATTGGCGTGAAGCGCTTCATTTTGATTCCCCTCCCAGGTGATGTGCGCAGCGTAGCGCCGCGGCACCGCTATTGGCAAATCGGCCAGAAGGCCTACAGATACTACCTTTCCGACCAGTCGAGGTCAGGAAACAGCTCGACTAGCTTCTGCACCAGCCGGCCCGCCTGCGCGCGCGCGGTGCGATCAGAGACCCAGTCGAGCGCGCGCAGGCGCAGTTCCTGGCGCCGCTGCGGCCGGTCGAGCAACTCTTCGAGCGCGCCGGCAAGCTCCTGGCTCTCTGCGGCACTGACGACGATCCCTCGCTCGCCGTCACCGAGGATGTCCCTCACGACACCACCACTCTCACCCACCGCGACGATCGGCAAGCCAGCCGCCATCGCGTCGATGAGCACTTCTGGCATGCCGCTGGCAAACGACGGATGAACGAGCACGTCAGCCTCGCGTAGCAGCCGCATGTACGTCGGCCGGTCGCCCACGGCGCCGTAATCCTCGACGCGGTGCTGTCCAAGCGCGCGCAGCCGCCTCTCGATTGACTTGCGCGCCGGCCCATCGCACATCACAACCAGCACGACGTCGCGGCCACGCTCGATCAGCAGCCGCACGCTCTCGACAAGCTCCTCCACGGGCCTAGCGCTGTTCATTCGGCCGGCCCACGCGATCCGCCATGGACCCTCGTGCGCGTGCTCGCCGGACAGCCGCCTCGTCTCGGCGATCTCCTCGTCCCTGATCGTGCTGGCGAACATCTGCACGTCGGCGTTGATCGATGGGCCCAACTCGGTCGCCAGCTGACTCACCGCGCCCTCCTGTCCGTCGATCCAGCTGAAAACCGGCACGCCGTGGCGGCGGGCAGCCGTCAGCGCGAGGAGGGCGTTCGAGGCGGGGAGCCGGAGCCATAGCAGGTCAGCTTGGGCGACTGCTCTGGCGATCGGTCGCCAGTTGCGCGCCGCAATCCAGCCGGCGCGCAACACCCGATCTGCAATGCCACCGAAGGGCGCCATGGGGACGGTGTCGAGGAGAGACTCGTCGACAGGATCAAGCGCCGGTTCGACCTCCCAGATCCGCAGATGGCGGACCGGGACGAGATAACTGACGCGCCCGACGCGAGGCGAGCGGGCGACCGCCTCGACGAACTGATTGAAAGTCGCTGAGACAGGGCGCGTTTCCTGCGCGTAGGTGCGAACGTAGTGGTTGTCGTCAAGGACAACGACGCGAATGGGCATTTGGGTAATGTTGCCGCACATGACCCTCGGCGTGTTCGGCTCATACGGCCCGCGGCTCCGCGTCGGGCTGCGTGGCCGGTTCGATCGTGCGGATGCGGCTTTCGCCGGCCTCGCTGCCCTGGCCTTCATCTTCGTGTTGATAGCCGGCCACGGCCTCACCTTCGCTGCTGATGAGTGGGCATTCATCAACCAGCGCCAGGGTTGGGATCTGGGCACGTTCATGGTGCCGCATAACGAGCACTGGAGCGCGGTCCCGATCCTGATCTACAAGCTGCTGCTGGCGACGATCGGCCTGCGCAGCTACCTGCCGTACCAGGTCGTGCTGGTCGTTCTCCACCTTGTCACTGCCGCCGCGCTATACCAGCTCCTCAAGCGCGAGGCCGGCAGCTTGCTCGCGCTTGTCGCGGGCGGCCTTTTCCTGTTCCTTGGCGCAGGCGGTGAGGACTTGATATGGCCGGCTCAGATCGGATGGAACGCCTCGATGGGCGCCGGCGCGTGGGCGTTAGTACTCGCCATGCGGCCACGCTCGACCATGCGAGACATCTCAGTCGCTCTCCTCCTCCTGCTGGCTGTTGCAAGCTCGGGCGTCGGTCTGTTCTTCCTCGTCGTTGTTCCGTTGTCGATGCTGCTGACGCGACAGCCCTTGAGCAGGCTATGGACGTTGCTACCCGCCGGGGTCGCCTACGCAGCCTGGTTTGTTGCGTACGGCCATACGGCTTTGGGTTCCGGACTGCTCGATCCGGACCACCTGCAAGAACTGCCGGCGTTCATGCTGCATGGCGTCGGCAGCTCGTTTGGCTGGGTACTGGGTTGGGGCTCGGACGCTGGCGCGATAGTCGCGATCGTGGTGGCGCTGGCGACGCTGTGGCGCCTGCTTGGTGCCCGCCCGGTCCTAGTGGGCGCGCTTCTCGGCTTCGTCGGTCTGCTCGTGCAGTTCGTGTTGACGGGGCTGACGCGAGTCCAGTTCGGGATCGATAACGCAGGGTCTCCCCGGTACATATATACGGGCGCGTTCTTCGCGCTGCTTGTCCTTGCGTCGTGGCTTGCCACGCAGCGTCCCGGGCTGCGCGGCCACCGGCAGTTGACCGTGTTGAGCGCCGTGCTCGCCGTGGCGCTCGCGGCCAACACGTTCGCTCTGGTGCACGTTCGCGCGTATTACCTGAACGAGGCGTACGAGACGGGCGCCGCGATGCAGCTCATGACGCGCTTCGGCGGCACGCCTGCTCTACCGGCAACAGCGGGTTGGATCTCGGACCCGTCGCAGCAGCAGCTGCAGGCGCTCACTGCCAAGTTCGGATCGCCTCTCGAGGCGGCGCCTCAGCCACCGCCAAATGTTCTGGATTACGTGCTGCTCGACATTGTCGGAGGTCAGGAGCTGGTTGGTCTGGCCGCCCCCGGCGCAACCATGCAGGCAGCGCCGGTCGATTCGATCGCGGACGCCACGACAAGCTCAGACGCGCAATGCACTTACTTCCAGCCGGCTGGACCCAATCCGGTCGTAACAACGCACGTACCGGCTACGGCCGCCATCGTGGTCGCCTCCAACTCTCCGGCGAACATCGAGGTGCGTATCGGTATGTTCGGCACCTTTGCCGACCAAGGCCTGAAAACCATCAGCCTTGCGCCCAATCAGCCGACACGAGTCAGCCTTCCGAACCTTGGGCAGGATGCCGTCTGGTCCGTCCAGGTTCGGGAGCCGTCGCCCGCACTATCCGTCCTGTGCGTCGCTATTGAATAAGCTCGAGACGCTAGGCGTATTCGGCTCGCATCGATTACGACTGGGCGCGGCGCTGGTGCTGACGCTGCTGGTCACCGGGGTCGTGTTGCTCTACAGGATCGGCGATATGCCGGTTGAGCAGTTCGATGAGGCGCGGGTCGCCAACAACGCGCTCGAGATGTCGAACGGCGGGTTGTCGCTCGTCACCACCTACCTGGGGCAGCCCGACCACTACAACACCAAGCCGCCGCTGCTGGTCTGGGCGATGTACGGCACCTTCCAGGTGCTCGGGCCGACCGAGCTTGCCGTCCGTCTGCCGTCCGTGCTCGCCGCCGGCGCGACGGCGCTGCTCGTCTTCACCTTCTGCGCGGTTCGCCTGCGGCGGCCGCTCGCCGGTGTCGTCAGCGCGGCAGTCCTGTTCGCGATCCCGGATGAGTTTCTGTTCCACGGCGCCCGCTCGGGCGACTACGACGCTTTGCTCGCTCTCTGGACGACGGTGTTCCTGTTGGCCTCGTACCTCTACTTCAGCGACGGCGCGAAACGCCAGGGTCGCTGGCTGACGATCGCCGCCGTGGCGCTGGCACTCGGCTTCATGACCAAGAGTGTCGAGGCGTTCGTCTTCGTGCCCGTCATCCCGCTGTATGCCGTGTTCACCGGACGGTTGCGGACCATGTTCGCCGACAAACGAGTGTGGGTAGCAGCAGCAGGGGTGACCGCGGTTGTGATCATGTGGGGTGTAGCACGCGAGCTCGCGGATCCCGGCTACCTGGCCGCAGCGCTCCAGAACGACGTGTTCGGGCGTTCCTTGAGCGTCATCGAGGGTCATGCCGGGGACCTCTTCTACTACGTGTCAAGCGGAGAGGCCAAGCTCGCGATGCCCGCGCTTGTCATCGCGACGCTAATCGCATCTCTTGGTCGGCCCCAGCTGCGCCGTCTGGCACGCTTCACCGGTCTCTCTATGGCCGTGTACCTGGTGGCGATCAGTCTCGTCGCGACCAAGGCGCCCTGGTACCTGCTGCCGCTGTTCCCGCTTGCCGCACTCGAGGTGGCGCTGAGCATGGAGGCGATCCGCGACTTTGTCGTGACGCACTACCCACGCTGGTCGTCACTCGCCACGGCAGTTATCACCGGCGCGGCACTCGTGGGCGTTGTTGCCGTCGGCGTTCTCGCAGTCCGTGGCATAGACGCACGGATCTCCGACACCTTCGCCAACGACACTTACCAGTACTCCCTGTTCATGCGCGGACCGTTGATGTCGGCCGAGCCCATGGACCTGGTCGTCGTGCACCCCGGGTACGGTCAGCGGGTGCCGTATTTCGCCGCAGCCCAGTTCTACGCCACCCAGCTCGAGACACGCGGCGCGAAGATCTCTATCCAGCTGGGCGGTGACCCATTGCCGCCTGCGTCCGACCTGCTGCTCGCCTGCGGCCCGACGCTCGAGGACCTCGTACAGTCAGGTGTGGCGGACGCTCCGGTGCTGGTCGACGGCCCGTGCGGTATCTACCGTGTTCGTCAGGCACCGTGAACCAAGGGCAGACACGGAGGATAGATGAAACAACCGCGTTCCCCGGTCGATGGCGAAAACGGCAACACGTCGGCGGATCCGTACGAGCTGACGCTCGCAGAAGCGGCCAAGCAGCTACAAACGGTCACGAACGAAGGTGTCTCAGTCGCGCCGCTGCTCGATGGCGTGAAACGGCATTCGGTAACGACTCACGTCGACGAGCGTGGCTTTCTGGTTGAGGCATTCGATCCCCGCTGGGACTGGGTCGACGAGCCGATGGTGTTTGCCTACGTGACAACGGTGCGCCCGGGTTACGCGAAGGGCTGGGGGCTCCACAAGAACCACAGCGACCGCTACTTCCTACTTTTCGGGCATCTGGAGCTCGTGTTCTACGACGTTCGGCCCGAGTCGACGACGTACGGCCAGATCTCGATCACGAGTCTGTCCGAATACGAACGTGGACACGTGACCATTCCGCCGTTGGTGTGGCACGCGCTGCGCAACGTTGGCAACACGGACGTCGTTGTCATCAACTTCCCGACGATCCCGTACGACCACGCTGACCCGGACAAGTACGGACTGCCGCTGGACAACGACGTGATCCCGTACTCGTTTGCCGGCACGCCCGGTTGGTAACGCCATGGCTCCGCTCTACACCGTCCTGCTGCCTACCCACAATCGTGCCGACGTAGTCGGTTTCGCGATCGAGTCGGTTCTCGCCCAGACGGAGCCTGATTTCGAGCTGCTGGTCGTGGGCGACGGGTGCACCGATCACACGGCGGCGGTGGTCAGCGCTTTCGGCGACACACGCGTTCGCTGGTTCGACTTGCCCAAGGCGCCCGCGTTCGGCTACGCCAACCGCAACGTGGCGTTGCGCGAGGCGACCGGCGAGCTCGTCGCCTTCATGGCCCACGACGACCTGATGCTGCCTGACCACCTAGAGGTGATGGCCGAACGTTTCAAAGATCATGCTGTTGAATGGGCGTACAGCCGGCCCCTGTGGGTGTCCGATGAGGGAGTAGTCGTTCCCTTCGCAATCGACCTAAGACAGCCAGACCAGCTCGATCACTTCCTCAGCCAACACAATTCGATCCCAGCGTCATGCGTTGTCTATCGCCGGTCGCGCCATGAGCGAGTCGGTTTCTGGCCGGAGGACGTGTCGGATGCCGCGGATTGGCAGATGTGGCGGCGGATGATCGCTCCGAGCAACGGCTCGAACCTCGCCTTCGTTCGCCAGCCGACGACGCTTCATTTCCGCGCTGACTGGCGGACTGGTCCAACCTGGGGTCCGTCCCCGCTGCCTGCCTGGCTCATCGCCTCGACCATGGCCTGGTGGCCTGAGTCGTTGCGACTCGCGGTCAGAGGCCGCAACCCTCAAAGCGCTTTCGCCGACGCGCTCCGAGAACCTGCGTTTGTGAGCGGGCTGCGCGCAGGCGTCGACCGGGCGATCGACGCGTTGGCCTGGACGCAAGCGATCGAGATCGCGTGGCTTCGAGAGGATCAAGCGGCCGACCGGGCGTGGACGGACGAGTTGCGCGCCACCCAAAGCGATCTGCTTCAGGTCCGTGAGCAGGTCACTCAATCACAAGCGCGCAGCACCGCCCTGTCCGACGAGCTGTCGCAACTCAGGTGTGCCGTCACCACGATCCCATTCCAGCGCTTGATTCGACTGCAGCGGCGATTGCAGGTCCGCTTCGGCGCCAATCCCCTGAGAAGAACAGACGCGTTCTCCGGGCAGGCCTACCTCGCCGCAAACCCCGATGTCGAGACCAGCGGGATCGACCCGCTCGACCATTACTACGTCTACGGAATGCTCGAGGGGCGATCCGCGCGCTGACAGCGTGGACGAACCCAACTCAGCTGAGGTCGTCCCGCGCCTCGCAGGACCTCCAATGTCCGCCACCATCAGTTGGCGGTCCTGAGTGCGCTGGTCGCTACAGCACTTGAGGCCGATATCTTGGCGCTAGGACAAATGCGCGCGTACCACCTCAACATCGCGTGCGCGACCGGCGCCGCGATGCCGCGCACGACACGCTATGGCGGCACGCCGGCTCAACCTGCAACGGCGGACTGGGTCTCGCACAGCAGCAGCTTCAGGTGGCGAGGGAAGCCGTAGGTCCGAGACACGCGCTCCGCGCGGTATGCTGTGCAGCGTGGTTCGGACGACCTTCGCGAGGAGGACTGCAGGATGGGGGCTCGGACGAGACCGCGCATAAGCGCGCTGACTGCGCTTCTCATGACCGACTCGGGCGCTCACCCAAGGCTGGTTTCGGCCTCGTGCCCTTGCGCCTTACTCGCATGGCTGGACTCGACCATGCCTGTCGCGAGGCTCGGTTAAATGCGAATCGTGGCGGTCGTTGGCGTGCTGGACGAGGTCGACCTGATCGAGGGTTGCGTCGACCATCTCGGCCGCATCGGCGTAGAGCGCATCCTTCTCAATGATCGCGGTTCGACGGACGGCACGCTGGAGCTTGCGTCGTCTCTTGCCCGCGTCGTGCCGATCGACGTCCACCACGCTGGAGTTGACGATTCGGTCGATCTGTCCACCTGGTCTCGCCCGCAGCTCGACTGGGCACGATCGGTTAATGCCGACTGGGTCCTCTTTCTCGACGCAGACGAGCTGTGGCTCTCTGCGTCAGGGTCGGTCGAGCAGCAGTTAGCCGCAGCCAAGGCCCATGCCGTGTTGGTGCGCCGTTACAACGTGGTGGTTACCGTGGAGGGCCCGCGTCTGCCACAGCTCATCACCCCGGACAGCCTCGAAGATCTTGACGTATATGTCGAACCGACCACCGTGCCAGACGATCCCGAGGCGGCCGACAGTCACCTTCGCTGGATCAGGGGTACGCCCATGCCCAAGGTTGCCGCTCGGCCCCAGAGCGTCATGGAACTGGACGCAGGCCATCATGGCGCGCGCCTCGCCGATGGGCTGGAGGAGGCTCCGGACACGGCCACCGGCCTTCTCATCGCGCACCTGCCCTTCACGACTTTCGAGCGCTTCGAACGCAAGGTGCGCAACATCAGGGAAACGATTCGGCGCTATCCGGACTTCTTCGTGGGCAAACGGGCCTGGCATTGGCGGCGCTGGGCAACGCTGTCTGACAGCGGCCTGCGAAGGGAGTTCGACGCCCAAGTGGTTAGCCAACATGAGCTCGAGAGTCTCCGAACCCGCGGCTCGATCCGCTCGGCGGCGGAACTCCTCCGATCCTGGGCTGACAGCTGATTCGTCGAGTTACTCCAACAGATCGGCCATCGGCGTCTCTGTCCCACTCTCGCTGGCGGTCCGGCCCCGCGACTTCAATGGTTGCGCGGCAGCCGGCGGACAACGGTACGTGCAGGGACATCATCGACCACGACTGCCCCGGCGGCGATGAGCGCGCCGGCACCCACGGTCACTCTCGATACGATGACCGCCCCCATCGCGACCATCACATCGGGTCCAATGCGGACATTGCCACCAATTGACACCCCGGTTGACAGAAAGCAGTGGTCTCCGATGGTCGACTGGTGGCCGATAGAGGTTAGGGGGGAGACCAAGACATCCGAGCCAAGGACCACCCCCCCCTGTATCACGACTCCCTCAGCGACCAAGCAGCCGACGCCGAGGCGGGCTGAAGGGGAAACCACGGCAGACGGGTGGACATCGGAGACTAGCTCGACGCCTGCGGCCAGGGCCCGTTCGAACAGCCGGCGCCGAGCGCGATTGTTCGTCCAGCCGCCGACGCCGATCACAGCCGCCAGACCTTCGTCCCGCAGGGACTCGATCCGATCCATTGTGCCGATGATGGGCACGCCCAGGACGAGGCGGGACGGATCAGTGTCATCCGCGATGCACCCCACGACCTCATAGCGGTCGCTGTTTTGAAAGCCGTCGATGACGGGAACGGCAGCAGCGCCCGACCCGAGGATGACTACCCGCTTCATGCGAGCTGCGAGGCGTCATGGATGGTCAACGCCTCCCGGTAGAGCCGGGTGTCGGCGGCGCTCCTGACAGCTGGCGCCAGAGCGACGGCTGAGCGGATCAACGAGCAGATGGTATCGACCGCGTCGAGGTCCACCGCCTGGCCGGTCGGAAGGCTCAGGACCCTGGACGCGGCGCGTTCCGTCTCCGGCAGGGTCCAGGTACCGGTTGGGAACATTGACCGGTATGGCTCAGAACGGTGGCACCCTGGGTAGAAGTAGCGACGGGCGAGCACGTTCTCGGCCCAGAGGACTGCTTGCAGCGTGTCGCGACTGAGTCCAGCTGCTGTCTCGTCCACGTCGATAACGACGTACTGGTAGTTGCGTTTATCGCTCTCGTCGGAGACCACCAGGCGTATTCCGGAAATGCCCTCGAGGCCTTGGCGGTACCGCTCGTAATTGCTTCGATTGACGCTAATGAACGCGTCCATACTCTCGAGGTTCGTCAATCCTACGGCCGCCGACATCTCGCTCATCTTGCCGTTGATGCCCAGCGCGCTCACCCGGTCGTAGAACGTGAAGCCGAAGTTCCGCATCAGCCGAAGGTTGTCGGCCAGGTTGGCGTCCGCCGTCACAACGGCGCCGCCCTCCATCGAGTTGACGAACTTCGTGGCGTGGAAGCTGAACACCTCGGCGTCGCCGAAGCTGCCGACCGGTCGTCCCCCGTATGAACAGCCGAGCGCATGGGCAGAGTCGAACAGCAGGCGTAATCCGTGTTCGGCGGCGATCTCCGCGAGCCGATCAACGGCGCAGGGCTGCCCGTAAAGGTGGACACCGATGATGCCCGTAGTACGCGGAGTGATCAGCCGCTCGACAGCCGCCGGGTCGATGGTGTAGGTGTCACGTCCGATGTCGCAGAAGACTGGCGTGATGCCCTGCCACTGCAGGACATGAGCGGTCGCAATGAAGGTGAACGATGGGAGGATGACCTCGCCGGCCATCCCCAGCGCCCGGATTGCGATCTCCAAGCCAATTGTCGCATTGGCCATGGCGACGCAGTGGTCGACGCCAGCAAGGGCGGCAATCCGACGCTCGAACTCCTCGAGGTAGGGTCCGCCATTCGTGAGTCGCCGAGTATCGATCACGTCACTGATCCGTTCCAGCATCCGGACGGGGTCGCCCATATTGGGCCGGCCGACATGCAGCGGTTCGGCGAAAGCCGGCTGACTGCCCAAGACGGCGAGCGGTCGGAGAGTGCGGTCCAGCGTCATTGCTGTTAAGCCATGCCCCATCAACAATAGCCTAGCGGTCCGCTGATGCGACGTCGACTGGCCTCGCCGACTGAGCCGCAGAGCTGGCATCAGCCAGGACAAAGGACGCACCCGCCGGCGTGAGGAACGCCGGCAAAAACGGACGCCCGGCCATCTGGGCCAGTGGGGCAAACATGGATAGGCCGGCGCAGGTGGCGTTGCCCCGAGTAAAGCGGGTACGCACCGTCAGACAACGGGGGACTGGCGGCATCCAACGCGCTACGATCCGCCGATGCACCTGAATGTGTTCGGCGCCGGTTGCGGAGGGCGGGTTACGGCGGTCCAGTCGGTAACATCGGATTGGGATGAGTGATCGACTCCGGCCTATCTGGCGACTGCGGCGCTGGGTTGCTGGGTCCTTGCCAGGCGTAGGGCTGATACGTAGTTGATCGCCCTATGACCTCTCCGTCGACCGCTTCAGCGATGAAGACGCTCATCAGGCCTCCCACCCGCTGGCCCGGGCTCGCCCTTCGTGAGCTCTGGCGCTACCGCTCGATCTGCATGGTGCTCGTCCGGCGGTCGCTCATGGTCCGCTATCGCCAAACGGCGGTGGGCGCAGCTTGGGCGATGCTCCAGCCGCTGTCGCTCATGCTCGTGTTCACTGTTTTCTTCGGCGCTCTCGTGAAGGTGCAGTCCGAGGGGATCCCGTACGCCGTGTTCGTGATGATCGGCCTGACCATCTGGCAAGTCGTCGGCAAGGTACTCAACGAGGGCAGCCTGAGCGTCGTGGCGAATGGCGCACTCGTGAACAAGATCTACTTCCCGCGGGCGTACATTCCGATCGCGTCAGCTCTGGGCAGCCTGGTCGACTTGGCCTTTGGGTTCCTGGCGCTGTCCGCGTTGCTGGTCGTCTTCCAGATCATTCCCGGCTGGCCGATCGTCCTGGCGCCGTTGCTTGTCGCCATCGCCCTCGCTGCCGTGACAGGGGTCAGCTTTTGGCTCTCGGCCATGAACGTAACGTACCGCGACGTGGCGCAACTCCTACCATTCTTGACTCAAATGTGGATGTTCAGCTCGCCCATCCTCTACTCGAGCTCGATTATTCCGGCCCAATTCCAGCCGCTGTACTGGCTGAACCCGATGGCGATCACAGTTGATGGGTTGCGCTGGGGGATCGCGGGGACTCCTGCGCCGCCGATCGAGGAGTGGCTCGAAGGCATCATCGTCGCAGCCGTCCTCCTTTGCTCCGGCTACTTCTTCTTCCGCCACCGTGAGCCCGGCTTTTCGGACACCGTATGATGACTCTTGGCGAAGCGCCGGCGGTCCGGGTTCGAGGGCTAGGCAAGCAGTACCAGATTGGGGCAGCCCCGGGCTCTTCCAACCTTTACGAGCGAATCGGCGCCTTTCTCGGCCAGAAATCGCGCGCGCCGCGCGACCCGCACCCCACGATCTGGGCCCTGAGGGATATCGACTTCGCCTTATCGCGCGGTCAGGTGATGGGTATCCTGGGTCGCAACGGTTCGGGCAAGAGCACCCTCATGAAGATCCTCGCGCGCATAACCGCGCCAACTGAGGGCGTCGCGGAGATCTACGGCCGTGTCGGCGCATTGTTGGAGGTTGGCACCGGCTTCCATCCGGAGCTCACCGGAAGAGAGAACATCGCGCTCAGCGGCGCGATCCTGGGCATGGACCGGCATGACATCGCAAAGGTCCAGGATCAGATCATCGAGTTCTCGGAGATTGGCAAGTTCCTCGACACGCCCGTCAAGTACTACTCCAGCGGGATGTTCTTGCGGCTGGCTTTCAGCGTGTCGATCCACCTTGAGGCTGAGATCCTGCTCGTCGACGAGGTTCTCGCGGTTGGCGATGCAGCTTTCCAGCTCAAGTGCCAACAGCGGATCCGGCAGGCGGTCAGCGAAGGCAGGACCGCGCTCTTCGTGAGCCACAACCTGGTGTCGATCGCGGCCCTGTGCGACAGCGCGATCGTCCTGGATCAGGGAGTGCTCCGCTTCAATGGACCAACCGCCGAGGCGATCGACGTATACACACGAGAGTTCCTGGGTATGCCCAGCGGCGCCAGAGGCGTTGTGACGGTCGCCGCGGCCTCAGCTCCCGTCTAGGCGGATGACCGTTGAGCGGCCGCGACGCCTGGGTTAGGCTGTGACGAGCGTCCCTGCGAACATTCCGTCACCGGAAGTGCCGTTCTCAGCCGCTAAGGGCATTACCCATCGTGGCGGCTAGGGGGCGAACTGGAGCGTGGTGCGAGTAGTGGCCGACGCGATACCGCTTTATGCCGCGGAACGGGTCGATGCGACGGTTGACGTCCTTCGCTCGATCGCCCGAGTCGTCGATAGACACCGATATGTGCTTGGCACAGAGGTTGCGGCGTTCGAATCGGCGTTTGCCGACTACTGCGGGGTGGCGGAGTGCGTTGGGGTCGCCAACGGCACGGACGCCCTGGAGATCGCCCTCCGAGCGGTGGATGTGGGACCGGCTGATCGTGTCGTGCTGGTCGCCAACGCGGGGTTCTATGGAACGACAGCCGTTCGCTCGATCGGCGCCGTTCCGCACTATGTAGACATCGACTCAAGGACGCTCACGATGTCTCCAACTGCCTTCGAAGAAGCGCTGGCGTCCCGGCCGAGCGCGGTGGTGGTGACGCATCTGTACGGCCGGCTGGCAAGCATCGAGCCGATCACGGCCGTGGCCGCGACTCGAGGCGTGCCCGTTATCGAGGACTGCGCCCAGGCACATGGAGCCGCCCACAACGGTTCGCGTGCTGGAAGCTTCGGGACCGTGGGCTGCTTCAGCTTCTATCCGACCAAGAACCTGCCCGCCATCGGAGATGGCGGAGCCGTTGTGACCAACGACCCTGCGCTTGCGAAACGGATCCGTCAGCTACGCCAGTATGGGTGGGGGGCCAAGTACCAAGTCGACACGCAGGGCGGTCGCAACAGCCGCCTGGACGAGGTGCAAGCGGCTGTCCTCAACGATCGTCTGCCTTGGTTGGATACTTGGAACCAAGAGCGCCGGTCGATAGCCCAGAGCTACGTTCGTGGCCTTGGCGGCATGCCGGTGGGAGTTCCGCCTTCTGTTGGATCTGACTCGGTCGCGCACCTGTTCGTGCTCGAGGTGGACGACCGCGACCGCTTCCGCGACGACCTGCGCGAAGCCGGGGTCGCCACGGACGTGCACTACCCGATTCCGGATCACCTCCAACCGGCCTATGCCGAGCAGGTCTCCTTCTCCCTGCCGGTCACTGAGCGAGCCTGTCGCCGCGTCGTCTCCCTGCCGTGCTACCCCGGCATGAGCGACTCACAGATCGCCAAAGTGATCGATGTGATCGGGAACCATTTCGCCATGGCTCGGGCCTAGCGTTGCTGTCCCTGATCATCCCCGTCTACCGGAACGAAGCCTCGATCTCTGACCTACTGGACGCAGTCCAGACGATCAACTCGGGTACGCCGGACGCCGTCGAGGCCGTCTTCGTCGTGGACGGGAGTCCGGACCGGTCGTTCGAGCTTCTGCGTGACGCGCTGCCCAATCGCCCCTTTAGGTCGCGGCTGGCGCTTCTATCGAGGAACTTTGGCGCGTTCGCCGCGATCCGGGCGGGGCTTGTCCTGGGCAACGGCGATCGCTTCGCGGTGATGGCGGCCGACCTCCAGGAACCGCCCGAGCTGGTGCTCGAGATGGACCAGACGCTTCGCGAGCAGCCTGTCGACGTGATCGTCGGGGTGCGTGAGGAACGTGCGGACCGCATGATCGATCGGATCCCGGCGCGCATCTACTGGGCGCTGTACCGGCGCTTCATCGTGCCCGAGATCCCGGTCGGCGGAGTTGACATCTTCGAGTGCAACAAGCCCTTCCGGGATCGGCTGCTCCAGATGGAGGAGCGTCACAGCTCGCTGATCGCCCAGGTTTTCTGGCTCGGCTATCGGCGCGCGTTCGTCACCTACGCACGCCGGAAACGCGAGCATGGAAGATCTGCGTGGACAATCGGTAAGAAGGTCGAGTATCTGATGGACAGCATCTTCTCCTTCAGCGACCTGCCGCTGCGCCTGCTCGTGCGGCTGGGCGGCATCGTCGTTGTGCTGTCCGGACTCTTCGGCCTGATCGTTGCTGTCATGCGTCTGGCGGGTGTGATCGCAGTCCCCGGCTATGCGGCCATCGTTCTCCTGGTGGTCTTCTTCGGTGCGCTCAATCTATTCAGCCTCGGCATCGTCGGCTCATACGCCTGGCGCACCTACGAGAACACCAAGGGGAGGCCTTTGCACGTCGTGCTGGAATGCATGGACTTTGAGCCCGAGCCCGCGACGTGACCTCCCCAGCCGCCGTCGCCCAGAGCCGGCTTCTCGCCTACTCGCCGCTGGGTTTCCTTCGTGGGCACGATGACGTGCTGATGGAGCACCTCCGCGAACAGATACTCGAATCGTCCGACGCAACGCTCCTCCGCTTCGGCTCTCGAGCCCACTGCTGGCTCAGGCGGCTCGACTGGGACAGCCGCTTCTTCGGATACCCGGTGTTTCGACTCGAGTTCGCGCAGACCGGCGCGGGCTGGGACGGCATCCGCGAGCTGGCCGACACCTTGCGCGCGATGCAGCACGAAGTGGCGCGCGAGCACGGGCCCGCCTACGTCTTCGGCGAGATTCCGGCCGAAGACATCGACGTGCTCCAGGCGCTCGGTGTCGCCGGGTTCCGGTTGGTCGAAACGCGCGTCACCTACTTCCTCGACGACGTTGCACACTTCGATTGGACGCCACGTTACGGTGTGCGCACGGCAACGACAGAGGACATCCCGGATCTTCGCCGGATCGGGCGAGAGGCACGCAACGTCTACGACCGCTACCACGCCGATCCGTTCTTTGGCGATGCCATCGCGGACGAATACCTGGCCACATATGCCGAGGAATCGGCAAAGGGATTCGCCGATCTCGTTCTCGTCCCGGAGGAGGGTGACGGCCATCCGCCGGGAGCGTTCTTTACGGCACAGATCACGAGGCCGCCGACCTGCCCTCTGGGCATGGATCACAGCTGCCCACTGGGCCTGACGATCGGCCGAATCCCGTTGGTGGCTGTCGGTGCGGAAAGGCACGGCTGGCATCTGCGGCTCATGGCGGAGATGACGCACCTCTTCCGCGAGCGCTCGGTCGACGTCGCGTACATGGGGACGCAGTTGACCAACCGGGCCGTCATCCACAACAGCGAGAAGCTCGGATACCGCTTCGGGCGGGCCACGCACGTCTTCGCGATGACGCCGGCGGAAGTCGAGCTACCGGTGCGCACCCCATGAGCGCGGGCCGGCTACACACGGCGCCTGGGGCTTATGTCGCTCCCAACGTCCAGGTCGAAGGCGACGTGACAGTGGGCACGAATGCGGTGGTGCTCGCGCCGGAGGACGATTCGGAACCGGCCACGATCTTGCGTGACGGGGCAATCATCGGCGCCAATGCGACGATCTGGTCCGGGGTATCGGTCGGCATGAAGGCTGTCGTCCAGCCCGGCGCCGTGGTCACGCAATCGGTCCCGGACCTGGCGATCGTCGAGGGTAACCCGGCGCGCATCGTCGGATACGCGGACGCAACTCACCCGTTGACGGCAGCTCCGGCGACCGTCGCTGCCGACGCCCCGCGCTCGTCGCAGGTCGAAGGCGTGACGCTCCATCCTCTGCGGGTGGTGGAGGATCTGCGCGGCAAGCTCTCGGTGGGGGAGTTCGAGGAAGACGTGCCCTTCCGCCCAAAGCGGTACTTCCTCGTCTTCGATGTGCCCACGGCAGAGACTCGCGGAGCCCACGCGCATCTGACGTGCGCTCAGTTCATGGTGGCCATCCGCGGCAGCGTCAGCATCGTGGTTGACGATGGCACCCGGCGCGAAGAATTCCTGCTTGCGTCGCCCACGCTCGGCCTTCTGGTCCCGCCGATGGTCTGGGCGATCCAATACCGCTACTCGCCCGACGCGATCCTGCTGGTCTTCGCGAGCGACCACTACGACCCGGCCGACTATGTCAGGGACTACTCGAAATTCCTCGACCTCGTGAGAGACCAAACAGCGGCGTCATGAAGTCGCACCGGTTTCGCGCTCAGCTCCTCCGCTTTCTCGTGTCGGGCGCAGTGAATACCGGCGTGACCTACGCGATCTACCTTGGACTCCTTCTCGCCTTTCCCTATGCCGTGAGTTATACGGTCGCGTTCGTGGTGGGCATTGGGCTGTCCTACGCATTGAATCGTTGGTTCGTGTTCAGCACCAGCCGCGGCGTAAAGACCCTGGCGCTTTTCCCGTTGATTTACGTCGTGCAGTATGTGGTCGGCATTGCAATCGTGTATGTCTGGGTCAGCATCTTGGGACTCAGTCAGCTGTTTGCTCCACTTGCGGCGATCGTCCTGGTGATTCCCGTCACGTTCACCTTGACCCGCACCCTGTTCGTGACACGGACCGACGGGCGCTCAACGATCCTGCGCCCATGACGCCTAGCCCGAGCCAGCCCGACAAGACTCCATCTGCGTGGACACGATCAGATGTGCTGTTCGTGGCGCTGTCCATTCTCGCGTTCGTGTTCATTCTGTACATAAGTCGCTTCTTGACATTCTTCTGGGACGAGTTCAACTGGATCTACAATCGCCAGGACTGGTCGTTCGACACGTTGATGCAACCTTCGAACGAACACTGGTCACTCGTCCCGCTGCTGATTTACAAGGGCCTGTTGGCAATCGTTGGTCTGCGCACTTACATACCGTACCTGGCTGTCTTGCTGCTGTTCCATGTCGTCACGGCCATCGCCCTATATCGTTTCGCACGGCGAGGCTCGAACGGCGTCCTCGCATTGGGCATTGGGTCCGTGTTCCTGTTCTTCGGAGCAGGATACGAAAACCTTCTATGGGCCGCCGGTATCTTCTACCTGACCGCGGTTGCGTCGGGCGTATGGGCCACCGTGCTGGCGCTCGAAGGCCCGCCACTGGGTCGCCCACGGACGGTCGCCGTGCTCCTGGTCGTGGCGGTAGCTAGTGCTGGCGTTGGTCTCTTCTTCCTGGCGGCCACTGGCGTGGCGTTGATAATGGCGAAGGGTCACCGGCGACAGGTATGGGTGGTGCTTCCGGCGACAATCGCGTATAGCGTTTGGTATGCCACCCTGGGGCGGAGCGCCTTAAGCGGCGACGCCTTCACGCTTCAAGCTCTGGCTCGGGTACCCGAGTTCATCCGATCGGGAGTGTCAGCCGCGGTCGGCAGCCTCGTTGGCTTTGGTTCGTTAGCCGGCGACGTACTGGCGCCGTTGCTGGTGGTGTTGATTGTTGTCTTGTTCCTGATTCAGCGACGAGTGAATCGCGGCGTGATTGTCGGTGCGGCAGGCCTCGTGGCACAGTACGTGCTTACCGGTCTCGTTCGCGCCCCGTTTGAATCAAGCCTGTCGCGTTATCAGTATGTCGCTGCGGTCTTCATTCTGATCATCGTGGCATCGTTGGCGAAAGAACTGCACATTCAGTTCCGCCGACCCGTTGCAGTTGCCGCTCTTGCTGGCATCGTGGTCTTGTCGCTTGTGCCCAACATCCACACTCTGTTCGTCCAGCGTGACTGGTATCTGGCCCGTGCCGACACGACACGTGCTCTTTACGACCTGACACTCAAGTACGGCGGTTCCCCGGCTTTACCGGACGACCAGAATCCGGGCGGCGTCAACCGGCCTCGAGGACTGCTCGTCGTTGGGACGCCCACCAAACTCAAACAAGTCGTTGACGACTACGGGTCTCTGGTGACGGACGCAATATCCGGTACTTTTCCGATTTCGGACGCCGCATCCGATGGAGTTCTTTTCCAAATCGTCCAGAAGTATCTTGTAATCGCACAGGCACCGGCCCTACCGACTCCTGTTGATCCGATCTCCCTGACCAGCAGTGCCAATGTCACCACGACGCTCGCCGACGGATGCCTTTCCATTCAGCCAACTGGCGGCGTGCCCCAGGTTGTAGTACCGATCTTGGGGGGCCGGGGCATGTACATCCGGTCGCAGGACGGCGGAGGGGGAGAGGTCTTCATCTCCCAGCATGGCGTTTTTGCCGAGACATTCCAGATGAACTACGACGAGATGCAAGGCTCGAAGTTGTTCATGACGCCCGCCGGACAGGTAACCAGCGTGACGATTCCCGACCTTGGGCCATCTGCTCCTCCGTGGCTTGTGCGATTGGATCCCCCGCCGACGGGTACTACCGTGCTTTGCCTGGGTCCGGCTGGCGCCTCGACAAACGGTCCATCCGGACAGTCCCCTCAACCAACCGAAAATGGAAACGGCCTGAGCCTCGCCCTGACCGACACCTTCGGCCGCAACGTCACCCCGGGATGGGGTCAGCCCGACGGCGGGCCTGCCTGGATGGGAGATAGCGCCGACGGCGTGAGCGTTGATGGGATGTCCGGATTGATCAGCGTCGGGGCGGCTGGCGTAGGCCGGTTCGAGTGGGTGCCTGTGGCCGGGGGCGACGTGATGGTCAGTGGTCGGTGGGCGCTCGACGCGCTGCCCGTCGGCGCGCCCGTGGAGATTCACTTCTGGCCGCGCGTCATAGACGGACAGAACTACTACCGCTTCTACTTGACGGTCACGCCCTCCGGCGATGTCTTCGCGTCAGTCGCCTCAACTGCAGGAGGCCAAACCGCGGTCATCGCAGGGCCGACCCCCGTCGCCTCGGGCTATGCCCCGGGTGATTGGTGGTGGGTGCGTGCCGAAGCCTCGGGCGTGAACCCGACGACCCTCAGGTCGCAAGTCTGGGAGGACGGCACCGCCCAGCCGTCGACGTGGACCCAACAGCTGACCGACACCGCGGCGGCCTTGCAGGTGGGTGACAACGCGGTGCAGGTTGGCATTTGGAACAGCACCGGCGAGACAACGTTGCCTCTCGGCGTCCGCTTCGACGACATCACTATCGCGAGTGCGCCATGACCCGTACGTCAGCCCCGCTGCCCACAGAGCAACTGCCATGGACTAGGGCCGGACCAAGCTGGCCGTGACACCCGTGCGCCCGGATCACTTCAGGCCCGATGTTGAGGGCCTGCGCGCCGTCGCGGTCCTACTCGTGCTTCTCTGTCACGCCCAGGTGCCGTTCTTCGGCGGCGGCTACGTCGGCGTCGACGTCTTCTTCGTGATCTCGGGCTTCCTGATCACCGGGCTGCTCCTCCGTGAGCTCGACTCCACCGGCAAGATCTCTTTCACGGGCTTCTATGCCCGCCGCGTCCGCCGGCTGCTGCCCGCCTCAGCGCTGACGTTACTCGTGACGCTGGGCGCGTCGGTTCTACTGCTCTCGCCTGTGCGCATTCCCAGCGTCACGGCCGACATTGCCTCGGCAGCCGCCTACGTCTCCAACTTCCGGTTCGGGATTGCAGCCAACGACTACTTCGCCGCCAATGCCGCACCGTCGCCGGTGCTGCATTTCTGGTCGCTCAGCGTCGAAGAGCAGTTCTACTTCGTGTGGCCCAGCGTCCTGTTGATCCTGTTCGCCGTCTCGAGTCGCCTGCACGTCGGTCGGCGCGGCCTGTTTGTTGGCATGGCCCTCCTCTCGGCGGCGTCGCTGGTTGGTTGCGTGTGGCTCACGGGCGAGAATCAAGCATGGGCTTTCTACCTGTTGCCCACACGCGCCTGGGAGCTTGGTCTCGGCGCCCTCCTGGCGATCAGCGCCGGTCGCCTGCCGCTTCCCGGACGTTGGACGTCTACTGGTCTCATCGTCCTTGGGGTCGCCGCGATCGCGCTCCCCGCAGTCTTGTTCTCAGACAGTACGTCCTTCCCCGGCTTCGCAGCCATCCTCCCTGTGGCCGGCGCTGGGCTCGTCATCCTTGGTGGTTCTCGCGCTTCGTTTCCAGCACGGGTGCTGTCACTGCCACCGGCCACGTTCCTCGGACGCATCTCGTACTCGGTCTACCTGTGGCACTGGCCGATGCTGTTGTTCGCGGGCGTGCTCTATGGCACGACGCTCCCACTGCCGCTCTCGGTCCTCGTCGCGCTGGCCTCGATCCCCGTCGCGGCGATCACGCAGCGCCTCGTCGAGCAGCCTTTCCGCCTCGGACGGTTCATCGGCACTCGCCCCCGAGTCAACCTTGGTCAGGCAGTGGCGTCGGCCCTCGTGCTGGCGATGCTTGCGGGCGGGGCGAGTGTCTACGCAACCAGTGAGGTGGACGCGACGTTGGGCGACCTGATTCCACCGGTGGCCGACTCAATGCCAATGATCGGGGGATGGTGCCTTACTCCGGGCGAGGTCGACAACATGTCCTCCTGCGTATATGGCGACCTCTCGTCGGACGTGACGGTGGTGCTCTTCGGCGACTCCCACGCGGAGCAGTGGTTCCCCGCACTGCAATCGATTGCCACCTCGCGAGGCTGGAGATTGGTCACACTCACTGGGCGCTGCCCATCCCTAATGCTGACGACGGCCGACCCGCAATTCAGCAATAAGGCAGCATGCGAAGCTTGGCGCGAGCACGCGTTCACGCGCATCGCGGCGGAGCGGCCAGCGCTAGTCATACTCGCCAACTTCGCACGCCAAGATCTCGAGATAGACGGCGCGACCGTGGTGGACCGCGCAACAGTGATCCGGGAGTGGGGTCGAGCACTCTCGGCAACCCTTGACCGTCTCAAGGGAATGAGTGCCAAAGTGGCGATTATCGGGGAGACGCCGCTCCCAGGGGTGGATGTGCCAACGTGTCTCTCCCTGCATCTGCATGACTTCGATGCCTGTGCGAAGCCGGCAATCAGCATTCCGGCGGAGTGGCACGACAGTGACCGCTCGGACGCCACGCAAGTGGGCGCGGACTTCATCGACCCGACGCCATGGTTGTGCAATGCAGCCGACTGCCCTGCGGTTATCGGCGATTACATCGTCTACCGTGACATTTCACATCTGACACAGCCGTTCGTAGCTTCGCTAGCACCCGAGCTCGACGCCGCCCTCTCTCCCTTGGTCGCCGGGGACGAAACAGCCAGCCATGTGCCCAGACCAGTAGCCAGCACGCCGGAACTCGAGACATGGCTCACGGATACCTTTGGCCGCACCGTCAGCGCGGGATGGGGTCAGCCTGAGGTCGGACCCGCCTGGATGGGTGACAACGGCGAG
>Ga0209014_10000043_pt1 | contig 59514 bp, 52 predicted proteins | sample BarGraNGADG00212_FD_184491 | JGI IMG/M metagenome (GOLD analysis project Ga0209014, IMG submission 184491) | Arctic peat soil microbial communities from Barrow, Alaska - Barrow Graham LP Ref core NGADG0002-212 (SPAdes) (version 2) | ecosystem: Environmental > Terrestrial > Soil > Wetlands >...
AGGCGCTCCACGTCCTTCTGCGCGAACGCAGGAGTGGTGAGCACTTCGCCGAGCAGCGCCATCGCGGTCTCCAGACGTTCCGGCGTGACGGCGATGTGCACGGTCGCGTCGTCCCAGTCACCCGAGCTCGACAGCCCCGTGCCCAGCGACTCGAACTTTTCCGTGAGCGTCGCGCCGTCGAGTCGCGTCGTTCCCTCAGCCAGTGCACGAATGGTCAGCGAGGCCGCTCCCTCGCGGCCGGCGGTGTCGCACGACGCACCCGCGTCGACGAGCGCCAGCACCGTGACGAGCGGAAGGCGCGGTATCGGCGCGACCGCGATGCGCATGCCGTTCGGGAGTGTCGATCGCTCGATCGACGGAAACGAATAGTCCCGCGGATTTCCCGGCGTTGGTCTGGGCGCGGTGGTCATACGGCTGCCTCGCCTGCGCGGGGGACATACACCAGCGACACCCGGTTGTCCGTGCCAAGTGCTTCGCGGGCGAAGGCGTTCACGGCGCCGGCCGTCACTGCGCGATAGCGATCCGCCTGCACGTTTGCCAGCGCCGGGTCGCTGAAGTACGTCGCGAACTGCGAGAGTTTGTCTGCGCGCTCGCCGGCGGATTGCATCGCAGAAACGAAATCGGTCTCGATCAGCGCCACGGCGCGTTCGACTTCGGCGCTGGTCACGCCTTCGCGCCGAAGCTGGTCGACCTGCGCCGCCACGGCTGTCTCGAGCCGTTCCACACTGACGCCCGGGCGCGCCGTCACGTCGATGATCAGCAGGTCCGATCCTTTGCTGAGATCGAACGTGAACGCGGTCGCCTCCGACGCAATCTCCTGCTCGCGCACGAGCGTGCGATGCAGCCGGCTGCCGCGACGCATGCCGAGCACGGCGCCGCACACGCTCGCCGCATAGTAGCCGTCCGTTCCGAACGTCGGCGAACGAAACGCGAGGAAGAGCCGCGGGAGCATCACGTCGTCTTCCACAACCTCACGACGCCATCCGCCGAATCTTGCCGGCACGGCCATGGGCGCGAGCGGCGGCTTTCCCGTGCCGCGGGGAATGTCGCCGAAGTATTGCTCCACCAGCGTGCACGCCTCCGCCGCGTCGAAATCGCCGGCGATCGTGAGCACGGCGTTGTCCGGCGTATAGAACGTCCGGAAAAACTGTTCGATGTCTTCGAGGCTCGCGGCGGTGAGGTCTTCGAACGACCCGATCAGCGAGTGGTGGAACGGATGCGACGGCGGAAACGCGAGCGCGGGCAGCCGCTCCCACCACGTGCCGTAGGGTTGGTTGTCCACCGACCAACGCCGTTCGTTCTTCACCACGTCGCGCTGCGTGTCGAGCTTCTGCTGCGTCATCGCCGGCAGCAGTGCGCCCATCCGGTCGGCCTCGAGCCAGAGCGCCACCGCGAGCTGGTTCGACGGCACCGTTTCAAAGTAATTCGTGCGATCGAGCCAGGTAGAGCCGTTGAGCGTGCCGCCCGCGCGCTGAATGAGCTCGAAGTGCTCGTTCGCGCCGACGTGCTCCGATCCCTGAAACAACATGTGCTCGAACAGGTGCGCGAATCCGGTGCGCCCGTCTCGCTCGTTCGCTGATCCGACGTGATACCAGAGGTTCACCGCGACGATCGGCGCCGAGTGATCCTCGGAGAGGGTGACGAACAATCCGTTCGGCAAGCGGTACGTGTCAACTGGTATCGGCATCGGCGGAAATCTAAGCGCGTGCCGCGGTTCCACCTTCAAGCACCCGCTACCAGTCCACGAGCAGCGCGAGCGGCGCCTTGATCGATTCAGCGAGGAGATTACCCCAGCGGCGCAGCAAGTGCTGCGCGCCGGGCGCGGGCAGTGCCGGCGATGTGTAGGGATCGATGCCGTACCGGCGTCCCAGAATTTCGAGCCGCAGCATGTGGAACGGATCGCTCACGACTACGGCGGTGCCGAGCCCCCTCGCGTGGAGCAGGTCCACGGCCGCACGCAGCGATTGTGCCGACGTGCGCCCGTCGTGCTCGAGCAGGATCGCGGTGTCGGGGACGCCGTGGTTCATCACGTAGACGCGGCTCACGGCGGCTTCCGACGCCGTGTCGCCCTCGCCGATGCCCCCGGTCAGGAGCAGCCTCGGGGCGAGCCCCCGCTGCCAGAGCGCGAGCGCGTGATCGAGCCGCGCGCGGAGCACGGGAGAGGGCTTTCCCTGGTATTGCGCGGCGCCCATGACCACGATGGCGTCGGCCCTTCGCGCATCGTCCTGCAGCGCCCAGGTCAGCACCGCACCGACCGAGCCAAGCCAGAGCACAACGATCGCGCCGACGGTTCCGAGAACCACCCGACGACGCAAATAGAATGGACGCTCCGGACGCAGCATGTCGGCAAGCTACGAAACCGGCGCGCGTGCGGTAGTGGAGGGTCGGTGCAGGCGGGGGTGTCAGAGCGTCATGAGCGTCCCCGCGGTGGGACAGTGCGCGCGGTATCCGTTCCCGTTGAGCGTCGACGAGAACGCGTCCTGCGCATCCGGCTCGCCGTGCACGAGCCACACGTCGGAGAGCGACGGCGATTGCGCGCGAACCTCGTCGATCCACGCGCGAAGCTCAGTGCGGTCGGCGTGCGCGCTGTAGCCAGTGATGATCTCGACCCGGGCCCGCAGCGGTACATCCTCGCCGTACACGCGGATCATCGACTGCTTCTCGACGATCTTCCGCCCGAGCGTTCCCTCCGCCATGAATCCGACGACGAGAATCGTGTTACGCGGGTCGGCCGCGCCATTGAGCAGGTGATGCAGGATCCGTCCCGACTCCACCATGCCGGAGGCGGCGATGATCACCATCGGACCGTGCTTCTGGTTGAGCGCCTTCGACTCCTCGACGCTCTGCGTGTATTGCACCATCGGGAACCGGAACAGCGCTTCGCTGCTGCCCATGTGGTCGTGGATGAACGCCTCGGAATCGTCGTATACCTCGCGGTGCTCGTCGAACACGGCCGTCGCCTTCGTCGCGAGCGGGCTGTCGATGTAGACCGGCAGCCGTGGAATCGAGCCGGCATCGGCAAGCTCATGCAGCGCCAGGACGATTTCCTGCGTCCGGCCGACCGCGAACGCGGGAATCATCACCCGTCCGCCGCGCGCCGCCGTCTCACGTACGACGCGCGCCAACTCGTCTTTCGCGCCCGCCACGCTCGTATGGTCGCGGTTGCCGTACGTGCTCTCCATGATCACCGTGTGCGCGCCCGGGGGCGCCACGGGATCGCGGATGATCGGAAGTCCCTTTCTCCCGATGTCTCCGCTGAATACCAGCCGCTTCGTCGTGCCGCCACTCGTGCAATCGAGGATCACCGACGCGGAACCGAGGATGTGTCCTGCGTCCACGAACGTCGCCCTCACGCCGGGCACGACGTCGAACGGCTGGTCGTAAACAACGCCGTGCATCAGCTCCATCGTGCGCACGGCGTCACGCGCCGCGTAGAGCGGATCGAAGTGTTCCTTGTGGTGACGCGAGAGAAACCCCGCGTCTTGCTCCTGAATGTGCGCGGAGTCCGCGAGCATGGGCTCGCAGAGATCGAGCGTCGCCGTAGTGGCGAAGATCTTCTTCGCGTACCCTTCGCGGGCGAGGAACGGCAGGCGGCCGGCGTGATCGATGTGCGCGTGCGACAGCACGATCGCGTCGATGCTCGCGATGTCCATCGGCAGCTTCTGGTTCTTCTTCCGGACGTCCGCGCGATGTCCCTGAAAGAGCCCGCAGTCGAGTAGGACCGTGCTGCCGTTGACGCGCAGGATATGGCACGAGCCCGTGACCTCGCGGGCCGCGCCGTGAAAGAGGATGTCAGTCATGCGGCCACCGCTGCGCGAGCCTGGCGCTAGCGTGCAGGTTCACCGCGCCTCGAGAATACAACCGTCAGGTGCAGCGTGTCCTGCGACATCATCGCCGGTTCCCAGCCGCCGCGGCTGCGCTCGTTCAGCAAGTCGGTGAGCGCGTCTTCGTCCTCGCGCGTGCGCTGGGTCAATTTCAGGATGACTGCTTGGTATTCTTTCATGAGGGAGAAAATAGTAGTATCAGCACCATGACCACCACCCCTGCTCTTCCCGGATTGATCATCGTTCGGCACCCGCTGGTACAGCACAAGCTTACCATTTTGCGCGACCGGCGCACGCCGACGAAGATATTCAAGGAGCTCGTCGACGAGATCGCGATGCTCATGGCATATGAGGCCACCAGCGATCTCGCGCTCGAACCAGTGGAGGTCGAGACGCCGCTGGAGCGCATGACGGGCTGGCGCGTGAGCGGCAAGAAGCTCACGCTCGTGCCGATCCTGCGCGCGGGACTCGGCATGGTCGAGGGAATCCTCAAGCTCGTGCCATCAGCGCGGGTCGGTCACATCGGGCTCTATCGAGACCACGAGACGCTCGAGCCAGTCGACTACTACTTCAAGATCCCGGCCGATGCCGGCGAGCGCGACTTCCTGCTGCTCGATCCAATGCTCGCAACCGGCGGGAGCGCCGTCGCTGCGATCAATTCGCTCAAGACGGCGGGCGCAGTTCGCATCCGTTTTCTTTGCCTGGTCGCGTCGCCGCTCGGCGTCGCGCGCGTGCGCGACGCGCATCCCGACGTTCCGATACTGTGCGCCGCACTCGATCGCGAGTTGAATGAACGCGGCTACATCCTGCCCGGACTCGGCGACGCCGGCGACCGCCTGTTCGGCACGCGCTGACGCTTCGTTTGTAACAAACCTTACCGTCGCGTCGTGACCTTCCCGGCAAGCGCGCGTCGTATATCTGGGAACTGGTTTGCATACACGTGCTCTTGTTCGCAATCACGAGCACCTGTACATTCCGCGCGGTTGCGTCGCCCCACGCAGTCCCGTCGTCGCACCCCGAGCGCACAGGGAATCGCCTCCGCTTCATGCTGATCAACCTGCTGCCCGATTTTTTCGCGGTATTGCAAAGCACGGACCCGGCCGCCGCATACCACCGGTACTTCGAAGCGCATCGTTCGCTGCTCGAGGCCTACTGGCACAACTACGTCATCGAGCCTGCCGGTCCGCACTTCCAGGAAGTCGTGCGTGACACGGTGCGCGCCGATCGCGAGGACCTGCGCGCGATGCTCGGCCGCGCCGATGTCGTCGCGCTCGCGCGCGCGACGGAAGAGCAGTGCGGCCTGCTGTTCGAGGTCGACAGCAACATCGACGTCGTCCTCATGGTCGGCGTCGGCGCCGCGAACGCGGGAGAGATGGTGGTCGACGGCCGCGGCATCGCGTTCGTATGCGTCGAACACTTCACGAGCGTCGCGAACCCGACGACGCGCGGACTTGGGCTCGACCCCGAGCTGATCCCGATGTGGCTCGCGCACGAAATCGCCCATTGCGTGCGCTACACGTCGCCGCAGAGCCGCAGCGAGATGCGCCAGCTCGTCGCGGAAGCCGGCGGCTATTACTCGTATTGGGAAACCGGGCGCAGCGCGACCTTGCGCGAACATCTCGTCAACGAGGGACTCGCCGTCCAGGCATCGAGGCGTTTCAGCCCCGGGCACGCGCCGTGGGAGTATTTCGGCTATGCCCGCAAGCAGTACGCTCGCATCCGCGAACTCGAGGCCGTGCTGTCGCGCGCCGTGGCGGACGACCTCGATCGCGCGGGTCTCGGCCTCCGTCTCCGGTATCTCTCCGGTGGAATGAGCGACGAGTCGCGCACGGTCCAGCGCTACATCCTTCCGGAGCGCGCGGGGTATTTCCTGGGCGCGCGAATGGTTGAGGACACGATCGCCGAGCGCGGCCTGCCTTGGGCACTGCGGGCCGGCGCACTCGAGATCACTTCGCTCTCCGACTCCGCCGCGCGCACCGCCTGAACCACCAGGCAGATCGTTCCAAGCTACTTGCCCACACAGAAGGTCGAGAACACGCGCGCAAGGACGTCGTTCACGTCTACGGTGCCGATCAGCTCGTCAAGCGCCAGCGACGCCTCGCGCACGTGCACGGCGGCCACTGGTGCGGGCAGCACGCCCGCACTCCACAGCTCGCGGAACGCCGCCAATTCCCCACGAGCGCGCTCGAGCGCCGCGCGGTGCCGCGCGCGCGTCACCATCGGCGTATCCGCCTCGGCGATGCCGGTGGTGGCAAGCACGGCCATCGTGACCTGATCGAGGAGCGCCACCAGCCCCGCACCGTTCGTCGCGCTGACGGGAACGACCGGCCAGGTCATTGGCAGGATTTGTTCACTTTTTGTTACTAAATCACGTTTCGTGAGAGCCCCGACGATGGGCGCGGCCGACAGTGTCCCAATCGCGGCCATCGCCGCCTCGAGCGACTCGACGGTCTCGGCGCATGCCACCACCACGTGTGCCTGCGCCAACCAGCGCATGCTCACCTCGATACCGAGCCGTTCGACCGGATCCGCGTCGTCACGGAGCCCGGCCGTGTCCACCAGGCGCAGCGGCCACGGGTCGTGTTCGAGCAGCACGTCCACGGCGTCGCGTGTAGTACCCGGCGTCTCGCTCACGATGACGCGCGACTCGCCGACCAGCGCGTTGAGCAGCGACGATTTTCCGGCGTTCGGCGGCCCGGCAAGCACCACCGTCGCGCCCTCGCGCCTGAGTATGGCGACGGGCACCGTCGCCAGCAGCTCGTCCAGCGCCGCGAGCGTCGCGTCGCACGCCCCGAGCACGCGCTGGCGCGGCAGGGCGCCGTCGTCCTCGCCGGGAAAGTCCACGTCGTACGCGAGCAGCGCCTCGATCTCGATGACGCCGGCCCGCAATGACGCGAGGCGATGCGACAGCGCGCCGGAGAGCTGCTGCAGCGCCATCCGGTGCGCGGCACGCGAGCGCGCGTCGATGAGATCGCCGATGGCCTCGGCGCGCAGCAGGTCGAGCTTGCCGTTCAGCACCGCGCGCTCGGTGAACTCGCCGGGTTGCGCCGGCCGCGCGCCGGCGTGCACGATCGCGGCGAGCACCGCCGCCGGAACGTACGAGCCGCCGTGCACGCCGAGCTCGACGATGGTTTCGCCGGTGTAGGAGTGCGGCGCCGGAAAGACCGTGACCAAGCCGTCGTCGATCGTGCTCGCGGGATCATCGACGTCGTGGATGCGGCAGCGGGTTGCTTCGCGCGCGTGCACGGGCCACCCCGCGATCGGCCGGACCACCCTGCAGCAGATGCGCAGCGCGTCCGCGCCGCTCACGCGCACGACGGCGATCGCGCCGCGCCCTGGAGCCGTCGCGACGGCCACGATGGAGTCCTCGCGCACGCGCGGCGCGCGAGGCGCCTCGTCAGGCCGGCTTCTTGGCCTTCGCCCGCTCATTCGAGATGAGCCACTGCTGTGGCAGCGAGGCGAGGTTCTGCGTGAGGTAGTAGATGCTGAGTCCCGCGGCCGTGTTGAACAGGATGAGCACGAACATCGCCGGCATCATGTACATCATCATCTTGGCTTGCGGGTTCGGCGGCGCATTACGCATGCCGATCCACGAAATCAGGAGCATCGACGCGCCCATCACGATCGGCAGGATGTAATACGGATCGTGCAGCGAGATGTCGTGCAGCCAGAGGAACGGCACGCCGCGGAACTCGATCGTGTTCTGGAACACGAAGAACAGCGCGAAGAACACGGGCATCGGGATCAGCATCGGCAGACACCCCGAGAACGCGCTGAACGGGCTCATCCCGTGTTCCTTGTACACCCGCATGATCTCCGCCTGCTGCTTCTGCGGGTCGCTCTTGTACTTCTTCTGCACTTCGGTGAGCTCGGGCTGGATGCGCTGCATCTTGAGGCTCGTGCGCATCGCGCCCTGGTTCAGCGGCCACATGAGCAGGCGCACCGTCACGCCGAAGATCACCAGCACCCATCCGTAGCTGAGGTGCGTGGTCGCCTTCATCCAGAGCACGACGCGCATGACGATCGTCGAGAACGGCTGCACGACCGCCTGCAGCCACCCGCCGTACGGGTTCGCCGTTTCGAACTCCCTGCCGAGGTCGTGAAGCCGCCTCCACGACTGCGGGCCTGCATACATCTCGAACGTCACGCGCCCGCTGTCGAGCGGCATCACCGCCGTGGCGAAGCCGTTCGTCGCCTGCTTTCTCGTGCGCACGCCGCCCTCGAGGTGCGCTTCGGCAAACGGCTTCCCGCCCACCGGCTGCAGCAATCCCACGAGGAAATACTTGCTCTTTGCCACCACCCACGTGAGCGGTCCGGGCTCGAGCTTCTTCTCGCCGGAGTCGAGCTTGGTGAACGGCGTCCCGCGCGCGCTCTGCGTCACCGGTTTCACCGAATACGCAAGCGCGCGCATGTCGCCGAGCGTGTCTGCTTCCTGCGTGTCGAACCCGCCGGGCAGGTCCACGAGCAGAAACGCGGGGCTCGCCGCTCCCGTCACGTTCACCGTGATCGTCGTGAGATAGTTGTCGTTCACGAGATCGTAACGAACGGTCGCCAGTTGCCTTCCGTTCGATCCAGTGAACGTGACCACGCTTCCTCCGTTCGCTCCACTGCTCCTTGCGGACGAGAACGCCATCCTGTCGAGCGCGATGGTATCCGTCGGCGTGATCACGCGGAACCGAAGCAGCGGTTCCTGCGCGTGCTTGAGCACGACCAGTCCGCCTTTGCCGTTCAGCGCGGGATAACTGTCGGCCTGTATCGCGAGCGGCGCGGCGCCAATCGAGCTGAACCACGTCGTGGTCACAGCCGTGCGCGCCACGATCGTGTCGGCCTTCGCAACAGGCAGTGTGTCCGTGCGCACGGTATTCGCTTGCACCGCCGGAACGGTATGGGCGACCGCGGCATCCGGCGCCGGTGGCTTGCCGACCGAATCCACAGTGACGCGCGGCGGCGGAACCGGCGGCCGCGGGAAGAGCAGCGGCACACCAAAGAGCACGAGGACGATCAGTGCCGCGGCGAGCGGAAGGCGCTTATCCATCAGCGAGGTGCGCGAGAGTTAGGGAACAGGATCAAATCCGCCAGGCCGAAAAGGATGACACCGGGAAACACGGCGAATCGCCAGCCACCCGCCACGCAACGCGCCGTGCTTCTCCAGCGCCTCGATCGCGTACGCGGAGCAGGATGGATAATAGCGGCACGAAGGTGGAAGCAGCGGCGAGATGCCGCCCTGATATGCGCGAACGAACAGAACAAGGATCCGGCGCATCACGTTGCCCCCTGAATGCGACCGCACGCGCGAATGCATTGCTCACGGAGTTCCGCGACACCAGCCGCGTACGCCGATGGAAGAGCTCGCACGACCAGGTCAACATTCGGCAGGGCAGGGAGCACATCGAGCCGTACGATTTCGCGAAGCCGGCGTTTCACACGATTGCGATCGACGGCGGAGTGCGAATATCGCGGCACGATGATGCCTGCCCTGGGATGACGCAGAAGGGAAGCGACGTAGCGAACCTCGAGGTGCGCGGTTCGGACTCGCTTCCCTTGCAGGCGGACCGCGTTGAGCGCGCCCTCCCGCGTCAGCCGATAGGCGCGCGGGAAGCGGCGATGGTCAGATGCCCGCGTACTTCGACGGCAGCTTGACGGTCAGGCGCTTGCGACCCTTCTTGCGACGGCGGCTCAGCGTCTCTCTTCCCCACTTCGTCTCCATCCGGGCACGAAACCCATGCGTTGCGATGCGACGCTTGTTCCGCGGACGGTAAGTTGGCTTCCCCATTTCAGCTCCAAAAAATGCTTGTCAACGCGTGGTACGACAGAACGCTAAACGTAGTCGAGGGTTGGAGATAGAACAAGTCCCGGCATCACTGGTTTGCTCTCGCGAGTGTTGACTTGTCCACATCCGACAGGTAGTATCGGCCCCCGCCTTTATCCACACCTGTTCGGCACGAAATGACCCTCACAGCAGCCGAAGCTTGGTCTCGCCTTCTTGATCGCGCGAGAACCGAGCTTCCCGAACACGTTGTTGATACCTGGCTGGTTCCGCTCTCGCCGGCGGAGTTCTCGGGAAACGAACTGACCCTCACTGCTCCAGACCAGTGGTCGGTAGAATGGAACGAGAACAAGCACAGCGCGCTACTTGAGAGTTTTGGCCCTCCGTGCCTTGGCCACCCGATCAAAATTGCAATAAAGGTCCAACTCGAGCGACTCTCGAGGTCACAAATGGACCTCTTTGTGCCTCAAAATGGAGCCAGCATAACGCCAGCAAGACGTGATAATAGCGTCATTTTGAGCATTCTGAACGATCGATACGTTTTCGACCAGTTTGTGGTTGGACGATCAAATGAACTCGCTACTGCAGCAGCTACCGCCGTCTCACAGGCGCCGGGCAAGACCTACAACCCACTCTTCATCTACGGCGCCACCGGACTAGGCAAAACCCACCTCATGCAGGCCATCGCGCACGAAATCCTGCGCCGCAATCCCACCTGCCGGGTGATGTACATCAGCACCGAGCAGTTCACGAACGATGTCATCACGTCGATTGCCCGTCGCGCGATGCACGATTTCCGTCGCCGCTACCGCGAGACGGACCTGCTCCTCGTCGACGACGTCCACTTCCTCGGCGGCAAGGAAACGACACAAGAAGAGTTCTTTCACACCTTCAACGCCGTGTACGAAGCGGGCCGGCAGATCGTCCTCACCAGCGATCGCTCACCCTCGGAAATTCCCCGCCTCGAGGCCCGCCTCGTCAGTCGCTTCGAGTGGGGGATGGTCGCCGACGTCTCGCAGCCCGACCTCGAGCACCGCATCGCGATTCTCCGGCAGAAGTCGCAGGTCGATCACCTCGAACACACGATTCCCGATGATGTCTTGCACTTCATCGCCGACCATGTGCAGGCCAACGTGCGCGAGCTCGAGGGCTCCATCATCAAACTGCTCGCTTTCGCCTCACTGAAGCACCGTGTCATTACAGTAGACCTCGCGCGCGAGGCGCTTCGCGACAAACTGAAGGCGAACGATGTTGCTCCGCCGCGATCATCGCGACAGGATCGTATGCGATTCATTCAGCAGCGTGTCGCGCACGAATGGGCAGTGTCGGTCGAGGGACTCCAGTCCAAGACGCGAACGAAGATGCTCACCGTCCCGCGACAAGTGGCGATGTTCCTCTCGCGTGAGCTCCTCGGCCTGCAGCTCGTCGAGATCGGCCAGGGATTCGGTGGCCGAGATCATTCGACCGTCATTCACAGCCTCGAGCGTGTTTCAGAGATGATGAAGGAAGATTCCGCGTTTCGTTCCCGTGTGGAGAAAGTGAGGGAAAGTCTCCGACACGAACCCTGATCCCCCAGTTATCCGCATCGGTAGATCCAAAGCCGGACCTGTACACGGCCACTCCCCCGGTTCCCACATCGGCTCCACATCAAGTGACCGCCGAGAAGTCCAAGCAGCAGAACCACTTGTATTGCTTTTCCTCTTTCCACGCCTTACTACTTCTACTGCGGAATTGATATTCAATTCCAGTAAGTGCTAGAGAAGGCGCGGGATCCACATCCTCCTCATCCTGGACTCGGGTAGGGAATGCGTTTCACCATCTCGCGTGAAAAACTGCAGGAGGGCTTGGCGGCAGTCGCTTCGGCGGTTCCGTCCAAGACAACCCTCCCCGTATTGGCAAACCTTCTTGTCCAGACCACAGAGAAGGGAATCCGCATCTCCGGCACGGACCTCGATATCGCGGTCAGTACCGAAGTCACGGCAGACGTCGAGGCTGCCGGCGCGATCACGATACCAGCGCGAAAACTTTCAGAAATTGCGCGCGAGCTCCCGCCCGCACCCGTAAAGATCTCCGCAGCTGGTGATCAGCGAATCACGCTCGAGTGCGGACGCTCGAAGTTCAAGCTCCTCGGATTGCCAAAGAGTGAGTTCCCGAGTTTTCCAGCGGTGAAGTTCGAGAAAGCGTTGCGAATTCCTTCGGGCGACCTGCAAAAACTCATTTCGCATACCGCATTCGCGGCGTCGACAGAAGAAAGCCGTCCAATTCTCAATGGCGTGCTCTGGGAACTGCGGCCCGAGCACATGCGCATGGTCGCGACGAACGGCCACCGCCTTGCGAAGATGGATGTTCCGGTGAAGATGGCGTCTGCGCCGTCGAGTGACCTGATCATTCCGCCGAAAGCGCTCGAGCAAATCCGTCGGCTCTTTCCCGCCGAGGAGGAACTCGAGGTTGCTCAGGGTGAGAACCATCTCGGCTTCCGCTCTCCGTTCACCGCGGTGTACACGCGACTGATAGAGGGGCCGTATCCGAGTTACGACCAAGTGATCCCGCGAGACAACGACAAATACGCGATCATCGACAAGGTCGCATTCACCGGCGCGCTCAAGCGCATGTCCGTCGTCGCGTCCGACCAGACGCACCGCATTCGGCTCTCGTTCAACTCGGGAATGTTGAAGTTCAGCGTCAGCACGCCCGATCTCGGCGAAGCGCAGGATGAGCTTCCGGTGCGCTACAACGGCGATCCGCTCGACATCGGATTCAACGCGGCGTATCTGCTGGAGATCCTGCGCTACATGCCGACGGAAGAGATTCGCCTGACGTTCAAGGCGCCCGAGCGCGCGGCGACGATCGAACCCGAAGGCTGGTCGGATTCCGCGAAGTATCTGTGCCTCTTGATGCCGCTGCGGTTGGTCGACTAGCTCCGGCTGATTCGAATCTCCACGGCCTGGCGCACGATCTGGGTGCGCACGCGGCTTCGCAGCGAAAGGTCCAGCGTCGCAGTCCCGTTCGCGGACATGATCTCGCCGCTCGTGGGGTCGAGGTCGTAGACGAGCTGGCCGCTTCCTGTGCCGCTCACCGCGACAGCCTCGCTGAATTGCGCTCCGGTTCCCTCGATCACCGTGCGAGACGTGCGTGAAACCGCGAGCAACGCGCGACCTTCCCGTTCTGAAATTCCGGAGATGCGGTAAGCACGGCGAACCGTCGCGCGCAGCGGTATGCCGTCGCGACACACCACGTACGAGGACGAGTCTTCCCATGTGGTTCCGACGCGCAGGGTGTCGGGCGGCCTGAACCAGAGATCCCGCAGCGATTGCGCCACGGCCAGTGCAGTCGACGCGCAGGGAACGGCGTCGCGCGGAGCGGTGAAATCGAGCTGCAGCCCGCGCACCGAGTACTCGGCGCGAAGGGGGAAGGGTGTCACGAGGCCCACGGGTGTCGCCGCGGCACGTCCCGCACTTTGAACGAGAAACGCACCAACGCTGCCGGTGACGCCGCTTGTCAGCGGCGCGACGGTGAACGCCACCTCGGCGTGAGAAGAAACGGTGTCAATCCGGGTGGCTGTGTCGAGGCGAATCGCGATCACCGCCCGCTGGTCGACGATAAAGCTCTGCCGTTGCGTCGACGGCCGGTACGACCACGGCCCGTTCGCGCGCGTGATCGGTGCGGGGGCGCTCACCGCCGCGGGCTTGGTGAGGACCTGGTTCGGAACGGTTCCGCCATGACATGCGGCGAGCAGTGAGCAGCTCGCTGCAGCTGCGAGGGCGGAACTTCGCAACATCGGTCGCATCGTGAGGGGAGGGGATTCCCTCGGCCTGTAAGCCGGGTTCTGTCGAAGTAAGAACTTCGGACGGTCATTTCTCTCGGAATGCGGTCGCCCGCACTCTCTAGCGGCCTACCCGCGGCGTCTCTGTCGAAGAGGACTGCTTCTCGCCGCCTATTCGGCCTTGCTCCAGCTGGGGTTTACCGTGCCGTCCGTGTCGCCACGAACGCGGTGGGCTCTTACCCCACCTTTTCACCCTTACCCACGCTTCCGCGAGGGCGGTTTGTTTTCTGTGGCACTGTCCGTCACCGAATTAACGGTGCCCAGGCGTTACCTGGCAGCCTGTCCATGGAGCCCGGACTTTCCTCGAAGCAGAAATCCAGCTACTGCGTCGCGACCGTCCGGCCGAGGGAACTCCCCTCCCGAATAGTACTCGTGAACGAGCCGCTTCGCAGGAGGTGACAGCCCGCTTCACGCCTGAAAGGCGAGGGTGACGACGCCGTGACGACCGGCGCGAAAGATCGCACCGAGGTTCCAAAGGCACACCCTCCTATGAGGCGACCATGACGACGACGTCCAGCGCCCGGCGCATTGCTCCAGTGTCCACGATGATCGAACCGGTAGAACGCCAGCGCGTGGACGCGGCGGGGATCGGGTTGTACCGAACGATTCATCGCGACTGCATCAGCGAGGTGTTGCGCGACCTCAAGGAGCGGCGCATAAGCGCCGTCATCGTATCGGTGGGGCGGTGTGTGCGTGAAGAACGGTCACAGATTGCCGCGGTGGTGCGCGCGTTTCCGAGAATTCCAACCCTCGCGCTGCTCTCGAGTGCCGGCGACACAAATGCCGAGGCGGTGCTCGCGCTCGGCAACTGCGGCATCCGCACCCTTATCGACGTGCGCGAGCCCGAAGGATGGAGCCGTCTGCGGGCGCTGCTCGGGCGCGAAGCGACGAAGGACGTGGATCGCGTCGTGATGGCGGCGCTGTGCGAGGATCTTCGCGGCGTTCCCGACGACTGCTGGCGGTTTTTCGAGGCGCTGTTCTCGCCTGAGTTTCGCGTGTCCACCGTGCGGCAGCTCGCGCGGCGATTGAACGTGCTGCCGAGCACGCTGATGAGCCGCTTCTTCCGTGCGCGCGTGCCGGCACCGAAGCGATATCTCGCATTTGCGCGCCTGATTCGCGCCGCGCGGCTCTTCGAGAATCCCGGACTCTCGATTTCAGATGTGGCGAACCACCTCGACTACTCATCGCCGCAGAGCTTCGGCCGGCACGTGCGTACGCTGCTGCGTATCACGGCTGGTGAATTCCGCTGCACGTACGACGGTGAGCGCATGCTCGAGCGGTTCCGCCGCGAGCTCGTCCTGCCGAACGTCGGCTTGCTTCGAGAGCTCCGGCCACTCGCCGTGCGGCCCGGGATGCGCCTCGTGCCGTTGCCGCACGCCGTGGCGGCTTCGATGCCGTAGCGCGCTACGCCTGGTGCGGCATGCGCGCGAGGATGTCCGTCGCACGCGCGAGCGCGATGACAGAGAACCCCGCTGCGTTCAGTGCTTCCCGGCCGCCCTCTTCGCGGTCCACGACGGCGAGAATGCCCTGCACCACGCCGCCGGCCGCGCGCACGGCTTCGACGGCGCGCAGTGCCGACGCGCCCGTCGTGATCACGTCTTCGATGACGACGGTGCGATCACCGGCGTGAAACGGTCCCTCGATCAGCTTGCCTGTTCCGTGCGACTTCGCTTCCTTCCTCACGGTGAAGGCACGAATCGGCGTTCCGGCGAGCGCGCTGGCGTGTGCGATCGCGAAGGATACCGGATCCGCGCCGAGCGTAAGACCGCCCACGGCATCCGGGTTCCAGCCGGATTCGCGAAGCGCGGCCAGCGCGAGGGGACCGATCGTCGCGAGACCGTCGGGGCTCATTGTCGTCAGGCGCGCGTCGATGTACAGGCTGGAGTGCCGGCCCGAGGCGAGCGTGAAGGATCCCGTGCGCGCGGACCGTGTCGCGAGCATGTCGAGCAATCGTTCGTGTGGCGTCATGACTGCGGAGGTTAGGGAACGGTGATGCGAGCGTCAATGCTCGGTGATGATTTGCTCTTCGTGGCTTGCCGGTGACGGCGGTTGCACTCTGGGTTGTCGCCGTCGTCGCCGTGACGGCGATTTTCGCAGGACTCGCTCGACAGCGGCGCCAGGCTCGCAGTCTTGCCGAGCGTTCCGCCGAACTGGAGCAGCTATCCGCCGAGCTCTATCGCGCTAATCGCGCGAAGAGCGAGTTCCTCGCGAACGTGTCGCATGAATTGCGCACGCCGCTCGCGGCGATCGTAGGCTTCGTGGACCTGTTGCGCGAGGGTGCGTACGGCGAGCTCACACCGCGACAGATCGGTCCCGTTGAACGCATCGAGTCGTCCGCTAACCATTTGCGCGAGCTCGTCGAACAGGTGCTCGACCTCGCGAAAATGGCCGCCGGCCGGCTCGAGGTGCATACCGAACTCATTAAATTGCGCCCGTTCGTGATCGACGTCGCTTCTGAAGTCGAGCCGCTCGTGAACGAAAGGAAACTCGCGTTCTCGATCACCGTGCCCGCCACGCTTCCGCGGATCGCGACGGACCCGACACACCTGCGCCAGATTCTGGTGAACTTGCTTGGCAACGCCATCAAGTTCACGCCGGCGGGAAGCATCACCGTGCGCGCGTCGCTCGTGTCTGACGGCGATCTCACGTCGTTCGCGGCGTCCGCGAACCAGCGTCCCCTGCTCGCCACCGGCGGACCGTGGGTCGCGCTGCAGGTGACGGACACGGGCGCAGGGATCGCCGCGAAGGATCTCGAGCGGATCTTCGAGGAATTCGAGCAGGTGAATGCCGGCCCACGCGGCGATTCGATGCGGCGCGGTACCGGTCTCGGCCTTGCGATCTCGCGCCGTCTCGCACGGCTGCTCGACGGTGACATCACGGTGGAGAGCGTGGAAGGACGGGGCTCGGTCTTCACCGTTTGGCTTCCTGCGGACAGCCCGGAGCCTGCTCAACCTTCGGTCGGCTAGCCCGGCGTACCCTTGCTCCGGAAAAGTCCCTTCATCTTTGACATGAATCCGCCGTCGCCCGCGTCACCCTGGCCGGCGGTGAGAGCGGCGGCGAGCGCCTTCGCAAAGACGAGCACGTCGGGATAGCGGTCCTTCGGATTCTTCGAGAGCGCGCGCATGATCACCTGCTCGACCGTCGCAGGGAACTGGAGGCCGGGCTTCGCCTTGTTCAGGGCGATCGGCGGCATCGAGAGAAGCTGCGTGAACATTTCGCGTGGAGCCTTCGCCGTGTACGGCAGCGTTCCCGTCAGCAGCAAGTACGCGATGCCCGCGAGGCTGTACTGGTCGGCGAGCGGCGTGACGACTTCGCCCGACAGTGCTTCCGGCGCAACGTATAGCAGGCTGCCGACGAAGAACCCCGCGCGCGTCAACCGCTCATCCGGCGTCACGTCTGTTGCGGTCGCGATGCCGAAGTCGAGGAGTTTGACGTTGCGGGTCTCGGGATCGTACATCAAGTTTTCTGGCTTGAGGTCCCGATGGACGATTCCGCTGGCATGGGCCGCATTTACCGCGTCCGCGATCTGCAGCACGATCGTCGCGACCTCGTCATAGGGCAGCGGCGCGTTGCGCTTCGCGTAGCCCTCGAGCAATTCACCGGCCGCCCACTCGATCGAGAGGAAGTGCACGCCGTCCGGGGACTGCCCGGTTTCGATAGTCCGCACTACGTTCGGATGTTGCACTCGCGTGCCGAACGAAGCTTCGCGCAGGAATCGGGCAACCGCCGTCTTGTCCTGGCGCAGGCGTTCACGCAGAACCTTCACGGCCACTTCGCCGTGTTGGGGATGCTGAGCTCGGTAGACGGTCGCGGTACCTCCCTCGCCAACGCGATCGAGGAGGGTATAACCGGACAGCGTCGTCCCGACGAGAGGGTCGCGCGCCACGCGGGCGAAGCTAACGGTCGCGGTCGGGACTGGCAAGCGAACGGAAGGGCTCGTGCGAGTGTAGAGTAGTGCACATGTTAAGCTGCTTCACAAAAACAGGTGTGATGATGCGACGACTGCTGTTGCGATCCGGAACGATGGCTCCACTGGTGCTCCTTTTCCTCCTGGCGGCGTGCGGCGGGAGCAAGGCCGCGCCAACGCCGGCGCCGGCGCCGGCACGAGCGCCAGGGAGGGCGCCAGGGAGGGCGCCAGGGAGGGCGCCCGGAGCGGCGCCTATCGCCGCGTCTGGTCCCGAGTTCGACGGCGTGAAACTGTATCGCGAACTTGGCCTGCTTGCGCGCGGTACGCCGATGCCGTTTGTGGGCAACGTCGCGTTCATGGCGTCGGCTTCGACGGATTCGACCCATGTCGTCGTCGCGATCACGATTGCCAACGGCAATCTCACGTTCGGCCGCGAAACCGATCGCTTCCGCGCGGGCTACACCGTCTCGATCACCCTGCGCAACGGCGCCGAGACGGTGAAGCAGATCGAAGCGCACGAGAGCGTGCTGGTTGCGAGCTTCAAGGAAGTCTCCCGGCTCGACGAGAGCGTGATTTACCAGGAACTGCTCACCGTGAAGCCCGGCCGCTACAACCTCTCGGTGAACGTTCGTGACGACGGCAGTTCGAAGAACGGCTCCGACGACGTGACATTGCTGGTGCCGACGCTTGGCGCGGGTTCGCTGAGCACGCCGGTAGCTTTTGCGCGCGTGTCGCAGCGGCTCTCGCTCGATTCGCTCCCTCGTGTGGTCACGAATCCTGCGGCGACCGCGACGTTTGGGCGCGACAGCCTCATTGGCCTGTATCTCGAGGGCTACGGCGTCGCGGCCGGAGCGCGGCTCCCGCTGAACGTCGTGGCGCGCACGGAAACCGGGCGCATGCTGTTCAGCGACACGATTTCGCTCGTGCGTCGCCAGAACTTGTACAGCGGCGTCCTGTACGTGCCGATTGCGCGCACCGGCATCGGCCCCGTGGTGATCTCGGTCTGGCAGACGGGGATGAACGACACGACACGGGCGCCGGTGTTCGTCGGATTCGGCGAGGAGCTGCCGGTCGCGACGTACGACGAGATGCTCAACTATCTCAAGTGGTTTGCCGCGCCGTTGAGGATCAAGGCACTCCGTGACACCGCGCCGGAATTCCGCCCCGCGGCCTGGGCAGACTTCGTGAAGGAGAACGCCACGTTGACCGGCGGCACGGAAGCACTGCGCGACTATTTCCTGCGGTTGAACGAGGCGAATACCCGCTTTCGTGAAGAGGGTGTTCCCGGCTGGATGACCGATCGCGGCAAGGTGCTGCTCGGGCTCGGCGAGCCGGACCAGGTTTACGAGCAGGGTACCGCTGCGGACCCCACGAACAGGCTTCGCTCGCAGATCTGGGAATATCGCAACATCCAGCAGCAACTCGTGTTCACCGAACAGCAGGAATTCGGACACTGGCGTCTCACGAACAGCAGCGCGATCGCGTTCGAGGTCGCGTGGCGCCGTCGCATCACACGCTGACCTCGCCGCCGCTCTCTCTGCGGCATGAATTCGTTCGAAAGGCGCTGCATCTCTCGGCGGCTGTGTTTCCGATTGCGTATTCCCTTGGTGCGCAGCGCAACACGCTCGAGATGTTTCTGGCCATCATCAGCGCGTTCGCGATCCTGACTGAAGCACTGCGTCGCGCGAACGCGACGGTAGGCGCAGCGTTCCAACGCGCATTCGGCTCTCTGATACGCCAGCACGAGAGGCGTTCGATCACCGGTGCTACTTGGCTGGCCGTTTCGTGTCTCGTTGCTGTGATGGTGTTGTCGCGCAACGCCGCGATCGCCGCACTCTGGTGCGCGGCCGTCGGTGATCCAGTCGCGACGATCGCAGGCCGGGTATGGTCGACAAGTGGTGCGGCGAAGTCCGGGGAGAAGGGCGGGAAGACCATGATGGGCTCGCTCGCGTGCGCGGCGGCCTCCTTTGTCGGCGTGTGGATGCTGGCTGGGTACTCACCGGCGACAGCCGCGGTGATCGCTGCCGGCGGCGCGGTCGCCGAGGCGATGCCGACGCGAATCGACGACAACGTCCGCGTGACAAGTGTCGCGGGCGCGATCGCGCAACTTCTCGCTTGACAACCAGTGCCCGGAAATCGTAAGAAATAGGTGCGGACGAGACGCTAGCCGCCGCGTCGACGCGAATGAAAGTCGCACCGAAGGAGTGCCGCAGGAGGCGAATGATGCCGAAGGGAAAGGTGAAGTGGTTCAATGACACCAAGGGGTACGGTTTCATTGAACAGGAGCAGGGCGAGGACGTGTTCGTCCATTTTTCAGTGATCCAGATGGACGGATTCAAGACTCTCTCGGAAGGTGAACCGGTGGAGTTCGAGCTAAAGACGGGAGAAAAGGGGCTCGCGGCCAACAGCGTCATGAAGGCCTGACGCCCCGTCACACTCCACTCGACAGCCGATCGTCACGGGCCCGACCGAGACACATGGCCCGGCCCGCGGCGCATTAACTTCCCGCCATGCCTCCCGCTCCGAGTCCGCGGCTCTTCCTGGTTGATGGCTACGCGCTGATTTATCGCGCCTTTTTCGCGTACGGCGCCCAGCCTCTCATCAACAGCAGGGGAGAGAACACCTCGATCGCGCGCGGCGCGCACGATTTCCTCAAGCGGCTCATCGAAAAGCACAAGCCCGAATACCTCGGCTGGGTGCACGATGCCGGATTGTCCTTCAGGCACGAGCGATATCCTGCGTACAAGGCGACGCGCGAGCGCCTAGAACCGGCGATGCAGGCCGATTTCGACACCGGGGTCGAACGCATCACGCAGATCCTCGAGGCGTTCAAGATCCCGGTACTCTCGCTCGAGGGCTACGAAGCCGACGATGTCATCGGCACGCTCGCGAAGCAGGCTGCCGCGAAGGGTGTGAACGCCGTGATCGTCTCCGGCGACAAGGACTTCGTGCAGCTGATCGACAAGGGCATCTGGATCCTCAATCCGTATCATGGGCGTCCCGGGTTCACCACGGAAAAATGGTACGACCTAGACAATGCGTCCGAACGCCTCGGCGTGCCGCCGGAACGGGTGGTGGACTATCTCGCCCTGCTCGGCGACACGTCGGACAACGTTCCGGGCGTGAAGGGAATCGGCGAAAAGACGGCACACGCGCTCATCGAAAAGTGGGGGTCGCTCGAATCGATCCTGACCCACGTGAGCGAAGTGGAGCCCACGCGCGCCCGCAACGCCCTCACGGAATTCGCGGCGAACGGGGTGCTGTCGAAGGAACTCGTAACAATTCGAGAAGACCTGGATATGACGCTCGACCTGCCGGCGCTCGCGCTCGAGGCGCCGGACTGGAACCGCCTCCGCGACCTGTTCGTGGAGCTCGAGTTCCGCGGCAACGCGCAGGAAGCGGCAGCGCAGGCCGAGAGCACGCCGGCGGCGTCGGCTACGCTGTCCGATGCCGGCGAGCGGGCGGTCCCGGCGTCGCCGCCGGCCGTGGCCAGGACGTACCGGGTCGTCGACACCGTCGAAGGAGTCAGGGCGCTGGTTGCCTTGGCACGCAAAGCACCGTTTATCTCGGTCGACACGGAGACGGTCCTCGACCTGGGCGCGCCGCCGATCATTACGCCCCTGCGCGCGAACCTCGTGAGCGTGTCCATCGCCGTCGCCCCAGGCGAGGCGTTCTACCTGCCGTTTGCGCATCGTCAGCGTGAAGCCACGCAAGGCGATCTTTCGCTCGGCGCTTCGCCGAAGACCGCGGAGAAGTCAGCCGCCACCAGCATAGCCGCTCGGATGCTCGCCGACGGACCGCAGCCGGTGAAGAATCTTCCGCCGATCCTTTCGCCCGAGATGGAGCCGCTTCGCGCGCTGCTCGCCGACGAAAAGATCAGGAAGACCGCACACAACGCGAAATACGACCTGCTCGTCCTGCGGCGCGCGGGCGTCGGGTTCGCCGGGCTCGACTTCGATTCGATGCTGGCGAGCTACCTGCTCGATCCGGGCCGCCGCTCGCACGCGCTCGACTCGCTCGCGATCGAGTTTCTGCAACTGCCCATGACGGGATACGACGAGCTCACGGGAAAGGGGAAGAACCAGATTCCGTTCGACGAAGTGCCCGTCGCGGCCGCGCGCGATTATTCGTGCGCGGACGCGGATTTGACCTTCCGCCTGCGACAGCTGCTCGAACCCAAGCTTGCGGAGGTCGAAGCCACGGCGCTGCTCCGCGACCTCGAACTCCCGCTCATCACCGTGCTCGCCGAGATGGAGTGGCACGGCATCACGATCGACATCCCGTGGTTTCATTCGCTCAAGTCGCGCTTCATGAAGGAGCGAGGGCAGGTCGAGCGGCAGATCTACGAGGCGGCGGGCGAGGAGTTCAACATCGCGTCGAACAAGCAGCTCGCGGCGATCATGTTCGGGAAGCTCGGCCTGCCGATGAAGAAGAAGACGTCCACGGGGCCGAGCACGGACGCCTCCGTTCTGCTCGAGCTGGCTGACGAAGGCCACGCGCTGCCATCGCTCCTGATGGAATATCGCGAACTCGCGAAGCTGGAGAACACGTATCTGGACATTCTGCCGGCGCTCGTGAATCCGAAGGACGGCCGCCTGCACACGTCGTTCAACCAGACGGTAGCGAGCACGGGGCGCTTGTCGTCGAGCGACCCCAACCTTCAGAACATTCCCATCCGTCGCCAGCTCGGAAAGGACATTCGCCGCGGCTTCATTCCGCAGGCCGGATGGATGATGCTCGCCGCCGACTACTCACAGATCGAACTCCGGCTGCTCGCGCACTTGTCGCACGATCCGGGCTTCGTCGAGGCATTCCGCGCCGGCGGCGACATTCATCGCCAGACCGCGTCCATCATCTTCGGCGTTGGCATCGACCAGGTCACCGCCGAAATGCGCAGCCGTGCCAAAACGATCAACTTCGCGACGATTTACGGCCAGGGAGCACATTCGCTTTCGAGACAGCTCAAGGTCGAGCACACCGAAGCAAAAGCGTTTATTGAGACGTATTTCGAGCGCTTTGCGGGCGTGCGCCGGTTCCTCGACGCGACCGTCGAGCAAGCGCGTGAGCGCGGCTACGTCGAAACGATCTTCAAGCGGCGGCGCTATATCCCGGAGCTCAAGGACCGGAACTTCAATATCCGCGCGTTCGGCGAACGCACTGCGCAGAACTCTCCGATTCAGGGCTCCGCAGCCGATCTCATCAAGGCCGCGATGATCAAGATCCATCACGCCCTTATCGCCAAAAAGATGGACAGCCGCATGCTGCTCCAAGTGCACGACGAGCTCGTTTTCGAGTGTCCACGTGACGAACTGTCCGAACTCCAGACACTCACTGTGCATGAAATGACCACTGCGGTGAAGCTCGACGTTCCACTGGTCGTGGACGTCGGAACGGGCCTGAACTGGCTTGAAACCAAGCTATAGAAGGCGTCTTTTCCTCTTGCAGACTGCGAGAATCGTCGCGAAAAGAACTGCCTGACAACACGTGAACGCAGCCGAGTAGCCATGTAACCCATTGTTCTTCAATATGTTACGGAAGTGCCTGCTATGCGGCCCCGTGATTGCCTGTAAATGAAGGCAATTGATGGGCTTTTGCCGGGCGGTTGCCGGATAGGCCGACGGGATGCAGACTTCCTTCCCTAGCCGAAACCCCAAGAGAGCGACAACGAGGTACTGGAACGCGAACATGGCAGTGAAACGGGCGGGCTTCACCCTGATCGAACTTCTGATCGTAGTCGTGATCATCGGCATTTTGGCGATGATCGCGATTCCGAAATTTCAGAATACGAAAGGAAAAGCCTACGTGACGGCCATCAAGTCGGACCTGCGAAACATTGCACAGGCGGAAGAGGCCTACTTGTTCGACAACGACTCGTACACGGCAGTTATCACTTCGCTCAAGTATCAGGGCTCGCCCGGGGTCGTGATAAGTGTTACGAACGCCACGGCGTCGGGCTGGTCCGCGACGGCCACGCACCCACAATCGTATCCGCTCACCTGTGGAATCTTCGTGGGCAACGTACCTGCGCAGGCGCCCGCGACGGTCGAGGGGCTTATCGGCTGTCAGTAGCACCCGCACCACCGCTGTCTCCGGCCCGCTGGCGTGAGTTTGAGGACCGCCGGGAAGGAATGGTGCACGCGATGTCCGGCGGGCTCTGGCTGCACCGCCACATCTGGATGGGACGGCCGATGGCGCATCTCGTTTCGAGCAACCGTGAACTCCTGATCGCCTACGGCCGAGCCGTAGGCCTCAACCCCGAGCGGCTCCAATGCAAGCCGCTGCGCGATCCGCGCGATCGCGTCCGGCGCGATGCATGGCACTGGGATCTCGTCGGTCCCTGGCTGCCGCCGAACGCATGACTCGCCGCGCCGTCCTCCCCGGCATCCTGCTCGCCAGTCTACTCGGTGCCGCTGCATGTGAACGCGCGAAGGCACCAGCCCCCGGAACACCGACTTCATCGTCGTCGTCGCCGCCGTCGCCGGCAGGAGTCACGGCGGTTGCGACGACGAAGCCATGGGACGACGAACTCGGCGCGATGCTCGCCACGCCATCACTCGACGGTGGCGCCCCCGTATTGTTCGTGCGCGACACGGCAAGCAACGCTGATCTCGACGTCGAACTGCTCAACCACGATGACCATACGTCGAGGGCGACGCTGCACCCGGGATCCGCAGTCCGCTCCTGTGCCTGGCGGCGCAATGCGTCGCTCACCCTGAGCGATGGACGCGCCGTGCCGAACAGCTGGTCGCTGGCGCTCTCTCCCGGCATCGCGACGCCGTTCGGCGTCGAGGGCGTCGGTGAGTTGCTTCCGCGTGACTCGGCGGCGATGGTCGCCCGAATCAGCCGTCTTGTGAGCGCGATCCCGGAAGACTCGGTCTCGGCGCCATTTCGCGGACTCCCGATCGTCGTGCGCGACGCGTGGCGCTTTCAGCTCGCGGACGGCTCGACGGTTGCCGTCGCGATCGCCATGCGCTCGCTCAACGTCGAATCGAATCCGCGCGCGCAAGCGATCACGCTCATCGCCGAGCCCGACCCATCATCCAGCGCAGGTCAGTGGCGCACGGCGTTCTCCGAACGCGTCGCTGGACCTGAAGATCGTGTCGAAGGGATGGACCTGCTCGCCGCGTTCCAGGTGCACGGGGCGCGGCCGGCCGTGGCGCTCGTGCGCGAAGGCGATGCGGGCTTGCAGGTGGAAATCGTCGAGCGCATCGCTCCGGGTGTATGGACCGTGCGCTGGTCGAGCTCGGCCCTGCCCTGCGCGAAGACTTAGGCCGAGCGCTGTCCCAGGGCAGCCGGTGCGGCCGTGCGCGCACGCGCGCTCGCCAAAAGCACGAGCGTGAGCACGTACGGAAATGCGAGCGGCAGCTGATACGATATCGCCCATCCCGTCGTCTGCGCCAGCGTTTGCAGGGCGCTCGCCGCGCCGAACAGCAGGGCCGCACCGGCCACACCGAACGGTGTCCATCGCCCGAGCACGACGATCGCGATCGCGATGAAGCCGCGTCCAGCAGACATTCCTTCGGCGAACGTTCCCACCTGCGCGAGCACCAGCGTGCCACCGCCGATGCCGCCCATCGCACCGCCGAAGAGGAGCGCCGCCCACTGCACCCGGTCAGGAGAAATCCCCGCCCCTCTCGCCGCCTCCGGGTGCTCTCCCACGGCGCGCAGCGCGAGTCCGGCCACCGACCGATAGAACCACCACGCGAGCGCCGGCACGAGCGCGTACAGCGCGTAGGTGACGACGGGCTGATCGAACAGCGCGGGCCCGATGACCGGGATGGCGCTCAGTCCCGGCACGGGAGCGGGAGCGATCGTCGGCGTGTGCAACGACGCGCCTGCGCTGCCGTACATCGTGCGGTAGAGCGTTCCGGTGAGCCCGAGTCCGAGCATGCTCATCGCCGTGCCGGTGATGATCTGATCGGTCCGCAATGTGACGACGAAGAGCGCGAAGAGTGCGGCAACCAGAATGCCGGCCAGCGCGGCGCCCGCGAATCCGAGCGACACACCTCCTGCGCCTGCAAATACCAGCGCGCCAAACGCGCCGCCGATGATCGCGCCTTCGAGTCCGATGTTGATCACCCCTGCGCGCTCGACCACGAGCTCGCCGAGCGCGGCATACGCGAGCGGCGTGGCGGTGCGAACGCCCGCCTCGAGAAAGGCGGTGAACGGTCCGCCGCTCATGCCGCCTGCTCTCCGGTCGTCGGTTGGCCGCGCTCGCCGGCCAGGATTCGCGCGCGGTCCACCGCGAGGACGCCGAGCACCACCAGCGCCTCGATGACCGAAACGAACCCTGACGGCACTCCTGCGTCGCGCTGCATTCCGGCACCGCCGGCTTCGAGTCCGCCAAAGAATATTCCGGCGACAATCACCGCGAGCGGATTCAGCCGTGCGAGCAGCGCGACGGCGATCGCGGTATATCCGTAACCGGGTGAGATACCTTCGAACAGCGCATAGGTCACGCCGGTCACCTGCACGGCGCCCCCCAATCCGGCGAGCGCTCCGCTTGCGAGAAATGCGCCGAACACCACGCGATCGACGTTCACGCGTCCTGCGCTGGCCGCCGCCGCCGCACCCGCGCCAACCACGCGGATACGGAAGCCACCTGCTGTCGAGCGGATGAACCACCATGCGACGATCGCCAGCACCACCGCTGTCACGAAGCCCAGGTGGAGCCGCTGTCCCGGGATGATCACGGGCAATCGCGCGGACGCGGCGAGCGATGCGGTCTGCGGATAAATGTGCGTTGGCTCCTGCAGCGGGCCGCGCACGAGGTAACTCACGCCGAAAAGCGCGATGAAGTTGAGCATCAGGGTGCTGATCACTTCGAGCACGCCGAACCGGCGCTTGAGCACTGCGGCGATTCCGGCCCACGCTGCACCCGCCGCCATCCCGGCCACGAGTTCCACGGGAACCGAAATCCATCCCGGCCAGGCCGCCATCGAGAGCCCTGCCGCCACCGCCGTAGCGGCACCCGCGAGCAACTGGCCTTCGGCGCCGATATTGAGGACTCCGGCTTGGAACGCCACCGCGACGGCGAGCCCGACGATGATGAGTGGCGTGGCGCGCAGCAGCGTTCCGGTGAAGAACGAGTAGGGGCTGCCGACCGAGCCGTTCCACAACGCGGTCGCTGCGTGACCGATGTCGTATCCGCCGGCGATCACCACGAGCGTCACGGCGGCGAGGGCGAGCAGTGTGGCGGCCACGCTCGCACCGGCCTGCGAGCGCGCGAGGCGCACGAGGAAGGTCATGAGAGCCCCAGCAGTGCGCGCGCCACTGCGTCGGCTTCGACGGGCGTGTCCTTGGCCCGGCCGTCGAAGCAGACGATCATGCGATCCGCGATCGAAAGCACCTCGTCGAGGTCGCTCGAGTACATCGCCACGGCGACGCCGGATGCGCGCGCCGACCGAAGTTCGGCGAGAACGAGCGATGTCGCGCGAATGTCGAGTCCGCGTGTGGGGTTCTCCACGACCAGCGCATCGGGCGAGCCTTCGAGTTCACGGCCGAGCACGAACTTCTGCTGGTTTCCTCCCGAGAGCGCACTCGCGAGCGAGCACACGCCGCTCGTGTGCACGTCGTGCTTGCGAATGGTCCCCAGCGCACGCGCTTCGTACGAGGTCCATCGCACCGAGCCGCGTGCGCTGCCTGCTTCCTTGAGCGCGAGATTCTCCACGAGCGTCATCGTGGGAATCAGCGCATCCCGCAGCCGGTCTTCCGGCACGAACCCGATTCGCGCGGGAAGTCGCACTCCCCCGCCGTCCGGTGCGAGCCGGCCGGCGAGTACGCGAAGCAGTTCGTGCTGTCCGGATCCTTCGACACCCGCGATGCCCACGATCTCTCCGGCGCACACCTCCATCGACACGTCACGAAGGCGATGAACACCGCGGCCGTCCGTCATCGAAACATGCTGGAGGGATATCACCGAAACGCCAGCTGTCGAGCCGGCCGCCGGCAATTGCACTTCGTCCGTTGCGGCGGAGCCGATCATCGCGGCGATCACCGCCGACTCAGCGAGCTCACGCGGCCGTCCCGAGAGCACCGCGCGACCGCGCCGCAACACAGTCACGTCATCGGCGATCGCGAGCGCCTCACGCACCTTGTGCGTGATCAGCACGGCGGTGCACCCTCGCCTCACGAATGAGCGAAGCCAGGAGTACAGCTCCTGTGATTCCGCCGACGACAGCACGGCCGTCGGCTCGTCGAGAATCAGGATCTTCGCGTCGCGGGCGAGCGCCTTGATGATCTCGAGGCGCTGTTGGGCGCCAACGGGAAGATCGGCCACGCGCGCTGCGGGATCGAGCACGAGACCGGTCTCCGCCCCGATCCTGCGAACACGATCAGCGGCAACGCGCGGATCGAAATCGCGAAACAGCCCGCGGTCGCCGAGCGACACATTCTCCGCGACCGTCATTGCCGGCACGAGCAGGAAGTGCTGATGCACCATTCCGATTCCGGCAGCGATCGCGTCGGCGCTCGACCGCCAGTGTCGCGCTGTTCCACCGGCCTCGATCGTGCCGGCGTCGGGGCGCAGCATCCCGAACGCGAGGCGCATCAGCGTCGTCTTGCCCGCTCCGTTCTCGCCGAGCAGCGCGTGAAGCGTGCCTGCCCGCACGTCGAACTGCGCGCCGTCGAGCGCGACCGTGCTGCCGAACTGCTTCGTGACGCCGCGAAGGGAGAGCGCGAACGCGGCGTCGGTCACAGTCCCGTAGGCGCGGCGATGAAGGTCCACGGCACGCTGAACGTCGCGGACACGCGCTCTGCCAGCGCGCGCACGCCGAGAGTCTCCGTGGCGTAGTGACCCGCGTAGATGATCACGAGCCCCCTTTCCTCCGCGTCCACCGCGCTCCAGTGCGGGCCTTCGCCTGAGATCAGCGTGTCGACGCCCAGCTCGACCGCCTCGCGAAGCGTGTCGACGTTGACGCCGGCGCCGGAGCAAATCGCCCAATGCCGCGTTCGGCGGCCGGGCGCGCTCGCGCTCGCGATCGCGGAACCGCCGTGCGAGTTCGCGAACACGTTCAGGCGCGACACGAGTTCGGCCGTCGCGACGTCGCTCGTGCCGCGCACGCCGCAGTCGATCGTCTCGTGGCGCGCGAATCCCGCAGTGGCCTCGAGGCCGATTTCCCGCGAGAGCAGCAGCGAATTGCCAAGGGTCGGATGCATATCGAGCGGAAGATGAGCCGAGTACAGCGCCACGTCGTGGTCGAGCAGGAGCCGGACACGGGAGTAGTGCTGGCCGGTGAGCGGCTGAAGCCCGCCCCAGAACAGCCCGTGATGCACGAGCATCATGTTCGCCCCTGCGTCCACTGCGCCGCGAATGGTGCGCGCGGACGTGTCGACCGCCGCGGCGATCTTTTTCACCGGACCGCGGTGTTCCACCTGGACGCCGTTCAGCGCCGAAGAATAGTCCGGCGTCTCGCGTATGCGAAGCAGCGCGTCGAGGTGCGCCGCGATGGTTGTGAGCGGTACGCCGCTCATTTCGAGCCGGTTGCTGCGGGCAGCGCGAACTTTCCGGACAGCATCTGCGTGCGCACCGAGTCCACGGCATGCGTGGCGGCGGCCGGGATCTTCGTCGCGAGCGCGGGATTCACGGTCCAACGCACGACGTCCAGCCGCATGTCCAGCTTCACGATCCTCGGCTTGAACTGTCCGCCATCGACCTCGCGCGCGATGACCATGAACGCGTGCGGAAGGTCGATGACCACGCTGCCAAGCGCGACTTCCGGTGCGACTGCGTTTTGATCCGCGTTCGAGCCGATGACATATGCATGCTTCGCCTCGCGCACGGCCTGAAACGCTCCCAACCCCGCGGCATCGGCGTCCTGGAAGATCACGTCGGCTCCGCGGCCGAGTTGTGCGAGCGCCTGCTCCTTTCCTGCGCTCGCATCGTCCCAGTCGCCGATGTACGAAACGAGCACCTTCACTTTCGGATTCACGCTCTTCGCACCGGCGGTGAACGCGGCGAACGCGGCCTTCACGGGGGGTATCTCGGTGCCGCCAATGCAGCCGATCATCCCGGACTTTGTCATCGATCCGGCGACGATGCCGGCGAGATACGAAGGCTCGTCGAACGAAAAACTCATCGCGGCGACATTTGCCCCGACCGTGTTGCCGCCCGTCGTGATGTAGATCGTTTTCGGAAACTCGGGGCCGACGCGCGCAGCGGCGTCCTGAAATTCAAAGCCGTGCCCGATCACGAGCGAATAACCGGCCGCGCCGTATTGCCGGAAATTTTCCTCGAACTCGGCCGGCGTCTTCGTCTGAATGTGACTGACCTGTGCACCGGCGATGCTGTCCTTGATGCGCATGAGGCCCGCATAGGCGCTTCCGTTCCAGGATTGGTCGGAGATCGGACCAGGAGTCAGGAGGGCGACCTTGAACGATTTCACGGGGTTGGGCGTGGAATCGCCCTTGCTGGCGCAGGCGAGCAAGATTCCCACACCAATGTTGAGAACCATGGACCCGCCGGTCTTCACCAGTGTTCTCACAGCGCCTAATTCATTATTCAATTGATAGTTATGACTGAATTGTAAACACTAGTTTGCTTAGTATTAAATGTGCGGATCTATGCAAACATTCGATCTTGCTGGGTCGTCACTGGCCCGTTGATGTCAGGCGCTTGTCGCAATTCGCAGCGGTTCCGGGCGTCCAGCACGGGATGCGGCGCTCGAATCGCTCATCCGCACGACGCCATTGATCCGCGATCCTTCGAGCACGATGATCGACTTGGTCTCGATGTCACCGTTCACGATCGCTGTTCCCTGCAGCTCGAGCCGTTCGGCTGCGAGAATGGCGCCGTCAACAACGCCGCCGATCACTACCTCATCAGCGATCACGTTGCCGTGCACCACACCGCCGCGTCCGAGCAGCACCTGCCGGGCGCCGGTCACCGAGCCGTCGATGCGTCCGTCCACCTTCACGACGCCGGCGCACTCGAGGTCGGCCGTAATTTTCATCCCACTCGAGATGATCGACATCGGAGCTTCGGCAACAGAGCTGCCGCGCTGTTCCGATCGTGCAGCGGTTCCTCCATCCTTTCCAAACATCGTCATTGTTCCTCCCGCTTGCGTTAGGGGCGTGCGCGATTCCCCGCGCCGTCTAGTTTCGCGTTCTTCGGCGCAGCCGGCGCGCTCAACATTCGCTGCACTTGTTCGTACCTGGATTGCAACTGCGTCAGCGTTTTCTGGAGCGAGTCGATGCGCTGCGCATCCTGCTCCAGATGGGTGATGCGCCACGTGAGCAGCGGCGCGCGCGCGGCCTGCACCGCGAAATATCCCCAGCTCGCGAGCCCGACTCCGAGCGCGATGAGGAACCACTTCGACGTCAGCACACGCAGGACCTAAACCTGCCACGGCCTGAGCACCATTGTATGATGCGCGAGACCGTTCTCGCGCTGAACGTGCACGTACATTGATCCTGAATTGCGGGAGAAAATGTTCCCGTGACGCTGCGATCGCGACTCCTTGCGCGATCGCCCGGTCACGGCGATTCCCTCGAGGTGCCAAGCACGAGATCGAGCAGACGCTCGAGATCATCCGCCGAGTAGAACGGGATTCGCAGCTCGCCCGCGTTCTTCGAGTTGAGATGAACCTTCGCGTCCGTTTGCAAGCGACGGCGAAGTTCTTCCTCGATGCGCGCGACCTCGGGCGGTCGTTTGAGTTCCGCACGCGGCGCTTCGCCACGTGCGACCGCGCGCTTCGTACCGGCCTCGCGTACGCGACGCTCGACCTCGCGAACGTTCAACCCCTCGACGACAATTGTCTTCGCGAGTTCGATGATGCGGTGGTCGTCGCCGAGCGAGAGCAAGGCGCGTGCGTGGCCGACGGTGAGCTCGCCTTCGCGCACCATGCGACGCACCTGCGACGGCAACGCGAGAAGACGAAGCGTGTTGGCGACCGTAGACCGATCCTTGCCGACGACGTCCGCGACTTCCTGCTGCGAGAGCGAGAACTGTGAAATGAGCTGCTGGTAACCTTCGCCTTCTTCGATCGGATTGAGGTCGGTGCGCTGCAAATTCTCGACGAGTGCAAGCGTGAGCAGCGCCTTCTCATCAACTTCTGATTCTTCGCGCACGATTGCCGGGATTTCGCGCCAGCCCAGCTGCTGTACTGCGCGGAAGCGCCGCTCGCCCGCGATCAGGAAAAATTCGAGACCGGATGAATCGGCGCGCACCGTGACAGGCTGCAGCAAGCCGTTCGCGCGAATGCTCGACTCGAGATCGCGCAGCTCCGTGGCGCTGAACTCCTTGCGGGGCTGGAGTGGATTCGGCCGGATCTGTGCGATCGGGATCGAACGGAGCGCACTCCGTGGCATCTCGTCTCGTCCCCTTCGTGGCTCGCCTGCCACCGGCCGTCCGGCAAGCAGCGCTTCGAGCCCCCTCCCCAACCGTCGCGGCTTTTCAGTTGACATAATAACCAGGTAAAATTATTACATAACTTATTACAACACAATGAGTTACAACAACATTACGACTTTGAACGCGTGGGGACACGGCTGCGCTCGAGCAACTCCTTCGCGACACCCAGGTATGCCTTCGCTCCAACCGACGCTACGTCGTATAGAATGATTGGCTTTCCGAAGCTCGGCGCCTCAGCCAAACGAACGTTCCTCGGCACCACACTCTGAAAAACCTTAGCACCGAAATATTCGCGTGCGTCTGCGGCCACTTGGCGCGAAAGATTCAGGCGCGCGTCGTACATGGTCAGCAACACGCCCTCAATCCCGAGCGACGGGTTCACTCCCTGTTGGACTAGATGCACAGTGTTCAGGAGTTGGGACAAACCCTCGAGCGCGTAGTACTCACACTGCAGCGGAATCAGGACGGCATCTGCAGCAGCGAGCATATTGACCGTGATCAGGCCAAGAGACGGCGGACAGTCGATGAGAATGAAATCGTAGCCGTCACGGATTTCGTCGAATGCCCGGCTCATTGAGAGCTCGCGGTCGTTTCTGCTTACGAGTTCGACTTCAGCGCCGGCAAGATCCGGTGTCGCCGGGACCACATCGAGGTGCCGGAACTGCACTCCGTGAACGATGGCCTCTCTTATCGTTCGGGGGTCGAGCAGAACATCGTAAACGGTCGTCTCGAACGTTTCCTTCTGCAGTCCGATTCCGCTGGTGGCATTACCCTGCGGGTCTCCGTCCACGAGCAAGACTCGTTGCTCCGCCGCAGCGAGGCTCGCGGCGAGGTTCACGGCCGTTGTAGTCTTACCGACGCCACCTTTTTGGTTGGCGATCGCAATGATACGAGCCACGATTTCCTGGTCTCTTGGCGAAGGGGTGCCTCGACTTACCCAACATAGGCACGAGGTCGGTTGGGAGGCAAGGAGAGGTGTTCCACGTGAAACATTTACCCACAAAACGCTGTCAACTGCTAGCGATCAGCGGCAAGCCGTCAAACAACGGCCTCGTTGCTGATCTTGGCGCTGATCGATAACGAGGCCGTTATCCGGTAGCTGAAGGCTAACGGCCATCGGATGTTAGGTGACAGCGTTTTGTTCGAATCGCGCGGATCGGCTCGATCTTGACGGTTCCCACGACGGATCCGCAGCTATCCGGTCTGTTCCGCGATAATCCGCGGTTCTGCTGTTGAACCCACCATCGCGCGATTCGGAATGGTGCAGGCCTGGCTAAATAGTAGCAATACGCTACTAAATCATCGTGCGACAGGAAATGCTACGGCGCGCCGCTCCGCCACGACGCAACGAGTGAGTCACGCTTCAGCGACAGCCACTCGAACGCCGAGTCGGCCGCAGCTCCCTTCCGGCGCAACAGGTACACCGGCCGTGCGGGATACGCCGCCGTCATGAGCGAATCGCGCGCGTGCAGATCGCGTGCGTACACGTTCCCGCTCCCGCGCTCCAAAAGCAGCGGCGCGAGATGTGTGTACCCCAGACGGTCTTCGTTTATGCGTGCGATGCACGTTCGATCGTAGGATGCTCCCTTGAGCAGCTTCTCCGTGCTGTCCGGCGAAAACGGGCTCGAGCGTACGCGCGAGGAGTCCACGAGAAGCTTCTCGAGTTTGGCCTCTGCGGCCACGCCTCGTACGTCGCGGTCCTCGGCCTCCCGCAGTGCCTTGTCGAGAAGGCATGCGTCCACGCCATGATAGAGCGCTGCTGCCGCGCTTCGCGAAATTCCGCGCTCCCACATCCGTGCCGTGAGTTGCGCGCCCCAGCTGTCGCGCACGAAGACGAGCGCATCCTTCACACCGGCGCCCGCCGACTCGGCGGTGTAGTTCACGCGCATCGACGTCAGCCCGTTCTGATAGAGCATCACACGTCCGGGCATCGAGAACGTCACGGCCATCACCGCGCCCGTCGCGAGAGCGGCGTTCGTGCCGGCCCACACACGCCCGCGGCCGAACCGTTCCCCGACGAGTCGCGGGAGCCGCGCGGTGAACAGCACGAGCACCGGCAGCCACGGGAACACGAAACGCGGGCCGAGGAAGAAGCCGTCGTGCCAGTATCCGAAGTAGAGCGCGCCCAGCAGTGTGGCGCTCGTGAGGAGATAGCGATCGAGCGCTGACAGCCGCTTCGTGAGTGCGAGCGCGGCGATGACAGGCAGCATCGAGGGAAACGGCGTCTCGAAGAGATAGGTCTGCAGCCGTGTGACGTACAGCGAGATCAGCTCGAGACCGCGCGAGGGAGTGTGCGTCGCCCCCCACGGAGCAGTGTGAAATCCGAGCCCGTGCGCCTTCCCCCACAGCACCTCGTATCCGAACACGAACGGCGAGCCCGTGCTCTGGGCGTTCACCCACAGCATCGCGCCGAACGGGATAGCCACGCCGATTCCCGATGCGACGGCGTCAACCCACCGTCGCTTGTCGCGCCACGCGAGCAGAAGCAGCCATGCTGCGGCCGGCAGTGCAAACGCGAACGCGTCAAGCGGACGAATGGCGGCCGCTGCTCCCAGCCCGATGCCGTTCAGGAGTGCCCATCCGGCGCGCGGGGTGTCGCTGCCCGCGACTTTCGCGAGGCCAAGTGTCGCGACCAGCAGCCACAGCAGTGTCGTCGCGTGGTTCATGTGCGACCCGAACATGAATGCGCCGAACGGCGCGACGGCGAACAAGAGCGTCGCGCCACAATGAAACGCACGTGACGCACCGGGATCCGTCAGCCGCACGAGACGCGCGAACAGGGCGACGGAAATCGCACCGCAGGCGGGGCCCACGAGCCACGGAACATGCACGAGCTCGCCAAGCGCGAGCATGGCGGGCCCGCCCGGGGGAAATTGCGAGTATACCTTGTCGCCCGTGTCGACGACGTGCAGGATCGAGAAGAACTCGCGATGTGCGGCGACCGGCAGCCAGAGGTGCCCCGCCGTGAAGATTCGCGCCTGAAACAGCTGCACGACCTCGTCGATCAGCAGCGGTCTTCTGGAAAAGACGGTGCGCGCGATGATCGCATACAGTGCAAACGCACCGAACGGGATCAATCGCTCGAGGGTTTCGATCCATCGCGAACGAGCGCTGCGTGCCGCGGAACCAGGCTGGTGGCCGTCCGCGCCACGCGGGGTGCGGCCCCAGAGCACCGCTGTGATGACGGCGACGCCAAGACAGATGGCCGTGCCGTATCCCCACTCGACGAAACGATGCGCGTACGCGTTATCGACCTCGCCACCGGGAAGCCAATTGGCGATCGGGAGGAATCCGAGGATCGCCAAGGCGATCGCGATCAGGAGCGCGATCGTTCGATCTCCAGGATGAGGTTCTGCAAGTCGGCGGGGCTCACACCGGGCACGCTCGCAGCCTGCGCGAGAGAAAGCGGTTTGCGCGCCGCGAGTTTTTGCCGGGATTCCATGGACAGCGTGCGCATGCGTTCGTACGGCGCATCATGCGGCAGCGCGTACTCGCCCATTCGCTTCAGCCTGTCGGCGGCGTAGCGCTCCTTCGCGAAGTAGCCGGCGTACTTGAGTTCGAGCTCCACGGTGATGAGCGCATCGCGCGCGAGTTCTTCGCCGACGCCGGTCGCTGCGAACAGCGCACCGAGCGACGCGCCTTGACGTTTTGCGAGATCCGCGACGCGCACGGGATGCAGCAGCGGCGCCGTGCCGGCGGCCACGAGCTGAGCGTCCACATGCTCGCCGCGAGCCTGCGTCTCACGCGCGAGATGCATCACGCGCGCCTCGTCGCCGGCGCGGCGCTCGATCGTTCGCTTCTCGTGCTCGTCGTACAGGCCGAGCGAAAGACCGAGGGCCGAGAGCCGCCGCAATGCGTTGTCCTGACGCACTGTGAGGCGGAACTCCGATCGCGACGTGAACAAGCGGTACGGCTCGTCGACGCCGCGCGTCACGAGGTCGTCGCAAAGCACGCCGATGTACGAGTTCTCGCGGCCGAACGTCACCGGTTCGCGGTCGCTCGCTCGCAGTGCGGCGTTCAGGCCGGCCACGACACCCTGCGCGCCGGCTTCCTCGTAGCCCGTGGTGCCGTTGATCTGTCCGGCGAAGAACAATCCGGCGATCGCCCGCACCTCGAGCCACGGGAGAAGCTGAGTCGGCGGATAATAGTCGTACTCGATGGCGTAGCCGGGCCGCGTCATCTCCACGCGCTCGAGCCCTGGAACCGAGCGCAACATCCGCAGCTGCACCGCGGCGGGGAGCGACGTCGAGAGGCCGTTGACGTACATCTCGCTCGTGTCGAGTCCTTCGGGCTCGAGGAAGAGCTGGTGTCGCTCGGCATCCGGGAAGCGCAGGATCTTGTCCTCGATCGAGGGGCAGTAGCGCGGACCGCGCGACCCGATCGCGCCGCCGTACATCGCGGATTCCTCGAGATGCGTCGCGACGATTTCCTTCGTCGGCGCGCCCGCGAAGGTGATCCAGCACGGCGCCTGCTCCAGTCGCGCGAACGTCCGCGGCGCGCCCCAGAACGCCGACCACGTATAGTCGAAGTCGCCGATTTCCGAATCCTGTCGCTGGAGCACGGAACGATCCACCGTGTTCCCTTCGATGCGCGGCGGCGTTCCCGTCTTGAAGCGCGCGGTGGTGATGCCGAGTTCGGCGATCTGTTCCGCGAGGTGCGTCGTGGCCTCCTCGCCAGCGCGGCCGCCGCTCACCTGCGTGTCCATTCCGATGTGGATGCGGCCGCGCAGAAAAGTGCCTGTTGTGATCACCACCGAGCGTGCGTGCAGCAACACGCCGGACATCGTCTCCACGCCGGCCACCCGCGGGTCCCCACTCGCGAACAGGAGCCGGCGCACCGTGCCTTCGACGAGTGTGATTCCCCTCTGCGATGATACGAGATGCCGAACGGCTTTGCGATATAAAGCGCGATCGCATTGCGCGCGCGGCGCCCACACCGCCGGTCCCTTGCCGCGATTCAGCATGCGGAACTGGATCGACGCCATGTCGGTCGCGCGTCCCATTACGCCACCAAGTGCGTCGATCTCGCGAACGACGGTGCCCTTCGCGACGCCGCCGATCGCGGGATTGCACGACAGCTGTCCGATGGTTTCGAGCGAGCTGGTCACCAGCGCTACGCGAGCGCCCGTGCCGAGCGTGCGCGCGGCGGCCACCGCGGCTTCCGTGCCGGCGTGCCCGCCGCCGACCACGATCACGTCGAACGCAAAAGAACCAGTTGCTCCGCTCATGGCCCGAAAGCTAGCCTTCTCCCATGCCACTTCCACTCTCCTCCGGCGCGCCCACCCTCGTGGTGAAGAAGGCCGCCTTCGAGCGCTCGGGAATTACGCGCGCACAGATCGATCAGGCGTTGACCCTCACCGACGAGGAGTTTCGCGTCGAACACGGCCTCGTGGCGATCGGCCCGATCTTCGACGAAAACGGGTTTGCCGCCCTGATGGAGGCGTTCGAGCAGAACGGCCTCGTCTACTTCGACGACTTTTTCGAGATGAGCGGTAACTGGCCGGAGTGGCTTTCGGTCTTCACGCTCTCTCGGGGGAGCTGAGCGGGAGGCTGCTGCGAATGGTGCAGCAGCCCATCCCACCCGCACACGGTGTTAGATCCGTCCTTCCACAACCTCCCAACGTTCCACGAACGCCAGCCCGTTCTCGATTCGATCGATCACGACATCCGCTCCCGCCTGGATCGGCTTGCCGTCGATGCTCATCGCGGCCACGTCGTGGCGCCGCCCTTCGAGCGTGTACGCCACCGCACCCGCCGCCGCCGCGTTGATCGCAGCGGTCACGCGGGCGATGTGGCCGGACAACACCGATGAGCGCGAGGCCGATGGCGATGTTCACGCGCTATTTCACCCCTAGATTCTTCTTGAAGAACGCAATTGTCTTCGGCCACGCTTCCTTCGAGGCCGCGAGATTCGCCGCCATCGACTCGGGCGGAGTCTGTCCGGTTACGGGATCATCCTGTGCGCGCATGAATCCGTGAACGGCACCCGGATAGTCCTTCCCTTCGAATGGCTTGCCGAGCTTCTTCATCGCCTCGTCGGCGAGCGGGATAAACGCTCCGGTTCTCGCGTCGAGCGACCCGTTGAGCATGAGTACCGGAGCCTGGATCTTCGCCAGCGAATCGACGATCACGGCGCCGTTCGCAGCGAAGGGTGCACCGTAGAACGCGACCGATCCGCCGAACCCCTTTCCATTGTAGACTGCCGCGCCCCACGCGGTCGAGCCGCCCCAACAGAACCCGACCACGCCGTACTTCTTCTCGGCGGCAGGCTGCGACATTGCGTAGTTGGCAACGGCCATGATTCCCTTGTTTCGCTCGGCAAAGTCCACTCCGGCGATAAGCTTCCGCGCGGAATCCGAGGTGAGCTCAGCGGTTGATGGCCCGCCGCGCACGCGCGACTCGAGATCAGGTGCGATCGCGATGAAGCCATCCGCCGCAAGCTGATCCGCGACGCTGCGAACCCAGGTCGAGAGTCCGAAGATCTCGTGGACGACCACCACGACCGGAGCCTTCCCGGACTTCATCGGATACACGATCCACGCCATCAGCGAATCCTTCGAGCCGGGCTCCCATGCCAGCTTCACCCATTCGCCGTGCCTCGGCGACGCAGCGAGTCGCGCAGCCGCGCTGTTCGCGCTGGCTGGCAGGCCGGGAGTTCCCTGTGGATTCCCCGAAGCAGTCGTAAGCGCGATCACCGGCGCGCGCATGTCCGCGGCGCTCATGTGCATCATGTGATCGTCCAGCGCAGCCGACTGCACAGGCTGCCAACGCTGGAGTGTGCACGCGGAAACGAAAAACGCGGTGAGAAGAAGAGCTCTGTTGCGATGCATCGGGGAAAGCCTCACAGGGAATTAGGTGCAAACACTACTAAGCTACGTGCCCCGGCCACCGTTCGCATCTAGTACTTCTACGAGCAGAACATCGATATCGCCCTTGCTCGTGGTGAGCGCGAGATGGGGCACCGCGCGAAGCGTCGCCGCATCCATGATGAACGGAAGGCCTGGCTCGATCCCCCGCGGGTAGGCACCCCAGTCACGCAGTTGCTGGCCCAGACGTTCGAGCTTCGCCGGCTTGCGCTCGACGCGGATTTCCCAGACGCTGGGAAACACATCTATCAAAGGCCGGCAGCGCCGAGGTTTGCGAGGCCTTCCACGAGCCCGCGGCTGACCGAAGGCGTAGGCGGCAGCGAGCGACGCATTCGCGGTGGAATGAAATCGCGCGAAGTCGATTCGCAATGCGATTGCGCCATCGGAAGTCGCGGCGAGGCGCACGCGGTGGGGCGCCGGCGAAGTATGCAGCACCAAGTCTGCCACCCGGGCCGCTGATTTCAGGGGAAGTCTGAGCTCGTGGCTGAGCAGTCTGACCATTCCCCACCAGCGAGCACCGTTCGGTGTGCGGTGCATTCGTCTTGCCAGGAGCCGGCGCGCGTTGTTCAGCCAAGTGCGGGTTGAGCGTGTCGCGATCGCCATTTGATCGTACGTCATTAATTCAAATACTAACTACACATATTTAATGTGCAAGGAAATGATACCAGTCCAGCGTTTCGCCAAGTGGAAAATCTCCCAGCGAATTGCCTGGCAACGTGAGCTGCGGAATGTTCACGATGCTGGACAGTCGAAAGAATCTGTCGCATCTCACGGTATCTAAGTGGTTGTTCTGGAACTACTTACCGGTCGACAGCCATTCGACGATCCGACCTTCCATGTAGTATCGCTGTGACCATGGTTGGCCAGCGACCCAACCCACGTGCCCGCCAGTGAGAGGAAACTCGACGAAGAGGTGCTGGTTTCGTCTGGCAATGTTGCGAACGGCGGCCAGAACAGACCGCGGAAGGAACGGATCGTTCCAGGCGTTCATCAAGAGCGTTGGGACGCGGACATCATCGAGGAAATGAATGGAGCTCGACCGCCGATAGTAATCGTGCGCGCCGGTGAATCCGTGAACCGGACCGGTTAGCCGGTCATCGAACTCGAAAAATGTGCGCGCTGCGCGCAGCTCTTCGATGTCGCAGAGGTCCGGGTACAGTTCCAGCTTCTTGATGGTCTTCGCGACGAGGGTGCCGAGAAAGTGGCGCACATAAACGCGGGCGAATCCGCTCTCCATCAATCGCGCCCCGGCCTCGAGATCGTACGGCACGCTTACGGCGGCTGCGCGCTTGATCTGCGCCGGCAGGTTCTTCCCCTGCTCGCCGAGCCATTTCAAGAGAACATTGCCGCCGAGCGACACGCCACACATCACGAGGTGCAGGTTGGGATGTTCGTCGATCAGGCGGCGCACGACGAAATCGAGATCCGAGGTCTCGCCCGAGTGATAGAAGCGGCGAGCGGTGTTGATCTCGCCGTCGCAGGAGCGAAACATGAGCAGGTCACCGCTCCACCCGAGTTTGCGCGCCTCCTCGAGCATTCCGTGTGCGTATTTCGCGCCGATCTTCGCCTCGAGACCGTGCAGAATGAACAGATGCGGTACGCCTTTGGTAATCGTTCCCATCCGCACGAGCGTCACATGATCTGCGTCGGGAGTCGCGATCCGCTCCAAACGATCATGCACCGGGGTGCGCCTTCGGACCATCTTGCCCCAGATCGTTGGGAGATGCGGACCGGGAAGCCACCAGGCGGGTTTGAAGTTCGAGATCAGCTCGGGCATAGTCTGGTAAGGATGTGACCGGCCAGCGCAGCGAGTCATATTATAATCGCGCAAGCAACTCCGCCGTTCGCCATCTGCCGTCTGCCATCTATAAAACATGGACGTCCAGGTCTTTGGCACCCACAAACATGCCGCCGTCCGCAAGGCACTTCGCTTCTTCAGCGAACGGCGCGTGAACGTCCATTTCGTCGACCTGAAGGAGCGCGCGGCCAGCAAGGGCGAGCTGCAACGTTTCGCGCAGAAGTTCGGAATCAGCGCGCTCATCGACAAGAACTCGAAACGCTACGGCGAGCTGGGCCTTGGTGTGGTGCGGTACGACGACAGCCGGTGGCTCGACAAGCTCGTGGAGGAGCCGCTGATAATTCGCGTGCCCCTCGTTCGATGCCAGCACAAGGTCACGATCGGCCTGGCCGAAGACGAGTGGAACTCCTGGGTCGAGGCGGCGAAAGCGTGACGGCGATGTGGGGCGGGTTCATCGGCTTGGTACTGCTCGTCCTCGCGCTCGACCTTGGGGTTTTCAACAGGCGGCCGCATGCGCCGACGATTCCGCAGGCGCTGAGCTTCGCCGCCGCCACCGCGGTACTCGCCCTCCTGTTCGCCGGCTTCGTGTATCAGGCCTACACCAACCATTGGGCCGGGCTTGGTTTGACCGTCGACGCGGTGGACCACCGCATGAACGATGGTCGCCTCGCCTCGGTGAAGTTCCTCACCGGGTACATCGTCGAGATGTCGCTCTCGATGGACAATGTCTTCGTCATCGCGCTGATCTTCGAGCACCTCCGCGTTCCGCTCGCGCAGCAGCATCGCGTACTCTTTTGGGGGGTTCTCGGGGCGCTCGTCATGAGAGGCACGATGATCGCCGGCGGCACCGCGCTCGTAGCGCGCTACCACTGGCTGTTGTACGTGATGGGAGCATTCTTGGTGTTCACAGCCGGCAGAATGCTGTTGCAGAAAGACACAGGGGACGCCCCCGAAGAATCCTGGCTCGTGCGCTTTCTCAACAGGAATTTTCGCGTGACGAGGGAATTCCACGGTGGACGCTTTCGCATCAACCGTGACGGCAAGAACTGGATCACGCCGCTGCTCGTCGCCCTGCTGCTGATCGAAAGTACGGATTTGATATTCGCCGTCGACAGCATTCCCGCCATCTTCGCGATTACGACGGACGCATTCCTGGTCTTCACGTCGAATGTTTTCGCGATTCTGTGCTTGCGATCGCTCTACTTCGGCCTCGCGCATCTCCTCGTGAGGTTCCGGTATCTCAAGACGTCGCTCGCCTTGATACTCGGCCTCGTCGGAGTGAAGATGTTGGCGGTGGAATGGGTTGACGCACTCCTCGGGGATGCCGTGAACTTGTGGATGCTCGGAATGGTGGCAGCGGTGCTCACAGCAGGGGCAGGGGCAAGTATCTTGGCAGACCGGAGGTTGCAGCGCTGATGGCAGAGACTCATGGAAACACCGCGACCACCTCCGCCGAGTTCGGCGCGCGTCCTCGCGACGACGAACTCGACCTGTTCGGCATCACGCATGTGGGCAAGGTGCGCATCGAGAATCAGGATCATTTTCTCGTGGCGACCGTGCACCCGCAGCTGATCATACACGAAACGAGCTTGCCGGCCCCGCAATCGCTGCCGATTCACGGCACCCGCCTGGCGACGGTGATGCTCGTGGCGGATGGCGTCGGCGGGAGCACGGGAGGACGCGAAGCGAGCCAACTCGCGATCGAAACGATCATGAGATACGTGTCGAGTTCACTGCGCTGCTACCATGCGGCCGGGTCATCCGAGGCAGAGGAGTTCATCGACGCGCTCCGCGAGGCGACGCTCGAGGCGCATGCGGCCGTACGCGCCGAATCGGCGCAGCGGCCGGAGGCGCACCGGATGGCGACGACCCTCACGCTGTTCATCGCCGTGTGGCCGTGGGCGTACGTCGTGCAGGTCGGGGACAGCCGGTGTTACCACTACCGCGACGGCGAACTCAAGCAGCTGACTCGCGACCAGACGATCGCGCAGGATCTCGTGGACCAGGGCGTGCTCGCGCCCGAACGCGTGGCGAAGTCGCCGTTCAGCAACGTGCTCGCCAGCGCGATTGGCGCCGATGCAGCACTGCCTGAAGTGTCGCGAGCGAAGATTGATGAGCGAGGCATCTTTCTGTTGTGCAGTGACGGCCTGACGAAGCATGTAAAGGACGACGAGATCGCCGCCGAGCTGAAGTCGCTCACGTCGTCGGAACAGTCGTGCCGTCGGCTGCTGGAGCTGGCGCTCGAGCGTGGCGGCACCGATAACATCACCGTGCTGATTGCGCGGGTGAAGAATTTGGACTAGCCGGGAGGACGGTCATGGCTCAGCAGAAAGAACACGGAGCGGGCGATGCTCGCCGACTCCACCGTCGTCGAGCTGTCCGTCAGCGGGGGAAAGGCGTCGGACGTTAGAATGCATCGCGCAATTCAATTCCGGAGAACATAGATGCCTCGCAAGTCGCACATCGCCGTCGCCCTCTTGCTGGCGACCCTCGCCGCCGCTCCGTCCGTTCGCGGGCAGGCTGCAGAACGTCCGGCCCAGCTCGACACGCTACGCAGTCCAGAGATTCAGGCGATGGTCGCGCGACTCGACATCGAGAAATACAAGGCGACGGTCAAGGGACTCACGCAGTTCGGCGACCGGCGGCAGGGCACGGCCCGCAATCGCGCCGCGGTGGACTGGATCGAAGCGCAGCTCAAGAGCTATGGCTGCACGAACACCGAGCGCGTGGTTTACACGTACACAACACCTCCGCGTCGCGATACGACGGGCCGCGGAGGTCGCGGTGCCGGCGGGCGCGGGGATTGGGCCCAGGGTGGCGCACGCTACCGCGGCATGAGAACGCGCACAGGCGTGAACACCGACTCGCTCAAGCAGACGGATCCGAAACTGCGCGCGCTGAACGCGGAGCCCGCGACGGACGGCGAGCGGCAGGAAGTGTTCTGCACGAAGGTCGGCACCACCCACCCTGAAGAGATGTACATCATCGGCGGCCACATGGACGGCCACGGATGGGGTGAAGCGGCGAACGACGACGGCTCCGGCACGGCGCTCGTGATGGAACTCGCGCGTATTTTCAGCAGCCCCGACGTGCAGACCGAACGGTCGATCCGATTTGCGCTCTGGAACAACGAGGAGACCGGCACCAACGGAGCGCGCGCGTACATCGCGCAGCGCCAGGCCCTGCAGGGAAAGGAGAATCCGCCGGGATCCGGAAAGTATCCGGAACCGAAATGGCTCGGCATGATCCAGCACGACATCATGCTGTTCGACCATGGCATGCCGCGGCCGGATGGTACCATGAGTCCGGACCAGCGTCCGGAAGCCGACGTGAACATCGAGTTTGCGATGACGTCGAAATTCTCCGATGGCGCGCAGAAACTCGCGTGGGCCGTCGCGACGGCGAATGACAAGTATGCCACCGATTATCCGGCGCAGGTCGGCCAGCACATGACGAACACCGACAGCGGCCCGTTCCAGGATCTCGTGCCCGCGATCAGCCTTCGCGAGGACGAGCGCGGACGCGATATCGGCGCGGGCTGGGATCCGCAATGGCACCAGGTGACGGATCTCTTCGCGACGTACAACGACAAGGACTTCCGCCTCGGCCTGAACGCCGCGCAGACCACGCTCAGCGCGGTCGCGACGCTGACCGGAGCGACGCTCAAGAAATGAGCCGCCGCTAAGGCTTGGCGGGCGCGGCCAAGTTCCTCCCGTCCACGTAGAAGTTCTCGTCGATGCGAACGTCGGCGTTCGCGGCGGGCAGTCGCGCGGTTTGCCATGCCTCGGTCGGTTTCATGAGCGAGTAGCCTGCGGCGCCGAACGCGACGCGCACCGGCATGTCGAATCCGGCGATCACGTTCACCCAGTGATATGAGAGCGTCGTACCGTCGATTTTGTATTCGAATACCGGAATCTTCGTGGTTCGCAGATACTGCGAGAAGACCTTGCTCAGATCGACGCCCGCTTCCTTGCTGATGTAGTCCTCGAGCTGCTGGCCCATGATCGTCTGGTGCCGGAAGGTCCTCTGGGCTCCGCGGAGGATGCCGCGCCACTTCTCGTCGTCGGCGACGATCTGGCGGATCGTGTGCAGCATGTTGCCGCCCTTGTAGTACTTGTCGCCCGACCCCTCGTCGTTCACACCATAATGCCCGATGATCGGCCTGTCATTCTTCACGAGGCGGCGCGTGCCGATCTGGTATTCGGCACCGGCTTTCGTGCCTTCGAGGCACTCCGTGTACAGGCTCTCTGAGTAGTTCGCGAAGCCCTCGTGCACCCACATGTCGGCGCCGTCTTTGTCGGTGATGCTGTTGCCCCACCATTCGTGCGCGCTCTCGTGCACGATGATGAAGTCCCACTTCAGGCCGTGTCCCGTGTTGGAGAGATCGCGACCGAGATAGCCGTTGTGGTAATGGTTTCCATAGGCGACGGCGCTCTGGTGCTCCATGCCGAGATGCGGCGCCTCGACGAGCTTGTAGCCGTCCTCGTACCAGGGAAACGGGCCGAACCAGTGCTCGAAGCAAGCCATCATCGACTTCGCCTGCTTGAACTGCTCGGCCGCGACGTCGCGATGGTACGCGAGCGGCCAGTAGTCCATCGTCAGCTTGCCGCCCTCGCCGTCGAAGCTGTCCGCGATGTGCGTGTACGTGCCCGCGTTCACGGAGACGCTGTAGTTGTTGATGGGGCTCACGACGAACCATTCGAACGTGGTGGTGCCGTCGCCGTTGTGCGTGGTGCTGCGCAGGCGGCCGTTGGACACGTCGACCATCGGATCCGGTACGGTGATGGCGATACGCTGGCTGTCGGGTTCCTCGGACAGCAGGTCTTTGTTCGGCCACCAGGCGCTCGCGCCGAGCCCCTCGTTCGCGGTGGACGTCCAGCGGTTGCCGAGGCTGTCGTGCTGCCAGATGTAGCCGCCATCCCACGGCGGACGCTTGGCCGCGACCGGCTTGCCGTGGTAGTACACGGTGACCGTGTTCCGGTCACCCTCGCGCTGGGGCTTCGCGAGCGAGACGAATAACGCATTGCCGTCCCGGCGGTACGACACGCTCCGGCCGTCCTGAACCATGCTGTCCACCACGAGCGGCGGTTGCAGGTCGACCTGCATTTCCTGGTTCGCGCGCAGCACGCGATACACGATGCCGTTGTTGCCGGTGATGCTGCTGTCGGCCGGGTTCACACGCACGTGCAGGTCGTAGAAGGTCGTTTTCCACCACGCGCGCGCCGGCCCGTTAGAGCCGCGCAGTGTGTCAGCATGCGTGAATCGCAGACTGTCCTGCGCGGTGAGTGGTGCGGCCAGCGCGAGTGCCGCGATGAATACGAACGGGACGAACGAAGAACAGCGCATCGGAGGCATGATGTTCGGGAATTGCGAACGAAGGAGAAGTGCGCGCTACGGCTTGCGTGCTCGAAGCTGCTTGAGAATTGTGCCGAGCTGGTCGATCTCGCGGCCGTACGCAGGCCAATCGCCGGCGCGCTGCGCGGCGATCGCGCGATCGTAGTGCTGCTGTGCCTGGGTGATCAAACCCGCGTCGGCTGCTGGCGCGGAGGCCGCATCACCAGCAGTCGCGACCGCCGTGCGACCAGGCGCGCCGCTGCCGAAGAGCAGGTTGAGACCCTCCTCGAGCGTCTCTCCCATCGCGACACGGTTCTCGTGTGCGACGACCACGCGCTTGAGTTCCGGAATCGTCCCGCCCTCCGCGCGCAGGTAGATCGGCTGCACGTAGATGAGCGACTCCTCGATCGGGATGACGAGCAGTTCACCGCGAATGACCTGTGAGCCTTTCTGGTCCCAAAGGGTGAGTTGCCGCGAGATATCCGTGTCCTGATTGATGCGGTTCGCGATCTGCTTGGGCCCGTACACCAGGCTCTGCTTCGGAAACTTGTACACGACCAGCTGGCCGTAGTGGTCGCCATCCATTCGCGCGACCATCCATGCCGCGAGGTTGTCCTTCCCACGCGGCGTGAACGGCGTCATCAGGATGTACTCGGGATCCTTCTCGCCGGGCAGGCGCAGGATGATGTGCCGCATGAACGGATTCGCGGTGGGCGGGCCCGCCACGATCGTCGGATACTGCCACTGATCCTCCCGGTGATAGAACGCGTCGGGCTCGACCATGTGATACGTCGCGTGCAGTTCCGTCTGCAGCCGGAACAGGTCGGCGGGGTAACGCAGGTGGCGGCGAACGTCGGCCGCCATCGTCGCGAGCGGCTTGAATATCCCCGGGAAGATTGCGGCGTATGTCTGCGCCACCGGATCTCCCGGATCGGCGAGATACGCATCGACCGTTCCATCGTACGCATCGATCACGACCTTCACGCTGTTTCGCATGTAGTTCGTGCCGTCCTGCACGCGCTGCGCGTACGGGTAGTTCTCGCTCGACGTGTACGCATCGAGGATCCATTTCAGCTCGCCCGCGTCCGTCACGATCAGGTACGGATCGCTGTCGAAGTCGAGAAAGGGAAGCGCCGTCTTCGCGCGCTCGGTCACGTTGCGGTGATACAGGATGCGTGCGCCCGGCGTGATGTAAGACGAGAGGACGATGTCCGGAGCGTCGAACTGCCAGGCGTACAACCCGCGCCGCAGAACCGATCCGACGGGCACGCCGCCCCGTCCGGTGTAGTTCGTGTACGTGTTCGTCTCCCCGGCCGGGTAATCGAACTCTTTCTGTGCCGTGCCGACGAAGACGTAACTGTTGGTCATTTCGCCGTAGTAGATCTGCGGGCGTGTGACCTTGACGGATACAGTCGAGACGGGAGGCACATCCTTTATGAAGAGGACGGGGAGCCCCTCGGCCGTCACCTGGTTCACCGGCGCCATCGTGACGCCCATGCCGTGTGTGAACGTAAGGCGGTCGTTGATGAAGTTCCGCGTGGGCAGCGAAGCTGTGTTGAGCTCGCGCGCGGACAGGTGAATTTGCCGGTACCGGCCGTCGATCATGTAGCGATCGTCGTTCACCGAGAAGAAGTCGTAGTAGGTGCGAATCTCCTGAAGCTGGCCGAAGGTCTGCTTGAGGAGGTCGCGCTCCCAGAGGCGCACGTTGTCGATCGTCGGAGCGTTGGCCTTGATGTCGGCCATCGTGAGCTGCACGTCGCCTTCGAGCGCGCGGGTCTGGACGCTATCGAGGCGCCATGCGCGCCGGGTGGCCGCGATATGCTGGGCGATGTACGGGCGCTCACGCGAAAGCTCGTTCGGCGCGACGCCGAACTTCTGCACCGCGGCCGGCACCAGCCCGCGAAACACGATGCCGACGCCCGCGTACAGCAGCGTTGCGACGAAGGCATACCAGATTAGCTGCCGGCGCACTACTCCGTATATCACGGCCGCGGCAGCCAACATCGAGACGATCGCCGAGAAGCGGATTGCGGGCAGGCGCACGTGCACATCCGTGTAACTCGCGCCAAGGAGCGGTCCCGTGCCGGAATACAGAAGCTCCGACGCTCCGACGATCCAGAGCCGAATGCCAAGTAGGATGAAGAGCAGTGCGAGCAGGGCGCCAAGGTGACGCGTGGCTCCCGGCCCGGCCGACGTCTTTCTGGGAGGAAGCACGAGCTCGCCGCGAAGACCGTAAAGAACGGCGCTCGCCACGAGCGACACCATGGTGAGCACGACGAGCGTGTTGAGCACTGCGGAAACTGCGGGGAGCGTGAAGAGGTAGAATCCAACGTCCCTGCCGAAGAGCGAATCGACGGCGCCGACGGTCGCGCCGTGGAGCGCCATCAGCATCGTCATCCAGAGGATGGAGGCGGACAACCCGGTCATGAACGCCACGAGGATCGCGCCGGCAAGGAAGAGCCGCGGAACGAAGCGCGAGATATCCACGCGCACGCCGCCGCCACGATCGACGAACAGCGCCGGAAAGCCGGCGAGTTCGGCGGTCGCCATCCGCACGTTTCCGTATACGATGCCGAAGGCGATCACGGCTCCGCTCACGAAGAGCGCCGTCTTCCAGAGCAGCGAGGTGAGGAAGACGGGCTCGAAGTGCACTTCCCTGAACCAGAGCCAGTCGGTGGCGAAGCCTCCGACCCAGGGGAGTGCAATGAAGGAGAAGAAGGTGACGGCCAGCACCAGAAGCACGACTTTCCGTATCGATGGTCGTGTTGGGCGGCCGGCGCCCCGGAGCGGTATCGCGGGAGGGTTTGTCATGATCCTATGAACATGCCACTTTGCCAACCCCGGCACCAATCGCGGCAGGGGTTATCTTGAGGGGCCCCCTTCGGAGACCCGCGCGTTGGCAAAGAAGCCGAACTACAATCTCGAGAAGAATCGCAGGGAACAGGATCGCAAGAAGAAGAAAGAGGAGAAGCGCCTGCGGAAGCTCGAAAACTCCCGAAACGACTCGGCCGAGCCCTCGGGCGACGATCCCGACGGGAGCGCAGTGCCGCCTGTGGAGTGAGCTCGGTGGGCGCTACTGCCAGCGCTTGCGGATGCGCACCGTGCGTTCGAGCTCGTCGGAACTCTGCAGAACCTTCTCGCGAAGATCTTTGGGCAGTGTCCGGTGATCGCTGAGATACTTCTTCACGGTTTGCAGCGCCGCATCGCTCGTATGGCCGCCGATGAACGCACCGAGCCAGCTGCCCAGGAAGAAGATTCGGCGGTTGGCTTGAATGAAGGGCAGTGAGTCGAGCGCCGGCCGCAGGTACGGAAGCGTGAGAACCTGGTGCTCGAGCGCGTTGAACTCGCCGAGACTCCCGCTCGCCCAGTCCTCGTTGAGCGTCTTGTCGGCGAAATAGCGTGTAAAGTAGTCCGCCTTTGCCGCCGCTGACTTGCGCGCAGCGCCCGCGACGAACGCGTGACGCCTGCCGTCCGGCGTCGTATCTCTCGCGATCTGGGCCGCGAGTGATCGCTCGGCGTTTGCCGCGCCAAGCACGATCATCCGGTTGACCACCGACCAGCGCGTGGGATCGCGCACGGGTTCTCCCGCGGCGGAATCGGCGCTCAAGAGCGATTCGAGCTTCGCAATGCCGTCGGTGCTCGCCGCGAGTCCGATGAATGCATCGAGGAATGCCTTGCGAATGCCGTACGGTCGCGATCCATCGCGCGCGCCATCCCAGAGGATGCGCTCGGCGTTGGCCCGGACCATCGGGGCTTTCGCGGGCGCAATGTAGGCGCGAATCGAGCGCTCGAGGCGGCCGAGCAGCACGGGGACGATCTGCTCGTCCTGCTCGCGTGGCAATTCGGCGAGCGCCAGTTCCGCGAAACGCTCGGGCGCGAGCTGTATGTCGCGCACCTGATCCCACAGCGCGCCCCAGAGCATCGTGCGAAGAAAGGCGTCCTGCACGCGGCCAAGCTCGCCCGACATGAGCGACTGCACGCTCACGCTGTCGAGCAGGGTGAGGAAATAGCCGTAGTCCTGATAGTTGGCGAAGACAAATGCCGGTGCGGGCTTTCCGCGCGCGGCGACGACTTCGGTCATGACCGCGGAGAGCTCAACTGGAACAACTTCTGCTTCCCCGATCCTTCGAATCGTGTGTGGCTGTGCGACTCCGCTTCCACCCGGCGCGGGGTACTCGATTCGCACCTGCGTCCGCATCGGCCAGGCACCCTGACCCGACAACGGCTGTGCCGGCTTCTGCGCCAGTTCGAGCTTCACGATCTTGCCGTCGCGAACGGTGAGCCGCTGCTGCACCACAGGCATCCCCGGCCGTAGCATGAAGTTCCTGCCGAACGTGTCCAGTGATCTTCCTCCGGCCTTTCCGATCGCGCTGAGCAGATCCTGCCACGTCGCGTTCGCATACGCGTGGTCGCTCAGGAACTGGTGCACGCCTGCCTGGAACGCTCGTTCGCCGACGAGGTAGTTGAGCTGCCTCAGGACGCTCGGCGCCTTGTTGTACACGATCGGACCGTACGCGCTCTTGGCCTGGTCGAGGTTCGCGAGCTCCTGCCACAATGGGGTGGTGCCGGTTGTCTGATCCACGCCGTACGCGACGGGCTTGTTCGACTGGTAGAATGTTTTCCACGCATCGCTCGAAGGCTCGAGATCGGCGAGCGCCTTGGCTGCCATATACGTCGCGAATCCCTCCTTCAGCCAGAGATCGTCGAACCACCGCATCGTCACGAGATCGCCGAACCACTGATGGGCAACCTCGTGCAGGATCGTGGAGAAACGCGCCAGCCGTCTGGGGAGCGTGGGCCGCTCACGGAAGATGAAGCGGTCTTCGTTGAACATGACGACCCCCGGATGCTCCATGCCGCCGAACGGAAATGCCGGCGCGAGCATCAGGTCGAACTTCTCGAACGGGTACGGCCGGCCGAAGTACTGCTCCATCCAGCCGATCGCTCGATGCGTGAGCGCGAGGAGTGTATCGGCGTCGGCTTCTTTGGCTCGCGACTTCCGGACGAACAGGCTGATCGAACGTCCCTTCACCACCGACGTGGTGCGCTGCCAGGGACCCGCCGCAAACGCGATGAGATACGTCGAGAGCGGGCGCGTCTCGGTGAAGTGCCTCGTGATGCGGTCCGCGCTGCTGTCGGCGCGAGTCATGGATCCGTTCGCCAACGCTGTCCAGGCCCGCGGCGTGGTGAGCGTAAGCGTCACGCGCGCCTTCAGGTCTGGCTGGTCGAAGCACGGGAAGAGCTGGTCGGCGTCTGCTGGCACGAGCAGTGTGTAGAGATAGTCGCTTCCGTCGGTCTGGTCGTGGGTGCGGATGATGCTCGCACCGCTTGGCGCGATGTCGGACACGAACCAGAGCTCGACGGAGTTCTCGCCGGTTTCGAGAAGCTTGGCAGGCACGCGAATGTGCGCGCCGTTGGCTGCGGTCAGCGGCAGCGGCCGGCCGTTCGACAGGACGCGGGTCAGGCGGCGCCCGCGCCAGTCGAATATCGCGTCGGAAGTCCCACTGCGATTGAATCGCACGGTGACGTGACCGATGGCCGAGTCCGGCGCGGTGACGTCGAGGCTCAGGTCATAGCGAACGTCCTTGACCGTGTTCGCGCGCCAGATTGCCAGCGGATGCGAGACGCCGTGTCCGAGGTACACGGTGAGGGGGTCGACGGTCTTGGTGCCCTGCGCGGCAAGACCGGACGTGAGGAGGAGCGCGAGAAGCGGAGCCTGACGAATTCGCACGGAGATCGCTCGGGGAGGAATGGTCGAATCGGGCAGTGGAACGTGCCGAGCGGCCGCGTTCGGTGCAACCGCCCTTACGGCTCCACGCGGATCCAGCGAGATTCAGGACGTTGCACTCTCTTCACCAGAGGTTTGCATGGCGGCACCCGACAAACACCCCGGCAAGGCGGAGTTCACCGAAGCGCGCCGGCGCGTGTCCGAACACGCATATCACACGCCCCTGCTCACGTCGCGCACTCTGAGCGAGCGTACCGGGTTCGACGTCCGGCTCAAGGCGGAGAACCTCCAGAGAACCGGGTCGTACAAGATCCGCGGGCCACTGAACAAGTTTCCGCAGCTGACGGAGGAGCAACGCCGTCGCGGCGTGATCTGCTCGTCGGCCGGCAATCACGCGCAGGGAGTGGCGCTGGCGGCGGCGATCCATGGACTGAAGGCCGTGGTCGTGATGGCGACGAACGCGACCCCGTCGAAGATCGAAGCGACGCGGGCATACGGTGCCGAGGTCGTGCTGCACGGGTCGATCTGGGACGAGGCGAACGAGAAGGCAAAGCAGCTCGTGCAGGAACGCGGCCTCACCTACATCCATCCATTCGACGACCTGCAGCTCATTGCAGGCCAGGGGACGGTCGGCCTCGAGATCATCGAGGACTGGCCGGAGGTGGACGTAGTCGTGGTGCCGATCGGCGGCGGCGGCCTGATCTCGGGAGTTTCGCTGGCGATCAAGAGCATCAACCCGAGGGTGCGGATCGTTGGCGTCGAGTCATCGGGCGCGCCGGGAATGCAGAGGAGCGTGGAGGCCGGTCATGTGGTGACGCTGGATCGGGTGGACTGCATCATCGACGGGCTTCGGGTGAAGCGGGTGGGCGAGCACAATCTCGACATCGTGAGGGAAGCGGTTGACGAGATCGTCACGCTTCCGGATTCGGAGATTTTTGACGCGATGCTGTGGGTGATGCACCACAGCAAGCTGGTGGTCGAGGGGGCAGCTGCCGCGCCAATTGGGGCGTTGTTGAAGGGGTTGATCAAGGCGCCGGCCGGCTCGAAAGTTGTCAGCGTTGTGAGCGGCGGGAACGTGAATTTGGATCAGTTGCGCGGCTTGAAATGGAATTGATCGAAGCATATTGATTATAAAGGAGTTATGCAATATATTCATGATTCATAAATCATAATATTATATGAGCAAGCAGCCAACGTTACGCCCCGGTGATCTCGTTGTGGCTTGCCAACTTGCGATCACTCCAGCCGCTCTATTCATCAAACTTGCTGAAGCGACAGGACTGAGCGCTGGCGAGTGCCACAATGCCGTCCGCAGACTTCGTCTCGCGCGCCTCATCTTGGCCGACGAGCGTCGGCCATCGTGCGAAATCCTCCATCAGTTCCTTGTTCACGGGGCGCCCTTCGCTTTCCCCGCCGTCCTCGGCACCCCAACAATCGGCATCTCCACCGCCCATTCGTCCCCGGCTTTCTGCGCGATCGTCGAAGCGACTGAAGGATTCGTATGGCCGCACGCCGACGGCACGGCTCGAGGGCAATCGTTGATTCCGCTCTTCCCGGGCGCGCCCGAGCTTCCAGGCCGGAACCAGCCGCTGTACGAACTGCTCACCATCATCGATGCTCTCCGGGTGGGAACGACGCGAGTCAGAAAGGTTGCTGCCGAGCTGTTGGCCGAACGCCTCTCGGTCTCCAAGGCGTGAAAGAGAAACCGCCGAGGTCGATCTTGCCCGCGCGCGAGCGCTTGGGCCTGGTGGCCCGCGCGATCGAGCCCATCCTGAACCGCGTCGTCCTCGCTGGGCCGCCGGTGGTGGATCTCCTGATGACCGACCAGGCGGTGCGCGTTCCCGAACTGACGTTCGCCGCGGATTCTTGCCTGCAGCTTCTATCAACCTCGATGGTCGACAGGCTCGGCGGCGACCTGCAGAAGCTCGGACTCTCGCGAATCGGTCGCGCCGCCAATGCCGATCGCTGGCGCGTCTCCGACGATGTCACCATCGAACTTGTTCAGGTGCGCGCGGATGACGGCGACCCCGAGCAGGTGTGGTTCGAGTACGCGACGCTCCTTACCCTGCCCTTCACCGCCGACAAGGGGCTCATCGTTCGAATCGCCGGCGCGCCCGCGATGCTCGCCCTCGAATTCGCTTCCTTCGTGCGAAGCGGCGCGCGTGTCGTCGACAGCGAGGAACTCGAACGTGCGGTGTTATTGATCGCAGGACGGACGGAAATCGAGAGAGAATGCGCCGCCGCTCCGCCGGAACTGCGTTCGATCATCGCATCCTCGCTCGCTCGCCTGGTACGGGACGACACGCTGCAAATCCTGATTCAGCGCGCCCTCCCCGACGCCGCGCTGTTGCCCGGGCTGGCGAGGCGGGTGCGAGCGCGTATCCTCCGCATGGCATGCTGACGCTTTTCCTCGCCGCCCAGCTCGCCGTGGCGGCCATCCCCGACACGGCGACGTACTCGTCAACGGCACTACGGACCCTCGTCAACGAGGCGGTGCTCGTGAACAATCGCGTCCCCGCTTCTCTGGGGCGCTATCGAGCCAGGGTCGAGAGCGAGATCGCGATTGGTCAGCGCGATGGCGCCGGCCACGAGTCAGAAGAGTCGATCGAACAGGTGGCCAGCGAGTTGCAGTGGAGCCGCACGGGCGACTTCGAGCAGCACGTCACGGGCTATCGTTCGCAGTCGCGCGGATTCCAGTTCGCGACGATTGGATTCTTCCGAAACGCGTGGGTCGTTCCGTCGCTCTACGGAAATCGCCTCTCGCTCCTCTTTGGCGTCGACACCACGCGACGTCGCGCCGGCGCGGGCATCTCGAAGCTGTCGGGATCGCGCGGCGACGCGAACCCGCGCACGACGCTCGTCGCCATGCATCCGCTCTCGGTGGACCGCGAGAATCTCTACCGCTTCAGCGGCGGTGACACGGTCGAGAAGCTGAACGTCGGTGACCGGGAGATTCGCATCGTCCGCGTACTCGTTGAACCGAAAGCGAAGCTGCCGTACCGCACCGTGGTCTTCAGCGGCGAGATGGATCTCGACGTGGATCGCAAGCATGTCGTCCGCATGCGAGGCTCGTTCGCGTCCACTTCGGAAGGGCCGGGCGGGGGACTCAGCGGCCTGCTCGGCAGCGTGCGCCCGACGGGAATTGCCTTCGTCGAACTGGTGAACAGCGAGGTGAGCCAGGAGTTCTGGCTTCCCTCGTACCAGCGGTTCGAGGCGCAGGCCATGCTCCCGGTGATGGGCGATGCCAAGGCGGTCTTTCGCATCGTCTCGCGATTCAGCGACTATGTGATCACGCCGCCCGACGCCGCGGCAGTCGCCGCGGGCGTGCCGCTCGATACGCTCCGCCCGCGTCCGCACGTGCTCTCCATGGCCACACGCGATTCGCTTGCCGCGTTTCGCGCCTGGCGCGACGAGATCGGCACCGCGACACAGGCCACGAGCACGGAGGACTTCATGGACGTCGCGCCTGCGCGCTGGCGCGCCGATGGCTTGCCTCAGGTCACGCTTCGGACCGAACGGCTGAGCGACTTGGTTCGGTTCAACCGCATCGAGGGGCTCTTCACGGGACTGGGCGTCGTGACGCGCATGAGAGACGCCGCGCCCGGACTCACGTTGCGCGCCGTCGCGGGATATGCGTGGAACGAACGCACCGTACGAGCCCGCAGCAGCGCCGTACTCGACCACGGCGCATGGACGTACGCCCTGCGCGCCGGACGGTCGCTCGACATCACGAACGACTTTCGCAATCCGCTCGACTCCGGCTCGACGCTCGGTGCGCTGTTCGGCACTGACGACTACGATTACGTCGACCGGTACAGCGCGGGTGCGTCGGTCACCCGTTCGTTTGCAAGGAGCGGCCTGCGAGCGCGACTCGAGGCGGGATGGGCCGACGATCGCGCAGTCACGAACACGATCTCGAAGAATCCGTTTCACACCGACTTTCTCCCCAATCGTGGCATCGACGCGGGGAATTATCTTCGCACGGCCTTCACGCTGGTGTGGCATTCGGACGCGAACGCCGAGTACCTGAGGCCGGGATTGGGCGCGACGCTGGGTTATCTGCGCGGAGACGGCCAGCTCAATTTCCAGCGCATCGACCTGCGATTGAGCACGCGTCGCAACGCGGGTCGCTGGACCTTCGCTTCGCGGCTCGATGCCGGTGTGGTGCTCGGTTCGCCGCCCCCGCAACAACTGTTCGAGATGGGGCGCAGCGAGGGCTTGCCGGGATACGACTACAAGCAGTTCGCCGGCGATCAGGCCGCGGTATTTCGAACGCTCGCGATGTACCGGCTCAATACGCTGACCGCACCGATCCGGCTGACGCGGCTCGTCTGGCTTCCCGCACTCGCACCGGCGCTCGCGGTCACGGCGCAGTCCGGCTGGACCGGCGCGTCGGATGGCGCGGCGCGGACGGCAATCCAGCGTCTCGGAGGAACCGTGCAGCAGCCCGTCTCGACGGTTACGGGTACCGCCCGCGCGACGGTCGCCGGGGGCATCAGGCTGTTCGGCGGCGCGTTCGGAGTGTCGATGGCGCGCGCGGTGGACAGGGCGGATCGCTGGCGGGCGCAGTTCGACTTCGGACAGGTATTCTAGCGAAGGATCCGGCTAGAACTCGCCGATGAAGCCGATCTCGGGCTCGAGCTTCTGAGCGAACTTCTCGAACACCGCGCTCTGGGCGAAGGCGATCAACGCGCGTACGTCCGCGGCGGTTGCTCCGCCGAGGTTCACTATGATGTTGGCGTGCACGTGCGAGATCTGCGCGCCTCCGATCGTGTAGCCCTTGAGTCCGCACTGGTCGATGAGGCGCCCGGCACCGACGCCCTCGATTTTCTTGAAGATCGATCCGGCGCTCGGATGATGCTCGAGCCACGGATGCCGTGATCCCCGCCAACTGAGGTTTTCCTGCATCACGCGGTGCATCGCGGATGGGTCGCCCTTCACGAGATCGAAGGTCACGGCCAGTGCGATCTCGCCCGAGTGGTGCAGACGGCTCGTGTCGTACCCGAACTGCATTTCCGAGCCGGGAATCGTGAGCCGGGCCCCGGTCGGAGCCAGCAGCTCGACGCTCGCGGTGACCTGTTCGATGAACATCGTGCGCTCGCGCGCCGGCGCCGGCGCGAGAAAGTGCAGGTTCTGCCAGACGGCACCACCAACGGTGCTCGGAATGCCGACGTAGTGCTCGAGGCCGGACAGTCCGCTGGTGACGGCCGCCCGGATGACGTCCGCCATCACGGCGCCGCTCTCGGCACGAATGGTGTTCGGAGTGGGGAACTGGAGATGGGCCGCGGTGTTTCGAATCACCAGGCCCCTGAATCCCCGGTCGCCGATGAGGATGTTGGCGCCGAGCCCGAGCACGAAAAAGGGCATTCCGGCGGAACGCGCCGCACCCACCGCGTTTGCGAGGTCGTCTGCCGCTGTGGCATCGTACAGCACGTCGGCAGGGCCGCCGATCTTGAATGTCGTGAAGGGCGCGAGCGGAACGTTCGCCCGCAGGCGCTCGGCAATCAACGAACTTTTCCCGAGAAGGACGGATACGGCATTGGACATGATGCGGTTAATCAAAGGGCGGGTGGCGATGGCCGCCAGCGCGGCGCTCCTGGTGATGCTGGTGCTCCTCGCGGCGCCGCTGGCGCACGGGCAGCGCGCCGAGCTGGAGAAGACGATCCAGCGGCGCGTGATGGCGAACGGCCTCGAGGTGATCGTCGTCGAGAATCACGGCGTGCCGCTGGTCACGGTCGAAATCACGGTGCGCAACGGGTCGTTCACACAGACGCCGGAGTACGCCGGGCTCGCGCACATGTTCGAGCACATGTTCTTCAAGGCGAACGATGCGTATCCGGCGCCCGACCAGTTCATGGATCGCGGATCGGAGATGGGCGCCGTGTTCAACGCCACCACGAAGGAAGAGCAGGTGAACTACTACCTCACGCTTTCTGCGGATTCGCTGGAAGGCGGCCTCAAGTTTCTCGTGTCGGCATTGCTCGCCCCGAAGTTCCGCCAGGACGAGCTGGAGCGGGAACGCCAAGTGGTCCTTGGCGAATACGACCGCAATGAGTCGTCGCTCGGCTTCAAGCTCGAGCAGGAGATGGGGAAGAAGCTCTGGGACGGCGAATGGAGCCGGAAGAACGTCATCGGCGACCGGCAAGTGCTGCAGACCGTGACGCCGGACAAGATGCGGACGATCAAGAACCTGTACTACGTGCCGAACAACTCGGTCCTCATCATTTCCGGCGACGTGAACCCCGCCGCGGCGTTCGCGTCGGCGGAGAAGATTTTTGCACCATGGAGACGCGGCGATGACCCGTTCGTGAAAGCGCCGGTGCCGCCGATGCCTCCGCTGACGAAGAGCGTCGCGGTCATCGACGAGGAACCGGTGAATGCCGTGACGGTGCTCGTACAGTGGCAGGGGCCGAGCGTGCGAAAGGACGAGAACGCGACGTTCGCCGCCGACGTGTACTCCGACGTCCTGAACAACCCGCAGTCGCGTTTTCAACGGAAGCTGGTCGACAGCGGACTTTGGCAGGGCGTCATCGTCAACTACTACACGCTCAACAACGTCGGTCCAATCACGGTGAGTGGACAGACGACTCCGGAAAAATTGCGTCAGGGACTGGCGGCAATGATGGTCGAGCTCGGCGAGTCGGTGAAGCCCGGCTACTTCTCGCAGGAAGAACTCGATGACACGAAGGCGAACCGCGCGGTGACGACCGCGTTCGGCACCGAGAAGAGTTCGGACTTCTCGCACACGATCGGATTCTGGTGGGCCGCCTCGGGGCTGCAGTACTACATGAAATACGTGGATGAGATGGCCAGGCGCACGCCGCAGGACCTGCGCGACTATTCCAACAAGTACATCATCGGCAAGCCGCACGTCGTCGGGGTGCTGATGACGCACGAGGATCGCGTGCGCATCAAGTTGACCGAAGACGAGCTCACGAAGATCGGAGTCGCGCCGGGAGTCGTACCATGAAACGCCTCGCTTTGGCGGTCGCGCTCGCGGCCGGCTCGGCCCACGCTCAGTCTGATACGGCGACGGTGAGCTACGTCGTGAGCGGCGTGCGCGTGATCCAGCGGAAGACGACCGCGTCGATCGTCGTCGCGAACCTCTATTTGCTGGGCGGCGTGCGCCAGTCGACGCCGCGCACGGCGGGAATCGAGAATCTTCTCCTTGCCGTGAGTGAACGCGGCACACAAAAGTATCCGAAGGACATCCTGCGGCGCGCGCTCGCGCGCACGGGAAGCGAGATTCCCGTCGCGCCGAGCGAGGACTGGACTCTCGTGAGCATTCACACCACCACGAGCGAGCTCGACTCCACCTGGTCGATCTTCGCGGAAAGGCTCATGCATCCGACGCTCGATTCGGGCGACGTGGAGTTCGTGCGCGGGCAGATGGTGAGCGGGGTCCGCCAGCGTGCGGACAGTCCTGATGCGACGCTGGACTACCTCTCCGACAGCATCGCGTATGCCGGGTCTCCGTACGCGCTCTCGCCGGTCGGCACGGAGACTTCACTGTCCCGAATCACTCGCGCGGAGCTGCGTGCGTACGAGCGCGACCAGATGGTGACGTCGCGCATGCTGCTGGTGTTTGTCGGGAACGTGTCGCGCGCGAAGGTCGAGGCGCTGGTCGGGTCGACGATCGGCAAGCTTCCGGCCGGCAGGTACGCGTGGACGATGCCCGACACGATGCCGACGCGGCCCGCCGACGTGATTTTCGACCAGCGCCCGCTGCCGACCAACTACCTCCAGGGGTTCATCAACGGCCCGCCGGCGAACAGCCTCGATGCGCCGGCGCTGCGTGTGGCGGCGGCCGTCCTCTCGGGCCGTATGTTCGCGGAGATCCGTTCGCGCCGCAACCTCACCTACGCCGTGAGCGCCAGCTTCCGGGACCGCGGCCTCACGTCGATGGAGCTGTACGTCACGACGACATCGCCGGACACCACGGTCGCGCTGATGTCGGAGCAGGTGCACGAACTGCAGGATGGCGAGATCGAGACCTCACGGTTGCGTCCGCTTGTGCAACAGTTCATCACGGAATACTTCCTCGACAACGAGACGATCACGGCGCAGGCTGATTTTCTCGCGCGAAACCAGCTCTATCGCGGCGACTTCCACGCGAGC
>Ga0209014_10000047_pt1 | contig 56679 bp, 65 predicted proteins | sample BarGraNGADG00212_FD_184491 | JGI IMG/M metagenome (GOLD analysis project Ga0209014, IMG submission 184491) | Arctic peat soil microbial communities from Barrow, Alaska - Barrow Graham LP Ref core NGADG0002-212 (SPAdes) (version 2) | ecosystem: Environmental > Terrestrial > Soil > Wetlands >...
AAGCCGATATCGAGACCTACATAATCCAGGAGTTCGAAAGGCGCCATGGGCATGAAGGGTTTCATGGCGGCATCGAATTCCTCCGGCGTCGGATGACCGGCCTCCAGAATCTTCGACAGAAAGGCCCCATTCGGGATATTGACGCGGTTGTAGATGAAGCCGGGTGAATCCTTCTTCACGATCACGGGCACCTTGTTTATCTTCTTGGCGATGTCATAGGCGATCCGGATCGATTCGTCGGAAGATCCGGCCCCCCGGATGACCTCCACCAGCTTCATCAAAACGGCGGGGTTGAAGAAATGATACCCGATCACTTTGTCCGGCCTGCCGGTCGCCGCGGCGATCTCCGTAATGCTCATGTTGGAGGTGTTCGAAGCCAGGATCGCATGCTTCGGCGCATACCGGTCGAGATCGGCAAAGACGCTCTTCTTGAGTTCCAGATTCTCCGGCACGGCCTCGATAATGAAGTCGGCATCCTTTACCGCCTCCCGAATATCGACCATCGGGATGAGCCGGGCCAGAGCGCTGTCGTAGGCCTCCGGAGTCATCTTGCCCTTCGCCTTGAATTTGTCGAAGCTGGCCTTGATGCCGGCCATACCCCGGTCCACGAATTTCTGTTCGATGTCGCGCAGCACAACCGTATAGCCCCCGAGCAGGCAGCAGGCCGCAATGCCGTGTCCCATGTCCCCCGCACCGATCATGGCAATCTTTTTTACATCCTCTGCTTTCATCGGACTCTCCTCCCTTTGAAATATGGAATTACTCGCCCGTAAAATGGGGTTCGCGCTTTTGCAAGAACGCCGTGAACCCTTCAATCACGTCCTTTGAGGTACTCACTTCGGCACTGCCCAAGGCCTCCATACGGATGCCGGCTTCGAATCCCTGCTCGATGCCCGCCATGACCGCATTCAGAACGGCCTTTACCGCAATCGGCGGCCGTTTGGCCAGAAATCCCGCCATCTCCATGACCTCCTTCATCAGCTCCCCTTCCTTCGCCACCCGATCGACGAGACCGATCTCCAGGGCCTCCCGGGCGGTGATCCGCTTGCTGAAGAGGATCATCTCGAGGGCCTTCGATTTGCCTATGAGGCGGGGCATGCGCTGCGTGCCGCCCCATCCGGGGATGATGCCGAGATTGAGTTCGGTAAGACCGATCTTGGCGTTTTCCTGCATCACGCGGAAGGTGCAGGCCATGGCCAATTCACACCCGCCGCCAAAGGCGTAGCCATTGATGGCGGCAAGGATCGGTTTCGAAAAACGGTCGATCCGGGTCCAGAGCGTCCGGCCCCGGGGGCCCGTCTCGGCGGCATTGGCGGCATCGGTCACATCAAAGCCGGCAGAAAAGCCTTTTTCGCCGGCGCCTGTGAAGACGATGACCCGAACATCTTTGTCTTTTTCCGCTTCGTCCAGGGCCTTTTCGATATCGATCACGGTCGTCAGGTTCACCGTATTGGCCGGTGGGCGATTGAGCGTGATCACAAGAACATGATTCTCTTTCCGGTACAGCAGCGTTGGGAATTCCATGATCTCACCTCTTTGGTTTTTGTGGATGTCCAGGGGTGTGACGCGATCCCTGCGGGCTGTTTGCATCATACCGCCGTCTGAACTCTCGGGGATCACACGATCGCAATCAACACTGCAGGTTCTCGATGACCGTGGCCACGCCGAGACCGCCGCCGCAGCAGGAGCTGAAGAACCCGTACTTGCCGCCCCGGCGGATCAGCTCCTTCATCGTGAAGAGGCAGATCCGGGCGCCCGAGGCGCCGTTCGGATGACCGAAGGCGATGGCGCCGCCGTTGGGGTTCCATTTGTTCATGTCGACCTTCCCCCCCGTCTGCTTTTCGAGTTCCTTGATCACCGCCAGGTTCTGAACGGCAAAGGCCTCGTTACACTCCATGACGTCCACCTGGGAGAGCTTCAGAGCCGCCCGCTGCAGGGCCTGGGGGATCGCATAAGCCGGACCGATGCCCATGAGCTTGGGATCGACGCCGAAATCGCCGCCGGAGAGCCATTTGGCCATGGGTTTGTAGCCGAAGGCCTCGGCCTTCTCCCGGGTCATCATCAGGACGAAGGCGGCGCCGTCGTTCCGCCCGGAGGCATTTCCGGCCGTGACCGTTCCGTTCGGGACAAACGCCGGCGGCAGGGCCGAGAGCGCTTCCATGGAGGTTGCCCGAGGATGCTCATCCACTTTGAATTCGAGGGGCGGCTGTTTCTTTCCCTGGGGAACCATGACCGGGATGATCTCGTCGACAAAATACCCGGCGTCAATGGCCTTCTTCGCCAATACCTGGCTCCGCAGGCCGAATTCATCCTGGGCCTGGCGGGAAATGTCGTACATCTTCTGCAGGGCTTCCGCCGTCAGTCCCATGTTCGAGGTTGCCGGGTCAAGGGTTGGGGAGAGGGACGGTGCGATGGGAAACGGGGGAATCATTCTGAAGGGTTCGGTGGACATGGAGAATTTGACGCAGGCCTGGCTGTAGGACTCCATGCCGCCGGCGATCATGATGTCGGCCTGGTCCGCGATGATGCGCCAGGCGGCGTGGTTGATCGAATCGATGGCCGAACCGCACTGCATTTCCACATAGGAGGCCGCCGTGCTCTCGGGAAGACCGCCCGCGAGGGACACCCAACGGGCCGGGTTGAGAGCCGAGGTCCCGCCGATGGCCGATCCCGCAAAGACGGAATCGACCCTGCCGCCCTTTTCGATGATCTTCGTCTTCGCCAGGAGGCCCTTGATCGCAAGACCGCCCAACTGCTCCATCGTAAAGTTCCTGAGCGTCCGTCCCATCGTGCCGAAGGCTGTCCGGACGCCGTCTACAAATACCACATCTCGTTTGCTCATAATTCCCCTCCCATAAAATCGGCTTTAACGTTGCGGATCATTATTTTTTCTTCTGTCGGGATTCCTCCTCCTCCCGCAGGATCTTCCGCAGCACCTTCCCGATGACGGACTTCGGCAGGGAGTCACGGAATTCGACCCGCCGGGGCACCTTGTAGACGGCCAGCTTTTCCCGGCAGAAGGTGATGATCTCCTCCTCCGTGGCCGTCTCCCCCGGCTTCAGAACGATGCATGCCTTGATGGTTTCGCCCCGGTACGGATCGGTGATGCCCACCGCAACCGCTTCCTGAACCTTGGGGTGCTTAAAGAGGACCTCGTCGATCTCCCGCGGGTAGATGTTGAACCCGCCGGCAATCACCATGTCCTTCTTGCGGTCCACGATGAAGAGGTATCCGTCCTCGTCCCGGACGGCGATGTCCCCCGTGTAAAGCCAGCCGTCGCGGATCTGTCCCGCCGTCTCCGGTGGGTTGTTCCAGTAACCCTGCATGATGAGGGGACCCTTCATCACGATCTCGCCCGGCTCTCCCTGCGGGACCTCTTCGTTGCCCCCGCGGATGTCCACCAGCCGCACGTCATTGTCCGGGAAGGGGATCCCGATGCTCCCGACTTTCTTGAGTCCCAGGATGGGGTTGGAGATCCCCAGGGAAGTGGATTCGGAAAGCCCGTACCCCTCGCTGAAGAAGATCCCCATATCCCGGATCTGCTCGATGAGCTCCACCGGCATGGGGGCCGCCCCGGAATTGAGCAGCTTCAGCTTCCGGGCTAAATCCAACTCCGGGGCCTTGGGGTGGTTGATCAGGGCGTTGATCAGGGTGGGGACGGTGGGGAAAAAGGTGATCTCCTTGAAGTTTGCCAGCAGGCCCATCATCTCGTCGATGTTGAAGCGGGGGACCTGGATCTGCGTGGCGCAGTTGAACATCGCCCAGTTCATCACCACGATGTTGCCGTAGACGTGGAAGTAGGGCAGGACCGCCATGACATTGCGCCGTTCCGGGGGCGTCAGGTTGATGGTGGCGCTCCCCCACAGCGAGCACTGGAGGGTGGCGGCGATGACGTTGGCGTGCGTGAGCACGGCCCCCTTGGGGATGCCGGTCGTCCCTCCGGTGAACTGGATCAGGGCGGGATCTTCGGGATTCACCTGGACGCGGGGGAGCTTCGTGCTCGGGCAGCCCTCGATCAGGGCGGAAAAATGGTGCCACCCCTCTTCCAGCGCCAGGCTTTGGGCCGTGCTTACCCCGAACCCTTTGATGTAATCCGTGACCCCAGTGGCGATCACCCGGGGGATCGGGACCTCCTTGCACAACAGGCGGACGGCGGGGAGCACCATGTCGAAGGTGACGAGCGTCGTCATCCCCGTGGCGAGCGCCGTCATCTTGAGCTCGTCGGCCGTGTACATGGGATTGAGGTTCACGACGATAGCCCCGAGCGACAGCGCCGCGTAATAGGCGATCGGATACTGGGGACAGTTTGGCAGTTGAATGCCCACCCGCTCCCCTTTTTTAACCCCCAGCGCGCCAAGCGCATTCGCGAACCGCAGGACCTGCAGGCGCAGCTCCCAGAAGGTCATTTCGGTGCCGAAGTAGGTCAGGGCCGCCTTGTCCGGACAGGCGTTGGCGGGGATCCCGAGCAGGTCATGGACCGCCAGGCGGGGATAACGGATAGTCGTGGGGGTTGAGTAGTCGTAGTGACGATGCCAGGGTCTTTCGTCCATTTCTCGTTCCTCCTTAAATGAGCGGGATTCATATGGTGCAGGATTCCGGAAATACGAGGGGCCTCGATCGCCCCCCTACCCTCGTGACTTTATCGCGGCGATTTCAGTTCATGCCCTCCCCGCTGAACGAATGGGACCGATCAGGCGTGCGGAGGGACGTTGTTGCAATGTGTCCGGGAAATGGATTTTCGTAGAGCACTACTAAACACTATGTGTAATTGTCAAGGGAAATTTTATAGCTACCGATTCTCCTTGACAAAGTATGACCGTTTGGCTAAAAGTTATACAGCCGCCGTCGGAAGATGACGGCGGATCGAGAGTACGTGGTTTTACGATCTTTATCCCTGCCGTTGGGGTTGCCGCTTGAAAATCAGAGAACTGGTGCAACGCACACGGGTATCCAAGGAAACCGTTCACTATTACATCCGGGAAGGACTGCTTCCCCGTCCCCCGAAGCGCGGCCGGAACATCGCCGATTACGATGACAGTTACATCGAGCGGATCCACCTGATCAAAGAACTTCAAGACAACTACTTTCTCCCCCTGTCCGTGATCAAGAAAATCATGAAAAAACCGGGGAAATCGTCAGAGGGACAATCGTTTCTCCGTCTGCGGTCCGAATATTTCCGGCCTGTCGATCAACTCCTTCCCAGCGAAATCAGAGGTGAAAATGCATTCCAGGAGACGACCGGATTGGGGGAGAAATGGCTCTCCAAGATGGAGGAGTGGAAGATCATCACCCCGACCCTTCGGGACGGTCAGAAGATCTATTCCCAGGACGACATTACGCTCGCGAAACTGTTCGTCCGGATGGATAAAATCGGCGTCGGCGCCAGCGACGGCTTCGATCCCGAGGCGCTCAGGCACTACCGGGACATGTTCCGGGAGATCGTGGTGATGACCCACAAGTACTATTTTAAGGCCGCGTTGGGTAAACTGGACCCGGAGGAATTCTCTCGAAGGATCGTCGAGGGCCGGGAGGTGATGAGCGTCTTTTTCTACCATCTCTATCGCAAGATATCACGAGAAGAGTACCAGCGGATCCTCTCCTTTGTCGAGAGGCAACAGGCAGTCGATGAAGGAGGAACCGAGGAGGAAAGGCCATGTCGCAAATGAAAGGAATCGAACTGGGCTACACGTATGACCAACTGGAGATCGGGATGTCCGCATCTTTCACCAAGACGATCACCGAAACGGACGTCTATCTCTTCGCCGGAATCTCCGGCGATTTCAACCCCATGCACCTGAACGAAGAATTCGCCAAACTCACCCCGTTCAAGACGCGCATCGCCCATGGCGCACTGCCGCAGAGCCTGATCGCGCCGGTCCTGGGGATGAAGCTCCCGGGGCTCGGCACGGTCGCCCTGGAGATCCTTTGCCGTTTCCGTGCCCCCACCTTCTTCGGGGATACGGTCACAGCCACGGCGGAGGTCGAGGAGAAGATCGAAAAGAGGAGATGGATCCGTATGAAGTGCACCTGGACGAACCAGCGACAGGAGCTCGTCGCCGAGGGGTACGCGCTGGTCATGCCGCCCATGGCCCTGTAGGTGGTGCAGATCCGGAGGGCCGCCCCGGAAACGATCGGAACTGAAAATCCTGGCCGCTCTTAACGCCATGGCCCCCACCGATTACCGGGATGAAAAGGTTCTTTTGCCGCTCCGTGTCGGGGCGACTACGCGATCGTCCAGGTCGTGGCGTCCGGCACGTCTTGGAGGAGCACCCCCCGGCCGGCGAGCTCCTTCCGGATCTCATCGGCCCGCTGCCATGCCTTCGCCGCCCGCGCCGCCCGACGCTCGGCAATCAGACGTTCGATCTCCGCAACGGGCAAATCCCGCTTCGCCGCTTCCCGCTCCCGGTCCCGGCACAGGTAGGCATCGGGCTCCTCCAGGAAGAATCCCAGCACGGAACCGATCTCCAGCAAGGTCTTTCCCGCCTGCAAAAAGACACCGGCGGAAACGCCCGGCTTTTTCTCCGCAAGCGCCGTGTTGACGAGGCGGACGGCGTCGAAGAGGTGGCCGATCGCGCGCGCCGTGTTGAAATCGTCGTCCATGGAGTCGACAAAACGCTCCCGGAGGGCTTGGAGCTGCACCGTCATCTCCCCGTCCTTCCCGGCAGGTTCCGCGGCGGTCGCCGTTCCACCGGTCGCGATCTCCTTCAGCGCCTTCAGCGTCGCGTAGAACCGGTTCATCCCTTGACGCGCCTCGTTCAGGGCGGCGTCGGAAAAATCGACGGGACTCCGGTAATGGCTCTGGAGCAGGAAGAGCCGCAGGACCTCTGGATGATACTGCTGCAGAATGTCCCGAATCGTGAAGAAGTTGCCGAGGGACTTCGACATCTTCTCGCTATTCACCCGGACGAAGCCGTTGTGCACCCAATAGCGGGCCAGGGTCTTGCCGGTCGCCCCCTCCGACTGGGCGATCTCGTTTTCGTGGTGGGGAAAGATCAGGTCCTCGCCGCCCCCGTGGATGTCGAAGGTCTCCCCCAAATACCGCTGGCTCATCACGGAACACTCGAGATGCCACCCCGGCCGACCGCGACCCCAGGGGCTCTCCCACCAGGGCTCCCCCTCCTTGCTCGCCTTCCAGAGGGCGAAATCGAGGGGGTTGCGCTTCTTATCGTTGACGTCGACGCGGGCGCCGGCCAGCATGTCCTCGAGGTTCCGGCCCGAGAGCTTCCCGTACCCCGGGAATCGTTCCACCGAGTAATATACGTCCCCGCCCATGGGGTAGGCGAGCCCCTTTTCGATCAGGGTGGTCACGAGGCGGACCATCCCGTCGATGTGCTCCGTCGCCCGGGGGGTAAAGGTGGGATGGGCGACGCCGAGCGTCCCCATATCCTCGTCGTGTTCGCGGATATAGAACTCGGCGATCTCGGCGATCCCCTTTTGTTCGCGGCCCGCCTTGTCGATGATCTTGTCATCGACATCGGTGAAGTTTTTCACATAGGTGACGTCACAGCCGCGGTAACGGAGATAACGGGTGATCACATCGAAAACGACCGCCGAGCGGGCGTGTCCCACATGGCAGACATCATACGCCGTGATTCCGCAAACATAGATCCCGACCTTCCCCTCCTCCAGGGGATGGAATTCCTCTTTTTTTCTCGACTGGGTGTTGTAGATTCTCAGGGTCATCGTTCCTCCGGATGATCAGCAGGCTGTTGAAAAACGCCCATCTGCTGCGTTTCCCTCATCCTTCCCTTCGGCAAGCTCAGGGCAGGCTCTTTCCCTGTCATGGTGAGCCCGTCGAACCATCGGGAGCCTTGCATCTGGACATTTTTGAACAGCCTGCAAGGGAGCCTTTTTCAACAGGCTCTCAGGGGTACAGGGCGACCAGCGGCAGTCCGGTCCCCTCCGGGAGACCGGCCATCAGGTTCATATTCTGGATCGCCTGGCCGGAGGCCCCCTTGATCAGGTTGTCGATCACGGAGACGACGATGAGCCGCCCGGTCCTCTTGTCCACGGTGACGCCGATATCGCAGAAATTCGAGCCGACGACCGAGGAGAGGTTGGGAAACTGGCCGGCCCGGCAGATCCGAACGAACGGTTCTTCCTGGTAGAATTCCCGATAGAGGGCCGTCGCCTCCCCGGCGCTCACATCCTTTTCCAGACTCGCGTAGATCGTGCTCAGAATCCCCCGCTTCACCGGCAGCAGGTGCGGCGTGAAGGAGATCTTCATCTCCCGGCCCGCCAGGAGCCCCAGCTCCTGCTCGATCTCCGGGGTGTGCCGGTGTCCGCCGACCTTGTACGCCTTGAAGCCCCCCTCCACCTCGCAGTAGAGTGAGGCGATCTGAGGATCCCTGCCCGCGCCGCTGACACCCGATTTCGAGTCCGCAATGACGGAGGAGGGGTCAATCCAGCGCGACCGCAAGACGGGCGCCAGCCCGAGAATGATGCTCGTGGGATAACAGCCCGGATTGGCCGTGAGACGGGTCTTGCGGATCGCGTCCCGGTGGAGCTCGGGCAGGCCGTAAACCGCCTCTTCGAGCATCCCGGCGGCCGTATGCCGGCCGTACCAAGCCTCATAGGAGACCGCATCCCGGATGCGGAAGTCCGCGCTCAGGTCGACAACCTTCCGGCCCGCCCGGATAAAGAAGGGTGCGATTTCCATGGAAATACCGTGGGGAAGGGCCAGAAAGATGAAATCGGCGAGACCGGCCACGGCTTCGGGAGGGTCGTTCGTGTAGACGAGATCGGTCCGTCCGGACAAGGCCGGATAGACCTCGGAGACGGGCACTCCCGCAAATCGCCGGGAGGTCGCCGCCACAACCTTTGCCTCCGGATGGCCAAGCAGCAGCCGGAGCAGTTCCTGCCCGGTATAGCCGCTGCCCCCGTAAATGCCGACCTTGATCACCCTGCTCCTCCTTCCTCAGAACCCGCGTGCCTTGCCTCTGGAGCTTTTTGGGAAGCCTCCTCCTGAAATCAAAAAAAAGGGAGGCCATCAGCCTCCCTGCGGATTTTATCTCTTGGAGAACTGGAACCGCTTGCGGGCCCCGGGCTGACCGTATTTCTTTCTCTCCTTGATGCGAGAGTCCCGCGTCAGGAAACCGGCCTTTTTCAGGGCCGGCCTCAGATCCGCATCGTATTCCACCAGTGCCTTGGAGATGCCGTGCTTGATGGCGCCGGCCTGACCGGCGATGCCGCCCCCATCGACGTTGATGTAAAAATCGAGGAGACCCTTCTTCCCCGTCATCTCGAGAGGCTGCTGGATGATCATCTTCAGGCTTTCCCGAGTGAAGTAGTCATCGAAGTTCCGTTTGTTCACCTGCCAGACGCCGGTGCCCTCCTTCATATAGACCCGGGCAATGGCGCTCTTTCTCTTCCCTGTCGCGTAAAACCGTTTTTCCGTCATATCCCTCTCCAGATCGTGTTCGCGGACCCAATATTTCTTCCGTCGCGCATATTACAGCTGCAGAATGCGGGGGCACTGCGCCTCGTGCGGATGGTCGCCGCCGGCGTAGATCTTGAGCTTTTTCAGCATGGCCCGCCCCAGCGTATTCTTGGGAAGCATCCCCTTCACGGCCGCCCGCAACAGCTCTTCCGGTTTTTCCTTCAACATCTTGCCCGCCGCCGTGGCCTTGAGGCCGCCCGGATAGCCGGAGTAGCTGTAGTAGATCTTGTCCGTCAGCTTCTTGCCGGTCAGGCTGATCTTTTCGGCGTTCACCACTATCACGAAATCCCCCGTATCCGTATGGGGGGTGTAAACGGGTTTATGCTTCCCCCGCAGGCGGTGGGCGATCTCGCTCGCCAGCCTTCCCAGGATCTTGTCCCCGGCATCCACGAGATACCAGTCACGACTGATCTCCCCCTGCTTTGCCTGATATGTCTTCATCATTTCACCCAATGCCTATGATTTTGAAACTGGAGAGATACGCAAATTCGCGGCTTTTGTCAAGTAAAAATCTGCATAAAACAGCAAAAAGAAATCATCTGTCCGATTCGTTGCCCCGTCTTTCACTTCCCCATCCCGTAAAGCGAAAAAACGACCATCACGGCCCTGTCGTCCTCGCGATCGGAGACATTGAGTTCCACATTCCAGCATTGTTTCCGGTATTGCAAGCCGTAGGCGGATTCTACGGTCTTGCGGTCAAGCTGGTTTCGTCTCAGCAGATAGGTCGCACTGAGGGAAGAGGTCAGAACCGCCTTCAGGTAGAGGTTGATCTCCTCCAGCGTGTCCCGGGTGTAACGATACCCGGCGGACGCCGAATCCCCACGATAATCGGACAGGGTCAGGTCGTAATTGTTCTGTCTCCAACTTCCTGAATTCACGTCAAATTTGTTGCGCGTCGACAGGGAAAGATAGGGAAGAGGCGCCAGATCCAGCTCCAGATCGACATCACGGAAAGGCCGGTTGTCATTCCCTGTCCCTGTTACGTCCCGTCTCGCCTCCCGGATGTCGTAGGTCTGACCGATCTTGAAGCGCATCATCTCGCGGTAGCGGATCTTTCCATCCTTCGCCCGCATCCGTGCGAGAATCGTGTTGATGACGGCATAGGTCAGGCTGTGCTGCGCGGGGATCCGGTCCAGAAAATCGGGGGCGTGATCCTGCGATGCGTCGGGGATGAAGGTGTAGGTAATCTCCGGTCGGATCCCGTGCCGGATCTTCTCAACCTCTGAACCATTGACGTCAAAAATGCGGTGCATCTCCGTGGAGAGGGTCGTCCCCATCGCGAAGACCTCCCGGTCGCCGTATTTGTCCCCGGTATCGGTCATGGAATCCGACCGCTCCCAGACATCCCCCCGAAAGCCCGCCTGCGGCGTGACCCGCGCATAGGATCCCAGCTTCAGCGGCAGGAAGAGGGTCGGGCTGATCTGCCAGAGATGCCCCTTCTGCCCCTCCTGACGGAAAAAATGATCATAGCCGGAGGTGAATTCGAGTTGAAAAGGGCTGTCGAAGAGGGGCTGCCGGAATCCCGTGAGGGTCGCCTCCGGATATTTCTGCAGCGTCCCATTGTTGTCGGGGGAGGAAAAGTCATCGGTATAGCGCACCAGGGCGGTCAGGTTGTACAGGGACCAGTCTTTTGTCAGACGGACCGTGGAATCAAGCGATCCGAGAGATTCATCCCCGAGGAAGGGGACTCGACTAAACCGCTCTTCCCCGCTCGGGGAATAATGATCCAGATAATAGTTGAAGGAGGAAAAATCCTTGAAATACCAGCGGTCCGACACCCGGCGGATATCGCTTCGGAGGCTGAAACCGTCCGCAAAGGTTGTTTCGTGGTTGAGGTAATAGGACCAGCGGTTCCGATCATCCTGCCAGTCACGGCTCATGGTTCCGACACCATCCGTAACCCGCTTGCGGTCGTCGATGAAATCCCCATAGAAGACGCCGAACGAATCCGCACCGGCAGCGTAACGGAACTCCACCCCCTCCTTGAATCCCCGTTTCTCCAGATAACGCTGGAAAAACGTGGCGTCGGAGCTTTCGGAGACGGCCCAGTAGAAGGGGATCTCCATGTCCAGACCGTTTTTGTCGCGGGAGTAGGCAAAGCGGGGGAAGAGGAGGCCGGTCTGGCGCGTCGTCTTGGCGGGGAAGATGAGATAGGGCAGATAGAAGACGGGAAGATCCCTGACGAGGAACCGGCCATTTTTCAGCGTGCCGTAGCCGTCGACGGTCAATTCGACTTCTTTGCCCGCCAGCCGCCAGTCGGGATCATCCCCATCGCAGGTGGTCACCGTGCCGTTTTCCAGTCGGTAGGTCGCTTCCGACTTTTTTTCGATCTTTTCTCCCCGGACGTAAAGATGGTTCTGGGCGATAAACATCTTTCCCTCATCCACCGTTCCGGTCCGGGAGACGATATTGAACGAGACCTTCTCGCCCTCGAGGAGGTCCTGATCGTTCCGGAGCAGCACATGGCCGACAGCCAGGGCCTGGCTTGTGCCGCGGTAAAGGGTCACGGCGTCGGCCTTCAGATCCCCCCCGGAAAAGGTGATCAGGACCTTTCCCGTCGCGTGATAGGCGTCCTCATTCCCGTCGTAGGCAATGCTGTCCGCCTCAATCGCGACGGGTCCCCCGCGGAACTCCATCTCGAAAGCCCCGATCGGTGAAGCCGCCAGGCAGGCTAAAAACAGAATTGCCAACAAAAACCAGATCTTGCTCAGCCTTGGCACCTCAGCATCTTTCCACGCCGCCCCGATCGCCCGTTTTCCGGACACGGAAACCCGTTTTACCGCCTTAAGATGATCCGATGAAGCCTCTTGATTTCTCCTACCAGATAGAGGGAGCCGGCCGCACAGACGAGATCCTCCTCCCCGGCAAGCGAAAGGGCGCGCCTCAGCGCGTTGCCCGGATCCTCGACCACTTCGATCGCCCTGTTAAACTTTGCCGCCAGTGGCCGCAGGGAATCCGGAGGCAAGGCCCTCTCGCTGTGCGGACGGGTGAGAATCACCCGGTCGGCCAGCGGGAAGAGCCTCCTCGCCATCGTCCGGTAGTCCTTATCCCCCAGTACGCCAAAGACCAGGATCAACCGCCGATGGGGAAAATCGTTCTGGAGCGCCCTGCGGAGCACAGCCACCCCCGCCGGATTGTGCGCGCCATCCACGAGCAGCATCGGTGAGCGCTGGAGAATCTCCAGCCGCCCTTCCCATTGCGCCTGTTTCAGGCCTTTGGAAACGGCGGCATCATCCATCCGGAAACGGGCATCCCCGATCAGTTCCACGGCGCCCAGCGCCAGCGCGGCATTGGAAATCTGGTGCCTTCCCATAAGAGGACATACCAGCCGTTCCCGGCTTCGCCCGATGCCCCGGTATGAAAACGTCCCATCCCGATGGACGATCGTGCGAATCTCTTTCCCGACCCGGTACAGAGATGCCCCTCTTTCCCGGCAGATCCTCTCCAGGGTCTCGATGACGGGCTTCTGTCGGGCTGCGGTGAGACAGATTCCCCCTTCCTTAATGATCCCGCCCTTTTCGCGCGCGATCTGCTCCAGCGTGTTGCCGAGGTACTCCCGGTGTTCGAGGGAGATGTTGGTGATGACCGAGACAAGCGGGATGACCACGTTGGTGGCGTCCAGCCTGCCCCCCAGGCCTACCTCCAGCACGGCAATATCCGCCTTCTTCTTCTGAAAATGGAGGAAGGCCATTGCGGTGAGGAATTCGAAATAGCTCACGGTCTCCCGAACGCCCCTTTTCACCACTTCCGCGCCGGCTACGATTTCCTCGCGGCGGATCATCCGGCCATCGATTCGGATCCTTTCCCGGAAATCGATCAGATCCGGAGAGGTGTAAAGCCCGGTCCGGAACCCCGCCGCGGTCAGCAGCGAGGCCGTCATCGCCGCCACGGAGCCTTTGCCGTTGGTGCCGGCGATCAGCACGGCGGGGCAGCTGTCCTGGGGATTGCCGAGCCTCTCCAAGAGGGAGCGGACCGGATCGAGTCCGAGACGGATTCCCAAGGGGTTCAGAGACTTTAGATATGCAAGCGACTCACGATAGGTCATGGATGCTGGTTGCCAAAAAAAGAAGTCTCTGTTGCAGCTTTGCGGCCTTTTTCGGCAGCTTAATCCGCCGTCACCTTGAATACCTCGTCACCGGGACGGACGCGGTCCGCTACCCGGATGCCGATATAGTCGCCGACAGCCGCCTGGGGCACCTTCTGGTTGTTGACCTCCATGGAATCGAGCTGCATGGTCAGATTGGTGGTATGCCCCGTGAATTTCAGGGTGTCCCCGACACTGATCCCGCCATCCGTGATCTTGACGGCGGCCACACTCGGTTTGGAAAAAAACTTCACGACTTCGCCGATCCTCTGTTCACCCATAGCCCTCCTCCTTCCAATGACGATCCCGGGCAAAGGCCCGTGCCATTAACAGTTGGAGGGAAAATATCGCGTTTTCGATGAAAAGACAAGGAGGGAAAGCGTAGAAAATAAAGAGGGCGGGTTGACGGCCCGCCCTCGCACGAATCTCTATTTCTTCGGCGCCGACGCCTTTTTCCTGGGTTTCTCCGCCTCGGCATTCCGGACGAATTCAATGATGGACATGGGTGCATTATCGCCCGCGCGATATCCGGACTTGACGATTCGGGTATAGCCGCCGGCCCGGTCTTTATAGCGCTCCGACATCTCGCCGAACAGCTTGCCCACCACGTCGCGCTCACGCACATAGGAGGCGGCCTGCCTCCGGGCATGGAGATCCCCTCGCTTGCCGAGGGTGATCATCTTGTCCGCCACCTTTTTGAGCTCCTTGGCCTTCATGTCGGTGGTCTGGATCTTCTCATATTTCAAAAGGGAGGTCACCATCGTCCTCAGCATCGCCTTGCGGTGGCTTGTCGTCCTTCCCAGTTTGCTTCCAAATTTTCCCTGGCCCATCGAATCTTATCCTTTCCAGAAACCAAATCTATTCCGCCTCTTCCGTTTTTCCGGCCTTGTCCCACGGCGGGAAATCAAGCTTCATACCAAATCCCATACCGGATTCCAGCAGAATCTCTTTGATCTCATTCAACGATTTCCGGCCGAAATTCTTTGTTTTAAGCATCTCCGCCTCTGTCTTCTGAACCAGTTCCCCGATCAGGTTGATCCCTGCGTTCTTCAGACAATTGGCCGAACGAACGGAGAGTTCCAGATCATCCACATGCCGCAGAAGAACGTCATTGATATCCTCTTCCGTTCCCTCAATCTCGGATGCTTCCTCTTCTGCCTCCGCCTCGGAGAAATTGATGAAGGTATCGAGCTGCTCCTTAAGGATTTTGGCGGCGTAGGCCACGGCGTCATCCGGAAGAACGCTCCCGTCCGTCCAGACCTCGATGATCAGGCGGTCATAGTCCGCAACCTGACCGACCCGGGCATAGGTTACGGTATAATTCACCTTCTTGATCGGCGAAAAGATGGCATCGATGTTGATCGTCCCCTCGGGCTGTTCGGGGTCTTTTTCCTTCTGCGCGGCAACATACCCCTTCCCCATCTTGACCGCCATTTCCGCCTTGAAGGAGGCCTTGCCCAGCAGGGTTGCGATATGGTGATCGGGATTGAGGATTTCCACCGTCCCGTCGGTCACGATGTCCCCCGCGGTGATCGTCCCTTCCCGGGAGGTATCGATCTGAATGGTCCGCGGTCCGTCCTGATGAAGCTTCAGGCGCACGCCCTTCAGGTTCAGAATGATATCGGTCACGTCTTCCTTGATCCCGTGGATCGTGGAGAACTCATGGAGAATCCCGTCAAATTTTACGGAAACAATGGCCGCCCCCTGGATGGAGGAGAGCAGGACCCGCCTGAGTGCGTTTCCCAGGGTTGTGCCGAAGCCGCGTTCCAGCGGCTGACAACTAAATTCCCCATAAATAGCGGTATGGGTCGTTTCATCGATCTCGATTCTTTTCGGTTGAATCAAACTGCGCCAGTTTCTCTGCATAATTCCTTTCCCTGCCCTTCGGATACCTGGTGATTGTCTTATTTGGAATAAAGTTCAACGACCAGCTGTTCCTTAACCGGCATCGTCAAGTCCTCACGGGTTGGAAGCATTTTCACCAGACCCGTGAATTTGGTCTTATCGACCTCCAGCCACTGTGGGACCCCCCGCCTGGCAACGGTTTCCATGGCTTCAATGATCCGCTCCACCTTCCGGCTGCCCTCCCTGATCTGGATTTCATCGCCCAGTTTAATCAGATAAGAAGGTATATTGACCGGTTTCCCATCCACCAGAAAATGGTTGTGCCGGACCAGTTGTCTTGCCTCCGTACGCGAATTCGCAAAACCCATCCGGAAGATCATGTTGTCCAACCTTCTCTCTAAAAAAATCAGCAGATTGGTCCCGGTGATACCCTTCTGCCGGTCCGCTTTGTCGAAATATCCCCGGAACTGTTTTTCCAGCAGGCCGTACATCCTTTTTAGCTTCTGTTTTTCCCGCAACTGAACGCCGTAGTCGGAGAATTTTTTCCGCAACTGACCATGATCTCCCGGTGCAAACCCGCGCCGTTCAAAAGCGCATTTCTCGCTGTAGCACCTGTCCCCTTTGAGAAACAGCTTCAAACCTTCTCGCCGGCACAACCTGCATACGGATTCTCGATATCTTGCCAAAAAAGCCTCCCTGATCGATGATCAATTATCAATTTCAATGTTCAATGCTGTCTGATCGCCGGTCTTTTGACCGTTGCTTACACTCTTCTGCGCTTGGGCGGACGGCACCCGTTGTGCGGAATGGGCGTCACATCACGGATGATGCTGATCTTGAGTCCCGCTGTCTGCAGAGACCTCAGCGCCGATTCCCGACCGGAGCCCGGCCCCTTGACATAGACCTGAACCGCCCGGACCCCATGTTCCTTCGCCTTCTTCACGGCATCCTCCGCCGCCATCTGCGCGGCAAAGGGAGTGCTTTTCCGGGATCCCTTAAACCCCTGCATCCCGGCGGATGCCCATGCAATCACATTCCCGCTCAGGTCGGTAATGGTCACAATCGTGTTGTTAAAGGTCGACTGAATATGCGCTATCCCCTCGGAGATGTTTTTCTTTTCCTTCTTTTTCCCTGTTTTTCTGACTGGCTTTGCCATTGGTCCTCCGGATCCGTTCGCTCTCTATTTCTTCTTGCCTGAAATCGACCTTCTCGGTCCTTTCCTTGTTCGGGCGTTCGTGCTGGTTCTCTGTCCCCGTACGGGAAGCCCCTTCCGGTGCCGCAAACCTCGGTAGGTCCCGACATCCATCAGCCTTTTGATGGACATGGAGATCTCCCGCCGCAAGTCCCCTTCGACCTTCACTTCCCTGTCGATAATATTTCGGATGGAGGTTATTTCCGAATCCGCAAGCTGATCGGTTTTCGTGTCGGGGCTGACGCCGGCGCCCCGAAGGATCTCCTTCGATTTTGTCCGCCCGATCCCATAGATATAGGTCAAAGCGATTTCCATCCTCTTGTTTTTAGGTAAATCCACACCCGCAATTCTTGCCACCGGCCAACCTCCTGATCATTGAATCCTTATCCCTGGCGCTGCTTGTGCTTCGGATTTTCACAAATCACGCGCAACACGCCCCGCCTTTTAACAATCTTGCACTTTTCACAAATTTTCTTGACCGAAGAACGTACTTTCACGATCATGACTCCTTGAATCCGTCAAAGGCAGGTTATGGACCCCAGCCGCCTTTGCTATTTTGTCCTGTAAACGATTCTTCCCCGTGTCAGATCATAGGGGGAGAGCTCAACGGTAACCTTGTCGCCGGGCAGGATCTTGATAAAGTGCATCCTCATCTTCCCGGATATATGGGCCAGAACGCGGTAACCGTTTTCCAGTTCCACTCGAAACATGGCGTTGGGCAGGGGCTCAACCACCCGGCCTTCAACCTCTATCGCCTCTTCTTTCGCCATAATCTCCATTCTGCATGGGACGTTTCCGATCCCCGCCCCATCCGCAAAGCCTCCGCTACTGCATCCGGCTCAGGATCTCCGGTCCGTTCTCCGTAATCACCACCGAATGCTCAAAGTGAGCCGAAAGTTTCCCGTCCTCGGTGACCACGGTCCATCCGTCGGGGAGAATCTTCACCCGGTATCCTCCCTCATTCACCATCGGCTCTATCGCCAGAACCATTCCCTGCCGGAGCTGGATCCCTCTCCCGCGCACCCCGTAATTGGGAATCTGCGGGTCTTCATGCATATTTCTGCCGATTCCATGTCCGACAAAATCCCGGACGACTGAAAAACCGGCATCCTCGACCCGCTCCTGCACGGCAGCGGAGACATCCCCCAGCCGGTTGCCCGCCCGCGCCTGCTCAATCGCGTCGTAGAGCCCTTCTTCGGTGACTTTCATCAGCCGCTGCGCCTCGGCTGAAACGGTCCCCACCGGAACCGTTATGGCGGCATCGCCATAATACCCCTTGTAAACAACCCCGAAATCGAGGCTCAGGATATCGCCGGAGAGAAGTGGCCGGTCGGACGGCATGCCATGTACCACCTCGCCATTTACCGATGTGCAGAGAGCATAGGGATAACCGCGATATCCCTTGAATGCCGGACGGACCCGACTCTTCCGTGAAAGCGCTTCCGAAAGCCGGTCCAGTTCACGGGTGGTCACACCCGGTTTGACCTTTTCCCTCAGCTCCGCCAGGATCTCTGCAACAATGGCATTGCTGGTCCTGAGCTTTTCAATCTCATCCGGCAGCTTCAGGATAACCATGCCCATGATCCCCTGTTTTCGGCGGTCATGCCTGCATCAGCGTCTTCTGGCAATGCGTCCCTTCTTCATGAACCCCTCATACTGCCTTGTCAGCAGATGGGTTTCGATCTGTCCCGCCGTATCCAGCGCCACGCCGACGACAATCAGAAGGGCCGTCCCTCCAAAATAGAAAGGGACATTGAAAGAGCTGATCAGAAGACTGGGAAGCACGCAGACGGCTGAGACATAAATGGCCCCCCCGAAAGTCAGCTTCGTCAAGACGTCATCGATATACTCGGCCGTCTTCTTTCCCGGCCGGATTCCGGGGACATATCCCCCGTATTTTTTCATGTTGTCTGCCACATCCACAGGATTGAAGGTCACCGCCGTATAGAAGAAGCAGAAGAAAACGATGAAGGCTACATAGAGCAGCTCATAACCGACCCGTCCCGGAATCATCGCACTCGCAACCGACTTCATCCAGGGATGCGGAATAAAATTGGCGATCGTCGCTGGAAACATGATGATCGAAGAGGCGAAAATCGGCGGGATAACCCCGGCCGAATTGACCTTCAGCGGAAGATGGGTCGACTGACCGCCGTACATCTTTCTCCCGACCACCCGTTTCGCGTACTGTACGGGGATCCGTCTTTGTCCGCTCTCAACGAAGACGATCACGCCGACCACCAATACCATCAACAGGATCAGAATGATGATGAAGAAAATGCCCATCTCCCCCGAGTAGAGGAGGCGGAAGGTATTGATGATCGCCTCCGGGCCGCGGCAGACGATGCCGGCAAAGATGATCAGTGAGATGCCGTTCCCGATCCCCTTTTCGGTGATCTGTTCACCAAGCCACATGATAAATGCGGTGCCGGAGGTCAAGGTGATCACCGTCATCAGACGGAATGCCCAGCCTGTATTGATCACGATCGAAGATCCTGTGGGGCCCGCCATGTTTTCCAGACCGATGGCAATTCCAAAGCCCTGGATCAAGCTGAGAACAACCGTACCGTACCGCGTGTACTGCGTAATCTTTCTCCGACCCGCCTCGCCTTCCTTGGAAAGCTTCTCCAGGTAGGGGATCGCCACGGTCAGAAGCTGGAGGATGATCGATGCGCTGATGTAGGGCATGATCCCCAGCGCAAAGACCGAAAGATTGCTCAGGGCGCCGCCTGCAAACATATCAAAGAGACCGAGAAGAGAACCCTTGGCCTGCTCGAAGAAGGCCGCGAGCGCCGCCGTATCGATCCCGGGCGTCGGCACATGGGCGCCGATCCGGTACACCGCCAGAAGGAGAAACGTAAAGAGAATTCTCTTCTGGAGTTCCGGTATCTTGGAGATATTCTTTAAGCCTTCTAACAAATCAGATGACCTCTACAATGGTGCCGCCCGCGGCTTCGATCTTCGCCCTTGCCCCACGACTGACCTGATCGACGTTTACGGAGAGGGCGAAATTGATCTCCCCGTTTCCCAGGACCTTGACCCCATCTACCCTTCCCGACACCAGACCGACCGCCGTCAGGGTGTCGCGATCCACGACGGATCCCTGCTGAAATCTCTTCAACTGCTCAATATTGACGATCGCGATGATGCGCCTCATCGGATTCTTGAATCCCCGCTTGGGCAGCCTTCGGGAAAGGGGCATCTGTCCCCCTTCAAAACCGGGACGGACACTGTGTCCGGAACGGGCGTTCTGGCCCTTTGCACCCTTGCCAGCCGTTCCCCCGTGTCCCGAACCATCGCCGCGACCGACTCTTTTTTTCTTTTTCCGCGAACCCTCCGGGGGCTTCAATGTTCCCAGATTCATTTCCCGTTCCCCTCAACTTCCACCGCAACCACCAGGTGACAGACCTTCCGGATCATCCCACGGATTTCCGGTGTATCATTCAGCACCACGCTTCGATTGACCTTGCCCAGTCCCATTCCACGAACGACCCTGCGCTGAGCCTCCGGTCTACCGATGCAACTATGAACCAATGTAATCTTGAGCATTTTACCCAAAACCTGTTCCTCTCAGCCTTAATTTTCGGCAACCCCTTTGCCCCTGGCGGCAAGGATCTCGGATGGCGCCCTCAACTGGCACAGTCCTTCAATGGTCGCCTTGACCAGGTTGTGCGGATTATGCGATCCCAGACACTTCGTCAGGATATTGCGAACGCCGGCCACTTCCAGCACCGCGCGCACCGCCCCTCCCGCAATCAGCCCGGTCCCTTCCGACGCAGGCTTCAGCAGCACCTTTCCGGCGCCGTAATGGCCGACGACGCTGTAGGGGATCGTCCGATTTTCTACTGCGACCCGGATCATCGCCTTCTTGGCCTGCTCCATGCCCTTGCGGATCGCCTCCGGGACTTCATGGGCTTTGCCAAGACCGGCGCCGACGGATCCCTTCCCATCGCCGACCACGACCACGGCACTGAACCGGAAGCGTCGCCCGCCCTTCACCACCTTGGCTGTTCTGTTTATCGTAATCACCCTGTCGAGAAGTTCCAATTCATCCATAATCTTCGTTTCCTACGATCATCCCTTCGCTGTGGTTTGTCTAATTGCAGGCTAAAAGTTCAGTCCTGCTTCCCTCGCGCCGTCGGCCAAGGCCTTAACCCTTCCATGATAGAGAAATCTCCCGCGGTCGAAGACAACATCTCCGACACCAACTCCCTGAAGGCGTTTGGCCAGCAGCACCCCCACCGCCTTGGCCGCTTCGATCTTTTTCAAACCGGCGAGGGAATCCCGCAACTCCTTGCTCAGCGTCGAGGCTTCCGCCAGGGTCCTCCCGGAATCATCGGCAATGACCTGGGCATAGATATGGGTCGCAGACCTGAATACGGAAAGGCGGGGCCGCTTTTCGGTCCCAATCACCTTTCCCCTGACCCTCATCTTCCGTTTTCTTCTGAGCTTTTCAATTTTTTTCGTAGCCACTGTCCTACCTCATCACGGGGTGCGCCGGAATCGGGCCGGTCGCACCGGAAACTCAGGCGCCCACGGATTTGCCGACTTTACGTCTGATCTTCTCGCCCAAATACTTGATGCCCTTGCCCTTGTACGGCTCCGGCTTCTTCAGGCTTCGGATCTCCGCCGCCACGCGACCGACCAGCTGCTTGTCGATACCGGAGACCAAAATGTTGATCAGCTTATCGACCTTGATATGAACCCCTTCCGGTATCGGGTATTCGACCGGAGCGGAAAAACCGATGATCAGTTTCAAGGTGCTTCCCCCGACTTCGGCGCGGTATCCGACCCCGGAAATTTCAAGGCTTTTCTCGAAGCCGATGCTGACCCCCTTGACCATATTGGCCACCAAGGTTCGGACCAGTCCATGCAGGGATCTTTCGATTCTTCCGTCGGACGGCCTTGTGACCTCAACCACCCGGTCGCCCAGAATCACATCGACGCCGCCCGGCACTTCCAAGGAAAGCTTTCCCTTGGGGCCCTCAACCCTGATCACGGAATGATCCCGGCTTACCTTTACACCAGCCGGAATTTCCACGGGTATTTTACCAATTCTTGACATGGTTTCCTCTCCAAACTCCCGATGCCTGTCCGCTCTTCACTTACCACACATTACAGAGAAGCTCGCCACCCAGGCTCAACTCCCGTGCCTCTTTATCCGTCATCACGCCCCTGGAGGTGGAAAGGATGGAAATTCCATATCCGTTCAGCACCTGAGGGATCTTCTCACTCTTCACGTACACCCTTCGCCCCGGCTTGCTGACCCGTTGAATATCGGTAAGCACCGTTCTCTTTGCATCCGGGTACTTCAGATAGATCCGAAGCACATCATGCGTTTGCGGATCCTTCTTGATGTCATAACCGCTGATGTATCCGGATTTCTTCAATACCTTCGCCATATTCAGATTGATCCGCGAGTTCAGCACATCCACGCTCTTGAAATGAACCCGGTTGGCATTTCTGATCCTGGTGAGCATATCCGCGATCGGATCGGTCATCCCCATATTGCTGCTCCTTTTCTACCAGCTCGATTTGATCATGCCGGGAATTTCCCCCTTCAGGGATAAATTCCTTAGGCATATTCTACACATATCAAATTTCCGGTAATACGCCCTCGGCCTCCCGCAAATCGGGCACCGGTTATAGCGTCTGACCGAAAATTTCGGTTTTCTGTTGGCCTTCACAATCAAGGATGTCTTTGCCACTCTTATCCTCCAGAGATAGTTCCTGCTGTTTTTAGTTCCTGAACGGCATACCCATCAGTTTCAGCAGTTGTCTTGCCTCATCGTCCGTCTTGGCCGTGGTCACGACCGCAATATTCATGCCCCTGACCTTATCGATCTTGTCATATTCGATCTCCGGAAAGATGATCTGCTCTTTGAGACCCAGGGAAAAATTCCCTCTCCCATCAAAGGATTTCAGCGGAATCCCACGGAAATCGCGAACACGCGGAAGGGCGACATTGACCAACCTGTCGAAAAATTCGTACATTCTCTCCCTGCGCAAGGTCACGCAGCAGCCGATGGACATCCCCTGACGAAGCTTGAAGGTCGCGATGGACTTCCTCGCCTTGGTGATGATCGGCTTCTGACCCACGATCGTGGTCATCTCCGCCGCCGCGCTGTCCAGAATCTTGACGTTCTGAATGGCCTCCCCGAGCCCCATGTTGACGACGATCTTCACCAGTTTGGGGACTTCCATTGCATTCTTGTAATGAAACTCCCTGGTGAGAGCCGGAACCACTTCCTTGGTGTAGTAATCTTTTAGTCTTGCCATTTTCCCCAGCCTATGTATCCAGAATCTCGCGACACTTGGCGCAGACTCGCACCTTTTTCCCATCGTCCAGAATCTTGTATCCGACCCGGACACCGGTACCGCACTTGCTGCACAGATACATCACGTTGGAAACGTGAATCGGCCCCTCCTTCTCAACGATGCCGCCTTTGCCTTTGGCATCCGGTTTCTTGTGTCGTTTGATGAAGTTTATCTTCTCGACAACAACCCGCTCCTTGTCGGCAATCAGGCTCTGGATCTTCCCCGTCTTCCCCTTCTCTTTGCCGGCGATCACCTTGACGGTATCCCCTTTTTTCAGTCGCTTTCCCAGCATCTCTTGTTCCTCAGTCGCTCTCTTTTCCTTGAAGGTGCCTATAAAACCTCGGGGGCCAGGGAGATGATCTTCATGAACTGTTTTGCCCGGAGCTCGCGTGCGACCGGCCCGAAGATTCTCGTTCCGACCGGCTCCATCTGGTTCGTGATGAGAACGGCGGAATTATCATCGAACTTCAGGTATGAACCGTCCGCCCTCCTCACCTCTTTGACCGTTCTGACGACCACCGCCTTCATGACATCGCCCTTCTTCACCTTTGAATTCGGCAGGGCCTCCTTGACGGCAATGACGATGACATCACCCAGGCTGGCAAATCGTCTCCTGGACCCTCCCAGCACCTTGATACATGCCACCTTCTTGGCGCCCGAATTATCCGCTACGTTCAACACCGTCTGCATCTGAATCATAACAACACTCCATTGCGCTTCAGGAGGAAGCCTACCTTGCCTTCTCCAGGATCTCCAGCATGCGCCACCGTTTGTCTCTGCTCAGCGGCCGGGACTCAACAATGAGAACCTTATCGCCCACCTGGCAGGCGTTCTGCTCGTCATGGGCCTTGTATTTAACATAGCGTTTGATATATTTATGAAAGATCGCGTGCTTCACGAGCCTTTCCGCTCGGACGACGATCGTTTTATCCATCTTGCTGCTGACGACGACACCCTTGATGGTGATCTTGTTGCCGCGTTGTTCCACTACTTTACCTCCTTTTCAACCAGAACCGTTCTGACACGGGCGATATCCCTGCGAACGTAGCCGAGCGTGGCCGGAGAGTCCAGTTGCCCGGAGGCATGGCGCATGCGGAGCTTGAAATAATCCTCGACAAGCTCGCGGTTCTTCTGCTGCAACTCATCCAGGCTAAGATCTCTGATCTCTTTAATTTTCATCAGACATTTCCCTCGAAAGAAACTGGGTCCCGATGGGCAGTTTATGGGCCGCCAGCGTGAAGGCCTCCTTCGCGATCTCTTTTGAAACCCCTTCAATCTCATAGAGGACGACGCCCGGCTTGATCACCGCCACCCATTCTTCCGGGGCGCCTTTACCCTTTCCCATACGGGTTTCGGCCGGTTTCCTGGTCACGGACTTGTGCGGAAAAATCCGGATCCAGATCTTGCCGCCCCGTTTGACGTGCCGGGTCATGGCCACGCGCGCCGCCTCGATCTGCCGCGCAGTGACCCAGCCGCATTCGGTCGCCTGAAGGGCATACTCACCGAAGGCGACGGTATTCCCCCGTGTGGCCTTTCCACTCATCCGGCCCCTCTGCAACTTCCTATATTTAACCCTTTTAGGCATTAACATCGTTCAAAACCCCTGTTCTCGCTGCTTATTCGGATATGATCCTCCGGGACGCCGGCCTTTCTTGAAAGGCCTACTTCGCCGCCTCTTTCTTGCTGGGCAATACCTCTCCATGAAAAATCAGGACCTTGACACCGATCAGACCATAGGCCGTGTGGGCCTCCGTAAAACCGCAATCAATATCCGCCCTCAGGGTATGGAGCGGGACACGGCCCTCTCTGTACCACTCCGATCTGGCCATCTCCGCCCCACCCAGCCGACCGCCACAGTTCACCCGGATCCCCTTTGCACCGAACTTCATCGCCGAGGTGACACATTTCTTCATTGCCCTGCGGAACGCGACGCGCCTTTCCAGTTGTTGCGCGACATTTTCAGCCACCAGTTGTGCATCAATCTCCGGTTTGCGGACTTCAAGGATATTAATGATCACTTCGCTCTTCGTGATGGTCTCGAGATCCTTTTTCAGTTTTTCGATTTCGGATCCCTTCTTTCCGATAATAATCCCCGGACGGGCCGCGTGAATATTCACTTTGGCCTTGTTGGCAGCCCTTTCGATTTCTATCCTGGAGATACCGGCGTGGTATAGCTTCTCCTTGAGGAACTTCCTGATTTTCAGATCCTCATGGAGCAATTCGGAATAATTTTTCTCCGAAAACCATTGAGAACGCCACGTCTTGATACCACCCAACCTCAACCCGATCGGGTTAACCTTCTGCCCCAACCTCTCACCTCCTCAAGTCTTACCGTTCATCCAGGACCACGGTGATGTGACTCATCCGCTTCTTGATCGAAGCCGCCCTTCCCTGCGCTCTCGCCCGCCAGCGCTTCAGGGACGGGCCTTGATCGACAAATATCTCCTTCACGTAAAGGATATTCTCATCGATGTCGGGATTCTGCTTCGCATTGGCCAGCGCAGACATGATCACCTTGCTCACAGGTTCGGCCGCATATTTTCGCGTAAAAAGGAGGATCTGCCTTGCCTCCCCAACCTTCTTCCCTCTGACAAGATCGACCACCAGCCGCATCTTCTGCGGCGACATCCGAATATACTTGGCAACTGCTCTTGCTTCCATAACTGACTCCAAACCGCCGATGGGAACCATCCCAGTTCAACCCTGCTCCAACGCTACTTGCGCAGCTTCGTTTTGCGGTCTCCTGCGTGGCTGTAAAAAGTTCGGGTCGGCGCAAATTCGCCCAATTTATGGCCAACCATGTTTTCGGTCACAAAGACCGGAATGAATTTCTTTCCGTTGTGTACCGCAAAGGTCTGTCCGATCAATTCCGGGGTAACGGTGGAACGGCGCGACCAGGTTTTGATGACCGTCTTGCTCCCCGCGGATTCCTGCCTCCTGACCTTTTCCAGAAGACTTTCCTCTATGAATGCACCCTTCTTAATTGAACGTGCCACCTTTTAACCTCTTCGTTTTACGATATATTTATCGGTACTTTTATTGGTCCGCGTCTTATGGCCCTTTGTCGGCACGCCCCAAGGGGTGCAGGGATGACGGCCACCCGACGATTTCCCTTCCCCGCCGCCCATTGGATGATCGACCGGGTTCATCACAACGCCCCTCACCTTCGGCCGTCGGCCGAGCCATCGTTTCCGCCCTGCCTTGCCGAGGCTCAGGTTCTCGGAATCGAGGTTCCCAACCTGGCCGATCGTGGCCCGGCATTCCAGAAAAATCTTCCTCACCTCTCCGGAAGGAAGCCGCACCTGGGCATAGCCCGATTCCTTGGCCATGAGCTGGCCGTAAGCGCCGGCCGAACGGATCAGCTGACCTCCCCGGCCAACCTTGAGTTCCAGATTGTGGATCAGGGTTCCCAGCGGAATGTTCTTCAGAGGAACGGTATTCCCGGGTTTGATGTCCGCCTTTTCGCCGCTGACGATCGCATCCCCCACGGTAACCTTGGTCGGGGCGATAATATACCTTTTTTCGCCGTCGGCATAATTCAGCAGCGCGATCCGCGATGACCGGTTGGGATCGTATTCGATGGAAGCGACGCGGGCCGGAATATCATCCTTGTCTCTCCGAAAATCGATCAGCCGATAACGCCGCTTATGCCCACCGCCGATGTGGCGGCTGGTCATTCTGCCATAGTTGTTGCGTCCACCGGACTTCTTCAGGGGGCGCAAAAGACCTTTCTCAGGCGTCGACTTCGTCAGCTCTTCAAAATCGGAGCAGGTCTGAAACCTTCTTCCCGGCGATGTCGGTTTGTATTTTTTGATTCCCATCCCCTCTATTCCCTCATCCTTGCTGTCTTAAACCCGCTCGGGAAGACAGGTTATACACCATCTCCGGTCTCGATGCGGCTGCCTGGCGCCAGGGTCACGATTGCCTTCTTCCAGTCGCTTCTCTGACCCGTGACCTTGCCCGATCTTTTCTTCTTACCGCGTACATTCATGACCCGGACGGCCAGCACCTTGACCTTGAAGATCTTCTCAACGGCACGCCCAACCTCGATGCGGTTCGCCTTGGTGTGAACTTCAAAGTTGTACTGATTCGCAGCGTCCCGCGCGACGGTGCTTTTTTCCGTGATCAACGTCTTCTTGATGATCTGATACAGTTCCATTATGCTATCAACGCCCCTTCGATTTTATGAACAGCGGGTTCAAGAAGGACGACATGATCGTATTTCAGCAGGTCGTAGACATTGACCCCCTCTGAGCGGACCATTTTGACATCCCGGATATTCCGTGAGGATTTCTCCAGGAACGGTCTTTGCTGATCAATCACGAAAAGGATCTTCTTGAATCCGAAACGGTCGATCACCTCCTGGAACCTCTTGGTCTTGAACTCTTCTATCGGGAAATCCCGGAGAATGGTCATCCGTTCTTCCTTGAATTTCATGCTGAGAGCGGAAATAAGGGCCAACCGCCTGACCTTCTTGGGAACCCTGAAGGCATAACCATGCGGTGTGGGTCCAAAGATGATTCCACCACCCCTCCAGATCGGAGAGCGTGAGTTCCCCACCCTGGCCCTTCCCGTTCCTTTCTGACGCCACGGCTTCTTGTTGCTTCCGCTGACATCGCTTCGACCCTTGGTCGAGGCGGTTCCGCTCCGCCGGGAGGCCATCTGCATCCGGACCACTTCGTAAATGACGTCCTCATTCACCGGCGCGCCAAACACGGCCTCGCTGAGCTCAATCTCAGCAACTCTTTTATTTTCAATGTCGTACACACCTGCTACTGGCATTTTCCCCACCTAAAAAGCCCCTGCTTATTGACCCTTCTTGATTGCCTGCTTGATCAGCACATATCCGTTCTTGCTGCCAGGAACAGCGCCTCGGACCAGAATCACATTCATATCCGGCCGGACAGCCCATACCAGCAAGTTCTGCACCGTCTTTCTTGCGCTCCCCATGTGACCGGGAAGTTTCGTTCCCTTGAAAACACGGGACGGATCGGCGCTTGCACCGATCGATCCAGGGGCCCGGTGAAACATGGAACCATGGGTCGCCCTGCCGCCGCGGAAACCATGGCGCTTGATGACGCCGGCAAATCCCTTACCTTTGGTCGTTCCGACAACGTCCACATAATCGCCGGGAGCAAACATTTCCGCATTCAGTTCCTGCCCCGCTTCGCAACCATCCGGATCCATGTTGAATTCCCGAAGCACCCGGAACAGCCCCTTGTCCGCCTTCTTGAAGTGCCCCTGAAGGGCCTTGGTCACATTGCGCTGTTTTATGCGACCATATCCCAGCTGCAGGGCATCGTAACCATCCGTCTTGGCAGTCTTTTTCTGAATGACTACGGAGGGCTCTACTTCAATAACCGTCACGGGAACGGAAACCCCTTCATCCGAGAAGATCTGAGTCATCCCCAATTTCTTGCCGATCAGTCCTTTTGTCATTATCATTCTCATTCGTAATAAAACCCGTCACAAAGGATGGCGAAATGGCCCTGACGGCCATCGAGATCTCCATTTCCTATACCTTGATCTCGACATCCACACCCGCTGACAGATCCAGTTTCATCAGGGCGTCCACCGTCGCCTGCGTCGGCTCAACGATGTCAATCAGTCTCTTGTGCGTCCGGATCTCAAACTGCTCCCGCGATTTCTTGTCCACATGCGGCGACCGGTTAACGCAATACTTGTTGATCTCGGTGGGCAGCGGGATGGGGCCCCCTATGCGGGCGCCGGTCCTCTTTGCCGTCTCTACGATATCCTCCACCGAGCGGTCGAGCAGTTTATAATCGTAGGCTTTAAGGCGAATCCGTATTTTTTGATCTTTCATAGCTTCATTCAACCCAATTTGATGGCTGTTCTATTCCAGAATCTTGCTGACAACACCGGCGCCGACGGTCCTGCCGCCTTCCCGGATTGCAAACCGGAGCTGCTCCTCCATGGCGATCGGTGTGATCAGAGTCACTTCCATCTCAACATTGTCGCCGGGCATGACCATCTCCACACCCTCTGGGAGGTTGGCCACGCCGGTCACATCCGTGGTCCGGAAATAGAACTGCGGACGATAGCCGTTGAAGAAGGGGGTATGCCGGCCGCCTTCCTCCTTCGTCAGGACGTAGACCTGCGCCTTAAACTTGGTGTGCGGCGTGATCGAACCCGGCTTGGCCACGACCTGCCCTCTTTCCACCTCTTCGCGCTTCGTGCCCCGGAGGAGAACCCCGATGTCATCGCCGGCGCGCCCTTCATCGAGCGTCTTGCGGAACATCTCGACCCCGGTGCAGACAGTCTTGAAGGTCGGACGAATCCCGATGATCTCGACTTCTTCACCCGTCCGGACGATACCACGATCCACACGGCCCGTGACGACCGTTCCGCGGCCGGAAATGGTAAAGACATCGCCGACCGGCATCAGAAACGGCTTGTCCAGATCACGCACCGGTTGCGGTATGTAGTTATCGACGGCATCCAGCAGTTCCCAGATCGACTTGGCATCGGGGGATTTCGGATCATCCGCTTCCAGGGCCTTCAAAGCGGACCCTCTGATAATGGGAATATCGTCGCCGGGGAAATCATAGGCCGTCAGAAGTTCCCGCAGTTCAAGCTCCACCAGGTCGAGAAGCTCGGGGTCATCCACCAAATCAACTTTATTCATATAAACAACGACATAAGGAACCTGGACCTGACGGGCAAGGAGAATGTGCTCCCGGGTCTGAGGCATGGGACCATCGGACGCCGCAACGACAAGGATCGTGCCATCCATATGGGCTGCGCCGGAAATCATGTTCTTGATATAGTCGGCATGGCCCGGACAGTCGACATGCGCATAGTGTCGTTTTTCCGTCTGATATTCCACATGCGAGATGTTGATGGTGACCCCTCTCTCCTTTTCTTCCGGAGCATTATCGATAGAATCAAAGGGCCTGAACTCGGCCAATCCCTTAGAGGCCAAGTGTTTTGTGATCGCGGCCGTCAATGTGGTCTTTCCATGATCAACATGACCGATGGTGCCGATATTCAGATGCGGCTTCGTCCTCTCAAATTTTTTCTTAGCCATCTCTAACCTCCTTAAACGTTGAATGGTTCGTTTGTTTTTGTTCCAGTCTTATCCAATCATTTCCCTATAATGAATCCGTCACGCACCCGCCGCAGGGATCGCTGCCGCCGGGAGAAAACGCACCATTCGGCGTTCAACCCGCCGGCACACCACCCACTGCTGAAATCGGACACCGGCCTGTAAGACATGGTCCATCCCGGTGTGATATAAAAGGAGTCCCCATTAAAATCGATAATGGGCAAAGGCTTTGTTGGCTTCGGCCATCTTGTGGACAGCTTCCCTCTTCTTGACCGCCCCACCCCGATTGTTCGCCGCATCCATCAGTTCCGCAGCCAGCTTCTCGTGCATGGTTTTTTCGGAGCGTTCCCGCGCATGGGTAATCAACCAGCGGATCCCGAGGGCAATCCGACGTGACGGAATCACCTCCGTCGGCACCTGATACGTCGAGCCTCCGACGCGCCTTGACTTGACCTCGATCACCGGTTTGACGTTGTTCACGGCCTTTTCAAAAATATCGACCGGAGTCTCCTTGACCCGATCCTGGATGATATCAAAGGCCCCATACAGGATGGACTCCGCAATACTCTTCTTCCCCTTCTTCAGGAGGCTATTGATGAACCTCGCCACCAGCCGGTTGTTGTATTTCGGATCCGGCAGGATCTCCCTCTTGGTAACTACTCTTCTCCTCGGCATGATCTATCCCCGCTTAGCTCGGTCTCTTGGCCCCGTATTTCGACCTACTCTGTTTCCTGTCCTGGACGCCGACGGCGTCCAGCGTTCCCCGGATGATGTGGTAACGAACACCCGGAAGATCCTTGACGCGACCGCCGCGCACCAGGACGACGGAATGCTCCTGAAGGTTATGTCCCACACCCGGTATATAGGAAGTCACTTCGTAACCGCTGGTCAGTCGCACCCTGGCCACCTTTCTCAGAGCGGAATTCGGTTTTTTGGGCGTGGATGTGTAAACCCGGACGCATACCCCCCGCCGCTGTGGTGAACCGGCCAAAGCGGGTGTCGCCGCTTTCCTGGCGATCTTCGCCCTTCCTTTTCTAACCAACTGATTTATTGTAGGCATCGCCCCTCCCAGCCTCTTATTCGGCTGTTCATTTATCTGGTTCAACAAAAGACGTTTTAACTATCAATTCAGCGCTTCGATGTCAAGGACTTTCTCGTTACTTTTTTCATCCGCAGGAAGCTCAAGTTGATCTCCATCCAACGGGGGCAGGGCCTCACCGACCGTTGTTATCCCCAGTTTCTTGTACATGGCGAGTCCCGTACCCGCGGGAATCAGCCTGCCCATGATGACATTCTCTTTGAGACCGCGCAGATAATCGGTCTTCCCGGCAAGGGAAGCCTCCGTCAGCACCCGCGTCGTTTCCTGGAAGGATGCGGCGGAGATAAAGCTCTGCGTAGAGAGCGACGCCTTCGTGATCCCCATCAGAATGGGTTCACCCTGGGCCGGTTTCCCGCCCTTGGCCACGACCCGGTCATTCTCCTCCTGAAAGCGGAATCGCTCCACCTGCTCGTCGGCCATGAAGGATGCATCCCCGGGATCCTTGATCATCACCCTGCGGAGCATCTGGCGGACGATCACCTCCATGTGCTTATCGTTGATCTTGACCCCCTGAAGTCGGTAGACCTCCTGTACCTCATCCACCAGGTAACGGGCCAGTTCCTTTTCCCCCTTGATCATCAGGAGATCGTGGGGATTGTTGACGCCGTCCATGAGGGCTTCACCGGCCATCACGCGGTCCCCCTCCTGGACGCTGACATGTTTCCCCTTGGGAATCAGATATTCCTTTTCATCCTCGGCGTCGGGGGTGATCACGACCTTTCTCTTCCCCTTGGAATCCTTGCCGTAGGAGACAACGCCGTCAATCTCGCTGATCACCGCAAATTCCTTCGGTTTGCGCGCCTCAAAGAGTTCCGCCACGCGGGGAAGACCGCCCGTGATATCCTTTGTTTTCGTCGTTTCCCGGGGAATCTTGGCGAGGATGTCACCGGCATTGACTGTATCGTTCTCTGAAACCACAATGTTTGTCCCGACCGACAGGAGGTGCCGGGCAACGGTGCTCGCCCCCGGAACCTTGGCCGTTCTACCCTTCTTGTCCTTGACGGAAACGCGCGGACGCATATCCGTTCCCTTGGACTCGACGATGACCTTCCGCGAGAGGCCGGTCACCTCGTCCACCAGCTCCTGCATGGTCTTCCCTTCGATGATATCCCCAAACTTGACCGTCCCGTCCACCTCAGCCAGGATCGGGATGGAGAAGGGATCCCATTCCGCAATGAGGTCGCCTCTTTTCTGATCCCTGGGTCCCTTCACCCGGCTGCCGTCCTTCACTTTAATATGCGCCCCGTAGGGAACGGGATACTTGCCGCGGCTCCGCGCCTGTTCATCGAGGACATGCACCTCGCCGTTGCGGTTCATCACGACAAGCCCGCCGGCCCTGCTCTTTACCGTATTGAGATTCACGAACTTGATGATCCCGTCATGTCTCGACTCCAGCGTGGAGTGTTCCTCGAACTTTGCCGTACCGCCGATATGGAAGGTCCTCATGGTCAGCTGCGTTCCGGGTTCCCCAATCGACTGGGCCGCAATGATGCCGACCGCCTCGCCGATATTGACGAGGCGCCCGCGGGAAAGGTCACGTCCATAACACATGGCGCAGACGCCATGCCTCGACTTGCAGGTGAGCACCGACCGGATATTGACCCTCTCGATTCCGGCGTCATCGATCTTCTTCGCCAACGCCTCATCGATTTCCTGATTCGAATTGACCAGCACTTCACTGGTGAAGGGATCCCGGATCTCTTCCAAGACAACCCTTCCCAGGACGCGCTCACCCGCCGTCTCGATGATTTCTCCGCCTTCCATCAAGGCGGATACGTAAATTCCGTCGATCGTCCCGCAATCATCCTCCGAGATGATGCAATCCTGGGCCACATCCACGAGCCTCCGGGTGAGATACCCCGAATTGGCCGTCTTCAATGCCGTGTCGGCAAGCCCTTTCCGGGCGCCGTGTGTGGAAATAAAGTACTCGAGGACCGTCAGACCTTCCCGGAAATTCGCCCGGATCGGGGTTTCGATGATCTCGCCGGACGGCTTCGCCATCAGCCCCCTCATCCCGGCCAACTGACGGATCTGAACAGCACTGCCTCTCGCACCGGAGTCGGCCATCATGTAGATGGGATTGAAGCTTTCACCCTTGATCCTTTTTCCGTCCGGTCCGGTCCGTTCCTCCGTACCGATTCCGCTCAGCATCTCCGCGGCAATCTTCTCCGTGGCCTGGGCCCAGATATCAATGACCTTGTTGTATCGTTCGCCGTAGGTGATCAATCCCTCCATGTACTGCTTCTGGATCCCCAAGACGTCCTTGTCGGCCTGCGCTACGATCTCTTTCTTGTTTTCCGGAATCACCATGTTGTGGATTGCAATCGAAACCCCGGCATGGGTGGCGTATTTGAACCCGATGTCCTTCAGGCGGTCGGCCAGAAGAACGGTGGTTTTATCGCCGCGGGTGCGGTAGCAGTGGTTGATAAGGTTGGCCAGTTCCTTCTTGTTCATGACCTTGTTGATCGCATCGAAGGAGATGGTTTCGGGAATCACTTCATAAAGCACGACCCGGCCGACGGTGGTCTCTTTTATCTCCCCATCGATGCGGACCTTGATTTTTGCATGCAGATCGACGGCTCGGGCATCCAGTGCGGACCGGACCTCCCCCGGGTCGGCGAAAATCATCCCCTCGCCCTTGACGCCGCTCCTCACCCGGGTGAGAAAGTAAATCCCCAAAACGATATCTTGGCTGGGGATGATGATCGGCATCCCGTTGGCCGGGGAAAGGATGTTGTTGGTCGACATCATCAGGACCCGGGCTTCGGTCTGGGCCTCGATGGACAGCGGCACGTGAACAGCCATCTGATCACCGTCAAAATCGGCATTGAAGGCCGTACAGACCAGCGGATGGAGCTGGATGGCCTTCCCTTCAATCAGGATGGGTTCGAACGCCTGCAGGCCAAGGCGGTGAAGTGTCGGCGCCCGGTTCAGCATAACGGGGTATTCCCGGGTCACTTCATCGAGGGCGTCCCACACCTCGGCTGTTTCCTTCTCCACCATCTTCTTTGCGCTTTTGACCGTCGTCACGAACCCCTTTTCCTGGAGACGCCGGTAAATGAAAGGCTTGAAGAGTTCCAGGGCCATCTTCTTCGGAAGGCCGCACTGGTGGAGCCTCAGATCCGGGCCAACCGTAATGACGGAGCGTCCGGAATAATCGACGCGCTTGCCGAGGAGGTTCTGCCGGAACCGGCCCTGCTTTCCCTTGAGCATATCGGACAGGGAACGGAGTGGACGCTTGTTCGTCCCTGTGATGGCCCTTCCCCGTCGGCCGTTGTCAAACAGGACATCCACCGCCTCCTGAAGCATCCGCTTCTCGTTGCGGATGATGATTTCCGGCGCATTGAGCTCCTGTAAGCGCTTCAGGCGGTTGTTCCGGTTGATGACCCTCCGGTAAAGATCATTCAGGTCGGAGGTGGCGAACCGTCCGCCGTCCAGGGGCACCAGCGGGCGAAGGTCCGGCGGGATCACGGGAAGGACGGTCAGGACCATCCACTCCGGTTTGTTTCCCGACTTCCGCAGGGCCTCAACCACCTTCAATCTCTTGACGTACTTTTTCCGCTTCGTCTCCGAAACGGAGTTCTTCAGCTCCGAACGGAGTTCGTCATCCAGCTTGACGAGATCGACCTCTTCGAGAAGGCCGCGGACCGCCTCGGCGCCGATGCCGGCTTCGAAGGCATCCGGGCCGTACTGATCCTTCAGGTCGATATATTCCTCGTCGGACAGGAGATCCTTCTTTTTCAGCGGGGTGTTCTTGGGATCGAGGACGATCCATGACTCGAAATAGAGGACCTTCTCCAACTCCTTCAGGGTCAGATCGAGAACATTTCCGATCCGGCTGGGCAGACTCTTGAGGAACCAGATATGGGCGACCGGCGTCGCCAGCGTGATATGTCCCATTCTCTCCCGGCGGACCTTGGATTGGATGACCTCCACCCCGCATTTTTCGCAGACGACGCCACGGTGTTTCATCCGCTTGTAGCGACCGCAAAGGCATTCATAGTCCTTGACGGGACCGAAAATTTTCGCGCAGAAAAGCCCATCGCGCTCCGGTTTGAAGGTCCTGTAGTTGATCGTCTCAGGTTTCTTGACCTCGCCATGCGACCAGGAAAGAATCTTTTCCGGAGAGGCAATGGATATCTTGATCGCATTGAACCTGATGGGATCCTTCGGTTTTTCAAAATAACTAAAAACGTCTTCCACGGATGATATCTCCTAAATATTAAAAAGAAACAAGATTTGAGGAACACCTCAACCCCAGATCCTAATCCTCGATCAGATCCACGTCGAGGCAGAGGCTCTGCAGCTCTTTCACCAACACATTGAAGGACTCGGGAAGACCCGGTTCCGACGTGTGCTCACCCTTGACGATCGCTTCATAGATCCGCGTCCTGCCGGCCACATCATCGGACTTGACCGTCAGGAACTCCTGGAGGGTGTAAGCGGCTCCGTAGGCCTCCATGGCCCATACTTCCATTTCACCCAGTCTCTGTCCCCCGAACTGGGCCTTGCCGCCCAGAGGCTGTTGCGTCACCAGGGAATAGGGACCGATCGACCGGGCGTGGATCTTGTTGTCGACCAGGTGGTGCAGTTTCAGCATGTAGATCATGCCCACGGTGATTTCCTGGTCGAAGGGCTCTCCGGTCCTCCCGTCAAACAGGATGGTCTGACCGGTTTCAGGAAGGCCGCCGGCCTTGAGCATTTTCTTGATCTCCTGTTCATTGGCACCGTCGAAAACAGGCGTCGATACCAGAATTCCCTTTTTCAGGCGGCTTGCGAACCGACGGATCTCATCTTCTCCGGCACCGTTGATGAACCGGTCAAATTCGGGAGAGGAATAGACGGCCTTCATCTCCTTCTTGAGGGCATCCAATCCGCAATGCTGCTCCACGAGGGCATTGATCTTTTCCCCCATGCCTCTGGCTGCCCAGCCCAGGTGCGTCTCCAGGATCTGCCCCACATTCATCCGGGAGGGAACGCCCAGCGGATTCAGGACGATGTCCACCGGTGTTCCGTCCTTGAAATAGGGCATATCCTCCTCGGGGAGTATCCGGGACAGCACACCTTTGTTTCCATGACGGCCCGCCATCTTATCCCCGACGGAGAGCTTCCGCTTGATCGCAATGTATACCTTGACCAGCTTGATCACCCCCGGTGGGAGTTCATCGCCGGCCTTGAGCTTCTCGATCTTCTCCGCGAAATACGACTCGACGAACTCCTTTTTCCGGGAGAGGTTCTCATACAGCACGCCGATACGGGTCTCCGTCTCTTCTTCGCCGTCCGGGGAGATCTCCCGCCAGAGGTCAAAGGGCGTCCGTTCCAGGATCTCTTCGGTAATGACCTCGCCCTTCTTCAGCAGAATCCGCTTTTTCTTCGGATCGGAAACCTTCACCGCCGACGTCTTTCCGATCAGCATGCCGGCGATCTGCCTCTTCACCCCTTCTGTGATGATCCGGATCTCGTCGTCGCGGTCCTTATTCAGCAGCGATACGGCCTCTTCCTCGATATACTGGGAACGACTGTCCCTCTCCGTCCCCTTCCGGGCGAAGATCTTTGCGTCGATCACCGTGCCTTCGACGCCGGGAGGAACGCGCAGCGAGGTGTCGCGGACATCGCTGGCCTTTTCCCCAAAGATGGCCCGCAGGAGTTTCTCTTCCGAGGAGAGCTGGGTTTCCCCCTTGGGGGTAATCTTTCCGATCAGGATGTCGCCCGACTTCACCGCCACACCCATGCGGACAATGCCGCTGTCGTCGAGGTTTCTCAGGGCCTCTTCCCCCAGATTGGGGATATCCCGGGTGATCTCTTCCTTGCCGAGCTTGGTGTCCCGGGCCATCGTCTCGAATTCCTCGATATGGATGGAGGTATAGATGTCATCCTTGACGATTCTCTCGCTGACCAGAATGGAATCCTCGTAGTTGTACCCCCCCCATGACATGAAGGCGACCATTACATTCCTTCCCAGGGCCAGCTCCCCCTGGTCCGTGGCGGGGCCGTCCGCGATGATCTCTCCCTTGCTCACCTTCTGCCCTTTGGCGACGATGGGCTTCTGGTTGAAACAGGTATCCTGGTTGGAGCGCTGATACTTGATCAGGTTGTAGATATCCACCCCCGTGTCCATCCCTTCCTTCTCGGGTGCGTCGCATTTGACGACGATCCTCGCGGCATCCACACTCTCCACAACACCCGCCCGCCGGGCCGCCATGACCGCTCCGGAATCCCGCGCCACAACGGATTCCATTCCCGTTCCTACCAGAGGAACCTCGGGTTTCATCAGCGGCACCGCCTGACGCTGCATATTGGATCCCATCAGGGCCCGGTTGGCATCGTCATGTTCCAGAAAAGGGATCAGGGTGGCCGCCACACTGACGAGCTGGTTGGGGGAGACATCCATCATGTTGACATCCATCGGTACGACGGAGAGGAAGTCGCCCCCCTTTCTCGCGGAAATCAGTTGTCCGACGAATTTTCCGTCCTTGTCGAGGGGTCTGTCGGCCTGGGCAATGATCCGGTTTTCCTCTTCGATCGCGGTCAGATAACGTACCTCATCCAGTACCCGCCCCTCTTTCACAACACGGTAAGGCGTTTCGATGAAACCGAATTCGTTCACCCGGGCGAAGGTGCTCAGGGAGACGATCAGGCCGATGTTGGGACCTTCCGGGGTTTCCACCGGGCAGATGCGGCCGTAATGGGTGGGATGGACGTCACGGACCTCAAATCCCGCCCTTTCACGCGTCAGACCTCCCGGCCCGAGAGCCGACAATCTCCGTTTGTGCGTGATCTCCGACAGCGGATTTGTCTGATCCATGAACTGGGAGAGCTGGCTGCTGCCGAAGAATTCATTCACCACGGCCGAGACCGGCTTGGCATTGATGAGATCATGGGGCATCATGGTTTCGATGTCCTGGAGACTCATTTTCTCCTTGATGGCGCGCTCCATCCGGACCAGGCCGATCCGGTACTGGTTTTCGATCAATTCGCCCACGGAACGGACACGGCGGTTGCCCAGGTGGTCGATATCGTCTACGCTGCAATCCGGCGTGCTGTTTTTCAGGTCGATCAGATACTTGACCGCCGCCAGGATGTCCTCATTGCGCAGGACGGTTACGGTCGTGGGAACATCGAGACGGAGCTTGTAATTCATCTTCGCCCGCCCCACATCGGAAAGATCGTAACTGTCCGGTTCAAAAAAAAGGCTGTTAAAGAATTTGTGGGCGGTCTCCGGCGTCGGCGGATTGCTCGGCCGCAGTCGCCGATAGATCTCGATAATCGCATCTTCCGCCGTCTCGATCCGATCCATCAGAAGCGTGTCCCGGATCGAGGCATTTTCCCGATCTTCGTCGATGTGGATGAACTGGAAGGAGGAAATCCCCTTGTCCCTCAGAAGCTGCAACCCTTCCGCCGTCAGCTCTTCGTTACACCGGATCAGGATTTCGCCGGTCTCGAGATCGAGCACATCGGAAGAGAAGACCCTGCCGATGATATCCTCGTCGTTCACCGGTATCCGTGTCACCTTGGAATCGACCATCTTCTTCAGCAGGGGTTTTGAAATCTTTCTCCCCTTCTTGATGACAACATCTCCCCCCTTCGTCTCCACATCCGCAGGGGCTTTCCCCCCCAGCAGTGAATCGTTCACGGCCATGAAGAGACGGCCGCCTTCCAGGAAGATCTGCTCAATGCTGTAAAAATAATTCAGAATAAACTGGGTGGAATTCCCCATCGCCTTCAGCAGGATCGTTACAGGCATCTTCCGCCGGCGATCGATCCTCACATAGAGAAGGTCCTTGGAATCGAACTCGAGATCAAGCCAGGATCCGCGGATCGGGATGACCCGCGCCGAATAGATCAGCTTTCCACTGGACAGCGTCTTGCCCTTGTCATGGTCGAAAAAGATCCCCGGCGAACGGTGAAGCTGGCTGACGATCACCCTTTCCGTACCATTCACGATGAAGGTGCCGTTTTCCGTCATCAGCGGGATTTCACCGAAATAGATCTCCTGCTCCTTGATGTCACGGATCGGCTTGGGCTCCGTATTCCGATCCGTGTCGAAAACGACCAGGCGGACCACGATCTTTAGCGGCGCCGCATAAGTCATCCCCTTCTGAACACACTCCTGCATGTCGTACCGGACACCGCCAATCTTGTAGCTGACGAACTCGAGGGAACATTTCCCGCTGAAATCGGAAATAGGGAAAACGCTGTTGAAAGCGCCCAGCAGGCCATAGTTCCCCCTCTTGTTCGGATCGATATCCTCCTGAAGAAACTTTCGGTAGGAATCGGTCTGAATGTCGATCAGGTTGGGAATATCCAGTATCTTTCGGATACGGCCAAAATTCTTTCTAAATTCGCCCATAACATCCTTTCGGCTTTTGCCGGCAGCGATCTTAAGTTTTCACCAATAGCCATAAGGGAAAAGAACCCCCCTCAACCTGTCTCTCTGCAAAATCGCGCAGACAACCTGTTGCATCTTGGGATTCTAATCCTTACCGTTTTGTGACCGAGACGACTACCTACTTAATCTCAACGGCGCCCCCGACCGCTTCGATCTTTTTCTTGATATCGGCAGCCTCATCCTTGGAAACGGCCTCTTTGATCGGCTTGGGAACGCCGTCCACCAGATCCTTGGCTTCTTTGAGTCCCAGACCCGTGATCGCCCTGACCACCTTGATCACCTGGATCTTCTGATCGCCGAACCCCGTCAGGATCGCATCGAATTCGGTCTTTTCCTCAACCTGAGCAGCCTGCGCCGGCCCGGCGGCGGCCATCATGGCAACCGGCGCGGCGGCGCTGACACCAAACTTCTGCTCCAGTTCCTTCACCAGTTCCGAAAGCTCAAGAACTGTCATCCCTTCAATGAATTTTACGACATCCTCTTTGGTAATCTCGTTCGCCATTGTTCTATTCCTTCCTGTATATGATTGTTAGTTTGCTGACGCCTTCTGTTCCCGATAGGCATCGAGAACCTGTACAAAATTCCTCGGAACCCCGCTCAGGACATTCACGAGGGAGGTCTGCACCCCGACCATCAGGGAAAGCAGCTTCCCGATCAAAACCTCCCGGCTCGGCAGTTCAGCCAGAATCGTGAGCTGCTCCCTGCTCAGAGGTTTGCCGCCCATCACGGCCGCCTTGATTTCAAGACTGGCATTCTTCTTGGCGAAATCAACCAGCGCTTTGGTAGTCTCGACCACGTCGCCGCGGGCGATCGCCACGGCCAGAGGCCCCCGGAAGTGCTCTTCCAGTGCGCAGAAATCCGTTTCGCGCGACGCGATGGAGAGCAGCGAATTCTTGACAACCCGGAGTTCCGCATTCGATTTTCGCAGAACAACCCTCAGCGCCGTTATCTTCGCCACATCCATCCCGCTGTAACCGGTGAGAACAGCCAACTTGAAATCTTTCAGCTTTTCATGGAGTTCAGCAGCAACCTGCTCTTTCGTTCTCCGATCCAATATTCAACCTCCTTTCCCATCTGATCCGTTCCTTCCGGATGGGGACACCTTGCGGCAAGGTGTCCCCGTTTGAAAACCCCGTTGAAAAAGTCAGAGAACACGAGCAACATACAGGACGATTTCCCCGGCCAAAAAGGCCGCTTATCCCAGTCTCGGCAGGCCGACCGACCCCGTTTAAACTTCCTGTACCTGCTGTCTCAGACCCGTTTTCATCTCCCATAGCCCGGCAGGGCCATGGCATTAAATACCCCGGAGGCCGAGAGGGTCCACCTTCACCCCGGGACCCATTACGGTCGAGAGGGAAAGACTCCGGATATAAATACCTTTGCTTGATGCGGGCTTCAATTTGACGACCATCTCTAAGAGCGCAAGAAAATTCTCCGTCAGTTTCTCCGCCCCGAAAGAGGTCTTGCCGATGGGACAATGGACAATACCCGCCTTTTCAACACGGAATTCGACCTTGCCGGCCTTCAGCTCCAAAACGGCCTTTCCCACATCAAAGGTCACCGTTCCGACCTTCGGATTCGGCATGAGGCCGCGAGGACCGAGGATCTTCCCCAGTTTGCCGACGCTCCCCATCATATCCGGCGTTGCGATAACCCGGTCAAAATCGAGCCAGCCGCCCTTGATCTTTTCAACAATATCATCCGATCCCACCACATCGGCGCCGGCCTCCAGGGCCTCCTTTTCCTTTTCGCCCTTGGCAAAAACCAGCACCCGGACCGATTTTCCCAGTCCATTGGGAAGAACAACGGAGCCCCGGACCATTTGATCGGCATGCGCCGGATTCACCCCGAGCCGGATGGCGGCATCGACGGTCTCATCAAACTTCGCCCTGGCCGCACCGACCACCAGCGCAACAGCCTCCTGGACGGGATAGCGCTTTGCCACCTCGATATTTTTCCTCGCCTCGATGTACTTCTTGCCTCTCTTGGCCATGATCAAACCTCAAATCGAAACCCGCCGCCGGGGACGGGGATTCACCGAAACTTTTCCGCTTAAGACGCCCGCCGGCACATCCCCCGGTGTTCTGCCGGAAGCCCCCCGGGGCATCAGCCCGCGATTTCAATCCCCATGGATCGCGCCGTTCCCGAAACAATCCGGATCGCTCCCTCAATATCCACGGCGTTCAGGTCATTGTACTTCAGTTCGGCAATTTCCCGGACCTGTTTCAGCGTCACCTGACCAACCTTATCCCGCTTGGGGTCGCCCGACCCTTTGGCGATCTTCGCCGCCTGCTTCAGCAATACGGACGCGGGCGGCGTCTTGGTCACGAAGGTGAAGGAGCGGTCGGCGTAAACCGTGATAACGACCGGGATGACCATCCCCTCCTGGTTCTGCGTCATGGCGTTGTATGCCTTGCAGAACTCCATGATGTTGACGCCGTGTTGACCGAGGGCCGGACCGATCGGCGGCGAAGGGGTAGCCTTGCCTGCCTTGATCTGAAGTTTTATATTCGCGATAACCTTCTTTGCCATTCTGATCACCCTGTTTCAGTCTGAATTTGATCAACCGCGTGGGCAAGAACAAATACAGACACCTTACCCGGCGGCTTTTTTCCTGTTTACGTCTGCGCAACCTGAATAAAGTCCAGTTCCACCGGCGTCGACCGCCCGAAAATACTCACAATAACACGTAGTTTCCCCTTCTCCGGCTTTACCTCATCGACGCTTCCATCAAAATTGGTGAAGGGGCCATCGATGATCCGCACATGATCCCCTACATCAAATTTGAACTTCGGTTTGGGTTTGAGAGTCCCCTCGTCGATCCGGGTCCTGAGGGTTTCCACGTCCTTATCGGGAATCGGCGAAGGTTTGTCCTTGCTGCCGATGAATCCGGTCACCTTGGGCGTGTCCTTTACGACGTGCCAGGTATCATCGTTCATCTCCATCCGGACCAGGATGTAGCCGGGGAAAAACTTCCGCTTCGATGTCTTTTTCTCACCCGACACCAACTCGACGATGTCCTCTTCAGGGATTAAAATATCCGAGAAAAACGCCTGCTTCCCGGCCGTTTCGATCCTCTCCTGCAGAGAAAGTTTCACCCGGTTTTCGAAACCGGAATAGGTATGAACAACGTACCATCGGAAAGCCATAGTCTTAACCCAGCACCAGCTTGATGATCTTGGTCAACCCGAAATCGACGATCCCCAGAAAACCGGACACGATGATCACCACAATGATGACGACTGATGTGGAGGCAAGGGTCTGCTTCGGCGTCGGCCACGTGACTTTTTTCAGCTCAACCTTCGAGCCGGCCAAAAACTGTTTCACCTTCTCCGCGATAACCTTTATCCTGTCCATCCGGAAACCCCTGATTCCTTCGCACCCAAATACCGCTTAATAAAAAATGGCAGGCCAGGAGGGACTTGAACCCCCAGCATCCGGATTTGGAGTCCGGCGCTCTATCCATTAGAGCTACTGGCCTATCCGATCGATCAAGGCGGCGCCTCTTTCCGCTTATTTCGTTTCCCGGTGCAGCTTATGGGACCGGCAGAATTTGCAGTATTTTTTCATCTCCAGCCGATTCTGCATGGTCCTTTTGTTCTTGGTCGTCGTATAATTCCGCTGTTTGCAATCCGTGCAAGCCAATGTAATGATATTTCTCATGATTAAACCACCTAACCTCAATGGAGCCCACGACCAGGATCGAACTGGTGACCTCATCCTTACCAAGGATGTGCTCTACCAACTGAGCTACGTGGGCTGGTTGCTTCTTTAATCGAAGCGCCGCTTTCCCCCGCCACCGATCAGAATCCTGACGATGATGATCGGCTGCACATTGCCCGGGGAAGCAAACAGCCCCATACCGAACAAAAATGGAGCGGGAAACGGGATTCGAACCCGCGACCCTCAGCTTGGAAGGCTGACGCTCTAGCCACTGAGCTACTCCCGCTTATCGCCATCTGCCGCTTCTAAGAAAGAGATGCTCACCGCAGCAAACTGGTGGAGGGGGGAGGGTTCGAACCTCCGTAGGCTTCGCCGGCAGATTTACAGTCTGCTCCCTTTGACCGCTCGGGAACCCCTCCATGGTGACCCATCGGGCAAAATATCTTCCTGGAGCTGGCGATGGGACTTGAACCCGCAACCTGCTGATTACAAATCAGCTGCTCTACCGATTGAGCTACGCCAGCACTCCTAAATATTTAATATCAAATATAATGATCACAAAAAGAGCCGGGCTGCCACCCAGGCGGAGGAACGACCCCCCCTGTGAAACACTGGACACTAATTTTTATGCCGTCGTTTGTCAAGATTTTTTTTATTTATTTTTTCAGGCCTTGCCCCTGTTAACTTCCGGACATTCCCCCTCACCGGGGTTCTCGTCAGACAGGCTAATCGGTTTCCATAAAAAAATGCCCAGGTATTGCTGCGACTCCGCAAACGCTAACCGTCAAACTTCGGCAAAGGCATCTTGATGAACTGGACGCCCTCTTCCCTCAAGGTTTCTTCTTCGCTCCCTGTGGCGGTCCCTCTGATGTTTCTGCTGTCTTCCTCTCCATGATGAATCCGGAGGGCGACTTCCGCAAACTTGTCGCCCACGTTATCGAAGTTCTTATGGATGTACTCCTGCAACGCACGGACGAGTTTCAGAGGCGGCTCGCCGTTCTGCATCGTTGTCGCAGCGGAACTGTTGGCCCGTCCCCTGACCGCGACAGAAGAAGGGATCAACACCGTCTCCGTATTTCCGCAGACGGGGCACGCGATGAGTTTCTGCAGCCGCTGTTCATCGAAGGCGCCCCTGTCCTTGAACCAACCCTCAAATTTATGGCCGTCACGGCATTTGAGATCGTAGATGATCACGCCTTTTCTCCTGGTCATTGACCTCTGGGTATTTTTATCATGATGATTCTAAAAAATAATGGTGGACAATTCATTCCAAATTGGTGTATGAAGCGCGCGTGTCGGGATGTGGCCCAGCTTGGTAGGGCACTGCGTTCGGGACGCAGGAGTCGCGCGTTCAAATCGCGCCATCCCGACCATTTTTTTCACAATCCTTCCCGCCCGTTTTTACTCACCGTCTTTCTCGCCGGACACCGGCTTTCCCCGTGCACACCGCTTGACGATCGCCCCCAACCTATCCCGCGGCGGAGGCCGCCTGAAAGATGGGCAGATACATGGCGATGAGCACGAAGCCGACCGCGGGCCCCAGAACACACATCAGCAAGGGTTCCAGCAGGGCAGTCAGCGCGCCGACCGCCGCATCCACCTCATCATCATAAAAATCGGCGATTTTGGATAACATGGTATCCAGAGCGCCGGTGGCCTCGCCGACCGCAATCATCTGCACCACCATGGCGGGAAAGATGTTGGTTTCCAGCAGGGGTTCGGCGATCGTTTTCCCCTCGCTGATGCTCTGTCTCGTTTTCATCAGGGCGATCTCGATGATCTTGTTTCCCGAGGTCTTGCTCACGATACTGAGCCCTTCCATGATCGGCACACCGCTTTGCATCATCGTGGAGAGGGTCCTCGTGAACTTGGCTACGGCCACTTTCTTCAGCAGCGGACCAAAAACCGGGGCTTTCAAAACCAGCGCATCGACGACGAGCGTCCCTTTTTCGGTCGCGTAAAACCTTTTGAATCCGAAGTAAAGCGCCACCATAAAGGCCCCTATGTAGAGGTAGTAATCCTGCAAAAACTGGCTTAAGTCCACCAGAAACTGCGTCGGTGCGGGCAGGGATCCACCCATCCCTTCGAACATTTTCTGGAACATCGGGACGACAAAAATCAGGAGTCCACCTATAATAACGATCGCGATGACCCCAACGATGATCGGGTAGGTCATGGCCCCCTTGACCGTGCTTTTCAGTTTCATCGCCTTCTCCATGTAACCGGACAGACGCTGGAGAATCACGTCCAGAATGCCGCCGCTCTCGCCCGCCGCCACGAGATTGACGAAGAGGCTGTCAAATATTTTCGGATATTTCCTGAGGGCATCGGTCAGTGTGGAGCCCCCTTCAATATCCTCCTTGATGCTCTCGATCACCTTGGCGAAGGTCTTGTTCTGCTCCTGTTTTCCGAGGAGGTCCAGACACTGGATCAGGGGCAGGCCCGCGTTGATCATCGTGGCGAAGACCCGGGCAAAGACCACCACATCCTTCTCCTTGACCTTCTGCTGCAGGAAAGGGATGTTTGCAAAGAGGTCTTTGGGTTTTTTCTTGACGGTGATGGATTTGTATCCCTGCCGGCGGAGCTGGCCCCGGACGCCCGCTTCGTCGGCGGCATCGATCTCGCCTTTCTTGGATTCGCCCTTTTTCGTTTCCGCCTGCCACAAGAATATCGGCATAACTAATTCCCCCACTTTCTGAGAATCTCAAAGAGGATAACCCCCGCCGCAACCGAAACATTCAGGGAAGCCACCTGCCCCCGCATGGGAATGGAGATCAGGAAATCGCAATTCTTCCGGATCAGAGGCCGGATTCCCCGGCCCTCGCTCCCCATGACCAGCGCGATATGCCCTTCGTAGTCCGGCGTCCGGATATCCGACCGGGCCTCCGCGTCGGCGCCGTAAATCCAGAATTCCCTCTCCTTCAGATATTCGATGGTGCGGACCAGATTGACCACCATCGCGACCGGCAGATACTGAAAGGCCCCCGCGGATGCCTTTGCAACGGAAGCCGTCACGGAAGCGGCGCGGTTTTCCGGGATGATGAGACCGTTCGCCCCGCAGCAATGCGCCGTCCGGATGATGGAACCGAGATTTTGGGGATCGGTGACGCTGTCCAGCAGAACCACCAGGTCATATCTGGACTTCTCGTGGCGGTGGGCGATGACCTCATCAACGGTGGCATACGCATGCTCCCGGCAAAGCCCCACGATCCCCTGGTGGACACGGCGGGGCGCCAGTTTTTCCAGCCGGTCTCTGCCGCTGCATTCCACGGGAATCCGATGATCCGCGGCGAGCTTCAGAATCTTCTGCACCGCTTCCCCTCCCCGTCCTTCCGCAACGAAGATTTTTTCCAGCATCGCGGGATGCGAAAGGACGACCTCCAGGAGAGGGTTGATGCCATAAATCACCTGCATGACATCCCTCCGTAATCGGTTCCTTGAGAATCTTCAAGGCCCGTTGGCGCTATCTTTCGTATCTAAGCGCAAGCCCCCGTGCGATCTCCCCGACGATCGCATCCGCCTCGCCTGCGGGATCGGCAGCCTGACGGATCGGCCTTCCGACCACCAGATAGTCGGCGCCGCACCTTACGGCCTCAGAGGGGGTCACGATCCGTTTCTGATCATCGCCCGCCACTTCCTTCACTCCCCGGATCCCGGGGGTCACGATCAGGAAGTCCCCACCGCAAGCCTTCCGGATGGCAGCGGCATCCGCCGCCGACGCCACAACCCCCGACACCCCCGCATCCTGGGCAAGACGCGCCAGGTGAAGCGCCGTCTCGCCGGTTCCCCTGCCAAATCCGAGGATTTTAAGATCGCTATCGTTCAAACTGGTCAGAACGGTCACCGCGAGAACGACCGGCGGCCTTACCCTTGATCTCTCCGCAAACCTCCGCACTGCGCCAACCGTCTCCATCATCATCTCTCGCCCGCCGAGAGCGTGCAGATTGAACATCGCCACCCCAAGTTCGGAGGCGGCCTCCGCCGCCCGAGCCACGGTGTTGGGAATATCATGGAACTTGAGATCCAGGAAAACCCGTCCGCCGCGGGCATGGATCTGTCGGACGATCTCCGTACCATACCGGACAAAAGACTCCTTCCCCACCTTGAACAGACCGACGTGATCCCACAGCCGATCGACCCAGGAAAGGGCCTCCTCCAGCCCCCCGCCGATGTCGAGGGCAAAGATCAACCGCTCCCGCGGTAGGTTACTCGACGTATTCATCATCGCCGATAAATTCGGTGTCATGCGGTATCGATTTGAAATTTTCCTTGACCCTCTCCAGGTTTTCGGGATGGGCATAACAAACCTTTCCCGCCGCAATCTCCCGGAGGGCAGTCACGATCTCCCGGTTGTTTCTCGTATCCGTCAGGGGCTGAGATCCTTTCAAGAGTTGCCGGGTCCGCTGAGCGGTCAGCAGAACGAGGGCAAACCGGTTCTTTGCCATCAGCAAAGAGTCTTCCACGGTAATTCTGGCCATCGGGTATAACCTCCAAATGATTAAGTTAATTAAGACGATTCGGCATCGTAAAAGTCCGGATGCTGCGTTGCGCTTCATCCCTTCGTCATTGCGGCGTACGACACAGTACGCCTCATTCCTCAGGATTCGCGCGCCTTGCCTGCGGAACTTTTTCCGAAGCCGACAAACACGATTCGTCTTTGAAAAATGCCTCTATTCTTTCCGTAAAACAACCCCGCCGGGATCTTTCGGCGATGTATACAGCCCGAAAACGATCGACGGCCTCTTCCAGTCTGTCGTTGAAAATAATATAATCATACCACAACGCCTCCCGGATTTCATCCAGAGAACTCTGGAGACGGCGTTCCATGACGGCGCCGCTTTCCCCTCTTCTCGACAGCCGGGACTTCAGTTCGGAAAGCGAAGGGGGCAGAATGAAAATGAAGACCCCCTGCGGACACTGTTCCCGAATCGCTTTCGCACCGCGCGGTTCGATATCCAGGATCAGGTCGTATCCCTGTTTGAGAAAGGCGTTCATTGTCTTTTTCGACGTCCCGTAGAGCTGACCGTAATTCTCCACCCATTCGACAAACTCCCCGCGGGCAATCCGTTCCCGGAACTCCTCCGTGGAGATAAAGTCATAATCCTTTCCGTCAGTCTCTCCGGGACGGGGCGAACGGGTGGTCAAGGAGACGGAAAAGCGGACATTGGGGAACATCCGCAGGATCTCCCGGCAGATCGACGTCTTCCCCGCACCGGAAGGGGCAGATACGATCATCAGCAAGCCATGGGACTGTTCGACCGGAATCTCATTCAATATTCTGCACCTGCTCCCGCAATTTTGCCAGTTCGCTCTTGATCTCGATCACGTTCCGCGAGATCTCCGCATCCCCACTCTTGGAACCGATCGTATTGATCTCCCGGCCCATCTCCTGGATCAGGAAATCGATCTTCCTTCCGGCGGCGTCCGCACCCGCAAGCAGATCGGTGAACTGATCAATGTGGCTGCGAAAACGGACGATCTCTTCGGTAATATCGCTCTTCTCCGCCATGATCGCCACTTCCTGAAGCAGACGCGCCTCGTCCATCACCATGCCGCCCGTCAGTTCCCGTACCCGGTCGGTGAGCCGCTTCTGATAGTCCAGAACCACCTGCGGCGCCCTCCCGGCGATCCCTTCCAGAAAACCGGCGATCAGATCCAGACGCGCCGTCAGATCGCGCTTCAGGCTTTCCCCTTCCTTTTCCCTCATCTCCGTCAGCGTCCGGATCGCCTCCGCGAGGATCTTTGAAAGCCCTTCCCACAGAGCCGCCGGGTCCTGACTCGTCTCCGTGGGAACGAAGGCGTCCCGGAAGCCGGCCATCATCTCCAGGGTGATCTCGCCCCCGAGATGGAGTTCCTCCTTCAACTGGCCGAGGAGGGCATGGTAATTGCGGACCAGCGGCAAGTTCAGCGTGAAACGGTCGGCGGTCTCCGCGCTCCCGTTGCTCTCCATCCGGAGGGTCGCCTCGATCCGCCCCCGGGAGAACTGCTCCCCGATCCTCCTCTTGATCTCGCCCTCCAGCGGAAGAAGCATCCCCGGCAGGCGCAGCGAGATCTCCAGAAAGCGGTGGTTGACGGACTTCATCTCGATCATGAACTTCCTGTCCGAAAGGACGGCCTCTGCCTTGCCATAACCGGTCATACTTTTAATCATCGAAAGTCCTCATCAAAAAATCCCCCATCGGAAACGGAAACCTCCCCCGCCGTGTTTCCCTTGAGCTGCATCAGGTACTTTCCCCGGATACGAGTCAACATGCCGATCACCTCCTCGCCGGCATAATCCGGGTAGGTCCAGGGAAGGGAATGAAACGATTTGTCCCGGTAGATCAGGGTCAGATCGGCGTAGATCCCATCCCGGAGATAGGGCCGATGGGCATACCCCTTTCCGGTGGCCAGGATCAGATGGGCCATGGCCAGATAGCCAGGATCGATGTTCACCCGTCTTTGCCCCTCCGCCGACAACCTCTTCTCCAGAGCGTTCGTCCAGACCTTGACGTCCGGCAGCGACTCCGGCCGGATGAGCCGCTCAAAGGCGACAAAACGGCGGATCAGGGAATCTCCGAATTCCTTCGCGTAATAATCGGTGTAGGCAAAAGGCGCCGGGGCGCTGATGAAATCCGCCCTTCCATACCTTTCCGACAGGATCCGAACCGCATCGCCCAGCAATCGGTCATCCCCGGAAAAGAGGCTGGCCATCAGCTTGACGGCATCCGGCGGCTGCGGATCACTCATAGGGCCCCTCTCAGCTCCTCCCGGGTCACGGTCGCCGTACCCGCCTTTCCCACCACGATTCCTGCGGCATGGTTGGCCAGATACGCCGCCTCACGAAAAGAGGCCCCCGCCGCCAGGGAAAGGGCCAGAACGCCGATGACCGTATCCCCGGCGCCGGTCACATCAAAAACCTCCCGGGCTTGCGTCGGAAACACCGTGTGTCGTATCCGGCCGTCCTTCTCGAAGAGGCTCATCCCCTCTTCCCCCCGGGTCATCAGCAGGGCCTTGAAATCATACTGCTGCAGCAGTTTCATGCCGACACGGATATGATCTTGGCCGTTTTGCATCTCTTCCCCCGCCGCGTGACCGGCCTCGTAATGGTTGGGGGTAATGATGTCGAAACCCTGATACACGGAAAAATCCCGCTGCTTTGGATCCACGCAGGTGAAGATCGGACGGCCGGCGATCACCTTCCGGATCCCATCGAGAAGGGGACGGGTCACCACCCCCTTGCTGTAATCCGAGATCACCAGGGCGCCCAGATCATCCCGTAACGATTCGATGTAGGAGAGGATCTTCCGGATGCTTTTCGCCTGGATTGGTTTGCGCTCCTCCCGGTCGAACCGGACCACCTGCTGACCGTGCGCCACGATCCTCGTCTTGAGCGTTGTGGGACGCCCCGTCTCGACGACGATGCCCTCCGTATCCACGCCCCGACTGCGGAACTCGGTCAGCAGCCGTCTTCCTGTTTCGTCGGAGCCGACCACCCCGGCCAGATGGACCCGGCCCCCCATCGCAAAAATGTTGTTTTGCACATTGGCGCAGCCGCCCAGCATGAAGTTATCCTTCGTCACCTCGACCACGGGAACGGGCGCCTCGGGGGAGATTCGGGAAACCTTCCCCCAGATAAAGTGGTCCGCCATGATATCCCCTATAACCAGGACCCTGGACCGGGGAAAGTTATCCATGATCGCAAACGCCCGCCTGTTGCTCATGATCCGCTTCATAGAGATCCCGCCATCCGATCCGGGGAGAAAAGGTCAGATTTCATGGCCGCTTATCTATTCTCACGGGCGGCGTTTGTCAATCATTTTCTCCGAACCGTCCGCCGACAGGCAAAACATTCCTTATTGACTTCGGGGAGATATTCGAGTAGAACCGTCCGCGTCATCGGGGGTTCACACCGGGACATCCATCCGCCAGGACAGGAGCTGATCATGGTTCGTTCCGTACTGCTGGTCATGCTTGCCGTCGCCGTCACCGCCTTCATGTCGACGTGCGCTTATCTCTTCCCGCTCATCTCCCCCGGTGAGAACAAGGCGCACAAGATCGCCAACCTGTGGGCGAGGATGCTCCTCTGGCTCACCAGCATCCGGGTGGATGTGATCGGCCGCGAAAACGTGCTGATGAACCGGCCGCAGATATTCATGGCCAACCACCAGAGCGATTTCGACATCTTGATCGTCCTGGCCCACATCCCCGGCCAGTTCCGCTGGATCGTCAAGAAGGAACTCTTCAAGATCCCGATCTTTGGCAGGGCCATGAAAAGTGCCGGATACATCGAAATCGACCGGCAGAATCACGAAAAGGCGATGAAAAGCATGGAGGAGGCAGCGCAGAAGATCCGAGAGGGGAAATCGGTGGTTACCTTCCCCGAGGGGACCAGGAGCAAGGACGGGACGATCAAGCCGTTCAAACAGGGTCTGTTCCACCTCGCCATCCAGGCGGGCGTCCCCATTGTACCCATCTCGATCATCGGCGCCGACAAAATCATGCCGAAGCGGACCCTGAAGGTGAAGCCGGGACAAATCACGATGATCATCGGCCGGCCGGTGGATGTGTCCGGATACACGATTGAAACGCGAGGCGAGCTCATTGAGCAGGTCCGCGGCACTATTATCCGTAACTTTGAAAACGGCAGAGCCCCCGATGGGACGCCTCACCCAACCGACCGTGGAAAGGCGACCCCATGACTCTGACGGAAGCCGTCATTCTGGGTATCGTTCAAGGGCTTACGGAGCCATTGCCGGTCAGCAGCTCGGCGCATCTGGTCATCGTTCCCGCACTGGTTCCGGGATTTCAGCAGCCGGATGTCGCCTTTGATGTCCTCCTCCACCTCGGGACGCTGCTGGCCGTGGTCTTCTTCCTGAGACGGGAGATCGGGGAACTCCTCGCCTCGCTGCTGCCCGGAAAAGGGCCGGCGGACCACGCGCCGGGGGCCGATACCGGCGAGAAAGCCGCCAACCGCAGAATGGTTTTGTGGATCATGATCGCCACCTTCCTGACGGGCGTAATCGGCATCCTGTTCAAAGACCGGATCGAGCGCCTTTTCGAATCGGTGGAGACGGCGGCCTTCATGCTTTTGATCACGGGGATCCTGCTCTTCCTGTCGGACCGGGTGAAAACGAACCAAAGACGGAAGGAAGACATGAACCTGACGGACGGGATCGTCCTCGGCCTCGTTCAGGCGGTCGCCCTCATCCCGGGGATCTCCCGTTCGGGTTCCACGATCACCTTCGGGATCTTCCGGGGACTGGAGCGGAAGACGTCGGCAAGGTTTTCCTTTCTGCTCTCCATTCCGGCGATCGGCGGCGCCGTCATCCTGAAATCGGCGGACCTGCTGCGGCTTCCCGCGAGCGATCTGCCCGCCCTGGGCGCCGGCTTCTTTGCGGCCGCCGTAACGGGGTTTCTCTCCCTGAAACTCCTCTTTGCGATCATCAACAAAACCGGCCTCAGCCTTTTTGCATACTACTGCTGGTTTGCCGGGGCCGCCACCCTGATCATCCGGGGGATGGGATAACAAGGCCAGAACCGTTCGTGTGAAAAATGAATGAGAAATCGTCTTCCCAGAAACGGGCCGCGGAAATCGCCGGGCTGAGTTGCCTAGCCCTCGCCGTTTTTCTCCTGCTCGCCCTTCTCTCCTATCATCCCCTCGACCCCTCCCTGAGGCATTATTACGGTCCGGAGAGCGTTTCCATCCATAACCTGACCGGCTCCATCGGATCTTTTACCGCCGACACGCTGATCTGGTTCATGGGGATGGGCATCATCTGGCTGCCGGTCCTGCTGCTGGTCGCCGCTCTCCGATATTTCCGTGAACCGCAATTTCGGATCGGGTTGGCCGTCGCGGCGGGCACCATCGGACTCGTCTTCGCCACATCCGGCCTCTTCGGACTGCTGATCGGAAACATCACGATTTACGGAAGCCCCCTGGACACGGGGGGGCTGTTGGGGTCGGCCACGGCAAGGCTTCTCGACACCCACCTGCGTTTGGCCGGGTCCCTGATCGTGCTAGGCCTGATTTTTATTGTCGCGCTGATGATCCTGTTCGATTTTTCCATTGTCTCCTTTGCCGGAAGATCGGCCGCCGCCGCCGGGGCAACCGCACGAACGGCCGGATCCTTGCTTGACCGCTGCCGGGAGAGGTTCGGAAGGAAACGCGAAGCGCCCACCACCGGCAAACCTGCTGCGGCGTCCGCCCCGATCATCGAGGAGCCGAAGCGGGAAACCCTCAAGGAAAAGTTGGCAAAGGCGGAGCAGACCCATTTCGATTTTGCAAGTCGCTTGAGCGGCAAATTCAAGCTGCCACCGTTGACCCTCCTTGACCATGTGGAGAGGAAGGATACGAGGATCAAACGGGAAACCCTGATCGCCAACTCCCGCATCCTCGAGAAAAAGCTCTCCGACTTCGGCGTCGACGGGAAGGTAGTGGAGGTAAAACCCGGCCCGGTGATCACCATGTATGAGCTTGAACCCGCCCCGGGCGTCAAGATCAACAAGATCACGAATCTCTCCGATGACCTGGCGCTGGCGCTGCGCGCCCCGAGCATCCGGATTATCGCCCCCATCCCGGGCAGAGGGGCGATCGGCATCGAGATCCCCAACCAGGAACGGGATCCGGTCAGCCTGCGGGACGTTCTCGACCATGCCGCCTTCCGGGAATCGCCCTATCGTCTCCCCATCGCCCTCGGCGAAGACATCGTGGGCGCCCCCGTGATCACCGATCTGATCCGAATGCCCCACCTCCTGATCGCCGGGACGACCGGCTCCGGGAAGAGCGTCTCCCTGAACGCGATGATCTGCAGCATCCTCTTCAAGGCGCCGCCGGACGAGGTCAAATTCATCATGATCGACCCCAAGCGGCTGGAACTGTCGGGCTATGAAGGGATACCCCACCTCCTCCATGAGGTGGTCGTCGATCCGAAGAAGGCCTCCCTTGTCCTCCGCTGGGCTGTCGAAGAGATGGAGCGCCGCTACCGGATCATCAGTGAAATGGGAGTGAAGAGCATCGAGGCGTACAACCAGTTGCGCGCCGGAAAGGCGGCCACACCGAACCCCCCGCCGCCCCCCGAAACCGGAGAAGCCGGCTCGGAAGATGCGGAAGAAACGATGGCGGCCGTTCCGGGTGCAAGCCCGGTTAGAAGGGCGGCGGAAAAGGCATTCCGGAATAATGAACCGCTTCCCGATCACCTCCCCTATATCGTCATCATCATCGACGAACTCGCGGATCTGATGATGGTCGCCCAGCGGAACGTGGAGGAATCGCTGACCCGCCTGGCCCAGATGGCCAGGGCCGCCGGGATCCACCTGATCCTGGCGACCCAGCGCCCATCCGTGGACGTCATCACGGGGATCATCAAGGCCAACTTCCCCACCCGGATCTCGTTCAAGGTCTCCTCCAAGGTGGACTCGCGGACCATCCTCGATCAAATGGGCGCAGAAAAGCTCCTCGGAGCCGGGGATATGCTCTTCATCCCCCCCGGCAGCTCCCGGCTGACACGGATCCACGGCCCGTACGTCTCGGATCAAGAGATCGAACGGATCGTCGATTTCGTGAAAAAGCAGGGAAAGCCCGCCTACGATGAGTCGATCGCGGAGTTCGAACCCGGGGCGGCCGAGGGGGAGAAACCGGACGCGGACTTCGACGAGAAGTACGACGAGGCCGTCGCGCTCGTGACCGATCTGGGACAGGCGTCGATCTCCCTTGTGCAGCGGTACATGAAGATCGGGTACAACCGGGCGGCCCGGATCATCGAACGGATGGAGGCGGAGGGCGTTGTCGGCCCCTCGGACGGCGCCAAGCCGCGGAAGGTCCTCGCGCGGAAAATCCCGCGTTGACGGGAAAGGTCCGCCCGGGCGACGGCCCAGGCTTCCCTGCAGAAAGAATATCCTCAACATGGTTGCAAAAAAAGTCCACATCGTCAGCCTCGGCTGTCCCAAAAATCAGGTCGATTCCGAGGTCATGGGGGCCATCCTTGCCGAATCAGGCTATCTCCTGACGGACCGGCCGGAGGAGGCCTCCGTCATCCTGATCAACACCTGCGCCTTTATCCTCCCCGCCCGGGAGGAGGCGATCGCAGAGATCCTCCAGGCGGCTGCCTGGAAGACGGGGAGAAAGGGCCCCTGCTCGCACCTGGTCGTCACCGGCTGTCTCCCGCAGCGCTACGGAAAGGAACTGGAAGAGGCGCTGCCGGAGGTCGATCTCTTCCTCGGCACGGCCGAGACGCCCCATATCGGCCGACATCTGGACCGACTGCTGACTCTCCCCAAAACCGACCGTCGGAGACGCTCCGTCATCGGCCGACCCACCTTCCTGATGAACGCCGGCCACAGACGGCTGATCTCATCCACGGCTCGCAGCGCCTACATCAAGATCGCCGATGGCTGTTCCAACCGCTGCTCCTACTGCGTGATTCCCTCCATCCGAGGCAAGGCCCGGAGCCGAACCATCGACGACATCCTCAGCGAGGCGGAAGATCTGGCCGCAAGGGGGGTCCGCGAACTGATCGTCACCGCCCAGGATACGACGGCCTACGGCCTCGACCGGAAGGGCAAACCGACCCTGAGCCGGCTCCTCCGGGAGCTGGCCGCCGTCGACGGGCTTTCCTGGATCCGCCTCCTCTACACCTACCCCGCCCACCTGACGGAGGAGCTCCTCCGGACGATTGCGCAGGAAGAGAAGATCTGCCGCTACCTGGATATCCCCATCCAGCACAGCGATGACGCGATCCTCACCGCGATGCACCGGCGTGGGGACAATGCGCTGATCCGCAAGGTCATCGCGCACGCCCGTGAGGTCATTCCCGATGTCGCCCTGCGGACCTCGCTGATCGTCGGCTTTCCGGGGGAGACCCCCCGCCGGTTCGAGAAGCTCCTCTCTTTCGTCCGGGAGACCCGCTTTGACCATCTCGGGGTCTTTCCGTACTCCCGGGAGGAGGGGACGGAGGCCGCGGCCCTGCCTTCGCGGATCTCCGAAAGGGAAAAGGAACGGCGCCGCGGCCTCGTGATGGAGGAACAGGCGTTGATCTCCCGGGAGATCAACAGCGCCCTGATCGGCACGCGGCAGGAGCTCCTCGTCGAGGGGCCTGGCGAACTGGACGGGTTCACCCGCATTGGAAGGTGTCGCCGCCAGGCTCCCGAGATCGACGGGGTGACCCATCTTCGGGGAGGGGATCCGGAGATGGGAGAGATCGTCGTCTGCCGGATTACAGCCGCCGACGATTATGACCTGTTTGCCGAAGTCATCTGATCTATACTGTTTTCGCCCTGTCCGTCGCCTCTCTCGCCCTTCCGACCGGGTCTGCCGTCTTCTGTAGAAACACAATCCCGCCCCGTCTCATAAATAACCGGTTGTTATCAATTATATGATTATTATTCGTTTGACTTATATTACGGAAGGTATAGATAGGATCCCATGATCACTATGGAAATTTCTGAACAGATCCTGTCACATTGCGGGAGGATGAGATGATTGCAGGAATTTTAAAAGAGATCAAGATTGAGGAAAACCGCGTATCCATGACGCCGGCCGGCGTCGAGGTCCTGAAGGACCATGGCCATACGCTCCTCGTTGAAAAGGGCGCGGGTTCGGGCAGC